>Ga0209093_1002473_pt1 | contig 10242 bp, 10 predicted proteins | sample SidtaG_4_FD_187450 | JGI IMG/M metagenome (GOLD analysis project Ga0209093, IMG submission 187450) | Marine algal microbial communities from Sidmouth, United Kingdom - Sidmouth_Male1 metaG (SPAdes) (version 2) | ecosystem: Host-associated > Algae > Red algae > Unclassified | place: Sidmouth...
GCCCGGGGGGAAGCGGGGGGTGCAGCGCCCAACGCCGCCGCGCGCCGCCGCGGTGGCGGCGGCGGCTGTTTGCGGGCGGCGGCGGCTGCGGCGGGGGGCGGGGCGGGGGCCCGCGCGGTCGGCCGGGTGGCTTTGGCCGGCACGGTGGTGGGGCGGGCGGCCCGCGCCTGCCGCGGGGTGCACCCGCGCGCACGGTCGGGTGCCCGTTTTGTGACTGTTGGGGGGGGGGGTGCCGCGGCGAGGTGTCGCGTGGGCTGCGCGTGGATCACGATCCAGGCGGGCTGGATCGCCACGTGGCCGGTGCGCGGCGCATCGAGCTGCGCGGTTGTCCATGCTGTCAGCCACTTTGTTGCTGGTGGGTGTGGTCATCACCCACCCTTAAAAGTAAAAACACACACCCCCAGTCTGTTTGGAGCGGTCGCGTCCGAGCGCGATACGCCTTTGGAAGCCGAGATGGGATGAACTCTACAACGGAAGCTGCGGGGGATGTCCCCAGCGCCAGCACGGAGCTCCGTGCCCAGCGCCATGATAGCTGGTGCTTGGTCCTCACACATGCTCCGGGGGACCTCGTCCAACGCCGGCGACGTGCCGACTTGAAGTTTTGGGAGAAGGTGCTCCACCGTGACCTGTACGCGAATCGTGTGACCCGCGAAGGCCGAGCAGACGCCCGTGGCGGACACCCACCCAGCCTTGACGCTGTCGGTAGCGCGGCCTCAGCGGCGGCAGTCTCCCCGAAGCGCTTGAAGAGGCACCTTCCCTCGACTACGCGGACCGTCGCCCCTCGACTATGCGGACCGTCGCCTGTGGGAGGACGGTCGTAGCGAAACGGTAGCAACGCATCTCACACCTGCAAGTACCCGTCAGCAGATTGCTTTAAGAGAGTGAATTTGTGGTGGGTGACGATAGAACCCTCATTATATGTGACTTTTGACCAATACTGTTTTGAACAGCACGATGAGCTCTTTTCATTGGTGTCTCCAACAATGTTCAAATCTGCGGCGGTCCACAGCAGGACGTGTGCTACTTTATTGTGCTTGGCACTTGGATTTTACATCAGACCGGGTGCTCTTGATCCATTCTCCGCCGTCGCCGCGGTTGAAGAGGTGACCGGGCCTCTCTCTGCCCGAAGTGCGGACAGCGGCAGACATGTCGTCGACGTCGCCGTCGCCGCGCTGCCGAGTCTTGTCTCTCTTAACAAGGTGTATTGGCGACGTTTGCAGTTCGCATTTACGTTCGCTCCGTGCGATGTGGGTCTCAATGTATGTTTCTTCTCTGCGTCGCACCGTTTCCGCGTTTTTCCACGTGATGACTTTGTATATCCCTGGCATACGAGTGCCATGGCACGCCACTATGGTGGCTGCGTTTGTGCACACACATGGTGAAGTACTTGTCTGAATTTCAACGGCGTCTCTTGTACGGTCTGGTTTGCCATCGCCCCGGCCGCGCTTCGATGTGCAGTCGTTCTGCTCATGGCACAGTTCTGACGTGATCGACGTGCTCTTTGTCTCACAGTCGTGGCATTTTTGTTTTGTCTGGCGAACATCGCAGGTGGTCACTTCAGGCGTGGCGTCTTGTCGTGCTTGACCATGTCAAGAGTGTGTGTGTTGCGAAATGTAGTCTAGTTTATTTGTTGCCTTTGCTAGAGGTTGGCTGCAGGGTGGGCCCCTCATGGTACCGCCGCATTACTGTGAAGGAAGAGCAGAAGACCACGCCGACGAAGAACACGAACTCCTCCTTGTGATATGTGCGCAATGAGCACCAGTGCTCGATGAATAGTACACACCAGCGCGACCAGGTGAGAGCACGACAGAGAAAAAAAACTGCGCGCCAATGCGAGACTGCACAGGCAGACGAAGTGAGTCACACAAGGACAACCCAAGGACGACACATAAAAGCACCATGTCTTTCGTCTTCTCATGCACAACCAGATCCTACTGCAAGGCACATGCAGCACAAGAAAAAAGGAAACGAGGACCAATCACGGAGCACAAGCGCAAACAACTCAAGCAATCAACGGGTGAAGGGTGCATCGGAATGCACGAGACAGATGAGGCCAAGACACAAAACGAGAAAAAAGATACAAGGGGGACCCTCGAGAGACGCAAGATGAGCATGCGGAACTCGCAGCAGCGCACACCCGCCGATCCCCAACGTGAGGACGGTCACACCGGGGCAACCCACGAGATCACAGAACCCGTGGACCTGCTCTTGGCGGCCGGATAGGAAGAGGAAGAACGCATGGCACACACGTCAGCCAAGCGAGTCGCCACGAACAACAATCAGCAGCCAGGCAGCGCGGGGAGATAAACGTCGAGGCCCCACCAAATGGTCAATTACAGCATAGACGCGTTCCCACACGAAGGGAGAGGTCGACCGCAAGGCAGCTCAAACCGAGCACAAAACCTTGCTTGCTTGGTCTGAGTCCACCACCCCACCGCACACAGGCTACGGCTGGAACTCCGTGGCGAGCGTCTCGGGCGACACGCCCGGCAGCCCAAACCGCACATCGATAGAACGGCCGTCAAAGGCGCGGCCGCGTAGTCGTCCTGCCGCCGCGCTTGCGTCCTCCGCCCGGTCAAAGCCGACAAAGACGCCCTTGACGTAACCCTCCGCGGGGGTGCGAGGGATCACCACGCTCGTCACCTCCCCATATTGGCTACACTCGGCACGGATGTCGTCGACGAGGTCCTCATAATCCTCAGACGACCCAGTCACATCTTCCTCCGTAACCATGTTCAGCAGGACCACTGTCTTGACGTCAGGGACAACCGCGTCGGCAACGGGCTGGTCCGAGGCGACGCTGGGGCCATCAGCCGGAACCGCAGCAGACGGGGCAGGCGGAGGGGGAGAGGTCGAAGACGGGAGTGCGGCGGCCGCTGTCGGTGAAGTGTCCGTCGCGTACGCGTGTGCCGCCTGCGCCACCTGCGACGTCACTGGCGACGCCACCGGCGGCGGCGGCGGCGGCGGCGGCACTGTCGGCGGCGCTGACGAGGGGTACGCCACCGGTGCCACCGGCACGGCGGCTGGTGCTGGCATCGGTTGCAGCAGCTGCGCCTGCGCCGCCGCCACATGCTGCTGCGCCGGCGGCTGCACGATCCCCCCAAGCTGGGAGCAGAGGCGACCGAGCGACACATAGTCCACGGGCATAGGCTGCGGGGGTACAATCCCCGTAGCCGCAGCGTGGTAGTCACTCGGCCGATTGATGCGCAACGGGCGGCCATGGAGGCTCACTCCGGATAGGCCAATGAGGTTGACTGCGTCCTGCTCCGTCCGCATCTCAATGAAGCTAAACTTTCCCTCAGCGTGAAGCCACACAGATGACACGGGGGGGGTGGTTGCCGGTGCTGGCACCGCATCGACCCCCGTGGACGGCAAGTTGACAATGCCAAAGGCGGCCAGGTAGAGGGCGTTGAACAGCTCCAGGAGTGCTTGCTCGGTGACGCCCGGGTGGATAGGCAGGTTGCCGACGTACAGCCGTCGGACCTTGCGAGCAAGGTGAGACGAAACCCCCAAAGGCGTCGCGGCGGCCTGCGGTACACGGCAGAGCGAAAAGAAAAGGTGAAGCGCAGAAAACAAGAAGGCCGCCGTTAGCAAAAGAAAAACAAAAAAGGCAATCACACTCAACATGCCTCTAGCACTCCTCAATCGGCGGAACAAGGTAACAATCGTTGCAAAGCAAGTGAAACACAAGAATAACAAACGTACCAACACGCGTGACTGGGGCACTGCCAGCGGCACCGGAGCCTGCTGCGCCATGGCATACGTGGCTGTCGGCACCGCGGCCGACGCAACCACTGGCAGCGAGCGCGGCGCGGGCACCGGGATCAGGCGGTCGGGCGCGCGCGCTGCCGCATCCGCCGACGCCACGTCCTTGCGCGCTGGCGTCGGTACATCGGCATCGCGGTCGCGGTCCCGCCGCCGCCGCCCGCCGTCGCGGTGCCGATCCCGCCGACTGCTGCGGCCGTGGCGGTCAGTGGAGCGGGAACGGCGGGAGCGGCGGGGACGATCGGATGATCGGGAGCGAGAGCGAGAGCGGGAGCGAGACCGCGAGCGGGTGCGCGATCGCGAGCGCGAGGACGACGACCCATCGCCGTCATCGTCCGAATCCCGTCTGCGACGACGATGACTGGACCGGTGCCGCCGCCGCCGCCGCCGCGAGTGATCCCGCGAGCGGTCCCGCTCGCGCCTCCGCTTGCGACGGCGGGAGGAACCACCACCACCGTCCCCACCATCCTCCTTATCTACGCTCATCGCCGCGCCGCCAACGCCATCCTCGAGTAGCGAAGAAGTCACCACTGCCCCACTCGCGCCAGCCTCGTCCCCATCGGCGTCGCGGGCCCGCCTGCGGGAGCCCCGATCGTCCCCCTTGCGACCACGGCGGTGGCGACGGGAGCTGACCACCTCGTCCTCCTCATCGACCGCCTTGTCCGCACCATCGTCTTCGTCGGCCGCGGCGCGACGGGCTGACCGCCCCCCGCGGCGCGGCGGCGATCGAGAACCCGACCGGGAGCGGGAGCGAGAGCGGGAGCGAGAGCGGGACCAGGAGCGTGAAGGGGAGCGACCGCGGCGGCCCCGCTTGCCACCACTATCGACGGCACGGCCCTTGGACCGCTTGTCCGCCTTCGCGTCCCTGCCTGACCGGCCCGACGCCGTCGATGCCGAGCCACCGACCTTGGAAAGGGCAGGGGGGGACGTCACCTGAGGGGGGGAAGACCGGCCTTCGTCTACAGGCGAGGCGCTCTTGACAACCCCCGGTTGGGCAACACCGTCGGTGGCCGTGCCGTTGGCGGGGGAACTGCCGCGGGGCGAAGCCGACGACGGCATGATGCCGACAATTGCCCAGGCCAGAGTACCGCAAGAGGGAGGGTACCCCTCGAGTACGATGACGCGAAGAGACGAACACGGGTGCAGGGAGATGACCCGTACGCAACGGACACACAACGGGGGGCCACGACGACGCTAAACAGTGATCGCGCGCGACCGAGCACGACCGTCAACCCGTGGAGGCGCCGTCGTGCGCTGGCACGGCCAGCAGCGACCGTGTCGTTTCGAGGGCGCCTGGAAAGGGGGGGCTCAGTGGCCCAGAAACGGCGGCGTGTCACCCCCAAATGTATTGGGATATAATTCATCTAATAAAGTCTGACATGGTTGTAGTTATGTTTACCTTTCCCTATCGTGTGGGCAGCCTCCACTTGCCGTGAGTAGGAGGAGCCTCACCCAATCCCCGGCTGCTCGTGCGAGCTGCTGTGAGAGCGTTGTCGCCGCCACCAAGCTGTGGTTCGTGCACGCTGGTCAGGTGAAGCGGCCTTTTCGTCGAGCACGTCATCGTCACAGCTGGTGTTGACGTCGATGCCTTTGTGTGCGCCTTGTTCGACATCCGCTAGGTTACTTATCCCAGGTTCTTGCCACCCGCCAGACCTCCTGGTCTTCGCTTGACCGTCCTCTCCTCCCTGGGTTCTGTGGACCATGACTGGCGTCGCCTTCCTCTCCGCTGTCGCGCCGTCCCGGCACCGCCCCGCCCCGCGTGCCTGCGTGTGTGGCCGGCAGTCGAGCACTGTGAGTGGGCGGGCGCAGTCTGGATGGACGGCCGGTGGGGGTGCTGCCTGGTTTTCCAGGCGCACTGTGTCTCCCGCCGTCACCATCCGCGCGGGCGGCCGGTGGCGCATGGGCGCTGGCGACGGCGCCGGGGATGTCGGCGGCCCCGAGGACGGGGCAGAGGGCGGCGACCCTGACCTGGACCTGAGCGCCCTGCGACGGCGGATGGAGGAGCTGGGGCAGGACGCGAAGCAGGACAATGCGGACGATAAGGACGGCGACGAGCCGGTCTTGGAAGTGGTCGTCGAGGAGGTGATTGTCGGCGACGAGAACGGCCCCGACGACGGGGTGATGGTCCTTGACTTGCGAGACGATGACGACGATGGGTCTGTCGTCGGTAATCGTGGCGTTGACGGAGAGCCGATCATGGGCGCACTCCGCGCGCCCAATTCGTCGGATAACAAGGAAATCGCAACGGCGTACCGGGACTGTGACTCCCTGTACATCATCCTCTTCAACGCTGCAGCTGAGGGCGAGGGTCTCTACTCTATTCAGGTCGGCGGGATGAACGTCGTGCTGGCCTTTGCGCGCATGGAAGAGGCTGGTCGGTACGCCCTTGCGCTAAGGGACCAGAAGATTATCGACGTTGAGTCCATCGTCGACATACAAGTCGCGGTACGTTTGTGTTTGGCCTGCTCAACTGGTCTGCTAACCGGGTATGACGCTCTCTCTTCTCGCGTGGGGTGCCACCAGCCGTGGCGTCTATGCTCAGAGTTCCCTAACTTGGTTCTGCTTTTTCTCTTATGTTTTTGTTGCCTTGGCTGTCTCCCATTCTATGCCTCTTCCACCTTGTTGGCACCTCCTTTTTTGCCACAGGAGCTGGTCCCTTCGGAGCTCGAGGAATTTTGCTCTGACGCCGGCGTGCGGCTCGGCTTTGTCCCTGCCGATGCGCTTCTGTCCCCCGAACACCTGCACGCGTCGGACGATGCGACATTTTCGCCCTTTTCCTCGGCGGTTGACCCATTACGCGATGGGGGAATGGACGAGGGCGTGGCTGACGAAATGCGAGACAAGCTCAATAAGCTCCTCGGGAAGGAAGACGAGTAGTTACGCATGCTCTTTTGCTTCTCTCGTTGCCTTTGTTCTCGGGGTGTTTGCTGTGTCGAGGTGTTTGAGCATGTGTGTTGCTTTCTCTCTGGTTTCCGTTTGCCAGCGGGCTTTTTACTTATCGATACCGGTGCCGTCAAGACCGAAAACTGCTGCACACGCCTCGGCCACGGCGCCAAGCGCCGTTTCTTCCATGCATAGTAGTGCTGTGGCGTCCAGTGAGATGCAGTGCGACTCGGTCATGCAAGCCCGCGATGGGAGGGAATGACACAATCTTCGCAGCAATGGCCACGGGGTCTTCTGGTCATGAGCAGCATGTTGCATACGCTGCAGCCAGCGAGGCTGCTCTTTCTGCACGGCATCATGCAGTAACAAGGCACCTGGCCGCGCTGCCACTTGCTCAAGCGCACCCACTCCCTGTTCTGCACAGGCACGTTGCGTCGTCGGTGGCCGAGGGTGGGCGCGCGGCCACGGTGCCACAGGCAGCGGTGCCTGGCGCGGGATGCGGCCCCGCCACCTTTCTGTCGGGCAGCCACGCCGCTCTGGGTGACGGTGCCCGGGCACACTGTCACGGCGATCCCCCTCCCTCCCACCTTCATACACTGCCGCTTGTGTGGGCGCCACAACGCGCGGCTCCTGGGTGGGTGGCGTCCTCACACGCCAGTTGGGACCTCGTCGGGCGACACTCACTCCCCGTGCAAGCCAGCCATCCCCGATTACACGATTAACCCACTCGCCCCCTCCACCACCCCACCCCAATGCACGACGGTCCCAGCGCTGCGGTCGAGCGGGGGGCGCGTACGGCCGACGACCGCGTGGATGGCACCGGCCACCGGCATCGTCTGTTATCTTAAGCGTGCTGTGCTCACAACGCAGGCCTTACGAAGCATGTGTGCAATGGTTGTCCGACCAGGGAGTTGCCCAGCCGTCGGCAGCGCGGCCACTGAACGCAGTTGCTGAACAGAGGACGTACATTCCGTTAAAGGGCGACACGAGCACACGTCATACACAAACTACGAACCCAGACAACACGCAACACCCAATACCCTCCAAGTTGATTCCCCGACGACCAGACTCGCCGCACCGGCCCCGCCATACCGCGCGAGCCGCCAACCTCAAGTCAGCCGATTCCTGCTCCTCCGTCAGCCCGTCCGTCTACCGCATCACCATGGCCGACAACCACTTGAACTGCACTGTGCCCCCGGTGAGGACGGCATCGTAGTTAGGGAAGCACGCCGAGGCGGTACGGCTTAAGCCGTCCCGCGCCGCGGAGTTGTCAAACGAAAAGCTGTCCGTGGCTCGATGACGAAGGAGAGTAGTCGCAGCGGCCCCTTGATGGCCACATAGACCACCTCGCCCGCATTGTCCAGGCGGATGATGAGCGTCGGGTCCAGTACGGCGGCGGGCGTCAAACCCGTGGTCGCCGCACACGTGAGGAGCCACTAGCACGCCGGCGCGGAGACGCGCCACGACCACGACCCCGACGGCGTGCCATGCAGACCAGACGTGGTGTCGAGCCCAGCTCGCGCCCCCGCTCTCAACGGTTTGCGCCACCAACACCAACGGAGCCAAGGACATACCGAGCAGCGCGAGATATGCGGCCAGTGGCGCCGACGGTTGGCAGCGGGAGAGCACAGTCACCAGCCGCCGTCTCGCAGCCGCTCCAAGTCGGACAGCCGCTGACCTCGCCGGCCACGGGGATATCACCAACCCAGCGCAATCCACACCACTGACGCAGGGCCACACAGGGCCACACAGGGCCACACAGGGCCACACAGGGCCACACAGGGCCACACAGGGCCACACAGGGCCACATAGTCCGACCGGTGTCACGCACCCACTACGACGCTCGCGCCTCATAATTGCGGGAACAGCCCACCCGGCACGTCATCACCCTCCCCCCACTCCTCCTCACCAACCCCCTGCCCGCCACTCCACACATCCCCCCCACCTCCCCGGGCAGAGGCGGCCCCCTCCGTCTCGGCAGGCCCGTCCACCCCGCCGTCGCCCCCTCCCCCCAGGGCCTCTGCCGCCTCCTCCCGCGCGACCAGCTCCTCAAAGCGGCGGCTCTCCGCCGCAATCCGCCGCACCCGTCCCTCCACAGCCGCGAGCTTGGCTCCGACGCCCGCCACCGCCCCGTCCACCCGCCGACCGTCGGCGCGTAGGGCGGACCGCCGGGACCGCAACGCCGCCAGCTGCTCGTCAACGGCGCGGAGGTCGGCGGCCGCCTCCCGTGCGGCGGCCGCAATCGCGTCGCGGCGGGCGGCGGCGGCGGCGCGCGACGCGTCGGCGGCCGCAAAGTGGGACGCGATGAGGCCGAAGGATGTGTCAAAGGGGGGGGGGGCGGGGGCGGTGAAAAAGGGCACCGACGTGGTGAGGGGGGGAGGGGGGCGCCCGGCGCCGAGCAGAGGGGGCGGCCCGGCGGGCGCCGACCCGCGGCGGCCGGCGACAAAGGGGGGCGCGAGGGCGCCGAGGCGCCCGTCGGGGGGTGGGCGGCTAACTGGATGCATTAGGATGATGGGACCGAGTCGCGGCCGGGACCAGTGGCCAACACCGGGGGCGGGAGTGGCGAGTGAGAGCGTGGCGGTATGTAGCGGGAAAGGCCCACGCTGGGATGCTGAAGCTGGGTCGTCCGCCTTCTCAAGCGAAGTTGTTTTCAGTCTGTCTCCATTCCTGTATGTTTCTTTGCTGTCCACCCCTGCCCCTGAAAATTGAGAGCGAGACAGCCTTGCACTGCCAGGAAGGGCGGTTCAGCCGTCTTCTCCAACATACAGAGGGCTACTTTGGAGTCCGCCAGACGACGACGAGGGTAGACAACGCTAGACAAAGACTGTTACAGTAAACACAGTCTTTGCGCATTGATGTGTGTCCCGCTTATTAGCGAAGCTTCTAGTGGGGATCCATTCGCGTTCTCAAAGCTCAGGCAGCCACGTTGCATGAAATTGATGGCCCTGATCTGTTTGATGGTCACCCTCTAGGCCATATTATTGGATGATCCCACTTGTACGCCCAATCAAGCTTATCCACGTTTCAGGATTCAATGGCTCACGATCGCTGTGGTCCAGAGGGATCATACATGTAAGCGATTACAGATTCCTCCAAGAGCGTGTACGAATGCCTTCGTGGAACCCCTACTGTTTTTCATAAGAAGCCCAGAAATGGTGTAGAATTGGTGAAGCAGCTGGCACTGCGCAGGTTTCCAGCTCGTGGGGGGTGGCGCTCCGGCCTGGGTGCGGACACTGTCCAGCTCACTCCCACTTCGGCCGGGAACAGTGCTATGCTGCACAGGCAGCGAGTGCTTCCTTTGTGTCCGACACGAAAGAGGAGCGCATGCCGATCCCAGAACGCGTGACCATCATTGCGCTCGCGGAGGAAGGCGGCGACGCGGCAAGGCATGGAAAGTGCACATTTCCCTCAGCGACGGAGGCGTCGGTGGTGCATCATTCCACCAATTGCTGGATGCTATGGCAGTGAGGGCAATCCCAGCAACGTCGGCCCCATCTCATATTCGTTACACGTTGCGCCACGAAGCAGAAACGTGTCTCTTTATTAAGGAAATGGGGCCACTGGGCTTTTCTGTCAACGCGATCGACCCCATTC
>Ga0209093_1002474_pt1 | contig 10235 bp, 7 predicted proteins | sample SidtaG_4_FD_187450 | JGI IMG/M metagenome (GOLD analysis project Ga0209093, IMG submission 187450) | Marine algal microbial communities from Sidmouth, United Kingdom - Sidmouth_Male1 metaG (SPAdes) (version 2) | ecosystem: Host-associated > Algae > Red algae > Unclassified | place: Sidmouth...
CATCTGCACAAGTGAGGTCAATATTGGCAGGCATCGCACTCAATACAGGGGGTGTCAGGTCTGGTGCAATGGTAATGGTTTGAATATACTCAATATCATTTCCACAGGCATCTTCTGTCGTCCAAGTGCGTGTAATAATACGCGCTGTGGGGCATACGCCCATATCGTCTATTTCTTCAAATTCTACGGGTACGGGGCTGGTACAGTTATCCATTGCGGTCAAGTTAGCTGCCGCAGGTATGGCATCTACACAAGTAAGATTGACTACGGCATCAGGTAAAGTCTCTACGAAAGCAGGAAGTTCTGCATCCGCTTCAATGGTAATAATTTGGGTATGTGATACCATATTATTACAATCATCGGTAGCCGTCCATGTACGAGTGATGATGCGGTCGGCAGGGCATACCGCCATATTATCTGTTTCCATTAATGAAACTATAATATCGGCGGTACAATTATCCGTGGCCGTTATCATATCGGCAGGAGGAATATCATCTGCACAAGTGAGGTCAATATTGGCAGGCATCGCACTCAATACAGGGGGTGTCAGGTCTGGTGCAATGGTAATGGTTTGAATATACTCAATATCATTTCCACAGGCATCTTCTGCCGTCCAAGTACGCGTAATGACGGTTGGGTCAGGACATGCTCCGGTGCTAGCTTCCGCAAATCCGACCGAAGGCATAGCATCGCAATCATCGGTAGCGGTCAAAGTTGCCGCCACCGGAATATCACCTGAGCATATCAGGCTCAAATCCATAGGTAAGGCTTCAACGAAAGCGGGAGCTTCTGCATCCGCTAAGACATTGAAAGTAACGGTTTCTACTGCTTCATTTCCACAATCATCTTCTGCCGTCCAGCGATAAGTCACTGCATATCCGGCGCATACATCTACTGTAAAAGGGTCAACACTCGGTACGACCACTATGGGGTCGGTACAATTATCAGTTGCAGTTAATGTTTCCTGTGTTGGTAAAGCATCATTGCAGGTAATATCTGCTATGGGAGCAGGAGCAGCATCAAATACAGGAAGCTCATCATCACCAACTATCGTGTAAGTAAACACACAAATTAAAGACTCTTCGTCGGCATTTAATATACCATCCGGTGCGCCACCCGCACCATCACCAATATCATCAAAAACAGTCACTTCACGATTAAAAGAACCACTAGTACAAGCATCGGGTGAGCCACTATCTACACTTTCTACTACAATAGTACCACAAGCTACATCTCCAAAAACTACACTATAAGGTGCAGCTTCCAAGCTTGCCTGATCCGTAGGAGGAGTGGGAAGCGTAGCAATATCCGTACAATCGAAAGCCCCTAAATCAAGGCTTGTGGGGCAGTTGGCTACCAAGCCACATGCCAGTGGTGGTTCAATCCCTGTTATATTACAGATATTAGGGCTTCCGCCACTAGTTCGGCATATCAATGCAATGACTTCCGTAGCATTGGCATCTACAGCGAAATTGAGCATCTGTCCTCCTGCTCCCGGTGTTATGTTTTGGTTTATGCAAGTAACCGTACCATCAGCTAGCGTTTGCTGAACGAAAAGACCATCAGAATCTCCATTACAGCTAACACCATTACCCAAAGTACCGACAACAGTACCTCCGGGAAATAAAGTAAAATCTACACCCGAAGTGAAAGCAGTGCAGTTTCCGAAACCCGCTGGCGGGTTAGTACATGCCTGCCCCTGACTTAGAGTAGGCGACATGAGTAACAACAATCCACAACAGACTGCCAATAAATAAATGAGGGGAGACTTCCAAGCGAAGGTTTGTCTCCGGTTAGTTAAGTTAACCTTTTTCATAGTTTTGGTTTATGTTAAAGATATTTTACACTGACTATCATTACGTTAAGTGTAAAATTTTATTTTGAATACTCTTGTTTTGATACAATAATGGAAGACCTGAAATGCGAAAATATCAGATAAATTCTTAGTTATAGCAGTAAAGAAGTACGTGCTGTGTGCAGCACGTCAGATAGATAGATGTGAGTGATGTTTTCGACTAAAAGCCAATAAAATATTTCAGATGCTTCATGGTCTTCATTTTTTATATTCGTTTAAAATGGTCGATATGTAGCCCGAACGATTTCCAAACCGGAAGTCGTCGGCAGTACAAATTTATTCGCAGCAGTTACAGATGTGAGCTTTTTCAATACCTAGTCAGGTGTAATGATCGGATGTTCTCTAAGTTTACTCTTAACTTTTTCTTAACAATTACTATACCACATCAATGAATAGCCGTAATTATTTTTTAATTAAAAAGTTAATTATATGATTTTAAGTTAGTGACAAAATGTAGTTTTTGTTTTGTTCCGATATTTTACCTAAATATCTTACGCAAAACTAATAACAAATAATCATTTTTAAAAATTTAAAAAAAAATTTTATACATAATATTATTTTAAAAAAAATACTCGAAGCGGTTTTTGTGCGGTTAAAAATTGTTAAATTCACATTTCTTAAAAAAAAGAAAGTGTATTGAATTTATTATCAAATAATTTCAAAATAAGAGCTTGTATTATTGTAAAAATAAATATTGGTACAATCGTGTCTCAGTTTTCATCTTAAAACTGCAGCAAAAAATTGCATCATTCTCTAATTCTCCTAAAATCTCGTTTTCAAAGCAAAAATTAATGTCTTCAAGAATATAAATTTATTTTTGTATCGTTCCCAAACATATTTTTAAACAAAAAAATAATACTTTTACAGCAAAAAAATGATACATTTGTTCAGTTAAAATTATGTTTAAAGAACAAGAAATTGCCGCTTACATAGATGTTATTTTGCCATTGGCAATACCCAAATTGTACAGTTATTCCGTGCCTGCTGACTTGGCAGAACGGGTGCAAACAGGTGTGCGCGTAGAGGTGCAATTTGGCAAAACGCGCGTCTATTCCGCACTCGTGCGGCGAGTGCGTGAGGAGCGACCCGATTACGAAGCCAAGCCTATTATTTCTGTCTTGGATGCTGCGCCAATTGCGACCGAAATACAAATGGCATTGTGGGAGTGGATGTCCGAATATTATTGCTGCTCTACGGGTGAGGTGATGAACGCCGCCCTTCCTGCCGGATTAAAACTGGCAAGTGAAACACGGGTTTTATTGAGTCCGATTTTTCAAGATGATTTTTCACAATTAACTGATGATGAATATCTTATAGCGGAAGCATTGAGTATTCAAGAAGAATTGAGCATCGAAGATGTACAGAAAATATTGAACAGAAAAACGATTTATCCACTGATAAATTCTCTGTTATACAAGCGTGTTATTATTTTAAAAGAAGAATTAAAAACGAAATTTAAACCAAAAGAAGCGAGCTATATTCGCCTCACAGAACCTTATCACAGCGATCCCGAAGCCTTGAAATTTGCCTTTGAAAAAATCGGTACTCGCGCCGTCAAACAGCAAGAAGCCCTCCTCGCCTACATTCAACTGAGACGCGAACCACTCGACTCGCCCGACATCACCCCCAAGCAACTCTGTGAATACGGCGGCATCAAAAAAAATCATATTAAAGAGTTGGAGAAAAAGGGTATTTTTGAAGTGTATAAAAAGGAAGTCAGTCGCCTAACGCCTTATGATGATGAGTTGGTGGGGGCGTTTGAATTGTCGGCACAACAAGCGAAGGCACTTATCGAAATACAAGCAAATTTTGCAGAAAAAAATACCGTCCTGCTGCATGGCGTGACGGGTAGTGGCAAAACGCGCGTTTATATTGATTTGATTTTTGAAGCCCTAAAAGAAAATAAACAGGTGCTTTATCTTTTGCCTGAGATTGCACTTACTACACAGATAATCAATCGTTTACAGAAAATATTCGGCAACGACATTGCGGTCTATCATTCAAGATTGAACAATAATGAGCGCGTCGAAATCTGGCATAATGCCCTTATTGGCAAGCCGATTATCGTGGGTGCGCGGTCTGCTTTATTTTTGCCGTTTAAAAAACTCGACCTTATTATTATTGATGAAGAACACGACGCTTCATTCAAACAACACGACCCCGCGCCACGCTATAATGCTCGTGATACAGCGATTTATTTGGCGCATAAACATGACGCAAAAGTCTTGCTCGGTACAGCTACGCCTTCGCTCGAAAGCTATGTCAATACGCAAATTGGCAAGTACGGTTTGGTGGAAATGAGCAAACGATTTGGCGGTTTAAAAATGCCAGAAATCGTGATCGCAGATGTGCAAAGCGAGACGAAGAAAAAAACAATGCAGTCGCATTTTACGACGGTTTTGCTGGACGAAATTAAGGCGGCATTGGAGCGAAAAGAACAGGTTATTTTATTCCAAAATCGACGCGGCTACGCCCCTACCCTACGCTGCGAAATGTGCGGCTGGACAGCCGAATGTATTCATTGCGATATTTCATTGACCTATCATAAATACTCTAATGAAATGCGTTGTCACCTCTGCGGCTACCACACCAAACAGCCGCCTGATTGCCCTGCTTGTGGCAATCATACGTTCATTATTCAGGGCTTTGGCACGGAAAAAATCGAGGATGAATTGCAGATATTTTTGCCCGAAGTGCGTGTGGCACGAATGGATTGGGATACCGTAAAAGGCAAAAATGCCCACCAACGTATCATCGCACAATTTGAAGATAGGCATATCGACGTACTTGTTGGTACTCAAATGGTTACGAAGGGTTTGGATTTTGATAATGTGGGGCTTGTGGGCGTGATGAGTGCGGATTCGTTGTTGTATTTTCCCGATTTTCGGGCTACAGAACGGGCGTTTCAATTGATGACACAAGTTAGTGGTCGGGCAGGCAGAAAACAGAAGCAAGGCAAGGTCGTCATTCAGGCGATGAACACTTCACATCCGGTTTTGACGGAGGTGTTTTATGGCGATTTTAAGCGTTTTTTTGAACGGGAAGAAATCGAACGCCGGAAGTTCAAATATCCGCCTTTTTATCGTTTGATTGGTTTGCAATTAAAGCATAAAAAGAAACATATCGTAGATGATGCGGCGGAGTTTTTTGCGAAAGAATTACAAAAAAGACTGGGCAGTCGCGTACTCGGTCCCTCCGAACCGGGCGTATCGCGGGTGCGCTCGTATTATGTGATGAATATTCTTATCAAATTGGAACGTAAAAAAGAAGTGATTGATAAAACGAAGGGCTGGATACGCGAAATTCAAATGGACCTTTCAGGGCGAAAAGGTATGTCAAGTGTCAGGGTGAATGTGAATGTGGATCCGTATTGATTTTTAAAGACTGGGTTTCTATCACGCTTTTTTTTGCCTGAATTTATCTGTAAAAAAACCTTAATTTCATCCACTGTCATACGTACATACTCATTATTGGCAAGGCATTTTACGATATGTTGAGGTTTGCTAATGTCTAAATAATTTTTAATAAATAATAACTTCTTCCTGTTTTGGTTACATTCGTTAATTGCCCTTAATGATTCTTCATTATTCTTGTTGATAGCGATAAGGTGAGGAGTAATTTCCAAACCATAATCAAGTGATTCAAAGTCTAATTCTTTTGTCGGATAAATTGTTTGAGCGTGAATGGCAGCTCTCCTCTCCAGTAACCCGATTTTAAATTCAATTTCAGACGCAAGTTGCTCGTGCAGTTTGCGTTTAGTCTCATCCGTCATAGTGGTTTTTGTTTTTGAATGATGAAAAAGGCAATTCGGAGTTATTTCACTATTAATAGAGGAAATTTATTATTGATAAGCGTCATGCGTTCTACGACACTGCCCAAGAAGAATCGTTCTACATCCGAATGACCTTTCACGCCCATCACAATAAGGTCGGCATTGAAGGTATTGGCATGATGAAAAATGGTTTCGGCGCATAACGAGCGCGGAGCATTCAGTGCGGTAAATGTGGGCGATTTCTCTCCTCGCAGTTCCACATTTGCCTTCTCCAAAAAATTGTGATAGGCAAAACCTACTGCCTTTTTCATCTCGGTTTCAAACTCCTTTGAGCGTGGACTAAATCCTGCATACATCGCCTCGGTTTCGGGCATTTCATATACATTCAGGCAGTGGATATGCGGCAGTCCGGGCAGCTTATTTGCCAATTCGACAGCCGTTTCGTAGGCGCGCAAAGCATTGTCCGAAAAATCAATCGCTACCAAAATGCGGCGCGGAGTGATAGGTGGTTTTTCGGGTACAAGCAAGGTGTGACTACTGCCTCTGCGGATCAGTTCGTGTGTCAATCTGCCGAAATAATCCTTATTCTTTTTTCTCCCCAAAACCAGCAAATCCTGTTCTCCTTCACCCGCATAATAGACCAATTTGTCCATTACTTTTCCCTCACCTACATGAATGAGTGTGTTTTCATGAAACTGATTATCAATGTTTTGTAAGACTTTAAGTTCAATGTTTTGCTCTATCGCTTTACGGCGTTCTTCTGTGCCTTCCAGTTCGTCGGTATTGTGTGTGTACAAGGCGGTAGCCAAATCGAAAACAGGTGTAACGTGGACACATTCTACTTTCGTTTTTGGGTAAATGCCCAACAACATATTGATATATTGCAATACAAAATCATCCGTAGGAGTCAAATCAAGTGATGCTGATATATGATTGATTGTCATGGTAATTAATTTTGAATGAGTGAATGTTAATGAGCTAATGAGAAAACATTATTGCATTGACGCATTGTAGCATTATTTATTAGTTGCTGTGATTTGAATGTCTTCCCAATCCAAGTCGGGGAGTGGTTTGAGATAAGGTTCAAATTCGCCGAACATACCGACCAACTGCACGTAGGCGGGTTCGATGTTGTTACAAAATTCAGAGACTTCTTCGCGGTCTGCCGCCATCAATGTATAATTAAAATCATCTATGCAACTCTCAATCGTTTTTATCAGAAAATCGTATTGTGTGTGTTCTTTTTCGTTGAAATATTCCGATAAATATCCTTCTATATTCGCGCTTTGGACTCTTAGCCAAGTCTCGTTCAGGTCTTTCGCCATTTCTTCAAAATCATGCCATTCGAGCAAACAAAGCTCTACATCATTGATGACTTGTTTGGCATTTTCGTAACTGCGCCCGAAGTCCCAAATTAAATCTATAAAATGTTCATTTTCAACAGTTGATCTCCAATCTGACAATTTAAAAACTATCATATACGCTTGAGCAATTGCTGTTTCGTATTGCGCTCTGTCGATGAGGTAGTGCAGGTGCATCATCGCGTTTTCGAGGTCGGTGAATACTTCTTCTGTGCCTTTATCTTGGAATAGGCATTTGTATTCTTCGTGGAGGAGTGTAAGGTAGGTGTTGAGACTTACGGCAGCTTCTTTTGCCTTTTCCGGCTGCTCTATTTTTAGGTAGTACCAGACCGGAATTACGTTGTAATCAATCTCTACGGATTGAATGGCAACTTGCTCATATTCATTACAAGTGTTGGCAAGAAAAACAATCAGGAGTGTGCTAAGTGCTAATATCTTTTTCATAATACTTCTATTTAAATTGGATGTGAGTGATTATCTTGCTCAATATCAATTGTTTACGGACAAAAAAGCAGGCTCATTATAAGCTTGAACGAATAAATCAAAAGGTGTGAGAATACCGATTAATTTTTCATCATCCACGATAAGAATGGAACGTAGGAGGTTCTCTTTGAAAATACCAACCGCCGTACCGATTTTGTCATCAGGCGAGAGCGTGACGAGCTGCTTGGTCATAATATCTTTTGCCATGAGGGACTTAAAGATTTTTTCATTGTGGTCTATGCTGTACTTTGTTCCGAAAATGGTAAAGCAATCCAGTGATTTTGCGTAATCTATCGTGCTGATAACTCCTTTGAGTCGATTTTCATCATCCACTACGGGAAGGTGATGGATCGTATGAGTTTTAAAAATCTCGTGAATTTCACCGAGTAAAGTAATGGGCGATACGGTAATCAAGTCGCGGGTCATTACTGTAGAAATAGTTGCAATGGTATCGTTGTACATAATTAAAATTTTTGTGTTCACTAATATGTCTGCAAGATGCGGCGATTTGTCGGGCATTAAAATGAGTTGTGTCATATCGAAATATGATTTAAGTCACTCCAAAAAAAAACGCCTAACTATCCCACTGATAGTCAGGCGTATAGAAGCACTATTTTAAATCAAATTCCAAATCTCAAAACCCAAATTCCAAAAAGTAATACAGTTGAATTGGAATTTAGAATTTGGTACTCGGAATTTCTTATTTTATTCTTCTCCCCGCACCACCAAAAGCGGTACATTGGTCAGTTTTGACATACGTTTGGTATGGCTTCTGTGGAAAAGGAAGTCCATAAAACTATATTTTGGCACATACATCACGATGAGGTCCACATCGGTTTGTTCGGCATATTCGAGTAAGCCGACTTCGACATCCGTAGCGGCGTATTCGTGCATCATTGTGTTCATCCCAACTGCGTTTTCATTGAGATACGTGCGGAGTTTTTCGGCATTATCGCGCATACGTGGCTTACCTTCCTCGCGGACATGTACGATATCCACTATCGCCGTAATCGGGTCGAGCAATTGTAAGGCTTTCCATACATAGTAGGGATCTTCCTTCTTAAATTCGGACGCATACAACATGCGCGAAATCTGTGAAAAACGCGCCGTTTCCGGTACTACGAGCATACTACAAACCGCATCTTTGACGACCTTAGCCGTCAAGTTGCCGAGTTTTTCGATGGCACTTTTGCGGTTGCCGCGTGTACCCATGATGAGCAAGTCGGCTTTGCCCGACGCTTCGATTATAGAAAACAAAGGTGTACCGATTCGTACATCCGAATGAATGTCGGGTACTTTTTCGAGCTGCTTGACCGCTTCAATCTCGGTCAGTGCTTCGGAAGTAAACTCTACCATACGTTTGCGGGCGTATTCGGTCTTAGATTGGGAGCTTTGCGTGACAGCTATCGGTACATCTATCCCCGTATAATCCAATGGAATAATATGTAAAAGATGAATGGAGCCACCTGTCACATCCGATAATTGAATAGCATAACGAAAGGCATTGAGGGATTCGGGAGAAAAATCTATGGGAACGAGTATTTTACGCATAATGTTTTGTTTGTAGTCGATAGTCCGTAGGTAGCTGCGATAACTTCCCGTTTCACGCCCTCCTATAGACTATCAACTATGGACTAATTAAACCATAGTTAGAGATGCCTCGCCTCGGTGGTTTTGTTCGGCGAGTGTGAGATAATCGGTAACTCCGGTTTGTAGCCAGATATTACCGGATTTACGGAATACCTGTACATTCAAACTGAGTTTATTGTTGAACATTTGTTCAAAGTCATTCACAGTCATATCCTTTTTAATAGATATATTTTCAGTGTTGTGAATCAGACGAACATCACCGATTTTTTTATTGGTATCAATCTGGTCTTTCACATTGGAATAACCGGATTCGTCGTGTGGCATTTTGTAAAATTCGAGCTTAAGGAAAGGAAATTTCTTTGAAAACTCGTCCTGTACTTGCTTGAGCGTTTTATCGTCGTGAATAATCATAATCTTCTTTTTGATAGTGAACTAATCCTTTAAAACCAACAGGGGCGTGTCGGTATGAAAAGCAGTTTTGAAGGTCGTACTTGCTTTGAATATACGGTCTAAAAAATTGCGGTAGTGATGAATCATACATAATACATCAGCATTAATTTTATATGAAAAATCCATAATTGCCCTACCAATGTCGGGCTTGTGTATTTCGTGAAATTCGTAATTGCCCTCTCCGAAATGTTCCGTTAAGAGGAGTTTGAATGGTGTTGATGAAGGAGCTTTGTCGCCGTCATCTACGTGTAGTACAATGAGTTGCGCACCTGTTTTTTCCAACAAATATTTAAGTGGTTCAAGAGCTTTAGCATCGCTGAAAAAATTGCTATCAGCTGCCAACAATACCTTCTTAATTGGTTGATATTCAGCCTCATCAGGGATAACCATAATAGGAGCTTCTGTATATTTAATCGCCCTGACGGTATTGCTGCCAAGAAAAACCTCCTTCATACCGCTCGCGCCTTTTGTACCCATAATAATCAGGTCGGATGCCATTTTTTTAGCTTCGCTGGCAATCACCTCATCGTTATAACCTTTACGTACATTAGTCGTCGTATTGATACCACTAAGAGCAGTCGCTCTCGCACTTTCTTGGGCAATATCCCTCTGTGCATCTCCAACGATATGACGCTCAATAGAGAGTATCATACCCGTTTTACGCATCAATTCATAAGAATGTAAAAGGTGAACTTTTGCCTCTAATGTTTTCGCCAAATTCGCT
>Ga0209093_1002475_pt1 | contig 10232 bp, 2 predicted proteins | sample SidtaG_4_FD_187450 | JGI IMG/M metagenome (GOLD analysis project Ga0209093, IMG submission 187450) | Marine algal microbial communities from Sidmouth, United Kingdom - Sidmouth_Male1 metaG (SPAdes) (version 2) | ecosystem: Host-associated > Algae > Red algae > Unclassified | place: Sidmouth...
CGCCGCCCGCGCCCCCCGCCGCCGGGCCGAGCGCACGCAGCGCCGAGACGAGGAGGCCGAGCGCCTGCTGCTGCGACGCGTCGGCCGGGGCCGCCGCAGCGGGCGCCGCCGCCGCCGCCGCCGCCGCCGCCGGGCGTGCCGCCAGCGCGCGCGGCGGCAGCGGCAGCAGGGGCACCGGTGGGGGCGGCGCGCCCGACCGCCCGCCGTCGGCGGCGGTCGTGGGGGTGCTCCACCCCCCGACCCCGCCAGCCGGCGGGGGTTCCCCCAACCGACGGCGCGTCGCGCCCGCCGAGCGGCGGCGGAAAGGGGGGCAACGCCCGCCACAGGGGCGGCGGCGGGGGGCCGCCCCCCAAACTCGCCACCGTCACGGGCGACGCGTCGCCGCCCCGCGACGATGGCGGCGGCAGCGGCGGCGGCGACACGGACGGGGCGCGGTGGAGGGGGCCCGCCGCTGCCCCGCCGTCGGCGCCCGTCGGCGGCGGCCGCTGCTGCACCGCGCGTGGCGACGGCGGCGGAAAGAGGCCCCGCCCGCCGCCGCCGCCGCCGCCGCCGCCGCCGCCCGCCGCCATTGGCGGTGCCGCCCGCGCGGGTGGCGGGTACCCGCCCGGCGCCGCGGCGAGCGGCACGCACGGGCGCTTGGCGGGTGGCGGCGCGGCGGCCCACCGGGGCGGCCCGTCGGCGGCCGGCGGCCGCTCCCAGTACCGCCCGTCGGGATCATCTCTGCACGAGGCCAACCAACAGATCACTGAACAGAAATGTTTGTTTGGCAACAGGCAAACAAAAGCCGATCTGTTGGTCCGTCTTGTCGGGGAACAGAGCCCAAACATAGCGCCATTCTGTTCGCCGGTATTGTTGACCTCTCTCGAGGGGAAACCATGCATGTGCATAGGCCCTCATGAGCGTAACGTGTCCAATCCGGAGCCTAACGAGGAACCTGGCGAGGTCGCACCTACACAGTTAAAAATTCAACTGCCGACTAATGCATGCTCGTACAGTCAAAAAGTCCGCAAGTATAGTAGAAAAACTGCACAGCGTTCTCGGATGAGCGGCAATATGCAATCTCCCTGCCAAACCTCACGGTGAAAGGCGGCCTTCCACCTCGCGCTTGCAGCCACCAATGCCCCGTGCACCGTCGTCGTCCACGTCGACTTAGGCCGCCGGATGCTACTGCCATCTCTCTCGAAGCACGCTGCCGCTTTGCGGCCCTACCCCCCTTGCCCCCTTTCCCTGACTTCCCCTTGCGGCTCGTTGCCTTTTCCTCGTCTTCACACCCGCTATGTGGACCAATCCCCTTGCGGAGCGCTTCTCGTCGCCCAGCGTATGTTGCATGCCACACTCTCTGCCCGTGTATCCCCCCCCACCCCAACCCTGCCGTGTGTTTCTCCTGGTCCCTCTCCTGTCCACCTCGACGTGCACTAAACACTTGTTGTCGCACGTCCGTGGCTCCATGGCTTTGCTGACCGGGTACCCGCACGTGACGCGAGCTTGTCTTGTTTTTGACGTTGCTGTCCATAGATGTGCTGACATGCTGCTTCGTTCAGTGTGTGCTCTTCTTGATCTTCTGGGTACGGTGTTTCCTTCACGTGGTACTGTTGACATTTCTGTGTTTACTGGGCTTTATGCATAGGTAGTCACGTTGAGTGTAGTGTTGGTAGCTCTGAATAAAGTGGAGGTGGGCCTCTCGACACATCGGGAAGGTGCACCCCCAGCTGCAACGGTCAGCAGAGACCAAATTAACAGATCAAATGTAATTTCTATGTGGCTAAAGACTCTGGGATACTTCGCATCATTGTATCGCCTAAGACACTCATCGTATCCTCTGCACAAGGCCGTCGAGCTCGTGTGCCTCGCCGGTTCCGCCCATTTCTGTCACAATCTCGCGATCCAGAGCCGAGCACCCGAACATTAATTGAATAGAATCTCGTTTGTTGAGCGCATGTTGGGTAGCGCGTGCCGGAACAGAATCGCGATCTGTTGAGGCTGCCTCGTGCAGCGACGGTGGCCGGCGGCGGCCGCCCCCCGCGCGCGCGCCCGCGCGGGTTGCCCGCGCGGCGACGCCGCGTCGGCAGCCGCCCGCCCCCCGCCGGGCGGGGGCGGGGGCGCGGGCCACGGCCCGCGCGCCCGACGCGGGAGCCCATCGACCCGGTCACCGGCGGCCGACGGCGCCCAGCCGGCGCGGTCCACCGCCCTGTGGCCGGGCCACCCGTCGCCACAGCGGGTGGGGGGTCCGCCAGGGGTGGGCGCCCACGCCGGCTCGCGGCCGGCGGCGTGGACGGCCCTGTGGGCAGCGGCGGCGGCCGCGCCCACAGCCGGCAACCTCGGCGACGCGTCCCGCTCCCGCTTGCGCTCGACTCCAATTGGATCGCCCCGGCCACGGTCACGGTCGCGGTCGCGGTCACGCTCCCATTCCCAATCACGATGGCGGTCATGGTCGCGACCCCGGTCGCGGTCGCGTTTGCGTTCGCGTTTGCGGTCATGGCGTTGGTCCCGGGGGGGGGGGGGGGGGGGCGGGGGGGGCCCCCACCGCCGCCCCCGCCCGCCGTTTGGGCGGGCGGCCGACGCGGCCGCGCCCCGCTGTGGCGGCGGCGGCGGCGGCGGCGGCGGCGGCGGCGGCGGTGCCTCGCGGCAGACGCGCGCCGCGCGGCGGCCGCCCCGGCCGTTGCGCGCGCGCGCCGCCCCGTGGAGGCCCCGTGTGGGGGGTGTGGGCGTGCGGCGCCGCCGCCGCGCGCACGTCCGCGGCGGCCACCGGGTGGGCGGCGGCTCGGTCGTGCCGCGCCGCCGCGGCAGCGGTGGCGGCGGCGTGCCGCGGGCGGGCCCGCCGCCAGTGGGGGGGGGGGGCGTCGCTGCCGCCGCCGCCGGCGGCCCCTTGCGGGTGGCGGCGGCGCGGCTCGTCGCGTGCGCGGCCTGCCGTGTGGGGTGCCGCCCGCAAGGGCGCTCGACGGCGCCGGCGGGGGGGCGGTCGGCGGCCGGACGGGCGTGGCCTCTGGGGGGCACACCCACGACGCGGGTCGTGGGCGCCGCGACGGGCGGGCGGACGCGCCTGGAGAGGCGCTCGTGCCTGTCCCCTGCAAGTGCGTGTCGCTGCAGAGATTCTTGGTTCTCTGCTCTGCTCGTGCAATTCCATGATTTTACACCCTGCACCCCCCGCCGTTGCGTGACCCGACCCATTGTTCGCCTTCCACAGAGCAACGCGTCGTGCCGCGGTAGTCAAGAGGGATAGCGCGCGCCAGTGAGCGGAGCAGACCGCGGGCAGCACCGAGGCTGCGCTAGCCACGACCGTGCCGCAATCTTGCCTCCATGTCCTCGACGCGACCGACCACAAACGCCTGCTGTTCACCCCAGCACACCCACTGCGACCCAAACTGCTCCAGCAAGCGCGCGGATACCAACGCCGCCGTCCACCGCTCGGCATGAAGCTGTGCAAGCAACAAGTTGAACGTGGCATCCGCCCATCCTTGCGGCGCCGCCTCCCGCGTCCACACCTCCAGCGCCAGGCCGTAGCACTCGATGGCCTTGTCCACGTTGGCGCCCTTGTCGCCTCGCACACGGTTCCGGTACGCGACACCCAGGTTCATCTGCGTCGTCGCCCAGGCCAGCGGCGCCGCCTCCCGCGTCAGCACCTCCAGCGCCTCGCCGTAGCACTCGATAGACTTGTCCACGTTGGCGCCCTTGTCCCCTCGCACACGGTCACCGTACGCGTTGGCCAGGTTCATCTGCGTCGACGCCCAGGCCAGCGGCGCCGCTTCCCGCGTCCGCACCTCAAGCGCCAGGCCGTAGCACTCGATGGACGTGTCCACGTTGGCGCCCTTGTCGCCTCGCACACGGACACCGTACGCGTTGGCCAGGTTCATCTGCGTCCTGGCCCAGTCCAGCGGCGCAGCGTCCCGCGTCCACACCTCCAGCGCCAGCCCGTGACACTCGATGGCCTTGTCCACGTTGGCGCCCTTGTCCCCTCGCACACGGTCACTGTACGCGTTCGCCATGTTCATTTGCGTCGTCGCCCAGGCCAGCGGCGCCGCCTCCCGCGTCCACACCTCCAGCGACAGTCCGTGGCACTCGATGGCCTTGTCCACGTTGGCGGCCTTGTCACCTCCAACACGGTCACAGTACGCGACACCCAGGTTCATCTGCGTCATCGCCCAGGCCATCGGCGCCGCGTCCCGCGTCAGCACCTCCAGCACCTGTCCGTAGCAGTCGATGGACTTGTCCACGTTGGCGCCCTTGTCCCCTCGCACACGGTCACCGTACGCGGCCCCCAGGTTCATCTGCGTCATTGCCCAGTCCAGCGGCGCCGCTTCCCGCGTCCACACCTCCAGCGCCAGGCCGTGGCACTCGATGGCCTTGTCCACGTTGGCGCCCTCGTCCCCTCGCACACGGTCACGGTATGCGTTGGCCAGGTTCATTTGCGTCGACGCCCAGTCCAGCGGCGCTGCCTCCCGTGTCCACACCTCCAGCGCCAGGCCGTAGCACTCGATGGCCTTGTCCATGTTGGCGCCCTTGTCGCCTCGCACACGGTTCCGGTACGCGACACCCAGGTTCATCTGCGTCGTCGCCCAGGCCAGCGGCGCCGTCTCCTGCGTGCGCACTTCCAGCGCCAGGCCGTAGCACTCGATGGCCTTGTCCATGTTGGCGCCCTTGTCCCCTCGCACACGGCCACTGTATGCGTGGGCCAGGTTCATCTGCGTCCTCGCCCAGTCCAGCGGCGCCGCGTCCCGCGTCCACACCTCGAGCGCCAGGCCGTAGCACTCGATGGCCTTGTCCACGTTGGCGCCCTTGTCACCTCGCACACGATCAACGTACGAAGTACCCAGACTCATCTGCGTCCTGGCCCAGTCCAGCGGCGCCGCCTCCCTCGTCAGCACCTCGAGCACCAGTCCGTAGCAGTCAATGGACTTGTCCACGTTGGTGCCCTTGTCCCCTCGCACTCGATCACTGAACGCGGCCCCGAGGTTCATCTGCGCCCTCGCCCAGTCCAGCGGCGCCGCCTCCCGCGTCCACACCTCCAGCGCAAGACCGTGACACTTGATGGACTTGTCTACGTTGGCGCCCTTGTCACCTCGCACACGGTCAGTGTAGGCGACACCCAGGTTCATCTGCGTCGTCGCCCAGTCCAGCGGCGCCGCCTCCCGTGTCCACACCTCCAGCGCCAGACCGTAACACTCAATAGACTTGTCCACGTTGGCGCCCTTGTCCCCACGCACACGGACACTGTACGCGTTGGCGATGTTCATCTGCGTCGACGCCCAGTCCAGCGGCGCAGCCTCCCGCGTCCGCACCTCCAGCGCCAGGCCGTAGCACTCGATGGCCTTGTCCACGTTGGCGCCCTTGTCACCTCGCACACGGTCACTGTACGCGTTGGCCAGGTTCATCTGCGTCGTCACCCATGCCACTGGCGCGGCCTCCCGCGTCCACACCTCCAGGGCCAAACCGTAGCAGGCGATGGCCTTGTCCATGTTGGCGCCCTTGTCGCCTCGCACACGGACACCGTACGCGGCCCCGAGGTTCATCTGCGTCGTCGCCCAGTCCAGCGGCTCCGCGCCCCGTGTCCGCACCTCCAGCGCCAGGCTGTAGCAGGTGATGGCCTTGTCCACGTTGGCGCCCTTGTCCCCTTGCACACGGACACAGTACGCGGCCCCCAGGTTCATCTGCGTCATTGCCCAGTCCAGAGGCGCCGCTTCCCGCGTCCACACCTCCAGCGCCAGGCCGTAGCACTCGATGGCCTTGTCGACGTTGGCGCCCTTGTCCCCACGCACACGGACACCGTACGCGTTGGCCAGGTTCATCTGCGTCCTGGCCCAGGCCAGCGGCGCCGCCTCCTGCGTCCGCACCTCCAGCGCCAGGCCGTAGCACTCGATGGCCTTGTCCACGTTGGCGCCCTTGTCCCCTCGCACACGGTCAAGGTACGCGTTGGCCAGGTTCATCTGCGTCGTCGCCCAGGCCAGTGGCGCGGCCTCCCGCGTCCACACCTCGAGCGCCAGGCCGTAGCACTCGATGGCCTTGTCCACGTTGGTGCCCTTGTCGCCTCGCACACGGACACCGTACGCGGCCCCGAGGTTCATCTGCGTCGACGCCCAGTCCAGCGGCGCCGCCTCCCGCGTCCGCACCTCCAGCGCCAGGCTGTGGCACTCGATGGCCTTGTCCACGTTGGCGCCCTTGTCCCCTCGCACACGGGCACTGTACGCGTTCCCCATGTTCATTTGCGTCGTCGCCCAGTCCAACGGCGACGCCTCCCGCGTCCACACCTCCAGCACCAGGCCGTAGCACTCGATGGCCTTCTCCACGTTGGCGCCCTTGTCCCCTTCTACACGGTGGCAGTAGGCGTTGCCCAAGGTCATCTGCATGACCGCCCACTGGTCTGGCGCTTCTGACCGAGGGGCCCCATCGAGGGCTTTGCTTGCGTAACAGATGGCGCGCTCGATGTTAGTAGCGCGTTGCCCTGCAAGCCGGTCGCAGAGGGCCAAAGTGAGCCCGCGATACACGCGGTACTGCAGCTGCAGGTTCCGCCTGGCCTCGTGGGTGTCGTCATCTGCCACCGCTAGCAGTGCTGCGAGCACCGTCTCAACGTCACCCTGGTACGCCAACAGCGAGCCGGTCCGCTCACGACGCTGCTGCCACTCCGTTCTCAGCAACCAAGGCAGCCCCCAGACGTCTCTGCTCCCCGCAACGTGGCGGGCCACGTTGTCGTACAAGTACCCATCGTCGGCCGTCATCCAAAACGGGTACGACCGCCTCTCGTCGTCGTCCGAGATGGCGCCCTGCCCACTGAGGTAGTCGCGCGCCAACCGCAGATGCGTGGCAACGAGGCGGTCTGGCCCCAGCAACGTCACTGCATACTCGCCCACCACAGGATGTACCGTCACGGACGCAAGGTTCCCGGTCTCTGCACTAACCTCCCAGCGCATCAGCCCGGTACGCACGAGGGTGTCAATCAGCTGCGCCACCGGGTCACGCACCACCACACATGCAGCACCCCCGGCACCGTCGGCCGGCGGCGCTCCATCATTGGCGACTCCTCCCAGCAGGGGACGCCATAGTCTTGCTAGCGCGCACACAACCACCTTGGCATTGGTGGGCAGGACGCCGCAAGCCTTGAACGCATCGCGGCTCACCTCGTCGGGGAGCAGGTCCAAACTCATGTCCAGCGCCGCCCTGACGGAAGGGGGCAAGCCACCAAAGGGGTGCGCAAAGCCGGGGTCCATCCACTTTTGCTCCAACGCGTCTACGACCACGCGCCAAGCACCACCCAGGTGCGCAATGTTCGCCCCGACAATGCTGAGCGACAGCGCGTGCCGCTCCGTCTTGTCCAGCACCCGATGCACCCACTTATCTTTGTCCGCCGCACTAAATGGGGACTCCCTCTCCGTCACCGGCCACCTCGCCGCTTTGGCCAGCACCGCCTGCGCGTCAGCGTCCGGCAGCGCGTCAATGGGAACAGGCGTGGACCCTGGGACGGACTCCACGACAGCTTGCGAGCGCGTTGTGAACAGGACGGGCGCGGCGCTCGGCACGACCCGCAGCAGCGTGTGCAGCAGCTCGCGCTTTTTGTCGAGAACGTCGTCAATGACGACCAGCTGCTCACCCGCACGCTCCGCCGAGACCGACCTTACGTGCGTGGCCGCCAAAGAAACAAAGTCGGCCTTCTCCTTCTCCGCGAAAAGCATCTTTGCGATCTTCGCCGTGCAAAACCGGTAAACCAGCGCCATCACGTCCTCGACGATCGCCACGGCCGTCGATTCCGCGTGGAGCTGCACCCAGACCGTTCCTCCCGGATACAGCTCCTTGATGGCGCCACACGCCGTCACACCCGCACAGGCAAACGACTTGCCACTCCCGCCAATCGCGCAGATGCCCAAACGGGGCGCCAGAGTGTTTCCGTCCCGCGCATGCTGCTGGAGTTTGCTGATGATGGTGTGCTCTGCGCGGCCCGGTGTCGATGCTCCAGACACGTAGGTGTGCTCATCCAGTCTGGGTGGCATCCACCGCGCCTTGTACGGCAAAAGGTCGGGTCCGGCGGCCGGCTGCACGAAGCCATTCAGTAATAAGCCCACCGCCCCATGCTGCTGCAGCTCGTCAATCTTGTCCTCGAGCTTGTCCAGGTCGCTCTTCCACCTGCGAATGGTTTCATCCGCCGTCAGGTGCCCCACAAGCCCCAACAGCGTGGCCTCCTCCACCTCCTCCAGCAGCGCTTCCAGCTCGCTTAACCGCCGGCACAGCCGCTTCTCATACGGGGCAACAAAGGCGTTCTTGGGAATCTGTAGCGTCTCGAGCAGGTGCTCGAGCAATCCATGAGCCAGCTTCGAGCACCGCTTGGTCACCGACGTACAAAGGTCCGCGTGCTCGCGCACGCGGACGGCCACGGCACCCACATGCACCACCAAGCAGGCAACGCGCACAGCGATTCCCACAACAGGCACTCCGATATCCTTATCCACAGCGTCCACGACCTTTTTGGCCACACTTGCTGCGGGTGCACCCACACCCGGCGTCGGCTGCAAGCAATGCGAGGCGGTCAGGACGGCCCGCCGCCCAGGCGTTCTCAGCAGCACAAACAAAGCGCGGGACACCTTCCCGCCTTGCGTGGGAGCCAGAAGATGCACCTCGTCGAGCAGCTGCTTCACCGCCGCCACACTGACCTCGTCGGACACACCGGCCGGCAGCAGAGACGTCCAGGAATGAGCCAAAAACGAACCCGCCGTGGCCCACGACGCGCACACGCCGGCGTCGTCGGCTTCCAGCAGCAACGTGATGCGTTTGAGGTCACGGCCGCCTTGCACAGTGCTGCGCTCCATCCCACGCACCAACAGCATACGGTCGGTGAGAACAACGTCGCCAGGTATCTCGTCGGCTGCATTGGCGACGCGCAGGTCACAGTCGTCCCGCGGCAGGCGGACGCACCACGGCTTCTGCTTGATAAAATCGACCACCGACTCGGGCGGCAGCGCCCGCGCCTTGGCCCGTGCCAGGTACAGGTTGCGGCCGAGCAAGGCGTGCAAGACGGTGCCATGTCTCAATTTCTTGACGTCGGACTCACACGACACTACCCTAAAGGTGGCCATGGGGTACTCTGTCGCCTCTGTGTCACCGCCAGATCCGCCGCCTGCCGGGCCAGCCGCCGCGCTGCCCGACGCTTCGACGCCACTCGAGGCTGACGGCCCCGCCGGGTCGCCCTCATCGGGCACAGCGGCGGGCGGGCCGTCGCGCGCGAGCCCGCTCGCGCGGGCCCCTCCGCCGGCCGAGCCGACCCCAGCCGACAGCGCGGCCACCACCGCGCCACCGACCGGAGCGTGTGCCGCCGCCCCAGATGTCGCGCCCTCAGCGGCAGGGCCGCCCAACGCTACGGTAGCTGCCGCCGGCGGGACAGGCCGTGCCGGTGTCAACACTGCACCAGACGCGGCGCCGGCAGACGCGGTGCCCGCAGGCGCGTTGTCAGCAACGACGTTGCCAGCCGCCACTGTGGCAGCCGCCGCCGGTGGGGTCACGGGCATGGCCCCTGAGACGGGGCTTCCGCCGCCGCCGCCATTATCGCCGCCCGCCTCCTCCGTTTGCGGTCTCGAGTCATCGCCCACGCAGCGCCCCAGACACAAACGCCACAGGCTGCTCATGGCAGGCGGGCCGGGATGCCGTCGTCAACCACCCCCGCCACGACACCCGCCGATGCCTCCCACTGCCGCCGCCGCCCACAGCCGCCGCCACCAACTGCCGGACCAGGGCGCAAGCTACTGTCCAAGCGGGGGCCACCGCCGACGGGTGGCCGGTTGCTGGCTCGTGGGTGCCGGCGCTGGAAGGGTGCCGACCCTTCTTGGCCCATGCAAAAGCCCCCGATGCGAAGGGTGCCGACGCCGGCGGCGCGTCTGCTCCGGCCCCCACCGTCGCCGCCGCAACTGCCACCTCCGCCGCCCTTGCGGCGGCCGCGCACGCAGCGGGGGTGCAGGCCGGGCGAGCAGGGAGGCCACCGGGCGCGGTATGGGAGCGCGCGCCCGACTATGCGGCGAGCCACCCTCTGCAAGAAGGTGGGTTCACGGCAGACAGGGACAGAGGGGTCGTCCGCTCTGGACATTCTCCCATCGCGGTCCCATCGTCAGCTGTTCTACAATTGCCCAACGAACGCGATTCTCGTTGGCATCTCGTTGTGGGGGGGGGCCCAACGATTCCAAGAAAGGATGGGGTTTGTTGGGCTTTCGTTGGGCTCTTGGTCTCGTTCGGGATCGTTGGGGATCGCCCCAACGAGTCCC
>Ga0209093_1002476_pt1 | contig 10231 bp, 9 predicted proteins | sample SidtaG_4_FD_187450 | JGI IMG/M metagenome (GOLD analysis project Ga0209093, IMG submission 187450) | Marine algal microbial communities from Sidmouth, United Kingdom - Sidmouth_Male1 metaG (SPAdes) (version 2) | ecosystem: Host-associated > Algae > Red algae > Unclassified | place: Sidmouth...
GGGGGGGGGGGGGGGGGGGGGGGGGGGGGGGGGGGGGGGGGGGGGGGGGGGGGGGGGGGACGCATGGGCCGCGCCCACCCGCACCGCGCGGCCTCCGGGTGCTCATCAAGCTGCCGGTGGTGGCCACGCAACCGGCGGCCGAGCGGCCGGCCGGCCTAGCGGGTGCCGCATCGGGGCCCAAGCGCCACTGGTGACAGCTGCACAGGGGGGGGAGCCCCTCCAAGACGGGAGAGGCGACGACGCGCGGTGGGCGCCCCCCCCCCCCACCCCGGCGGCACCGCGTCGTCGGATCCGGGTGTCGTTGGGGGGTGGCGGTGGGGAACGCCAACCCCCTGGGGTGGAATTTGGGGGGGGGTAGGGCGCGGGGTCTGGCGGACAGCGCGCCCCGCTGTTCCCAATGGCAGGATGCTGGGGTGGTGGCCGGGGGGGGGGAGTGGCCAGCCCCTCTAGCCACGCCAAGATTGAAGTGGGGCCGTGCTGTACCTGCGGGGAAGGTGGGGGGAGGGGGGCGCTCGCCTCGCCGTGGCGCGACGGCCGGGGCTGCGGGCCAGATTGCATGCCATAGATGCGGGGCCTGGCGCCTGGCGCAGCAGAGGAAACGGGCGCGGCAGGGGTGGCCAAGGGGACCTGCCGCCACGCAGGCCGCACGGCGCGCACAACGGCGGTGGCCGCGGCGGCGGCGGCGGAGGCGCTCAAATTGGACCTGGAGGGCGGGGGCTGGGGCGCTTGCAACCAGCGCAGACTTTGGGCCAGCTCGGTGGGCGGCGGCGCTTCCGTGCCTGGCCGGCGTCCACTGCCAAGAAGCGGCGCGAGGGGGTGGTTTGCTTGGCCACCGATCCGCGCGGGTGGCCCATGCAGGTGCGCGAGCGCCAAGACGAGGGGACCTGTGGTGGCGGGAGGGCGGCGGTGGTGGCCTGCCCCCCCCCACCCCACCCGACCGCGGTGCGAATTTGAGTGCGTCCGCAACAGCGGGGCCGGCCGCGCGGCCCGGTGGAGGCAGGCCCGCCGGCACCCAGCTGGCTCGCGTTGCAGACACCCCACGGCGCGCACCCGCGCTATCCGCGCGTCGGCGGGAGATTGGGCCGTGCTTCTTCAGAGTGCGCCTGCCGCGGTTCCTCCCATGGGGAGGGGGGGGGGTGGGGCCTCCCACTCTTCCCTCCACGGTGTCTGTCAGTCGCTGTCCGGGCCACAGCGTTACCAGCGCCAAGAGAAAGCCGACGCCTGCCGGGAGTATCCGGCAGCCATGATGATGATGCCGTGGGATACGAGCCAGGGGTGTGGGGGGAAGCTGCCACTGACGCGGGCCCAGCGGCGACAGAAGCGGCGAGCGGATGATCGCCGTCGCCCTGGGCCGGTTTGGACTCAAAATTGATTTGATCTGTGTGAAACTGTGTCCCGGCCACTCACTCAGCCGGATAACGTGGACCGACCAATAGGCAGTTGACCCAGCAAGCTTTGCTCTCTTGGCAGCAACCTGTCTTTGTGACTCCAACATCGCAGTGAAGCCTGTGAGCCAACCAGGGTCCAGTTCTTAGTGCAGCAGCTTTTTCAGCAGAAGTCACCAACCAAGAGCACAAGTGCAACAGCCCGACCAGCAGCCACCTCCGCGGCGTCGTTCGCAAGCGCGGCGCTCCCCGCGTCATTGGGCGGGCCTGCTGACACCACCGCCTCGTCCCCGTCACCACTGTCCTCGCTCCCCCGCCCTCCAACGCGCACCGACGCCTCTCAAGCTGTGGATCTCCTGCGGACTCTGCCACTGGAAGGAGGGCCCAAGCGGCACGCCGCGGAGCACTGGTGTCTGATACGGTAGCGTTGCTGGCGCCCCCCTCGATCATGACACCTCGTCGGTGACGGGGGCGCCGTTGGCGGTGGTGGGGCGGAGAGCCGCGGGCACCAGATGGGGACGAGTTGTGGCGCGCGCGCGCTAGCGATGTGACCCATCGCCCGCCTCCGTGGTGCACACCGCCCACGACGCCTGGCACGCGGATCATCGGCACGGCAGCTGCCGGCACACGCCTTCACGTGCCGTTCGCACCGTTGGTTGGCGCGGCCTGCAGTAGTGTCACGCCCGGCCCGTGCTGGACTCTCTGGCCAGATAGGCGTGCGGTCTCGGGAGTCTGACATTTTGGTCGCACAATGCATGGACGCCGCCGCCGCTGGCAGGCCCGTGTAGCTCGGTGGCGAGGGCGTACTACCGCCGCCGTTGCTGCCGCCGGAACCATGGACCCAGAGCCCACTGGGAGGTTGCTGTGGGCTGGCGGGCGGTAGAGTCGGCTGGCGGCTACAACCTTCCGTCTCCTGTTTTCTTTATGCACCACGAGGCGGTGGAAGCGGTACGTATTGCTACCTGGCCGGTGGCCAGAAGAAGCGGCACAGTGTGCCAGAACGGGCGAAGGTCTGCTCGGGAGAGCGTTTCAGGTCTGCACGGTCCATCGTAGCGACACCGTCAAGACTCACCCCCGCAACGGCCATTGTCGGATGGCCACTTCACACGCAAATGGGAACCTCCCTGTCGCTCGGTGGCTGACACCTTCACCTAGGGAGTAGGGCGCTCCCGCGTGCGTGCCCACGCGTAGGGCTGGCTGGTCGTCCGCTGGTCGTTGTGCGGAAGTTCTGGTGGTGCGCCGAGCCACGGAGCCCCGCACGCACCCAATTCAGAGGACGACGCGGCGCCATCACCACACTGCTCCCGCTTCACGGCCGCGCCGTTTCAAGACCCGCTCACAGCCTTCCGCTGGTATCTCCAGTACACAGTGCACACCCCTTCTCAAGTTGGCAGCCGCTGTGCGACCTCGATCACCGCAACCATTGGTGCTGCCCGTGCCAGACCTGACATTTCTTCTGCGACAGTGTCACTCCCCACGAAATACGCGGTGGCCGCCCAGGTGTGCCCCCCGGCGCCACGATCAACTCACCATCATAGACGTTTCGAGGAGCGGGACAATGTGGCCGCTTACAAGGCGCTTCACGCGAATCCTTTGCACGCGACCCCATGGCAGGAAAATAGAGGGAGGGGCAGCTGGACAGAGGAGGAGATGGAAAGGAAGAGACGGAGAGCGGGAAGACGTGCGCGGCAGAGCGCGACAACAGGGACGGACCGGGCGTGGTGGCGTACGCTCCTGCTGCAGCGCGAACATCACTGGAGAGCAGCCCGCCTGGGGCGCCGCCACAGAGGTCCGCAGGTCAACGGCAGAGGGCCGCACGACGGCCACAGAGGGCCACAGCGCCTCCAGGAAGGGTAGGAGGCTGTTGCCGGCGCCGTAATCGAGTGGAGGGACTCCGCTTTATTGCTGTCTTCCCAATTTTGACCGATGTGGTCGAAGTCAAGACAGGGTATGGGTCAACTGCCCATTGGTCGATCTTCTTTATCCGGCTGAATGGATGGCTGAGACACAGACAGTTTCGCAGTGTTGATCACCCTCCTTGACATCGACGGGATCGGAAAAACTTGGGAAAACAGCAATATCAACGTCAAAAATTGTATTGAAAAAAGTCAACATCTGGGTCGCATCGTCCTGATTTGGTACACGTCCATCTAAATGAGTTTTTAGGTCGGAGCCCGATTCGGGAATATACCGCATCGGGGAGCGTTTCCGCTACACTTCTGATGGAGCGCGGGATACGCATCCGACGCTCCCAAGTAGATTCGGTCCTTTGTTCACAATTGAGGATCCGCCCAAGTGTCAGTGATGGGTGACGTCTCTGATCCGGATCAATGTTAACGCTGGAGGGCGTCGACAGCACAGCCATCCGTTTTCTGCCGGGGTGCGGGGCACGGGGCGCGGGGCACCTCGCGGCACGCGGCGGGCGCGGGGCGCCGCGCGCCCCGCGCCGATTTTTCTTTCTGCTGGGCTGCGGGCGCCGCCGGGCACCGGGGCGCCGCCGGGCACCGGGGCGCCGCCGGGCACCGGGGCGCCGCCGGGCACCGGGGCGCCGCCGGGTACCGGGGCGCCGTCGGGTACCAGGACGCCGCAGGGATCCAGGGGGCCGCGGGGCGCTGCCTGGCACCGGGGCACCCGGGCGCCGCAGTCGGGGCACAAAAACAAGCGCCTTCTACTAGGACCGTGGCGCCGCCACGGCTACTTGCGCGGGGAATCTCAACGCCAAGACAGAAAGAAACACCCAAAGCGCACACAATGCATCACCCATACAGAAAGAACCACTCCCGCCGACGGTACCGAGGAAACCCAGGAATCGGCCAAGCACTAATACTGCGGCAGGCTGCGCGCCGCGTCGCCGCCGTCCACGAGCACCAAGCCGTCGTGCGGCTCCGCGTCCGCCGGCTGCGTCGGAACCAAGCGGCGGACCTCCGCCACCCACAGAGGGAAGTGCCCGTCGCCGATGGCTCCGCCCCGCGACGACGACCGGGTGCCAGCGGCAATCTCCAACACATTGCGCACCTTGGTGACGATGAGGGCAAAGTGACCCAGCGTCGCACACACAATGCGCTGGCCCGTCGGACCATCCGCCTGCTGGACACGGTCTGCCGCGCCAACGGACAAGAAGAGCTTGGTCAGGGCGTCCAAGCACGCCTTTCGCCCGCGCGGCGTCAAAAAGAAAGAGTCATTGGCCAGCATCTCGATGGCCATCTCCATCGACAGGTCGTTGAGCTCCACCCCGAGGCTCTCAAAGTACGCGGCCACGATAATGTCAGTCCACACCTGGTGCAAGTGGGGCTTGACCCGCAGCGCCAACAGGGAGACGCGAACGTTTGCGAAGATGGTGGGGTTGCGTCGGCTGGAGCGGCGGATGAACGACTTCAGCCACTCTTCCGCTGCCTTCAGCCCCTGCTTCTGTACCGCGTCGACGGAGACGACGAGGGTGTCCCAATTGTCGTCCGAGCAGGAGAACACAAGCACCGTCTTCACCGCCGTGGCAAAATCATCGATGAGCACGTCCCTGTACTTTTTCTGCTTGCACGGAAAATAGTACCAAAGAAAAGACCCCAACCACAGAGAGCGACGGTGCTGGATAGAGTCAGATGGAGTACCAAAGAGTGCGAATCGCACATCAACCCCGCTCCTTGCCCACCGCACCGGGGACATGCCGCCACCGACACCCCCTCCACGTCCACACGCTTACTCTTACTCGCCAACTATTAAAGGCCAAACGTACCGTTACCAGCTTGATCAGCTTCTCCTTTTTGGTCGTCTCGTCGTCATCTTCGCCGGAGCAGCCGAGCTGCCCCTTCGCGATTGCACTCTTGATGCCATCCAAAACGGTCTTCTCCACCGCCGCCAGCCGCCCCAACGTCTGCTGGGAGAGCTGAATTTCCGCGTCGAGCTTGGTCTTGAGGTCCACGAGGGTGTCCTTCATCACAGTGACGGCGCTCTCCATGGCCGCGACGTCAATACGAACCGAACTGGTTGCGGTCCAGACCGCCCGCTCAAGGATCTGAGCGCGACGCTCCCCGCGCGTGCCCGTGCCCAAAGCCGCAAGCAACGGGTTTACGGCCGCTTTCGCGGCGGCAGTGGTTGGGTATTGGACGTCAGGACCCAATGGGTGAGGGTCAGACGCTGCGGTGGGGCGCGTGGCGGCGCTTGCCGCGACCGAGCCCATAGACGAGGCCGCGGCACCCCCCCCAGTCGTGCTCCCCATCATACGAGAGACGGGGGCAGCTATGCACGCCGCCGCGGCAGCGGGAGGACTGGGCGCCGGGCGCTGAGAGTCGACAGATTCAGCTGCAGGTACGGCCGCACCCGTCACTACTGTGCCACGACGCCCTGCCCCAGGCTCCCCCGTGGCACCCCCGCCAATGGGAGACGCAGCCGGAACCGTATGTGCGCGCCCAGCGGACCCAGTCGACGCTGGACGACGAGGCGTGGCCGTGGGCGGCACGTGAGAGGCAGGAGCCGTCGGCGGCGCACGCGCTGCAGCCGTCGGCGGCGCACGCGCTGCAGCCGGCGGCGGCAGCGCACTTGTGGGGGGAGGCGTCGGAGGACCACCCCCGGCGCGTACCGGGGTGTTGAAGACCGCGGCGCGGCGCGCCACGGCCGTGTCGGGGCCGGTCATCAGCTCCGTGACGCGGAGGGTCGGCAGCCCGTGCGTGCGTCGGCGTACCCCGAGCACCACGGGGCGGTCCGTCAGGGCGCCCGTCAACTCCTGGACACGCCGGATTGGAGAAGCACTCGAAGGATCCAGCCTGTTGACAGTGCGGGCTGCGCTACGAATTGGACGGAGCGACACGCCGGAATGCACCGTGCGAATGCCGATTGCAGAAGCGACAGCCGACGACCCGTCGACAGACAGCGACTTGTCTCCAGAAGGGCCAGCCGGAGCGCCGGGGGCTGACGACCCCACCAGGCAGGAGGGGCCAGACCAGACCACGGACGGCGGCGCGGTTGGATGCGCGGACTGCGGGACGATCGAGCGCGCCGTGGCCACTAAAGGCAACCTAGGGGTTGGCACAAAAGCCGCTAACGGGGCGGACGCCCAGCGCCCGACCTTGTTGGTGCTTGGTGATAGCCCGGCCGCCGCCGGCCTCTTTCCCTTGGTGCTTGGCCCCGGTGCCGAGGCGCACGCCATCTCCAGCTCGTAGTCCTCCTCGTCCTCGGCCTCGTCGCTGACATCTCCCATGGACGCCAGCGTCTGCGCCGCCTCTCGCGCGGTGGCCCGCGTGTCGGTTGGCGACGTTTCGGCCTCGCCACCTTGGTCCTTGTTGCGGGCCGCCACTGTCGCACGCCGCAGCTCCATCTTCTGGGCCCTGTCTGCGGGCGTCACGGGGTTCATGTTTGTGAAACCAAGGGATAGGGGGGGGGGTTGGTCCGGTCGGGTGATCAGAGTGTAGGGAGGGCAGCGGCACACAGGCAGGCCACGGATGGCAGAGCGCAGTCGGATGGGTGAGTGAGAGGCCCGGGCTGCGAATCCACTCGACGAGCGCTCCTTTATACTGCGGCAGCCGTCGAGTCGTTCGGCGTCGGTCGGTTCGGCGACGACAACGAGCGTGGGATCCAAGGAGCAGCAGACACAGAGCGCACGCAGCACACTCTGCACACACCCCTATCGAAGGACGCTCAAAAAAATGACTCGGCCGAGCACACAAAAGCCGTTGTCACCCCTCTGCAGTGCCCCCCCTCGAACAGCCCAGCGCAAACGTACCATGCCCCTAACAGAGGTGTCCGCACCTGGGACGTCAACAAGCGAATCGATGCGACGGATACATCCCACCGGCCTCCTAGTCTGTTGGGGCCCCCACAAAAGGGCGGTGCGCGAGCAAGATCAAAGCCCAGGAGGCCGGGAGAGACCAGCGGCGCACGGGCCGTCAGAGACTGTTAGCTCAACGGGCGGCTCAGCATAGTGCCCCAAGAGCGCATCAACGGCACGTATTCAGTTCGCCTCACCATTCCCCACTCTCGTCCAACGACCTTTCACCCCCGTGTCCAGACAAACAGAGAAACCAAACACCATGACCACGTGACCGGGGTATGCGAGGGAAAACGGACAGCGCAAGGTACAAGACCAAAGCGTACCGATCGTTACGCGGAGGCAATGAAGAGCAACGGTCGTGAACATGACTCAAAAAAAGGACAGCCGCATGCCCCAGTGTGGGACTGTCAGCCAGAGGGCACGGTCGCCTGCTCCCTGCGCGGGATCGGCGTCCGCGGCAGTCCGCGGCCGAGCGCGATCGTCGGCGCTTGGGGCGCTCCCGCTACGGGACAAGGCGCCGCGATCAGTGCCCGTGGCGAAGGCAACGAGCGGTACCTTTGGCAGCACAACTCACGTCAAAGGCTTGGCACGATCAAGTAATCAATTCCCATCACACAACTTTGGAATCAGACCAACTACATTGAAAAAGTTACTAAACTGACATGGAAGCCCACATCAGCTGCAAGTGACAGCGGATGGATCCGGAAGAATCCTTCTCTGATTGGTCGTAGACATCGTCTCGTTAACCATTTGCAACACGCTCCGCTGACAAGTGCCACCGCAGAACGAGTGGACGGCCACGATTAGCCCTGTTATTGGTGCAAGTGCCTTGAGAGTCGGATTTGATCGGTCAGCAGTCTTTTGCTGTGGGTCTGGGACAGGCGCGGGCACCGATCCGAAGCTTGCTCGCCACGCTGAGACACTCCTCGCCTCCGTCCTCGCAGCCTCCTCCACCACACTTGTGCGTCGTGTTCCTCGTACGTCCGTGTCTGTCGTGATCGGTCGCCCATCCGCGCCCATCGGAGGCCGCTGTCCATCCACTCTGTCGCACGGCTGCGTTGTTTTCTTGGTTGCTGTACCCCCCCCCGTTGCTTTCGTTTCTCCTTTGCCAGTGCGCCCAGTCGCCGGGTTCCTGTTGTTCCCTGCCGCAGACATCACCGCGGCTCTTTCTTGTCCCGAGCAGTTTGCTACTCTCCTCTCTGTCGCCGCCGCGCTCGACTGTTTGCCGCAATTTCTGCGCCCGCCTTTCCCACCCATGAGCTGACAAGACGCGGTCGCCACTACCAAGTACGTTCTTGAAGGTTATGTGCACTCTTTTTGACTGCCTGTCGGCAGCCCACCGACACCTATCGGCCGCCTGTTCGGTGAGGGGGGTCTCTGTCGTCTGCGGCGTGTCTGGTGAGAGCCGCATTGTGTATGCAGCGGTGGGTGCTGCCTATCCCTGCCGCCACGCCTCCTCCCATTGTCTCAGCGATGGACCTCTGTGTGCCCAGACCTCTTACGGCAGTGGACACTGTTTGCTTTGACCTATCATTGTGAGGCCATGTTCTCTGCATTTCCCCGTCGTTCGGTACGCAGCCTTGTCCCTGACCATTGATTGTATTCCCAAGATATCAGCGGCTGTCCTGTAGCGTGGCGTGGGGACAGGTGGTACCGTTGCAGCCGCAAGGGCCGCCGCTGTGCCTCGGTGTCTCCTTTAGCAACGTCTGAGACAGCCCACTCTGGCTCCCCCGCCACTGTGACATCAACCCTCGCAGGCGCGACTCGGCCCAACTAGGCGGGCATCACCACGCTGACGTCGACGAGGACGACCGCTGGCGCCGTCAGCGCCCTCAAGGGGTGCGCCGCGGCCAACTCGTGCGTTCTCGGCACGGAGACGCGAACCCCCGCCCCTGTAGAGGCCGCCAACGACGAGGACAACCTCCCGCCATGAGGCCGTTTTTCGCACCCTCCGCGTGCTCGGTTTGCGGAGTTGTGAAGTCTACCATTGCCATGCGTTGGCACGTGCTCAGCAAGCACCCTGACCTTCCGCGCAATATCAACCGGCGCCTCCCTCCCCGCCAACTGGGACCTGATCCGGCGCCGCTGCCTGCCGCCCTACCACTTGCACCCGAACCCCCAGCGATTCCTCCCTTACAGGCAGCACAGGCAGTTGCGGCTGCCCCCGAAGGAAATGGGATTGGCGCTGTCAATGGCGGTCTGTTTGACGCGCTCGGCGCCGCTGTTGGCGACGACGCGGCTGTTGCGCTCGCCCTCGCGGACTTTGCTGCTGCGCAGGCGACCGAGGCCGCGCAGGCAGCCGGCGCTGCGGCTCGGTCGCGGACTGCCACCGCCAAGCCGCCGCGGGGCCGGGTCGTGACGGAGCCCGTGCTGGAGCCGGACGCCCTCGTTCGCTCGTCTGTTGCCACAGAGGTGCAGGCGACGTACGAGCGCGTTGGTGACGTCCGGAATGTTGAGCCAGCCGTCACGAGGCGGCCGAAAGCCAAGCCGGGTCTGTTCGACACACCTATCCTGAAGGAGTTCCAGTCTTTGATGCACGATATGGGGGGATCGGGCGCATCTCTGGCCGACCAGACGAAGATGTTCAAGTTCCTGGAGAAATACGACAAGGCCATAGCCGAGGCTGCCACGGTGTCTGCGGCGTCGGGCGCGTCAACAGCCACCGCGTCCACGACGGTGGGGGGAGCGTTGGCCAGCGCATCCACGACGGCGGGCGGCTCCTCCGTTAAAGCCTCGGCGGCATCCGGCAGGGCGACAGCCACGGCCGCATCCACAAGTGGGTGGGGGGCGTCGGCCAACGCGACATCGTCGGCGGCACGCCTGTCCGCCAACGCGTCGGCGACGTTGGCCGGGTCGACGCCCGCGGCGTCCACGATTGGGGGGGACGCGTCAGCCAACGCGTTCATTCAGGCGGGCACCTCCGCAAATGCATCAGCGGCCTCGGGGGGATCGACGGCCGCGGCGTCAACGGCGGGGGGGGGCGCAACGGCCAACGCGTCGACGGCGGCGGCGGCGGGTGGTCCCTACCTCAGCGCTTCGGCGGCATCGGGCGGCTCGACAGCCGCGGCGACAACTACGGGGGGGG
>Ga0209093_1002480_pt1 | contig 10222 bp, 5 predicted proteins | sample SidtaG_4_FD_187450 | JGI IMG/M metagenome (GOLD analysis project Ga0209093, IMG submission 187450) | Marine algal microbial communities from Sidmouth, United Kingdom - Sidmouth_Male1 metaG (SPAdes) (version 2) | ecosystem: Host-associated > Algae > Red algae > Unclassified | place: Sidmouth...
CCCCCCCCCCACAACGCGCCTCCGAGCCCCCCCCAAGCACGAGCGGACAGCTCCGCCCGTACCCCCCCCGTGGCACCTATTTAGGAGGCCAAACAGCAAGGCCGCCCTATTCGACTGACCGCACAATCGTCACTGGGCAGACTGCCCGTGCGCCCCAACCTCGTGATCTTTCCCGCCCTGCCAATGCGGACGCGCTGGCAGCAGCTGCAGCCGTCGTGGTTTGGCAGTGACGCGGCGCCGCCTCTGGTGCACGACGCGGCCGCATGGCTGGCGGGCGGTGGCAGCGTGAGAAAAATTCGGCGCCAAAATAGGGCGCCGATCGGCCCAAGCGGCGGCCCACGGCGGCGGCGGGTGAGGTGGGACGCGTGTGGAGGGCGTAGAGGGGGGCACCCAAACCCCCAGCCGCGCCAAAACGCTGCTGGCGCGCGCGCCAAAGCAGGATTGCGCTATCATTGGCGTCGGCCGCCCATGGCTCCCTGTGGATCGGCGGCGGAAGGGTGGCGCTCGTGGGTGTGGCGGGTCGTGGGCCGACCTCGAGGTGGGTGCAAGCGCCCTTGTTTCAGGTCGACGGGTAGGCTTGGGCCCGCCGTTGGCCCAACACAATAATGTTTTCACTGCGAGGCCCGCCCGCCGCGGCGCGCTGCTCGCACCAGGCGTGGACAGGCCGCGGCAGTCGCCTGTTGAGACTCGCGACGCGCGACGCAGGCCTCGGGGCTGTCGTCCCGCGCGGCGCAGTGCACCGCCTCCGCGCGGGACGACCCTGCCGGGGCACGGAACAGGCGGTCGGGCAGGTGTGGCGGCCGCCAGACTGGGCAGCTGCCGGCGTCTGGGACTGGTGGCCGTAAACCGGCTTGGAGCCGTTGCCGTTGTTGTTAGCCAACCCCCCCCCCCCCCCCCCCCCTCTTTCAAGGCTATAGGCAGGGTCATCCTGTGGCCTCCACGCCGTCGCTCGACCACAGTGCCCTATCCCCTGCCGGCGTGTGCGGGTTGTGGGGGACCGTTGGCGGCGAGTGGGGTCCGCTGCCAGCTTTGCACGCGCCGACCCAGGCCTGGCGGAATGGGGCGGGTGGGCACCTGGCTGGGGCGACGACAGCCCGAAAGTCCCCCTTTTAGCTGGCAGCGGCCTGGTGTGCGCTGGTTGACAGAGCGAGGCGGGGGCCCACGGGCGCTGCCGCCACCGCCGGAGCGGGTTGTGCGTGGGCTCGGCCGCCGCCCGCAGTGGGTGGGTGACAGGTACGCCCCGGTGGGTGCTCCGGAGCGTGGCGCGCTTGCGACCGGTGGGGTAGGCCGAGGGTGCGGGGCGCGGCGCGACAGCAGGTGTCGGCGGCTGAGACTGCTTGGGAGGGAGCGCCGCAGGCGGGGGGGGGGGGGCTCGTTGCTGTGTCTGGGAACCTGCAAAGGAGAGCCCTGTGGGTGTCAAACGGCGCACGCTGCTCCTTCCCGCCTTGCCTTGTGACGACCTGGTGGCCCCCCAGTCGGCCTGCGAGGCCCTGAGCTGTTGCAGACGGGTGCACCGACGCGGACCGTGAGAGAGGGGGGGGTAGGTTGGTGTCTACTTGACGTCGACGCTGCTGTCGGCTCGCCTCTGCCGGGGTCGTGACGAGGGCGTTGACGGCGCCTCAGGGTGCCGCAGAGGACGCCGATTGCAGGTGTTGGCAGCCCAGCGGGGACTCGCCGCGGCACCCCAGGCGGGCCCGCCAAGGCCGCAGCGGTGAGGGGCTGAGTGTGGCGCAGCGTAGCGTGGCGAGGTGTGGCGGTGCGGGGTTCCTGGGGTCTGCAGCCACGGCGGCGGTTGCCGGTGGACCAGGCGCTGTCTACCACGGTAGCGGCGGCGGCGGCGTCCCTCGGAAGCACCCTTTCACCCAAACCACGATCCAGCAGGGGACCCTCAACGGACCTGGGCGCGCTGCTACCCTGGCGCAAAGCCCACGGTTGGCGTGGCTGCTCCTGCTGGCACCTCGACTGCCGTGGGCTGCTCAACGCACCGTAGGGAACCCCCATTTGCGGGACTGTGGGGCGGCCGCCAGCCGGCGCTTCCTCGACCGGCAGCTCGGGCGGCAACTCGCTCCGACGCCCGCCCGCCCGCCCGCCCACGCGCCTGCCCACCCGTCCCAAACGTTCGCCCGCTCGCCCCGCCGTCGTCGTCGCGCGCCCCGCGCCGCATCTGCCGCCACCTGTGGTGCGCGCATCGCACGCGAGCACGTCCCCTGCCTCTATCCACACACGCGCCTCAGTGTCTGGGGGGCCTACACCTCTCTTTGGCTGCCCGCTGTGAGGGGGTAACCGCTTTTTCCGCGTACGGGGCTACGACGCCCCCCCACACAGGGAGGCGTTTAGCTTCACCACCATTTTCCACATCCTCGCTGGCGGAGTGGCGGGGGCCCTTGCCGCGTCGCGCCCACACCCCCCGCGTCTCCCGCCCTGCCGCGGCGCGCTGACGACGGGTGTGCCCCCCCCCCCCCCCCCCCCCCCCGCCCGCGGCAAGCGCCGTGCAAACGGTGGTGGCGGCGAGAGTGTCAGGTGCGGTTGTGCGCGGGGCGCGGGTTTTCAGCGCCGCCGGCGCTTGGACCGGGGCACGCTAGCTCGACGCGCACCCACCCCACCCCCGCAACCCACGGCTGTACAGCGTCGCCGCGGCGGGCCGCGGCGGACGGTGGGCGGCGGGCGGGCCAGCGTTGTTTGACCCACGCGCACCGTGGTTGTCCGACGCCGCCCCCGCCTGTGGCGTGCGTGGTGGGACCGTCGCAAGGCGGGGTGGTCGTTCATTGGGGGTGTGGGTGTGCGCGGCGCGCCGCTCCGAGCCCGCAGGCACACAGCCCGCCGTCGCGAGTGCTGGCCGCGGCGGTGTTTTTGATTGTGCAGCGGGGCTTTTGTGCGAGGCCGTTGACCGCGCCGCCGGTCGGTCCGTGCCACCACGCCACCGCAAGGGGGGGCGCCGACCGACGTTGACCGTCGCCTGCTCGCCGCGGCCCCATAACTCCCGCCCGACCGCATCTCACCTGGCGCCCCGTCCCAACACCTCCCCCCCTCTTCCTTCCCCTTCCCCACCGACCGCCGCCACATCACACGCCGGGTCCTCACCGGCGACTCGCCGGTGACGGACGTGAACGGCGACGCGTTGTGATACGACGTGACGCTGTGGCACGCGGGGGCGTGTAGCGGCGGTGGCGGTGGCGGCGGCGGCGGCGGCGGCAGAGGCGGCAGCAGCGGCGGCACCATGACGGGTGGAAGGTCAGCCGGCTGGGGGGCAAAGCGGTGGGTCGCTGGCGTGTCGGCGGTGCTCGCGGTGGCGGTAGCGGCCTGGTCGGCCGGAGGCGCGTCGGCGCAGCAAGCGGGCGTGACGGAGATTGCCGGGCCGCCACCAACGAAGCAGCCGCCCGTCGGCTGCAGCTACCGCAATGATGACGGTCTCCACATCAACACGTCGGTGTCGAAGCAGGTCTTGCTCATGTATGGGTCGGCGACGGACACCATTTCCTTCTCCTTTCGCCCGTCGACAAAGACGGAGGAGATTGAGTCGGTGTCGATCAAGGGCTACAAGCGCGCCATCATCACGTCCGTGTCTGAGCCCGAGCAAACGGTGGTCGGCCACGTTGGCGGTGTTCCCGTAACCAACATGACTTTTACGATTGGGTTTGACGGCACAGTTGGCGATACGGGGTACGAGGTGGAGGTGGTCACCGACACTGACACGTACACGATGGAGGGCGCGTATGAGGTCGGCGGCTTTGTTCTCGTCTTGGACGAGAAGATTGTGAGCGGAGAGGAGAAGGACGGGCTGCAACTTGGCGACGTCGTTGCGCTCGTCAAGAAGTCGCTCACCGAGTGCACTATGAAGTGGAAGACCTTTGGCTCGGTGACGCCCGACGTCGGTGCCATCCAAATTTCCTTTAAGGAACAGGAGGGTTCAACCTTCCTCAAGGAGGTGGAGTATGAGGACACCTGCGAGGTTGACGGGTACGTGGACAACAAGCTCGCGCCCGGCTGCGGCGTCGGCTTCTCTCCTGGCGGCAATGCGTTTGCGATCAAGACGTCGCCGTACCGCTGCGGTTACGGCCAGTTCTTCATCCACTTTACGTGGCCGTCGGTTGAGCTCAACGGGGAGGTGTTTGAGACGGTGCTCATTGTCAAGTTTGACAAGTCTTCCCCGCCCCCGTGCGTGGCACTGGGCAACACGGTGGAGGTCGACTCATCGGGTGGCATCGTGGCGGTCGACATGTTCAACCTGCTGAACCCGCCGCAGCCGTCGGACGTGGAGAAGGTCATCCTGAGCTATGACGGCAAGTCTTTTGACTCGAACAATGGCAAGTCGACGCTCGAGCAGCCCGACCAAAAGATGGTCTTTGAAGTGTCGGGGGGCACTTCGGGCGAGAAGTACGATGCGACCATCGAGTGCGCGTTTGAGGACCGCACCATTGAGGCGACCTACCTGGGCGGAAAGGTTGTCATTGACGTGACGGGCGAGGCCGGCGTGGCCGAGATCAAGGACCTGCCCGAGCGCGACGGTAAGATCCGCGTCGCGGTGCTTATTGAGTTTGACCGCTACGATCCAGACAACTACACGGTCGCGGTGCACAACAAGTGCCTGGATGGCTTCTTTGCGATGCTCGGCGGCGACGCGGAGGACTACGGACTGGCCTCTGTGCGCCGTGGCTCGGCCATCCCAGAGGTGCTGATGTACGCGGATGATGAGGAGGACTATGAGGCCAAGGTTGAAAAGCTCAAGGCGGACCTGGCGGAGGACAGCTGCAAGGGCCAACAGGCCATGGACGAGCCGTGCGACAAGGTGCGCTTCCTCGAGTCGTACATTGTGGCGTCGGACGGCAGCGGCGTGTCGGGCGACGGCGCCGCCGCCGTCGCGTCTGCTGCAGGCCTGGCGACCTGGTCGATTGCGCTCATTGCGGTGCTGGGCGCTTTGATTGTGATGCTGCTCATTGCGCTGGCTCTGTGGGCTGTCTACCGGAGGAGTGCGGAGCAGACCGAGTCCGACTACTCGACGTCGGGCCCGCTCGGCGTGCCGGACCCCGACGATCTGTTGTACAACGAGTCGGTCGTGCGCGATGTGTACGGCAGGTCCAACGGCGCGGGGCCTACGCCCGAGACGGCGGCCGCCCGGGCACGGGAGGCCGAGCTCCGGGAAGAGTTCCCGCGTCCGCCGTCGACCTCTGCTGCATCGGGGCGCGCCGAGACAGACGATGCGTCGTCCACCTACAGCGGGCTGATGGGGTAATGGGCGTGGGGAGGTTGGCTTGTTTCTCTCTTTCCTTCGATTGCGTTGACAGCATGTTTTTTTTCCTTTTACCTGTCTCGTTTTTTGTTGTCTCACTGCTGTGAGCGGCGGGGGGAGGGTGGTGGGCGCCCACACCACGGCTCCCTGGCCTGCTCGCTTGACCGCTCTTGGCTCGTTGCTAGTGACCGCACCGCCTCTCTTGTGCATTCCTGGCGTTGTGGTGGCTGGTAGGGGCCGGCGGTTGTGGTGGTGGGACGCTCGTCCACCTACCCCCGCCCGAGGATCCGTCTGCTCCCTCGCCCGCTCGCCCGCTGCTGGCGTGTACCATTTCGTTAGACTTCTGGTTGCATGGCTGCAGCTTGTCTGTGCTCCTTATTTTTTTACCCGCTTACCCGCGCAGCCGGGCGCGCGGCGTCTTTCCGTCGCGCGCTCGTCTTCTTTTTCTTTGCGGAGGCCGATCGACTCTCGTGGGTACGGTTTGGGGTTTTGCTGAGGCGCGTTTGCCTCACCGGAGGAGGTTCGCGTTGTGGAGTGCGTCCTCTTCCCTTTTTGTCGGGTGGGACAGCAAGGCGCGTCTAAAGTAATTCTTGTATCGTCCATCATTGGTCCAGCTAGGAGGGTGCCGACGTGCCTGGTGAGGCGTAGCGGCCGCCGCTACGGCTGTGTTGCAAAACGGTTGGGACGCCCAGCCTCTTCCCAGGCCTATGCACCGCGGACCGGGTCGTCTGTTGTCGTCCACAAACCAGCCAGCATCGCCTGCTGTTATCCGCCGCCGCTGCCTCCGCTCGCACTCTACTGAAGCCACGTCCCAGATGCTTGAATTGTGGAACACCTCTAGCTGTCCTCGCATTGATGCCTCGAGCCGCCCGGCCAGAAACGACTCAGTCTACACGTTCACCCACTCCGCGCCCACGCAACGTGGGTGCAGCACGTTCAGTCGGTCAGCCACACCAGTCGTTGACAGGACGCATTCAATGCCCTGCCCGATCAGCTGAGCGGAGGTGCCACGCGGGGTCGGGTGGCGCCTTGACGCGCAGTGCTACCTCCCCCCCTATCGACTTGTCGCGCTACCTCCCCCATCGACTGGGTCGCGCAATGCACGAGCGGTCGGCTCAGCGAGCGACCATGACCAGGCCGGGCGGAGAGACAAGGTACCAGACAGACGTGGCTGCAACTCAACAGGCAGAAACAAACAACCGTCGCGTAGTTGCGCAACATAATCCAAGAGCAGACAACACCATTCGCGCACACGCACAAGAGAAATACATACACAATGCGCGCTACACACAAATCACCGTGAACTCATGTACCTGCGGCTGATGACGTGCAGCAAAGTTTCTCTCTGCACTAGCGAGAGCCACGTCGCGCGTGTTGCCCCAACAGACTCCCTCGCTCAAAGCACTCCGGGCATCCCGCAGCCGGCGCCCCGCTTCCTTCTCCCCCTTCAGCAAATGGTGCCATGGCAACCCTCAAATGCGCTTGGCATTCCGCAAGTTCTTGAGGTGGCCGCTGACTTGCAGCGCCGTCCGCTCGCCCTCAAACTCAACGGCCAGCAGCTTGACGAGGTCCGCATCAGAGAGACCACGCCCTTCACCAACAATCACCGTCATGAACCGCTCCTCTTCCCCAGCCGTCCAGTTCTTGCGGATGCGCTTCTTCTTGCCCGACGTGTTAAGCTCCTCCTCCTCCCCATCCGTACCGTGGTTCCGCTTGACGCCAACGGTTGGCGACGGGGTCGTCCCCACCGGGAGGGTCGCAACACTGCCGCCCGCGTCTTCGGCAGCCTCAACGGCCTCGGCGGCAGCCAGGGTAGCCGCCGCGGCTGCCGCGGCCGCAGCGGCAGCGGGAGGATGAGACGACCGCTGGGCGCCCCCCCCCCGCAACGCGTCCACAGGCGTGACCGTCACCGGGTCGAGCAGGGTGGAGGAGGGCACCGTCCGGGGGGCGGGCGCAATCTTGGTCGCCACCGACGCGGTATTGACGCCAGTACCGGCGCGGCGGTCCAACGTCTCGGATGCTTTCGCGTAGGTGGTAATAGCTGAGCCGATGCCAGTAATCAAATCACCAATGTTTTGGAGGCAGCTGTTGAGCAACTGTGGTTCGCATGTCCACGGACAACAGTAGAGGACGGTGGGGAGCAAGGAGGAACGAGAAGGGGGTGACACGTGAGAGGGATTGCTCACCCAGTCCAGGCTTGGAGCGCACACCTGCTGCGAAATCGACCAGCAAATGCCCAAGCGGCGCAAGGCCGACGTACCCTGGCCGGCCCGCTGACAGCGCTGCACGCACGCGCCGACACAGCCGGCCAATCGTCCACCACCCGCAAGCACAAACGCAAACGCATTGCCGTCCATCCTCCCTACTCCCCATGACCCCCCCCACAACCGTCACGAAGCGTGAAACGAGCCAGATGACTCCGCACGTACCGCTCGCTGCTGCCGGTTGAGAAGCGCTTCGTCAGACATGGCGCTAAGCAAGACCTCACCACACGGGCGAACGGGTTAAGCAAGACGGCCACGATGGGTCGCTAGCCGCGTCAGCACACGCTACGAAGGGGTCGCTAGCGACAAAGAGAGCACGTTAACTCCCCAGCAACGTGCTCGACGACGCGTTGCGTGCAGTCGGCGAAGCAGTCAACCGCGCGCGCCAAAACCAAGCGCAACAAGACCGGCCCAATTGGGGCTCCGACACGTACGCCAACTGAGGAAATAGGGGGGGGCCTCTGCGCTCGAAGGGCACCACCCACGCCCAAGAGGCCTGTGGAGGCCCCCAGCGCCATTTCGCAAGCATTGTCCGCCCAACCACCGAGGGGAGCAAACAGGAGAAAAAAGAATTAGTTCTCCCATGTCACGAAAGGCTTACGGGTGTACTTATTCATGCAAGCCCCACTGAAGTAAGGTCGGCTAGCAGCCCTTTCGTGCAAACGCTGGAAGCTTGGCAGCCATGGTTTAATCAAATTGTCTGACATCGGCCACTTTGCACCCAATTCTTTAAAACTCACATGGTGGTCACACTCGCCACTCCAGCTCGTTTTCTGCCATCATCCCTCCTCACCAGTGCGCGCTACCCCCACTCATCAACTGTGCACCAGAAGCTTTCTCCTTTGCAGAGTGTTTGTGTCGCACCCTGGTACGAACGGTGATGCAGGTGTACGCGGTCGCTGGAACAACGTGTACAGTATCGGATCGGAGTTCACAAACCACTTGTGTACCGTACCGACGAGAGCTGGTGAGGTACGCAGAGGAGGGACGGGGTGGAGGGGGCTAGGTGAAGCGCAGATAGTACCCCTTTGACAAATGATCCAACCCAGGCTGACAAGGCCGCATCCACTGCCGCGGCCGTGTGGCGAGGAGACGAGGTAGCGTGCGGGTTTCTGCGTGGCAGCACGGGGTTGTGGGTTGTGGTGGAAATCTACAGCGCTCTGCGTCAGGCAGTCTGTTGCCTTGCGCGTTTCTGTTGAGCTCTTCCGAGGTTTGGCTAGTAGAGTCAAACACATCCACTGGCGTTGGGTTCAAAGGCGCACGGTCCCTGTCTTTCTTTGAATGCCCAAACGGACATCTTTCATCTGATGCTGTGCAAAAAGGCCACCTCAGCAATATCAGGTCAAAACTCTGCGAGGAGGTATTGCTGATCTATTAAATATCAGAAATGGCTGTTGCACGCATCAAGCGGCGTACGTGGACCAATGGAATCGCCAGAACCCGGAAAGAACACTTTCAAATCAGGCCGACGCTCCCCAATGGCTTGGAAACGCACTTTAGCATGCGAAGAACACTCAGGAAAACCCAAGATCTCCCGAGAAATCTCGCACAGTCCCAAATTGCACCTTGGGTCGGTTTGGGCCAGAGGAATCCGAATATAAACTTCCCCCATGCAGACACTCCTCATCCCCACTACAGTATCGGTAGCCGCCCAAGTTTAGATAACGGGGGGAATCCGAAGTATCTGTCTGCGATTGCAAAGGTGTGGCCAGCTCACCAGTGGCCATGTGTGAAAAGTTGGGACCTGACCACGCGGCGGCAAACGTACGCGCCGACGCGGCGGCGGCCGTGCCGGCAGAGCGCCCGCCGTCGCCGCCGTGCCGCGACTGCCGCGCGGGCGGGCGGCCGGGGCGGTCGGCCCCACCTGCCGCGTCGGCGAGCACCGCCACCGACGCCGGCACCCGCCCCCCGCGGTCGCGGAGGGGGGGGGACGCCGCCGCGGCGGCGCCGCCCTCCGCCCCCCCTCGGGGGGCGCCGACGCCGCCCCCCATCCCCGCGGCGGCACCGCCACCGGCGACGCCCGCAGCGCCAACGCCGCCAGCTGCCGCCGCCGCGGCGCGGCGGCGCCGCCGCCGCCCCGCCGGTCGTGGTTGCTGCGTGCGCGCCGGCCGCCGCGGCGGCGGCGGCGGCGGCGGCGGGGGCGGTGGCGGCGGCAGCGGCGGCGGGGCCCGAGGGCGGAAAGGGGTCGGCGGTGGGGAGGCGGGGGAGGGGGGGTGCCCCCGGTCGGCCCGCCGAGTGGCCACGGCGCCAGCGGGGGCGTGCGCCGTGGGTGGGGGACGCGGCCCGCCAAAGGGAGAGCGCAAACAGCGGGGCGGGCGCCGCCGCCCGTCCCCAGCGCGGGCGGCCACGCCCCACCGCCCGGGCCGCACCGCCGCGGGCGCGCCGGCGCCGCACCGCCAGCGCCCGCCCCGGCGGGCAATGACGCCGCGGCGGCAGCGCGTCGGCCCGTCGCGCCACACGCGCACCCGCCCCGCGCACGGGCGGCAGAGGGGTGGGGGGCACCCGGCGGCGGCGGGCGTCGTCCCCACCGCCGCCCCGCACGGTCACCGCGGCGGCGGCACCGCCCCCCGCGCGGGGCGGCGGCACGCGACGCGGCGCGCCGCCCGGGCACGGGGTGGGGGCGGGGGGGGCGACGACGCGCCGCCGCCGCCGTGGGGTGCGTCGGTCCCCCCCCGGCGGGGCGCGTCGGCCCCCGGCCGCAGGGTGCGTCGGCCCCCCGCCGCGCGCCGGC
>Ga0209093_1002482_pt1 | contig 10219 bp, 6 predicted proteins | sample SidtaG_4_FD_187450 | JGI IMG/M metagenome (GOLD analysis project Ga0209093, IMG submission 187450) | Marine algal microbial communities from Sidmouth, United Kingdom - Sidmouth_Male1 metaG (SPAdes) (version 2) | ecosystem: Host-associated > Algae > Red algae > Unclassified | place: Sidmouth...
GCCATCTAAATCTTGGCGTCTCTCTCGAGTCCTAGCCCTTGCGCGCCTTTGCGCCGTCTAGGTCCTCTCGGGAGGTCGACCCTTTGGGTCCTTCTCTTCTGTATTGTCAGTGTTACCACGGGGTATTTGCTCGCGCCTTCTTTGTTGCCACAGGAAGGATCCGAGCTAGCCCAGGTCAGACACAGTCGAGGTCGTGGTGCTGGTTGGGTGGAGTGCAGAGGCGGGAAGTTGGTATGGTCGGGGTCATGCGGTGGCCGTTGCAGTGTGTGAGTGAGGGTGCGGACGCGAGTGGGGCTCCAACCACATATGCCACATGAGCGAAAATATTATAAAACATTAGACAACCGAGATATCGGTACGAAATCGATAAATCGGTATACCGATCGGGAAACAGCATCCATCGCAACATTCGGTAAATGCCAACCATAGTGGCCACGCCCTGACGGGCCAGAAACACAGAGCAACGGGACGGCTGCGAATCTCGCGTCTGAGATGAGAACGTCCACCCGCGCAGCGAGACGCCATTGGCCACACGCCAGGTCAGACGTCACACTGTTATGCGGATTTTCATCCACCTGATCCAACCTGATCCTGTGCAGTCTATTCCGTGTATTGTGCAACGACTTCAACAAATTAAGTATTACATCATTGCTATATTAGTACTGTAACCCCCGCATCCACATCAATATGAGACAGATGTTTCTAAGTAGATTCGTAACGCATCAGCCGATGAAAGACGGTATGAAAAAGAAAAAGACAACAGTGACCTACTCCGTAAGAGAGGTTCTCAAACAAAAACGCTACGCATCCATGTTCTCCACAACCCAGTTTGGTTCCATTTGTCAAAAATTGGAACACGATCGGCCGGTAGGAAGAGCATGAGAGGGAAAGTTGCTGGCACACTCACTTGCAGAGGTTCACTGTGAAAGAGTGCGAAAAATGTTATCCATTTCCAGGCCCCAGTGAGGTGCCCAGAACCCCTATGTCGAATTGTGAAATAATTCGCCGGATAGTGAAGTGGCCCCCCTCCTTCTCTCTCGGTCGCATTCAAATGCTGAATAACGCATCGTGCATGAAACATGGCCCCTTGACTAAAAGGTGTATCTCACCCTTTAAGACGGATAGAAAAATCGTTGCTGAGGACTGAGTATTGCACCAACGGCCACGAAATTCTCGCATGTGATAGGATAGTGGGTGGTCGTTGCCTCCACAAAAAATGGCGCTATGAATCTCGAGTACCTGGGAGCTGGCTGTCGGTGAGAGTCATTCGTGAAGCGTTGGACCCGATCGCGGCGCTCTGATCTCGTGGCGCAACGCAGAATTGACAGATATCGGCTTTCTCATTGAGTGTGCAGGGGCCTGGCAGGCATTCTGAATCTGCTGGAAGCCCCCCTACTAGATTTGGGATCGAGGGGGGAAACACTTGCAAGAATAGGACCCCTGCTGGAGAGCAGCGCTTCACTGTTGGTGTGACCCCCTGGCTCTTCAGAAGCGCAAGTTTTTGACAACCAACTGGATGTAAGGCTTTCTATGGTCAATTGCGACTCCTGTGACCGTCACGTGCACGATTTATTGCTGAAGCGCATACGGTACAGGATCGAGGGTTCCGGAAGTGCCCCTTTTGTACGTGCCTATGTTTTTTGCATGCGCTACAAGTCGTCCAGAGACACTTGGAAGTCAGCATCTAGCGATGCACTCTTGGAGCTCTTGAGTCACTCTTCCTTTCTATGTGCTTTTTTCTCGAATACAGTGCGCCCTTGGCGGCTTCGTGCCAGCCTGAAGTCGCGTCTCCGCCATCCGTCTTATTGCGTGAGATGCATCTTTAGGCGTGTGGTGCGGGGGCGTTCCGGCCCCATTTCCTTAATAATGAGACACGTTTGCGCCACGTTGCCCACGTTTCGCAAATATGACCTGGGGGCCGACGTTGCAGGGAGTGCTCTGACTACGCTCCCTGGTGGGCAGCCGCTGCGGAGAGGGTGGTGGCGGCAGCGGCGGCGTCGCCCACGCCGCCGCGAGCCGCCCAGTGTTGCACGACTCTGAAAAGAAAAAAGAAAACGAGCAGCGTGCTGTACTATGGCGCCACGGGCGCCGCTGCATGCGCATGCGTCCGCCTCGGGCGGCGCCCCTGCGTCTCACCTCGCCACCACCCCCCCATCACTAGTACCAGTCCCCACAGTCGTCGTCCGATTCGTCCTCTCCCCCGCCGTTGTCATCATCATTGTCCTCGTCGCAGCCGTCGTAGGGCGCGGAGCCCTCGTCCCCGTCGTCGCCCTCCCCGGCGGCTGGTGGCAGCTCGGTCGTCGCCTCCCCGGGGTAGTCGCCATCGAACGCCCTCGCGCCGTCGCCGGGCGACTCCCAGCTGGGCGGCGGACCGCCACCGTCCTCGCCAGCGCCGCCGCCGCCGCCGACGCCGACGCCGCGGAGGGCGTTGAGGACCCCTGTCATGGATGCCGGAAGGCCACCACCGCCGCCGCCCGCGGCGGCGGCGACGGCGGCGGCGGCGGCGGTGGCGGCGGCCGACTTGGTCGCCGAAGCGACCGCCGAGACTTTCCCCTTGGGCGCCGCAGACCGGCGCGGCACCGTCGCTGCCGCCGCCGCCGCCGGCGCTGCCGCGCCGGTCGCCGCGGCCGACGCCGTGGTGGCGGCGCCCGCCGCCGGGCGGGGGGGAGGCGCCACCGGGGGCGCCGACGAGCCCGCGCCGGCGCCGTTGATGGCGGCGTTCTTGGCCGCCCGCAGGCGGTCGCGGACGCCCATGGTCGCCGCCGGGCCGACGCCGGGGGTCGGGAGGGAAAGCGCGCGGGGGGGGGCAGCACCGAACGAGCGGCAGAGGGTCCAGACGGGGGCGACCTCCGGTCAGCCGGTCGGCGGCACGGGCGGTCAGGGTGCGCCGACGGCGGCGGTGGGGCGCGCGGCGTGGCGGGCGGCAGCGGAAGGGCGACAGCACGACGGCGGTGGGGGCTCTTGAAGGCCGCCGTTGCCACACGCATGCACCGCTGGCGACGCGACGAAACGAGGAACCCCGCACAGGCGCGTTCTGGGGGGGGCGCTGGGGCGCCCGTGTGGCCTCTGGTTGCGCGGGCCTGGACGCCGTCGGGGGGTCCGCCAGATCCAGCGTGGAAGCCCGGGCGGGGGGGCCATCGTGAGGGGCCCCAGCGCCCCCGCGGTTGAGGGTGCTCTGGAAGGTACAGTTGTGACAGCGCATCGACCAAACGTGTACGAACGGGACGGGGCAGAAGACCTTCATCGATGTGTGTGCTGTACTGTTTTGGCCTGGCGAACAAGACCCCAATCCGACTCCACGACAAAAGTACGGAGTCCCATTGTCTGGCGGGCAGTTTCTTGCTACTCCTCGTAAGTATTCATTACGATTGACGAGCATACGGACTGTGAGCCCTTGTACCTCGGTACTGTACATGTATGCTGCCAGTGAACCGAGCCAATCGGCCGGCGTCCTGTTGGCCGCCTCATGAACGCCTGGCATGACACCGTCACGTGGCCCCCCCATGAAGACCGTCGGAGGGATACCCCCTTTCTTACCTATCGTACGGCAGGGTGGGCCCATCCTCGTTGTGTGCCGCCACACCAGCGCGCGCCACCAAAGGCGGCCCGCTGCCAGTCCCGGCGTGTCGGCGCGCCGTGCCCGTTCGCTGCCCCATCGTCGCCGTTGTGACGCGGTCTTCGCCCGCCGCGACGCCACGCGCCGCCGCCGCCGCTGCCGCCGCCGCTGCCGTCGACGCGGAGAGGTGTGGCCGCGGATCTGCGGGCGCGCGGCCGGGACGTGGCGGCGCCCCCGTGGCGGCTGCTGGCAATTTTCGGGCCAAGGCGGGCGCAGGGGGTGGGGCGTGCGCGGCACCACCGCCGCGCGTCCCACGGCCGCCACGGGTGTTGTGGTGTGGACGGCGCTTGGCGGGTCGACCGCCTGACGGTGGGGGCAGCGCAGTGGTGCTTATCGTGTTTTCGCGCGCAAACGCGTTTTTCTCGTAGATAGCTTTTAAAAAACTTGCGGACCCCTCTGGATGGCCCCGGGAAGGGCGATTCGATTCCGCCTACAAGAACTTGCGCAGCGGAGAAGCGCAAGGCCCGGATTGTCGACTTCACACCACCCGAAGCGTCTCGCGGCGCTGAGCACAGCCATGCCAGTTCCCCAGTCCGGGGTTGTGGGGTGCATGTTTTGGGCTTCCAAACGGCTGCGCCCTGACTACGCACCCTGCGCCGGCGGCCACGGACTTCCGCCATGCGGCCGCGGCGGCGCATGCCGTCGCGGCGGGCGGGGGAACTCTTGGCGAGCAGCCGCTGCGGAGAGGGTGGTGGCGGCAGCGGTGGCGGCGCCCACGGCGCCGCGAGCCGCCCAGTGTGGCCAGACTCAGAAAAGAAAAGAAAAAAACGAGCAATGTGCTGTACTATGCTGTCACGGGCCGCTGCACGCGCATGCGTCCGCCTCGGGCGGCGCCCCTGCGTCTCGCCCCCCCACCACCCCCCCCTCACTCCTCCCAGTCCCCACAGTCGTCGTCCTCCCCTTCGTCCACCTCCCCGCCGTCGTCTTCCTCAAAGTCCTCCTCGCCGCCGTCGTCGGGCGCGGAGCCCTCCTCCCCGCCGTCGCCCTCCCCGGCGTCCGCCTCGGCGCCGTCGTCCTCCCCACCGTCCCACGCCGCGGCGTCTTGGCCCTCCTCCGCGCCCTCGTCAAAGCCGTCGTCGCCCCCGCACGCGTCGTCGGCGTCGCCCTCGTCCGCCACCGCGTCCGCCTCGGGCGGCGGGTCGTAGTCGTCCCACACGGGGGGGGGCTCGTCGTACGCCTCCACGGGCGGCGGCTCGGCATACTCGTCCGTAGGCGGCGGCTCGTCGCACTCGACCGGCGGCGGCAGCTCGCAGTACTCGTCTGGCGGCGGCTCGGCGTAGTCGTCCACAGGCGGCGGTTCGGCGTACTCGTCCACGGGCGGCGGCTCGGCGTAGTCGTCCACGGGCGGCGGCTCGGCGTAGTCGTCCACAGGCGGCGGCTCGGCACACTCGTCCACAGGCGGCGGCTCGGCGTAGTCGTCCACAGGCGGCGGCTCGGCACACTCGTCCACGGGCAGCGGCTCGGCGTAGTCGTCCACAGGCGGCGGCTCGGCACACTCGTCCACCGGCGGCGGCTCGGCGCAGTCGTCCACAAGCGGCGGCTCGCCATACGCGCTCTCTAGGGGCGGCGCCATGGCTGGTCCCGCCGGGGACTCACACCCCTCTGGCGGCGGCTCGACAGACTTGCGCGTTGGCGCGAGCTCCGCAAACCCCTCCTCGGGCAGCGGCACACCGTCTGGCGCTGGCGGCGGCCCCCACCCGTCTGCCGGGGGCTCGACGTGGGCCTCGGGCGGCGGCCCAGTCGCCGCCTCCACGGGCGGCGGGTCCCCAAAGACCCCCTCTACCGGCGGCGGAGCGTCCCCCTCCTCGGGCGCCTCGCACGCCGGCGGCGGTGGCTCGACCGCGTCGTCGACGGCCGCCGGCTCGTCGTGGTGCCCCGATACGGGCGTCTCCACGTCTGCCGACGCTGGCGGCTCGTCGTACGCCTCTGTGGGCGACGCCTCGACGCACGCGGCGGGCGGCGGGTCGGCGGCCGCCTCGGCCGGCGGCGGCGCCTCGTCCGCCCCGAGCGGTGGCTCGGCGCCACCCTCCCCCGCCGCCGCCTCGGCGGCCGCCTCCACGGGCGGCGGCTCTGCCGACTCCGCGCCGACCCCGGTCATGTCGTCGATGGGGGGAGTGTCGGCCACGCCGGGACCGGCGGCCGAGGGCTCCACGTCGGCGCCGTCGTCGCCGTCGGCGGGGCAGTCGTCATCGACCGCCGCCGCGCCGTCGGCGGGCGGCTCCCAGCCGGGCGACGGACCGCCACCGTCCTCGCCAGCCGGGGCTGCCACGGCCGTCCCGGCAGCGCCGTCGCCGCCGCCGCCGTCGCCGCCTGCGTCACCGTCGTCGCACGTGTCGGCGGCGGCGGCAGCGTCCCCGCCGCCTTCACCTGCAGCGTCGGGGCCAGCATCTCCATCGCCGAGGGCCGGCGCGTCGCCATTGTCGACGCCGTCGCCATCGCCGTCGGGGCCCGCGTCCACGACGACGGGCGCCTCGCCGTCTGCACCGCACACGTCGGCGCCGTCGTCAGGAGCGTCGGCGCCATCTGCGTCCACAAGGTCACCCTGCTCGTCAATGAGTAGGTCCCCGTCGACCCCACCCGCGTCACCGTCGTCGCACGCGTCGGCGGCGGCGGCAGCGTCCCCGCCGCGTTCACCTGCAGCGTCGGGGCCAGCATCTCCATCGCCGAGGGCCGGCGCGTCGCCATTGTCGACGCCGTCGCCATCGCCGTCGGGGCCCGCGTCCACGTCGACGGGCGCCTCGCCGTCTGCACCGCACACGTCGGCGCCGTCGCCGGGAGCGTCGGCGCCGTCTGCGTCCGCAGGGTCACCCTCCTCGTCAATGAGCACGTCCCCATCGACCCCATCCGCAGGCCCGCCGCCAAGACCGCCGTCCAAATCCCCGCCGACGTCCGCGTCGATCCCGTCGCCGTCTGCCTCCCCGCAGACACCCGCGTCGACCCCGTCACCATCGGCCGTACCGTCGACGGCGACGGGCACGTCGGCGTCCCCCTCGCCGTCGTCGCTGCCGCCCACCGATGGAGGTTTGTGGGGCCGCGCGGCGGTGGCGCCGCCACTGCCGTGCGAACGCCGCGACGACGCGGACGAGTGGGAAGACGCCGACGAAGAGGACGACGCAGACGAGTGGGAGGCGGCCGCCGACCCATCTCCGCCGCCACCATCGCTCCCGCTGCTGCTCGACGAGCTCGACGCGTGCCGCCGCTCCCCGCCAGACGATGAGGAGTGGGACGACCCGGCGCGCCCGCCCACACGCCGCCGCTCGGCCGACGAGGCAGAGGTCCACTCGCTGCCGTCGCTGCCGCTGTGGCTGCTGCCCGACGACGACGTGCCGATGGCGCCCGCCACCACCGCCGCGCCGGCAAGGCCGGCGGCGGCGGCGGCCACGTGGGACCGCCGCGGGCGTGGGCGGCGGCGGCGGCGGCGGCGGGCGGTGGTGGCGGCGGCGGCATCGGGCGGCGCCCCGCCGGCGGCGGCGGCGCCGCCACCGCCGCCGCCGCCGCTGCCGCCGCCGCCGCCGCCGCCGACGAGGGCGTTGAGGACCGCCGTCGCGGCTGCCGGAAGGCCATCACCGCCGCCGCCCGCAAGCGTGCCCGACGGTTTGGCGCCCGCCGCCGCGGCGGCGGGACGGGCGGTCCGTCGGCGGGCGGCGGCGGCGGCGGCCGTCTTGGTCGCCGCGGCGACAGCCGCGACGGGCGTCCGCTTGGGCGCCGCCGACCGGCCCGGCACCGTCGCTGTCGGCGCCGGCTTTGCTCCCGCACGGCGCGGCGGCGGCGACGGCGCTGCCGCGCCGGTCGCCGCGGCCGACGCCGTGGTGGCGGCGCCCGCCGCCGGGCGGGGGGGGGGCGCCACCGGGGGCGGCGCCGCCGCCGCGGCGGGCGGCGGCGGCGGCGGCGGCGGCGGCGGCGGCGGCGGCGGCACGTTGGGGGCAGTGGCCGACGGGGGCGGCGACGTGGGCGCGTCCGCCGCGGGGCGGGGGGTGGACGTCAAGCTCGCGACGGCGGCGTGGATGGCGGCGTTCTTGGCCGCCCGCAGGCGGTCGCGGAGGCCCATGGTCGCCGCCGGGGCGACGCGGGGGGTTGGGGGGGCAAGCGTGCGGGGGGGACGCAGCACCAAACGAGCGGCGGAGGGTCCAGACGGGGGCGACCTCTGGTCGGTCGGTCGGCGGCACGGGCGATCGGGGTGGGTCGACGGCGGCGGTGGGGCGCGCGGCGTGGCGGGCGGCAGCGGAAGGGCGACGGCACGACGGCGGCGGCGGCTCTTGAAGGCCCCGCCACTGCCACACGCACGCACCGCTGGCGGCGCGGCGAAACGGGGGAATCGCGCACAGACGCGGTCTGGGGGGACCGCTGGGGCACCCGCGTCGCCTCAGATTGCGCGGGCTGACGCGGTCGGGGGGTCCGCCAGATCCAGCACGGGCGGGGGGGCCATCGTCGAGGGCCCCCAGCGCCCCCGTGGTTGAGGTTGGCATTTACGGAACGTTGCGATTCTGGATACCTTTTCCCGATCGGTATACCGATTTACCGATTTCGTACCGAGATCTCGGCACTCCAATGTTAATAATAACTCCGGTCATGTGAGTGTGGTTGGTGCTTAACTCGCGCTTGCACCCTGCAACGGCCACCAGATGACACCGACCGTACGAACCGCTCGCTTCGGCACTTCACCCGACCAGCGCCACGACCACCACCCCGACAGACCTGGGGTAGGTTGAACCCGCCCCTTCGCCTTAACAATGATTCTCCTGCGCGCTATGCCACGCCGTTTATTCCTCTCGCATCAAGGCACACATATCAACAGCAAACTGCTCGCCCACCTTGCTACCAACAATAACATTGAGTGTGGCCATAGGGCTTGTTGGACTGGGGCGGCAGGGTCTGTATGCCAAACACGGGGGCATTGTGCGCACAATAACGTGTCGGGGCTGGTCTGCTAGTGTGTCTGAGGGGGCGGGCGACTGGTGGGTCTCACGAGATATGGCATCGGTCGAGCTCTCCCACGCTTAAATATTTCTTAACTACTGTACCGAAGTGTACCGACCGTCGATAAAATCGACCGTACCGGTTTTCGATAGGGATTCCGATCCTTACCGATTTATTTTATCGATCAAATTTACCGATCTGCCTGCCAATCTTACCGTGGTGGGTTCTCTGGGGGTTACAGTTGTGACAACGCATCGACGAAACGTGCACCAATGGGACGGGGCAGAGGACCATCATCGGTGTATGTGCTGTAGTGTTTTGGCCAGGCGAACAAGACCCCAACCCGATTTCACGATAAAAGTACCGAGTCCCATTGTCTGGCGAGCAGTTTCTTGCTACTCTTTCTAAGTACTCAATACGATTGACACGCATACGGACTGTGAGCCCATGTACCTCGGTACTGTACATGTATGCTGCCAGTGAACCGAGCCAATCGGCCGGCGTCCTGTTGGCCGCCTCATGAACGCCTGGCATGACACCGTCACGTGGCCCCCCCATGAAGACCGTCGGAGGGATACCCCCTTTCTTACCTATCGTACGGCAGGGTGGGCCCATCCTCGTTGTGTGCCGCCACACTAGCGTGCGCCACCAAAGGCGGCCCGCTGCCAGTTCCGGCGTGTCGGCGCGCCGTGCCCGTTCGCTGCCCCATCGTCGCCGTTGTGTCGCGGTCTTCGCCCGCCGCGACGCCACGCGCTGCCGCCGCCGCTGCCGCCGCCGCTGCCGCCGCCGCTGCCGTCGACGCGGAGAGGTGTGGCCGCGGACCTGCGGGCGCGCGGCCGGGACGTGGCGGCGCCCCCGTGGCGGCTGCTGGCAATTTTCGGGCCAAGGCGGGCGAAGGGGGTGGGGCGTGCGCGGCACCACCGCCGCGCGTCCCACGGCCGCCACGGGTGTTGTGGTGTGGCCGGCGCTTGGCGGGTCGGCCGCCTGACGGTGGGGGCAGGCGCGGCGTGTGCGTTGTGGCCTGCGTCGCTGCCCTGCGGGCTGACGGTGGTCGGGTGGCGGGCGGCTGGGCGGGCCGCGTGGACGCGACGCGCACCGACCGGCTGGTGGTGGGGGTGGAGCGCGCTGTGCGGGCCGCCGCCGCAGCCGTCTGTCGGGGCGGTCGGGCGTGTGTGGGCGGAGGGAGAACCAGGAGGGGTGTGCCTCCTGTGGGACACAGCTGGGGCGTGGACTGAGCTCCCTGCTGCCAGGCGCGTACGGCGGTCGAGGGCGGTGGGGGCTGTCATCGACGGAGGCGGGTCGCGCAGAGGTTGGAGGCGGTCGGGCGGCGCCTCGGCCAGCTGCCGGCGGCTGCGGGTAGCGTCAATGCGGGACGCCACGCATCGGGCGGTGTGAAGGACGTCCGTTGCTGGGCGGCAGCCGTTGGGGGTTGATACCTGGTCAACGAGCCGCGGCGGGTGGCTAAACCGGGCGCTGACGCGGCGCCTCGGTCCGCAAGTGGGACGCTGTTGTCGGTGAGCGCGTGGTCGCGCGCGTTTCGGTTCACCGCGCGACGCTGGTGTCCAACGCAACAGACGGCTACTTTGGCGGGCCGGTGCGTTGCCCTTTATCCCGTCTCATTGTATCACCCCCCCCCCCCCCCCCCCCCCCCCCCCCCCCCCCCCCCCCCCCCCCCCCCCCCCCCCC
>Ga0209093_1002484_pt1 | contig 10211 bp, 17 predicted proteins | sample SidtaG_4_FD_187450 | JGI IMG/M metagenome (GOLD analysis project Ga0209093, IMG submission 187450) | Marine algal microbial communities from Sidmouth, United Kingdom - Sidmouth_Male1 metaG (SPAdes) (version 2) | ecosystem: Host-associated > Algae > Red algae > Unclassified | place: Sidmouth...
GGGGGGGGGGGGGGGGGGGGGGGGGGGGGGGGGGGACGACACCGTCGGCAGCGATCAGCGCCAACGGGGCAGACAGGCCATAAAACTACAAGGCGGGGCAGAGGGCGGACTAAAAAAAACAAGCGCTGTTGCGTGCAGGGGACGCGGGGGAAGCAGCGACGGGACCGGTGGGCGCCACAGCGGTCGCCAGCGGAGGTGGTGAACGACGACGACACGGTCGACGACGGCGGCGGTGGGGACAGCGTGCGGCGGGTGGGCAACGCCGATCGGCGAATCGACGCCGGCCGTCGGGTGGTGCTTTTATGGTCGTCCGCATCCGCACGTCACAAATTCAATTTACAGAATCAGGGAGAAGAACGCCAGCCAACGGCAAGAGCAACCTCTCCACCATCAGCAATGAAATGTGAAGCCATCAATGGATCTCATGGGTTCACCTTCCGGCACACATCTTTAAAAAGAAGGAGGCTGCGATTTGAATCCTAAGCAAAGTGAAGTTGGACAAAGGCCCACCGGGACGTGATCACACCACACGGCCACGTGCCGCGGATCTCTGCCCGTTGTCGGAAAACAGTGGGTCTGAGGGTGACCAAGCTGGTGCTCGTTCTTTCTCGGTCGCTTTGTGGTCAACAGGGTGCCTCGGTCGAGGCTTGGTGAGCAGTTTTTCAGTGCGTGCGTGGTGTCTGTCGGGCCTTGGTGCTCGATGTTGTGTTTTAGATGGCGTTTCAAGCCAATTCTGCGACAATGCACATGGTTTTCAGGTCACTCTGTGTTCCAGCCCAGTGCGAGGTTTTTGGCGGAACGGCTGTATGACATACGCGAGCCGCTCGCGTATGTCATAACGTCATATAACGTCATACAAGTCCGATTCTGCACACATTTGGTGAACCGATTACATGAGATAATCTGTACTGGCCTCTGTTCGGGTGTCCTGTCGGACGATCCAATACCGGCATTCGTCTGGCACGGTTCTCACCGCGTCATCAAACCGCTGCCCCTACTGACCACCTAACCAAACCACCACCCCAATAGTTGCTGTGCCACACTCCCATCTGATCCAGCATGGACTCTCGAGTCACTATGAAGCACCTCAAGGAGGAGCTGCGGCGCCGGGGCCTGCCAATTTATTGGCCAAAAGAACGCGCTGTTGGAGCGCTGTCGTGCGAACGGCGTCTTACCGATGTCAATGTAGCTCCCGCCGCCCAAATATCGAAGCGCAATCTCGGTCCGCATATCGGGTGGCACGCCGAGCCGAGGAAGGCGCGGCCGCAAACCGTCACCCAGGTCACCAAAAGCGCCAAGGGGCAGGAACAAAGCTCGATGAAAATTGTGCCCATACCTTACTTGTGCATCGAAAAGAGAGACACTGGCGGGGGTGTGGTACGTGGGAGGGGAAAAAATGCCTCTCTGGGCATACACGGCGCCTCCTACTGTGGTGACAAACTGACAATAGCGCAGGATGGAGGCAGGGTCCATGGCGACAACCCGCATCACGCGTGAGAAATCTGTGGGGTATTCGAGAGCTCGCGCGCCGGCCGAGAACGTGGGCTTCATGCCCAGGGGGACGTGGACGGTGCATCAAGGTAAGGCCGGTCAATAAACTGATATTTTGATGGTGTATTTGACATGAACGCTGACCGGGCCCACATTCTTCTTTCGCAGCGTTTCCGGCGTTATACCGGCGGTATGCGAAGCGACGTTGGAGTCTGCGATCGGGCCTGAGTGCTGCGAGGGGGAGAGGCAGTATTTGACAATCTCGATCACGTACCGTTTATTGGTGCTTGATGGAAGGGCGGACGGCGTGCGCGCGCGCCACGTGGGGGGATTCTGGGGGGGTGTGGGGCTGTGGGTTGATGGGGGGGCTAACTCAAAATTAATTTTATCAATCTCGTGCCACGGTGCGACCGCATGCGTTTACGTACTTGCAATCGAGCTCATGTCCAGACATGACCCGGCCCGACACCTGTATCTAGCCTCACGGTGATCCAAATGGGTGTCGGACGGTCCTCCTTACCCAGCGGGGGTTGATGAGCACTGCCACCGGGCGTGGACGAACTGCAGTTGTCAGGTGATGCACATCGTTTGTACCCCGCCACAGTGCTAAAAACGGAAGCGATCATGCTCATCAAACTGACTTGATGCCCAGACGACAGAGACGCTGTTGGTTCAGGGCCTCCTTTGCACGTGCTCTGAATGAGCGATATCAGAGATCGAGTACTCACGAGAAGTTTGGACTGACCAGGCGGGTTCGTCGTTGTTGGTCAGAAAGGTACCGGGGGTGCGACGAATGATGGGTTGCTCGGACTTTCAAAAGCACGAACAGCTCTGATCGTGAAGCGCTCCTACCTCAAGCGACACATGGAAAACACGAGCAGTTCCTCTTCTATTTGTTTCTCTCATGAGAGAGACACAAAGAGGCATATCCCGCTCGTAGGATTCTCTTCTTTATCTTCAATGCATTGTCCCTTGAAATCCCCCCGAATGCATGCAATCTTGATCACTGTCAGCGACTTTGTCACGGACCTGCGTTGCCCCCATCGGCAGCCGCCGCGCCCGACTTCGCGCCGCCTTTCCGTCCCTGGGCGGCCAGCCGGGCAGCGTGCGCCGCATCGCGCGTAGCCGAGGCCGCAGCCATCCTGGATGCGGCCACAGCCTTGCGGTCGGCCGTCGCAGCCTGCTTGGCGGCCGCGTCCGCCGCCTTCTTCGCAGCTGCGGCCGACCGGTGCTGTGCGACGCCCACCCGTCGCTGCGCCTCTTATTGGCGCCTCGCAGCCTCCAAGTGGCAGAGCTTCATGTTCTTGTTGTTGCTGATGCCCATGTCGAGCGTGGCAATGGACAGCTCGTCGCGCAGCGAGCGCTTGAAGAGCTGGAAGTCGCCCACTTTGCACTGCTGAGTGGCGTGTGTTCTGTTGGCGGAGAGTACGAAAATCTCCACGTTGTCCTTCGCCAGGGCCTCCAGGGCCTCCCAAGCGATATGCAAGCGGCATCCGTCGATAATGAGCATCTCGGGCTCGCCCGGGCGCGTCGTTGAAAAACCCCCGCCGCGTATCGAATGCACCATTGCGTCCACATGTCCTTGTCCATCCCAGGCGGGGTCTTGAAAATCATAAGGGCGCCTGGGGGGGGCACATCGGTCAACAGCTGCCACGACGCGGCCCCGTGGTTGCCCGTTTCTGGGCGCCGCCGCTTGACGTGCCCTGGCGCGCCCTTGAAAACTAAGGTGCGTGGCAGGTGAGTCCCATCCGCGACATTCACGGGGAGGAAGGTCAAAGACTCAGCGTCCGACGCGACGCCCTGGACAACGACGCTGGCTGAGGCCAAGCCGGTGAGAGGCAGGTTCTTATTGCTTCGTGAGGCAAGGAGCTCTTGGGCGTTGATGCCACACTCGTCCGCATTGATGATGTTGCACGGCTTGATCCCTTTCTCCTCGCGCACCTGTTTGAGCAAGGCCATCATCATCTTGGCCATGGTATCTGTGCTCCTGGCCGCCGCCCGGTCACCCGATAGCGGCCGACCCGTCATCGTTTCAATGGCAGGGTGCCGGCGACGGAAGCCCGCCATCCACTGGCGCCGCGGCCTGCTGTCCTTGACGATGTGACGGGCAAGCTTGCGGCGCTGCGAGCCTACATCCTGGTTGATGTAGAAATGCACCGCGGTACAGACGTCCGTCTCCGTGAGGGGCACCCCGCGGGAGTAGTATAACAGGATGTTGCACTCAATAGCGAGCGCTTCCTCTGTTCTAAGCACGGGAGGCCGCCCCCGTCGAGCGTTCCCCGGCAGCCCATCCCGGGCACCGGAGACGAAGCCACGCGAGCATCCCAGCCGTCTAGCCGCCTCGGTAACGGACAACGTTTTCTCTTTGAGATGGAAAACCCAGCACAGCAACAGCTATTCCTGCGCCTCCGTGAGGCCGCGGCAGTTCACCTCACCGCGCCGCAAGGTAGGAGCCCGGACTCGCGAGTTGGCCTTGGCCTTTCCCATGGAGGCTACGGGGAAAAGCCCCTTGGAGTGGAGAGCGTGGGTGAGCGGGGGGGCGAGCGGCTGTGATGACGCGATGAATGCAGCACAGGCAAGCCAAGAAGGCTAGAATGGGAGAACATGGCGGGGGAGTGCTCTAGAGAGGCTGAAGAAGCAGCTGCTGCCAGCAGCGGGGAGACTGCGAGCTGTGTGAGGGGTGCTGATGTGGGGGTATCGCAAGGAGCCCTGTGGCTACTTGGTGTCGTCGAGATGCTCTGGGTGGGGGGCGGCAACGCCCTTGCTATTTTCTTGACTGTCTCAAGCTGTGGGCGCACGGGATACTGGACTCGTCTATCAACGCTTGCCGGATGTGGAGAGGAGTTCTTTGTTGGCTGGCAGAGGGACGGCAACGTCGGAACACAGGCAGCCGGATGCAGCTGACACAGCTCCTCGGCCTGACCAGCGGCTCAACAGCACGGTCCACGCAACAGAAAGCACATGATCGAAACCGCCAGCTCATGCGCTTCGTGACAATGTCTTTGGTTTCGTACGCAGGCGCCGCGATCATCATGATTCAGGCGGTAGACCGCTTGATAGGTGCGAATCGCTAATCTTGCATGTGCCTGTAAAGTCTCTCTGGGGGCCTTGGTAGTGCATTTGATGCCTTTGAGGGGGTGTACATAATTCCACGTTGTGACCATCTCCTGGGAACCCCCTGGTATGAGCCGGGAAACAGCCAGACTTGGCTTTTGCGGCACTAAGAAGCCAAAGGTTGGGATATGGAACGCGTCGGGGGATCTCTCGGCTCAGAATTCGACCGGCTGTCCAGAGATGTTGCTTCGGGGGCCCTCAATACTCCGCGGTCATTGCCGCGGTCGCAACCGCGATTTTTCCCTCATGACACGAGCGCCGTCGCCACCGGCCGTCGCCCCCGCCGCCGGCCGCCCCCCACCTACGGGCGCCGCCCCCGCCTACGGGCGGCCTCTTCGCCCGTGGCCGAGGCCCCCACCTCTGGCGCCGCCCGTGCCGCGGGACGCCACCCTCCCTGCTGCCGCGGCCCCCGCCGCGGTCCACCGCGACCGCCGCGAGCCGCTGCCCCCCCCGGTGCTCGGTGGTGGTGACCCCGGCGCGTAAGCCATGAGCACGAGGGCGGACCGTCGGTGGCGCGTGGCGGCAAACACATGAGGGGGAGGGTAGGAGTGGATCATTTATTTTTCCTGTCACTGTTCAATCCAGTGGGCTGCGACCCTGCGCCTCTCTTGCTGCCTACAGCAGCTTTGCATCTTCTCTTGCCAATAATATCAACACTACATACCTTATGCAGCACCATTTGCCGGCTTTATTCAACGCTTGTGGGAGACGGTGTTGTCTGGTCACCGCCACGTTACCCACGGCCATCTGGTCCAAGAAGGAGGAGCGCATGGCTTTTCCGCGGAAAACTCGACCAAGACATCACTTTCTCAGAGAGTGTGGTTTCTGGTGCTTTGAAGGTTCCTGGGAACGGAAACGTAGGTCGCTAGGTGTAAAAACGCCTCCTCCAACTTTTCTCGCCCCTCCAAGTTCCGAGCGGCCAGCTATGCCGCTATCTCCTCGCGGTGCCCCGTCTATCTGCTGCCCAACAATCTGTGTGCTTTGGCTTTTTTACATTTCATAAAGTCGAAAGAGGCTAAAATGCCACACCAGGACGGTCGTAGGATGACCACGGCGCATTGTGTCCTTTCAGCCAGCCTAGCTACCCCTAAATCGTGCGCATGAGTCGCCTGCGGAGGCTTGATACTACCACTGAGCTCTAGGCCCTCCCTGAAAGACCTCTGAGACTCCCTCGCACACGTGGTCGTGGCCCATGACAGATTTTGGGCGGTTGTATCACAAGCAATCTGCACCGGCGCCGGGCGTCACCCTAGCCCGCCGCACCCACCGCGAATCACCGCCACCAGCTGCCCCACCCACACCCGACGGTCGAGGTCCGCCCACCGCCACACCCACCACCCGCCACCCGCTATGGACTGCCCGTCCTCCCGTCGACCGCATACACGCCGGGGTCGACGCCACAGACTTCCGGCGGGCGCGGCGGCCAGCGGCGGGAGAGGTGGCCATCCGCGGGGGCGGCGCCAGCACAGGGTATGGAGGCCGGCGGCGAGAGCGGCGACGGCGGCAGGGGTGGCGCAAAAAGGCAGGGGAAGCGTCGAGGGGGGGGAGCGGCGGCGGTGGGGTCTGCGGTGGCAGGGGTCGGGGTGGCGCGGCCGAGGGCGGGGGCGGGGGCCGAGACGGCGGGGGTGGGGGCGACTGCAGCGGTGGCGGCGGAGCTCGTGCGACGGTGGCAACGGGGGAGGAGGGGCTACAGCTGTTGGGGCGGCGACGGCAGTGTCGGCGGCGGCGGCGGGGGGCGCGGCCGGGGCGACGGCGGGGGCGGGGGCGGCGAAGGCGGCGGCGGCGTCGGCGACGGGGGCGGGGGGGCGCGGGTGGCGGCAGCGTCGTGTCCCTGATGACGGTCACGGCACACTTCCAGACCCGGCATGCGGGCGGAGTTGTGCGTCGCTCTGTCGGGAGGTGGTGCCCACACTGAAGGGATTACTGCAGACACCCCAATTGTGGCCGATCCAAACAGAAACACAAACACAAAATGAACGAGGAAAAGAGTGCGACGTACGGACTGGGGACTTTGAAGGACCAAGTCGAACTACATCTGAGGCCAGATGCTTAGAAAGATCTGACTGATAGTCACACTGTCAGAGAATTGATCAAGGCGAGGATGCCCCGGCTGCCCTGCTGCGAGCGATTTGGTCGGAAGCTATTTTGAAAATATTTCAAGGTCGTTGAAGGATCATGCCCCTCTTGTCAATGTGCCTGTCTCTGAGACGTTTGTTCCCGGATCGGACCTGCTTTGCAAGTCTGCGATGGCCCAGAGCCGGCGCTCGACGCCGATCTATTGCGTAACGCCAGAGAAATGACGAGAAACGAGGAGAAACGACGGAAAACGAAGGGAAGCGACGGGTCTGTACGGGGGGCCCAAACGGCTTTGGTCGGGCCACTGGACACGCCGTCTGTTCGAAGGAGACCTGTTTACAGGTCCGCATTTGTTGATTGGCAGCCACGTTAGATCCTCGCAGACCAACTTCGATCGCTGATTGGCTGTCTGTTGCTGCTTGCGTGTTGATGTTTTCGTCGTCGCCACGTCCCTGCCTCCTCCCCCAAGTGTCGCAAAAGGTGGGCTCCTTGCTTAAGCCCTGACAAAAGACCGGGCCAGACTGCACACTCAGGGGGAGAGTGGCTGCAGAGGGAAAAAAAAAACGGCGTGTCTGCCTATGTAATGTTCGTAGCGCGATCCGATGTCAAACAGAATCTGACGCTTCACGCCGTCTCGCCCCCACCGCTGCCGTCCAATCGGCCCGTCACGAACCAAACCGAGCGATACACAGAATGCCGGGCAAGACCCGAACACGCTAGCACGCACAAAATGGAAACGAAGAAGGCAGAGGGGGTCACATGGACAAGCCAAGCATAGGGCATCTACTGCTGTATGACTGTGATCTCCACCTGTAAGTCGTACGCACGGGAGAGTATCAACATTTTCCGATTGAATTACACGGAGACAAAGAGCACGAAAATACCGATCCCGCTTCACGCCATGTACTGAGCACCCATTTGCCCCCTCTTCCGCACCGGCCGCCCCGTCCCCCCCCACCACCGCACCCCCGTGCCCGCAGAAAACAAAACGAAACCGCTAAGACACGTCCACGAGCCTCGGTGCGACACTCTCTGCAGGCCACAGGACGACGGACTTCCACAATCGGCATGGCGCGCTGCGCCGGCGGTCGTGACGGGCGGGGGATGGGGGGGGGGGGGGGGGTGCGGCAGACCGGTCGGCACGACGGCGGTCGGGTGGCCGACTGCCGGCTCTTGTACCACCGGTAGTTCCAAGTATTTTACTCTGCGACTTGCCACGAAACATGCCTCGAAAAATGCGAGATATGTGCAGAGTTATTGGAAATGTTTGAGAGTACATGAGTGCTTGTGTTCTTGTTCGCATCGGCCAAAGTTGGGTGTCTGCAATACTGATACACTGGCGCATCAACACAGGGTCGGTAAGTATCTAACTGGGCTTATGGCACTGTGGGGTGTCGTGGCATGTTCCGCCGCCCGTCCGAAGAGCGGGCCCGGTCGCCGCCGGGCGCTGCTGGGTGGCTGGTGTCGCAGACCTGATCGCGCGTGTCCACACCAATCAATAGTATTGCACACACGCCTATTTTGGGTGATCCGAACAGGAACACAAAGACTTCTGTATTCTCAAACATGTCCAATAACTCCGAACTTCTCTTGCATGTATCCAGGCATGTTACGCGGCATGTCGGTGATTAAACTCAACTGAGACTACGGGGGGTACGAGACCCGGATGTCGGCGACCCGACAGCGGCCGTGCCGACCGCTGTGCCGCAACCCCCCCCCCCCCACGATCCCCCGCCCGTCATGACCGCCGGCGCCACGACCGCCATGCCGATTGAGGGAATCCGTCGCCCATTAGCATGCACAGAATGTCGCACCGAGTTACGTGGCCGTGTCGTACAGTCGAGGGGGTTCGGTTTAATTTTCAAGGAGCGCGGGGCGGCTGTGAGGGGGGGAGACTGGCCGGCCGGGTGGGGCGGGGGGCACGTGGGTGCTCAGTTCATGTTCGAAGGCGCGATCGGTCATGTTGTGCTGTTCGTCTCTGTGCAGTTTCAGCGTAAAATATTTTCATCTGCCGTGTGTACGATGTACAGGTGGAGATCGCTGTCAAGTATCAGCCTATTCTCTGTGCTTGGCTTGTCCATGGGACCCCCCCTGTCTTGTTCGTGTACGCTGTTTACGTCAGCGTGTTCGGGTCTTCTTCGGCATGCCGGTTGTCGCTGGTCATGGCTTCTGAAGGGCCGTTCGGACGGTAGCGGTGGGGGCGGGAAGGCGTGAAGCGTCAGATCCTGTCTTAAATCGGATCGCTAAACGAGAAAAAGACAGGCAGACGCTCCGACTGTTCTTCCCTCTCCGTCCATTTACCCCCCAAGTTTGCAGTCTTTCCCCGTCTGTTCTCCGCGCTTGAAAAATGAACCGGACTGTTGCGCCACTTGGTGAGAGGACAGGGACGTGGCGACGACGAAAACATCAACACGCAAGCAGCAACAGACAGCCAATCAGCGATCGAATTTGGTCTGCGAGGATCTAACGTGGCTTGCAATCAACAAATGCGGACCTGTAAACAGGTCTCCTTCGAACAGACGGCGTGTCCAGTGGCCCGACCAAGGTCGTTTCGGCCCCCCATGCAGACCCGTCGCTTCCATTCGTTTCAAGTTATTTATCCTTCTTTCTCTTCGTTACTTGAGCTATCCACCTCAGATCTACGTCGAACGTAGGCTCTGGGCCACCTCAGACTTGCAAAGCAGGCCCGATCCCGGCAGGATCATCTCGGAGACGGGCACTACGACAAGATAGGGATGATCTTTCAGCGACCATAAGAAATCTTATCTGGTTATGGTGCGTGTCCCAAAAATAAGATATGTGGGTTTTCTGAAGGACTGACACATCACTGCACGGGGGCAGGTGGGGTGGGGTACGAGAAAATTCTCGCCTGGCCTCCATGGAAAGAGCCTCTCCCGACGCGCTCGTGGCTGACAACTTCTTAGTACCCGCCTGTGGGCACTGTTCTGTGGACCTCTCGGACAGCCCCGATCTTGGAGCCAGTCTTTTTCAGGCTCTCGTGGTTACAGGTTTGTATCGCCAAAGCTCATGTGCTAACTGGAGCTTCGATGAGGGGTGTCCCAAATCGTGAATTCTTCACAGGGGGCTACATGCGGTTCTTTTTCACGTTTTTATTGGTAAGGTGGTGCCCTTTTCTTCGAGCACAGATTGTCAGCACATGCCGGCTCTAGTATCCGTGCATTTGATTGGGGCGCGTGATCGTCACCAGTCGAAGCTGCAATGAATGACACTTTCCCCCATGACACGTCAGGAGGTTCCGCCTCTGCTAACACTATCGGGGGTCGTTCTGGACGAACAGTGGGACCGAGTGGGTCACATGACATTATCGGACCGTTGCAGAAGGCCAGTGGGCCGGAAGAAAAAGAAAAAACCACGATGTCTCATTTTTTGGACCCGCACCATACAGCCGTTCTCCCAATAATCTCGGACTGGGCTGAGACACAGAGTGACATGGAAATAATGTGCATTCTCACAAGATTGGCTCGACATGCCGTTCAGAACACAAGACGGAGCAGAAAAGCCCCACGGAC
>Ga0209093_1002485_pt1 | contig 10203 bp, 9 predicted proteins | sample SidtaG_4_FD_187450 | JGI IMG/M metagenome (GOLD analysis project Ga0209093, IMG submission 187450) | Marine algal microbial communities from Sidmouth, United Kingdom - Sidmouth_Male1 metaG (SPAdes) (version 2) | ecosystem: Host-associated > Algae > Red algae > Unclassified | place: Sidmouth...
GCGGCAACTCTCAGCCAATAGTTCGATCGTGGCTTGTCGAACAGCCAATCCGACTTCATTTCTACGCCCTGTCGTCGGCTCTGCCTCCCTTCTCTCTGCAACCGCCATTTTTTGGAGGTTAGCAATATCTAACCCCGCTTCTCCGCTTGTGACTCCCGAAACAACGTAGTGGCACTCATTGCCACCCGACACGGAGGAGTGCCCTCTATTCAGTGAAAAAGCGCTACACAGCGCCCAAGAGCAGCACAAGTATCACGGGAAGGGTTCGCGTGCGGCCGTGTCATCTGCCAGCGAGGTCAGTGGGGGCTGCTGATACGCCGACAAGCCAGCGACACTTCCAGAAACTACACGATAGAAACTGAAAGGTATCTCGCCAGAAACTGGCCCAAGCACTCCTCCTTCGACCACGCCAGGCGCAGCTGACGAATCAAAGCTCTAGTTCACTTTCGTTGACACCTGGAGAAACGGTCTTATGCTCGGTGTGACTGCAGTCTAGGGTTGATAGGAGTGCCCATTTTTTGGGGGCGCGGTCGCTTAATGCGCCCCTGAGCGCTCTTTGAGCGCCCAGAGCGCCCTGAGCGCACCCAAAGAGCCCTTAGTAGCACCCATCGAAATATAGAACCAGCCCCTTGTTCTGAAGTTAGTTGAAACCGGATTTAATTTCGAGCGAGCGCGGACCATTCAACTTGAGGTGCACCCAGAGGAATCACCGTCTGATCTCAAGGACTCGCTGGTGCATTGGTGAGGAGCGGTGCGTGCCGACGTCATGAAAGAGACATACAACGGGCACCAACTCAAACATCTAGCGCAGAGCTAAGCTAAAAAGCATGCCCCACATCATTGAAGCGCCTGGAAACTCGCATTTTCTTCCGATTTCTTGAACAAGAATAAGCCCCCTACATTTCATCGAGAGCGCCGCAAGAGCGCCGCGAAAAAGGGTGACGCTGGGCGCTCAAGCTCCCAAAGTGCGCCCTTTGAGCGCTCAGAAAGCGCCCGAAAGGAGCACACCAGGGCGCACTTAACTACCCTATTCCAGTCTATCCCAGCAATGACCTTTGACAAGCACGCTTCTCCGACATTTTTTGGCTGGAACGAAGTATCACTGGCAATGCGCCAAAGCTGGTCACCGCATGACACTGCGGCGTGAGGTACAGTCTGTATTCAGTCTTGTTTGACCAAGTCTTGTCACGCGCGTGACAAGACTGAGTCAAGGTCGACCCCTAAACACTTTTTCGATCTTGTCCGCGATTGTCGATCGAAGTTCGTGGCTGACAGTACAATTCGGGATGCCGCCTGGCTCGCGTTGTGCCACCCGCACATCACCCTTCGACGCCGCTGGCTGCCCTGGCCACCAGCCACCACTTTCAGGCACGGGCACCGACGCCCTCGCCCCCACCCTAGTATACTATAAACCCACGCTTTCCTTTTCCTTGTTTATATCTCCCTATCCTTCGTGGGTTTTCACAACCACGCGGAGTAGAATGCCTCCTAAGACCCATTCATTGGCGCGACAACCTCCCCAAGCTTCCCTTTACTCTCCGATTGACGCTGCATTCTCTGTTGCTGAAGCTGCTCTATCCAACGCTACCCCGCGTGTAGTCCATGAGAGCCCAGGCGCGGTCCACCAAGCAGCTCGAGCGGCGGCCACTGCCGCGGCGGCTGTTCATATCGGTAGGCCGCGAGATCTACCAGCTACATCGGTGTGTCGCGTTCACCATGGCACAGCTGGTGGCGGTGCACGCGGCTCGTGCGCCATGCAAAAGCGGCGCACGTGCATACTGAAAATCAACGACAAGCTCGGTATTCTTACCGCCCGCGAGGGCGGGATGTCGTTCACGTCCATCCGCGCTACTGTGGCACCGGCGGCATCCATCATGAACCTTCGCAAGGTGTGGGAGAACCGGGCGGACTACAAGGCTGTGGCATCGTCCAGGGTGCGGCTCGACCGCCGCACTGCGCACGGCTCCCACTTTGACGCTGTTGACAGGCGCCCGTACAAACTGGTTCTTGTTGTGCTCTTGGTGTGGGCGCAAGCGCATCCCCTTCAATATCTCCCTCTTATAAAAGAAGGCCAGGCAAATAGGGGAGGAGCTGGGCTGAGACGGCTCTGGTGCATCGCGGGGGTTTGTGCAAGCTTGCGAAAGACGCCATAATTTGGCGAGTGTTGTGCTGCACGGGTCTGGTGCGTCGGTCTACAATCGTGAGGCCTGGAAGCGGATATCCGATATTCGAGACCAGCTTCAAGATTTCGCTGCCGAAAACATTTTCAACATAAAGGAGACCGGTCCTTTCAACCGGTGTCTGCTCAACCACTCTTTTTTTCCATCTGACCAGCACCGGGTGGCCAGGGGAACCAAAGCCATAAAGGCTATTGAGCGCGTGACGATGGTATCGGCGTGAAACGCCACAGGAGAGCGGAAAGTACCTGTGTCCCTGATCGGTAGGGCTGTCCGTTCACTGTGCTTTCGACCAGACAGCCTCGAGTGCCCACTTCCGTACTTCAGCCAGGAAAACAGTGGGATGGACACCACCGTGTTCATTCCATCACGACAGACAAGGTGGCACTCAACATAGACGCCCTTGCTTCTCATGATGACGTCGACGACGAGCAGCTGCTCCTTATCGCGTTGCCTCCTAATACGACTGCGGTCTTTGAACCCGTAGACGATGGCGTCATCCAGTCACTGAAAATGAGGATCAAGAAGCTGCTTTTGACGGGTGTGGTGCACTACCTTGACGCTGGATCGGAAGCGCCGAGACCTACTAGTAGGACGACGGTCGCGCTCGCGAACTCGGGCCGAACCACAATGCTCTATGTGGCTCGAACTGTTGCCGAAGAGTGGGCGGCCATGACTCTCGAGACACCGCCACGATGTTGGCTGAAGGCCCGGTGCCTGCTGGTTCCCCATGAGGCGGACATCACGAGACTGCACGACCACTACCATCATGCGGACGCGCCTGAAATGTCGATTGTGGTCGCGGACATTGCTCTCGCTCTTCGACGAGCGACGCTCACGGAGGGCTTGTTTCCAGGTATTGGCAGTGTTGACGTTGAGTCGGGGGTCTCATCGTGGCTTGTTGCAGAGAACGATGCAGATGTTTTGAGTGACACAATTGATAGGGTACCGTCGGGTGATGCGAGTGGAGAGGAAGACGACTAGTTTTGGCGGTCTCGTGTTCTTTCCTAGTGTGTAGCACAGGACGTACCTTCGGCCGGAAGCGCCGAATCTTTCATCTTAGACTGCCCGCACGATGACTGCGCCAGCGACTGGGGCGGTGTCAAAGGCGTCTGGCACAGGAAGACCCAGTCGTCAGTTCGTGCAGTACCGCAGTGTATCGAATCGATCGATCTCCGACCGGGAATTCGGTAGTATTCGGTGATTTCAAAGACAGTGATAGAACGTCCACAGATACAGTGTATGCTTCCCACCAGGGTCACTGTTTTGGGACGATCGGAGTCGTGGATCAGCACAAGTCGAAGCATTGAATCGCTCGGCAGGCTATGCTCAGTTTAATCGGCTGCCACCCTGTGTGGCAAATCGAATACAGACTATACACCAGCAACCAGCGCTGTGACCTCCGATAATGGACTGAAAATGACCCGGGGGCCCACTCTCTAAGAAGAACGGGATACCCATCGTGTGCCATGACCATGTTTCCAAGATTTCCATATGCGCTCAAAATCTTCACCGACATCAAGAAATGGGTTTGTAGCTCAGTGGTAGAGTGCTCGCTTAGCATCCTCCGGCAAGCCTGCGAGAGGTCCTGGGATCGATCCCCAGCTGATCCATTGGTTTTTTGGAATTCTTTGTCGCGGAGGCTTGGTGCGGAGGGGGTCGGATCACCGCCCTTTTGCTTTTTTCTGGTGGGGAGCGCGGCGGAATGGCGGACTGGGCCGCGGACGAGGCCGTTGGCGCGGAGATTGCGACGGTCATCCACATCTAGTTAAGGGTGGACTTCTGGGTCAAACACGTGGAACAATATCCGAAGCCACGACGAAATTTGACAGTGCCGATCGAAACCCCATGTGGCCACAGCATACAACGCGAGGCATGCGCGCCAGATTGCTTGCCTGCACCGCTTCTCTGCGCCTACAGCTTCTTTCGTCCACCTTCCTGACCCTGCCCCCGCCCTGTCCCCGGTGCATACACCCGGCAGAGGTATCTCTGACCGTCTTGTACCACTTCCAAATCATCCTATCATGCAGGGCGCAGAGGACGAGCTCGCTGAGGCGCCTGGCGCCCCCATTTCCGGCCACCCGCTCAGGTATGCCAACGTTTGCCCATGAAGCAACATACCAGCAATGGCTTTTCTTTAGTCTGTGAACACGGCCGAATAGAGGACAGCACGGAGACCAATCCGACCTAGTTCCTCACCATTTTTTTCTCGCTCCCTTCTTTCGTACGTGCGCTTTTGTCCATTCTTGTCATCTCGGTGGCGCCTGGGAAGATATGAGGCCTCTGCTGTCGTCCAGCGTGTGTTCATTGGGAGTGCACCTGCCTATGCGTGTGTCTCGTGCACCTCCCCCTTCCTTAAGCCAGGTGGTGGTGCTGATCTATGGCGTCGGGCGGTGCGATTCGGCGTCATCGACGACGCCGAGACGATTGAGTTCTTCAAGTCGGTACCGGAGCGGAAGTGCGCTGTGCGCCAAGGAGTGGACACCAACGGGACATGCTTGGGTGTATGCCTGACGTGCTATCACGCGAGCCCCCCTGTTGGTAAACGTGTTGCGTCCCAGTGCCTCTCTCTCCTCCACTCCGAGGTTAAGACGGACACCGCCGCGTCTTCCCTACCAGGTCCTGCCTGCCTCCCATTCCTTTGGGGCACTAAAAAGGGACAAGCACAAGCAAGAATACGTCGGGCGGAACGCGAAAACGTTTGCGCTGCGTGCAAGACAGCTGCCGAATACCGCAGTGGCGCGGTTCGGCACCCACCGCCCCGCGTGTCCACCCCCGTTTGCGGCGCGTCCACGCCCTCCACAACGGTGGCGGTCAGCCATCAGTGCGGCTTGCCTGGGCTGGCTGTCGCGCCGGACGCAGGCTGCGTGGAGGCGCTGATGCACGCGCACCTGCAGCGGACAAGGCCCGAAGAAATATCTACGGTCTTCTCCAGTGGGCGCACGCGGACCTACCAGCGCGTCCGTGTACCCATCAAGTCTGTTGTGGGCCCACGGCAGGACCGCCGTCGGCGGGCGATGGCCGCTGGCGTGGTGTCGCGCGCCATCTCGGCCGACCCGTCAACGGTCAGTGCAGCAGTGGCCACCATCCTCCGTCGGGCCAAGGCGCACGGAGGCTGGGCAGTGGCCCCACTGCGGTCACTGTCAGTGCGAGAGCACCTACGGTTCAAGGTTTCAAACAGCATCAGCAGCGTGACCTGGTCGCGATTTCGGGCATTCTTGGCGCCTGCTGTGAGCGGCCTGGCCACGGTGCAGACGTTGCGGGCCGCGTCAGCTGTCGCCTCGGCCGAGCCTGCCAACGCCGTCTCGACCACTGGTGACGGCACATATCTTGTGAGCCCCAGGGCGGCTCTACAATCCATGGTGGACAATCTCGTCGCCAACGAGGAATTTTTGGAGCGGCCGACTCGGGACCCAGCTGGCCCCTCCGCCGGCGACGGCGTTGATCCTGGCACGTAGTCTGACTCCACGGGGTCAACGTGTGAGAACGGGCCCACTGACAGCGACGTGCGTGAGGAGGGCCCGGCGCAAGATCCGCCACCAGCTGGTGACCGCGCGTCTGAGAACTGGTAGGGGCTGGACGCGCTCGTCACTGCGGCAGCACTGTCAACGGCCGCGCCTGCCGTGGCGGGTGCCACAGGCAGCGGACAGGCTGGCGCTCCAAAGGCGGCATCGGTCGGGCCGTCAAACGCTATGGCGTGCAGCTCACTAGTCGGTGGCAACGGCGGTGGGTCGGCAACACCCAATCCGCCTGAGGGCAGCACGGGAGCAGGCGGGCCGCACGGAGACGTGGCGGCCGCCGCTTCCCATGCGGCCAAGCCGCCGGTCCAATTGTGCTTCGGCATGGACAAAGGTGGGCGCACAAGCACCTTCAAGGCGTTTCTGGGTATAGCCAATCAACGGCAGCCCGCAAGCGGGGGCAAATCCATCGTGCTGGGTGTCTTTCCCTGCAAAAAAGACGACCACACAGCACTGGAGTCAATCTGTGCTGTGTGGCTGGCGGATATCGAGGAGCTCAGGGCCAATGGCATCCAAATACGTGGTGAGACCCGCGCCGTCCTGGTCATCCTGACGGGTGCCTACAAGTGGATGACGGCGTTTGTCGGCCACTCCGGGCCTGGTGCGGGCATGCCCTGTTTGTGGTGCACGGCAGTGGCTCGTCCGACTCTCACGAATGCCGCCATTGTTCAAGAATTTGGCTGCCTCCAAGATGGGAGCCGCTGCACGGGGCGCCGACGGCACGCGGCGCACGCGCTGCGGGTGTCCGCGAGATACGCGGCAGGCCCGAACGCCTCGATCGCGCGACCGCGGTCGCTACGACGTTACGTGTCAAATGAGCGGCGCCCACTCATGTTCCTCGCGGCCTGCGACATCGCTCCGATGCCGCTGCACCTTACCCTCGGTGTTACAGGCGCATTGCTGCAGCTGGCGGTGGAGGCGGTTACATTTCCTTTGGGGAGGCTGCTGGGCTGACGTTTTGTGCCTCTATGGGGGAGATTCTACGACGAGATGCGGGCTTGTCCCCTGCCTCCTACTTTGGTGGCACGTTTGAGGGGCGGGAGTGCCACCGCATCGGTCGCAAACTCATTCTTGTCTCTGATTTGATGGACACTCACGCCCCAGGGCCCGGCGCGACCGCGTGGCGGCGCGCCTGCTCCCAGTGGCAGGTGCTGCTGCCGACACTGAACCGGGCCGACACCATATCAGACGGTGACATCACCCACTTTGGGACCTGTGCCACCGCGTTTATGGATGGGCGCAAGGCCGGGTTTGCATGGTACAGTGTCACGCCCAAGACGCACGCGCTGTGCTGCCACGTCACGGTATTCCTCTGGTGATTTGGGAGTGTAGGACGCTACAGCGAGCAGGGCTTGGAGGCCCTGCATGGCCGCTTCAATCAAGATGCAGCGCGGTACACGGCTGCGACTTTCCTCGGCTCGTGCGAGGCCTTCGTGAAGGCGTCAGCTGTCGGCGGGCCGCCCGGCTCCGCCGCCCACAACAATTCGCCGAAACGCTCTCCGGCCGCGGCAGGGGCCCGTGTGGCCAACGTGCCAAGGCGGACGACGATATGGCCGCGTGGGTGGAGGGTGTGGCTCGAGCGGCGGCCACCAGGATTTCGGCTTATCGGGCGCGTCTGGAGAATGCCCGGGCACGGGCGCTCAAGGCGGGGGGGAGGACCGCCGCAGACCTTGCTGCCATGTGTGGGTGGGAAGACGATGTGCTGCTGTCGGACGGTGAGGCCGCCGCTCTGATGGGATTGTTGGGGTGGGGCTTGGAGACAGATGAGTGTGAGTAAAGAAGCATCTCTCACTGGTCGGTGTCCAGCGGTGCAAAGGACCTCGTTGTGGGCTGTTGCGGTGTTGAGCGTACAGCTGTGAGATGGCGACAGGCCACAAGACGGGCCCAAGACAGTTGAATTTTGACCGCCTCGCTCCGACACTGGTGAAGAATCGTGGAGAGCGCTGTCCATCGAGGATGCGATGCCACCATACAGACGCCCCCTGTCCGTGACGCGTCCACTCTGAACGCAGGAAGGTCCCCAAATGACCTGCCTCCCTGTCAAAGTCGGAGACACGTCCCTGGAACTGTGATCTGACCAATCAAGGACCGGAAAGCCAGGACTCCGCTTTGAGCCGTTTTAACTAGGCGTGCATCGAAGCCGCAACCGCGACGTCGTCGCCGTCGGCGCGGGTGGAATTATGTTGGAGAGTAATTGACTTGATTCGCGCCATTCGGGTGCCGGCGTTTGTGGTGGTCGGCGGCGCTGTCTTGCCGCCGACCACCGCACCGGGCCTGGCGGGGGTGAGCGCGGGCGTCCTGCCCCCGCTCTCTCGTGCGCGCCGTGTTCGGTGCTCCCCCCTCGCGGGGATGGGGGGGGGAGCCTTCCCCCCGCCCTTCCCGCTCAGTGGCCGGGTTATTCTGGGGGGACGGACGCCGATCTCGGTGCTGCGTCGGGCGGCCTGACTCCCCGTGTCGCCGCGCTGCTTTCGGGGGGCCGTCTGGCGTCGCCGCCGTCTCTCGGTCTGCCCCCTTTTGGGGGGGGGGCTTCAGTGTCCATCCCGGCCGTTGCTGCGGCCGGGGGTGTGGCGGGCAGTGGGGGTGTCAGTTGTGCGAAGGGACGTGGTGTTGCTGTAGCCGCTCTCCCTGGCGGTGCTGCCGCTCGGGCGGTCTCGTCGGTCGGTGTTCCTGGTGGTGCGCGTGGCTGGGGGGGCTGCCTGTCCTTTCTTCCTCGCCCTGGTGGAGCTTTTCCTATGCGCTGGTGGCCTGTCGCGGGGGGCGAATTGTGCGGCGGGGGTGGCTGTGCGGCGTGTATTTGCTGGGGAGGCTCTGGGTGGAGGGGTTCGGGACCAACCGCCGCGTGTGGAAGCGCGCGGTCGTCCCGCGCCCTCAGCCCATCCATTTTCGGCAGGCTGCCGCGCCACACGCTCCTCCCTCGGCGCCAATGGGGACGCGTTCGCGTGGAGACCCGCGAGGGATTCTCTGGGGGGGGTCGCCCTTGTGTTTCTGAGTTCTTGGGGGGGATTGAGAATACACAGGGCAATGAAGCGCCCGGTGTTCACACCGACACTGGCTCTGCTGATCTGGCGGTTGGCCACCCTCCAGGAACCACCTCCGCGGGAGTCCCCGCAGGTGCGGGGACCCTGGTGCGATCTCGCCGTCGGCGCGGTGCTCGGTGGGGGAGAAAAACAGGCGCTGATCAGCCTGCTGCCCCCCAACCGCTCGTGCAAGACTCTGTCGGCGGGGCCGGCCGACCCGCCTCTTGCCCCGATTTGGGTCGCCCCGTCGCCGGCCCATCGGTCGTCGACGACGACACCGCCAACGAAGGCGGTGGCGAAGGTGGCCGCGGCGGCGGTCGTGCCGCCGCGGCGCCCTCGGGAAAGATCAGCTGTGTGGCCGCGGCCGCAAATGGCCACCACAGAGACGCTTTCTCCCGGAGGGGACGGCTTGTTGCTGTGCTGCGGTGCGCGCCGCGCGGGGGGGGGGGTGGGGCTGGGCCTGCCGCCTCGGATGGCACCACCGTGGGTGTTGCGGCCCAGGCGTCGCGGGCCGGGGCGGCGGCGTGGGTCGCCAACGGCCCCGTGGAAGCCGAGACGCGCGCCGGCGCATCCGCGGCTGAGCGTTCCCGCGTGCAGCGGCGGCCGGCCCGGACGCTCACCCTCGAGGCAGTTTCTGTCTCAGGGGTTTCCCGCGACATCCACCAGCTCCGCCGTCGGGCGCTTCCGGCCGACGTCAGGAAGGGCGGCGTCAAAGGATTTGTGTAGGCGGACCGCTTCGGCACGAAGACCGCCGTCACGGTGGTCTCTGACGCGGCGCCGGCGTTTCGCGCGGCGGTCGGCCGCGGGCGTGCGGCGACGGTGCTGCGCGTGCTTCCCGCCGCCGACCCCTGGTTGCCGGCGCTCTTGGGCGCGGCGCGGCGCCGCGCGCTGGGCAGCGGAGCGCTCACGGAGGACGCGGCGGCGGCCCACTTCCGTCGCCGCCTGGCCGCCGAGCTGGCGCACCTATCGGCGCGCGCGGCCATGCCCCCCCACGTGCGTTCATCGCTCAATGCCCACATTCTGGGCATGCTTGGGGCGCACGAGGAGGGGTCTGCCTCCGCCATCGCACTCGCGCCCAGCGTCCTCGCACGTTCGCCCAGCGCCGGCACGGACGCGGCGGCCCGGCCGGCGGGAGGTATAACCCACCCGCCGGACTCGGTCGGCCGAGTTCGCGCTGCCGCCGCTGGCCGATCACATGCGGATAGCCGGCGGCCGCCGATTCCGGCTGCGCAGGTTTTGGCGGTGGCGAAGACGACGACGACGTCGATGACGGTCGGGATCACCCCGGCCGCCGCCGATTATGCAGTTTTGCTGTCGTCTGCACATGGTGCCGACCAGGGGCTTCGGAATCAGGCATTTTCTGTCGCATTAGGATATATTCCACATCCCCTGACATGCACTCTGGATTGACTATTTGACAAAGACAACTATCCGAAATCGGATCTTGCTCGGCCGGACAGAGTAAGGATCAGTATTATAATCGGATACTCA
>Ga0209093_1002486_pt1 | contig 10203 bp, 6 predicted proteins | sample SidtaG_4_FD_187450 | JGI IMG/M metagenome (GOLD analysis project Ga0209093, IMG submission 187450) | Marine algal microbial communities from Sidmouth, United Kingdom - Sidmouth_Male1 metaG (SPAdes) (version 2) | ecosystem: Host-associated > Algae > Red algae > Unclassified | place: Sidmouth...
TAAGGTAGAGAGTACCTCTACCCAGATGGAGAAGCTCGCATGTCAAAAACCGTCGTTGCACCTGAGCTATGGCATGTTCCCCGAAGAACCGTTTCCCATGCGTCTAATAAAGTGAGACGGACTATAGTCCTTCTCCATTGCTGTGAGATCCTATACTTTGACAGGGTGCCTAGCATCAGGACAGCTTTGCGGTGCCGTCGGGGCCGATCGAGCTGTCTTCTGCAAGAGGAACACAGGCTGCTTCACTGCCGCAGAGGGCGCCAAGCATAGTAGAAAGACTATAACATCATCAACAAGAAACACAAAGTGGTCGACACGGCACCAAAGAGACACTGACAGGTTGTGCACCTCGCCATGTTGCCCCTCTGAATACTCGTGCACCTACGACGAGTACTGCTGGGTCTCATACTTCTTGATCTGCGGCACCTCGGACACGTGCGCGAACACCTTGAGGATACTCGGGTACATGTCGAGAACCGTCTTGGGTACGCCGTCGAGCACACCCAAAAGGATCCACTGGATGGGCCCCTTGAGCATGCAGTCCGCAATGGTCAGCCCATCGCCGACGAGGAAGTCGCCCCCGTTGGTCGCTGCGGCCGTGTCCACCCACGCGAGCGCCTTGGTCACCTCCCCGCCCTCGGCGAGGAGCGACGCACGCTTGGCCACCCGCTCCTTCTCGGGCAGCAGCAGCGTCGCGGCAAGCGCGTTGGTGATGGACGCCAGGATGTCGACGGCCTCGTCGACCTTGGCCGCGGTCCGCGGGTCTGCCGGATACAAGACCGGGGTGCCAATTTTGCCCGCGTAGCGCAGCACCGCCAGGGACTCGGTGAGGACGGTGCCGTCGTCGAGCGTCAGCGTCGGCACTGCGCCCCGCGGCGTCGTCGGCTTGATGGTCGGCCACTCGGATTGGGGAAAGCGCTCGTCGGTAAACGCAACGTTTCCGCCGTGGAGAGCCAGGCGGATCGGCTCAGCACGGCCGCGGAAGCCGCCAAAGTACATCAGCTTCATGATGAGCGGGTGGGGAGGCGGTACGAGGCAGATGGACAAGGGGAAACGGAAAGGGATGTGTGCAAGTGGCAAGAAAAGCTCGGTGGGAATGCGACGCGACGCAATGGTGGCCAACGAGTCGATGGACAGTCAAGGGACCCGGCAGCGCATCCTTTATTGACCTCTCCCACCACGCCGGTGGTGGCAGTGAAACCAAGCCGCTAGAGCACCACACAGCAAGCCACGGCAGCCGGTACCGGTGCGCGCACGCTCGGTGCGACCGTGGGCTGCGCTCTGGGCGGCCATCGAGGCGACCACCAACGCCTCCATCCAGACCACTGTGAATGCAAGCAGTGCACGGAGGGAGCTCTACAGGGCAATGCACCCACTGCCATGCACCCGCTGCCAGGAGGATGGCGCGCAACTCCCCGTGAGGGAACAGGTCGGCCCGCCCCCCACTTCCATAGGCACCCACGACACAGCTCCATCCGGCCGGCGCGTGTCGCGTCACCCGTCGAGTTGCCGCCGAGGTGGGGCGGCATCCATCGCAAAAGTAGCACCCGCCGCCGCCGCGCGCGCGCCGCCGCCGCCGCCGCCGCCGCCGTCGCCGCCGCCGCCGCCGCCGCCGGACCGTCGCGGGGCGACGGGCGGCCTCGGCTGCAACCGTCGGCCCAGACGCTGCGTGGGGTGGCGACCACCCGCGGGTGCGCGGCGGCGCAACGCGGACCGACCTGTCGACCGCCGCGCGCGGCAGCCGCGCGGCCGGCGGCGCCGCGCGGGCCGCCGGGCGCCCGCGTCGGCGCGCCCGCCGGTCGCGGGGTCGGCCCCGGTCGGCGGCCCCGACGGCCCCCCCCCGCCCGCGTCGGGGGGGTGGCCCGCGGCGCCCGCCGCGCGCGCCGCCCCCCGCACCGTTGCGGCCCGTCGCCCACCGTCGCGCCCCGTGCCGTGGGCGGTGGGGGGGGACCGCCCGCGGGGCGGGCCGTCGTGCGGCACCCGCCGGCCTGGGCGGCCGCGACAAGGACGACCGGGTTGGCCCTCTGCGCCCGTCCCCCCGCCCGTGCCCGGCGCGCGCGTCGCACGTTGCGACGCGCGCCCGCCCCCCTTGTCGGGGTGGGGGGCGGCGCGGACGGGGGCGCCGACGGCGCGCCGGCCGGTCGGCCACCGCAGATGGATGGGCGTGCAGCGGCGGTGGCGGCGGCAGCGGCAACGCCCCCGTCTCCTGCCCACGGGCGGCAGCGGTCGGGGCCATGGAGGGGCCGCCAAAGACGGCCGTCAAGCCGCCGTCGAGACGCCATTGAGCCACACTGCCGGCGGGCGACGGATTTTGGCCCGCTGGCGGGCAGACTGCGGCTGGCGGGCCGACCCGCCGTTGTACGAGGCGCCGGCCACCCGACCCTACCGGTCGCGTCGGCACACAATGGCGGCGGCGCTCACGGTGGAAGGCGGTGTGCCAGTAAGGCCGCCGGTAGGCGTCGGCGGTGGCGACCCCAGTCGCCCCTATCGGCCGCCTGGTGCTCGACAGAGAGCCAGGGATCGCCACCGAGGTGCGCGTCGGGGGGGGGGGGGGGGGGGGGGGGGGGGGGGGGGGGACTGTCGCTCGCCCCGACCCGCCCACGCGCCCCTGTCCGGCCACGCCGACGGACGCGGCCGTTGCGGGCGGCGGCGGCGGCGCGGTGGGTGGCCGCGGGGCTCTGCTCGTGGGGGTGGGCCCCACCCCGCTGACGCACACGTACATGCCCGCCGGGCGCTGCGGCGACGGCGGTAGCCCTTGGTCGGCAGCGTGGGAAGGTGCCCCTGCCACCGCCACCACCGCCCATGCTGTGGCGGTGAATCGATGGGCGGCGGGGCGGGGGGCCCGTCGGGGGCTCCCCGCCGCCGCCAGGCCGAGCGGGCGGTTGGCCGCGGGGCGGCGCCGCCACCGCGGCCGTCTGCGCCGGCGGCGCGGCGGCGGTGCGCGGGATCAGCGAGGGCGACACACGCACGCGCGGGGCGGCCAAGCGGCGTTCGTCGCCAACCACAGCGCCGCCCTCGGCCCCTTGGCCGCCCGCCCCTCGGGTGGTCTCCCCGCGGGGAGCGCGGCGGGTCCCGCCGGCCTGCGCGTCGGCTGATGCGCAAGCCGGCGGGTTGCGACACGCCCACGAGCGGGCCGACGCCGCGCCGGTCGGGGGGCTGGGAGGTGAGGGGGGTGGGACACCCGCCGCGGCATCGCCCTTTTCCACGTCCTGCCACTTGGTGGCGGCTGGCGGCACGGCGCCGTCAACCACGTGCGGGAAAATGACAATGGAACCCCCCCCCCTCGTCCTCCCATCATTGGTGTCAAGCCGAGGTTTTTTTCCCCGCCGGCACCGCTGTGCTGGGCGTCCCCATCCGGGCGAAGCATGGGCGCACCAACCGCCGCCCGATGCACGCCCAACGGCCGCCCAATGACCGGGGCCACAACCGCCGCCCGATGCACGCCCAATGGCCGCCCAATGACCGGGGCCACAACCGCCGCCCGATGCACGCCCGACGGCCGCCCAATGACCGGGGCCACAACCATGCCCTGCGGGAACAGATGCTGTGGAACGATAGGCCCACATTCCCATCGCATCCATTTTGCGTATTGTCGTCTCGTTGATATTTCGCCCGAATCTCCCGTCTGATCTCACTTTACCTTATAAACCGCCACCGCCGCCGGACTACATGTACCGCCGTCCGCGGCGGGTAACCTTCTTCGACATATTCACAGATGCAGGATAAAACCGGGATCAACGGCACGGACACAGACCCGCTGGGCCGCGAACGGAACCGGGATAAAACCCGGATCCGTTGGACTTTGGTTGGCTCACAATCGCCCTCACGGACAGCCGACAGCAGCAGGGTGCCTCGCCATTATCCTCATCATTACAGCCGTTCTCTGACCACATTCAGTACCGGGGGTGCGTCGAATGATGGGTCATTCGAACTTTCAAAAACACGAACAGCTATGATCGTGAAGCGCCCCTACCTCAAGCGACACATGTAAAACACAAGCAGTACCTCTTCTATTTGTTTCTCTCATGAGAGTGACACATCGAGGCATACCCCGCTTGTAGGAGTTTCTTCTTTATTTTCAATGCATTATCCCTTGAAATCCCTCCGAAGGTATGCAATCTTGATCACTGTCAGCGCCACTGTCAGAGCCCTGCGGTGCCCCCATCGGCAGCCGCCGCGCCCGACTTCGCGCCGCCTTTCCGTCCCTGGGCGGCCAGCCGGGCAGCGTGCGCCGCATCGCGCGTAGCGGAGGCCTCAGCCTTCCTGGCTGCGGCCACAGCCTTGCGGTCGGCCGCCGCAGCCTGCTTGGCGGCCGCGTCCGCCGCCTTCTTCGCAGCTGCGGCCGACCGGCGCTATGCGACGCCCGCCCGTCGCTGCTCCTCCTGTTGGCGCCTCTCAGCCACCTCAGCCGCACGTGCCTCCTTTTTTGCGGCCTTGGTGGCCTCGGTCTTCGACTTGGCCGACTCCTTCTCCGCCAACCACCGGCGGTTGTCCTTGTCCATAAACACAGCTTGTGTCGTGCGCAGCGTGCCGCGCTCCCATTGCAGGTTGTGTCGTCCGGCGGCCACAGAGGGCGCGAGCTGGGCGGAAAGGTGGGACAGAGACTGCTCCGACTTTCGCTTTCGCCCGACAGAATCGCTGTGAGAGGTGTGCTTGACCTGACAAGCGTACTCCGTCACTGTCGTGATCGGGGACGCGTATTTTGAAGAAGTACGCCATTGTTGTTAATTTGGGAGAGCATGGGGGGCTCCCTGTCGGTGCGGCCCCCGTCGGCTGCACGAGCGCGGCCACACGTGGCGTCACACGGACGTGGCAGGCTCCCCTGACCTACCTGGACGGAGGCGGGGGAGGCCCTCTCCCAGGGAACCTGCAGGCAGCAAGGACTGAATATGCGAGTGTCGGGCAGCGTGCGTGTGCCCGTATGGCGACACGACAGGCAACGCTGGTGGGCTTGCATTGGAGGGACTTTGTCGGAAGGAACCCACCGTGGGAACGCCGTGCTGGGGGCCGGGGGCGCTCGGGCAGACGAGAGACCCGCGCGAGCTGTGCGGGTGTGCGCTGGGAGGGGCCGAGTGGATGACGGGCGCCTCCTCCTGAGGGTACTTTAGAGACCGGACCAAGGCTAGCTTGGCCCGGGGGGAAAGACGAACGTGACCCAACTGCTGGTGACACCGCGAGCGGAGCGACCGCTGCGGGACGAGGTGCGCCTGGTTTGCAACAATTGTATCGGGTTCAAGCGTTCTTTTTGTAGCGGCGCCCAATCAGGTAGCGTACTCATGCATGAAGGCCGATATTCAGGCGTACGCGTATATACGCTTGAAAAATACGCACGTGTAACGCTCGGGAAAAATACGCTTGAAGACCCCTGGTCTTAACGTCCCTGGCTCAACCGTGCACAGCGATCCTCATGTTTATTCCCCCGAGCCTGAGGATCAACTGATCCTACTTAAGCAAAAAAATGGAATCTTTCTTCATTGTCGGGCACTTTTCGGTCTTCTCACGTGCCCTCGAACAGTCCGACGGGCAAGATGCGCACGCTGCGTCTGCCTACGTTGAAAAAAAAAAGCCGACGTCAGGAAGGTTATTTTTCGAAGTGTCCCGAATGAGGATCAATTGATCCTCACAGGATCAACTGATCCTCTCAGGGGAAGAGACATTAAGAGCCCGTCGTGATCTGCCTTGCGTTTCCACTCGTGACGGGGACCGTGCACCTGGACGGGACTATTGCTGTCTTCCCAATTTTGGCCGATGTGGACGAAGTCAAGAAGGGGTCTGGGTCAACTGCCCATTGGTCAATCCACTTTATCCGGCTGAATGGATGGCTGAGACACAGTTTCACTCTGTTGATCACCCCTCTTGACATCGAGCAGGTCGGCCAAAACTGGGAAGACAGCAATATAATAAGAAATCGCTTGTTAAGACCTTGTGCCGTGACGAAACTCTGAACGGGACTTGCTCCCGTCCAGCCTTCTGGTGATTCTGACGAGGAGGGGGTCGGCCGCAGCCACCCGCCACAAAGCTTGCGTGCAGGCCCGTTTCGGCGTTGCACTGTCTCGTTTCTTGCGTTTTTGGGGATTTTTCTTGTGTGGCGCGTCGGATATCTCGCCGTTGTGACTCACGCGGCCGCGCCGCCCACGACAGGGCCGCACCCGCAGGCCCCCCGCGTCGACGTGGCCGCGCCGTCTGGGCCGCCGCGCCGCCGCCGCCGCTCGTCGCTGCAGGCGGCAGCCCAACGTCAGAAATATCGACACGCCGAACAGGAGTCGCTCCCGTTCACCTCCCGTTTGGGGGCGTCGCCCCGAACGGGAGTTTCTCCCGTGCTAGACGAGTTCGGGGTAGCCGAGGTCCCGGTCTCGAGGGTCTACTGCCCCAACTTAGATTTGCCCACAGGAAGCGTGTCCAAAATTACAAGTTCTAGATCAGAAATACAGAAGGATATTCAAGTACACTTCAACTGACGAGGTGCGACGTCTCCTTCGACCCGCGATCATCTGACGTTGCTGCGCGGCGGTTCCTTCCCTTGGAACACCGGCACGCACCCGGCCAGGATGCATCGTGAGACCCAAAGACCTGCTGACTGACGTTTTGACAACACAAGGGACGGTTTTTTTGGATGCTTATAGCCCAGAACACTTCGACAGATAAGGTATGGCTTTCGGTGTCGCGATGGCCTGTCGCGCCCGCTGAGACCAAGTCCGTGACCGACGCAATCGGATCGCACGAAGAAGATGAGTCGCACCTGTGCTCTCGACGACGGCGAGTCAGAGAAATTGCAGAGTCAACCAAGGGGAAATTGCAATGATCTGGATGCGGTTGCTCTGCCCCCGAGTCCCCCGCCCCCCCCCCCACCACTTGCTGTGGACTGTGTCTGCGGCACGACCTTGGCACTGTAGCGCTAGTGGCTTTGTAGATGATCATGATATGTAGGCGCTTTCCCTCACGAGGCCGTTGTGGGAACGGGCGTACTAACCTTCTTTTTTGTTGGCGTGTGCTTCACTGTTTCTACTGGGTGAGTCATTCTACTTCTCTTGGGGATTCTCTGTCTCTGTTTGCACCAGGCTGGATTGGTGTGCTGAGGCTCGTGTATGTAGAAGCGAGTAACGGGAGTAGCTCTGTGTCTTCTGGGCAGGACGCAATGGTAATGGAAAAATAGTCTACTGTATGGTCTGCAAGAGTTGGACTGCAACTTGTATTCGGAAGCCTTATCTCACAATGGCCCTAATCTAGAGCGCCCGATCCCGTTCTCGATCGCACGTGCTGCACGGTCCTACCAAGAATCCCGAGATTCAGGACCGAGCACCGAACAGGTCCGCAACAGAATCTGTTGGGCAACAGACGCCCGAACAGAAAGGCGTTCTGTTCGGGCTGTCGCCTGCAGCGACGCTGCCGCCGCCGCCCGCCGCGCGGGGTGGCGACGCTGCGGCGCGGTGCGCCCGCGCCCCCCCCCGTGACCCTGCCGTGACGGCAGCGTGGCGGGGAGCCGCGGACGGGGCGGACCGTTCGCCCCAGTCACGCTGCCGCAACGCGTCGGTGGGGGTCGCCGCCGCGTGCGGCGCCCGCCCCGCGGGGGCGGCGCAACGTGCGCCCGCACCCGCGCTGCGCCGGTGCGGGCCGCCGCCGCCCGCCGCCCGTGCGGGGGGCGGGGACGACACACAAAAGCCTGCTGCTGCAGGCGGGGCTTCGTCGCCGTCGCGAGCGCCGGCCGTCGGGAGCACCTCGCCAGCCCGCGACGGTCGACGTGGGCGCGATCTCGCCCGTCCCTGCCCGTCTCGACACGCTCCGCGCCGCCGGCTGGCCGACCACGACGCCGCCGCCTGGTCGGCCAACGTTCCCCGTGTACCGCATCCGCGGTCATTCTCCCCCTCCGCGACGCCCACGCGTCACTCCTCTCCAGCTCCACCGCCAACCCCAGTAGATTTCCTTTCCACCACGTCTTCTCCTCCCTTCCCCCTCGACACACTTGCGCACGACACGATCGCCATGGTTCCCGCGGCCGCCCCCCTGCTCCCCGCCCCATCGACGGCGCCCGTCGCGTCGGCCGCATCGTCCCCCGCCGCCGCCACCGCCCCCGACGGTGCTGGTGGCACGCCGCCATCCAAGGCGCGGCCTATTGCGGCCACGACCGCCGCGACGGTCGGCGCGATGATTGCCGCCCTGTTGCTGCTGCCGTCGCTCTCGACGGGGCAACCGTGGTGGAGCTAACCCACCCCCACCGCTGCGGAGCGCACGACGGACGGTAGATTGGGGTGGACACGGAGGTCGGGTGGGGGGGAGGGAACACTGGCTGCGGGACTGCTGCTCTCCCCCGCTGGGTCGATCCCTCGGGTTGGGACGTCGCCCGGCCGTGGCGCGGCGCCCTCGCCGGTACGCCGAGGCCGCCGCCGACCAGTGGGCGGGCGGGCCGCTTGGCAATGAACCCGCCCAAGCAGGCCATCCGTCCCCGCCGCTCGAGGGAACTAGGTTGTTGTACGGACCACAAGGTGGCACAATGAGGAGGCTGCGGGCCTCTGCACCCCACGCCACTACGGCGCTGCTGCGGTGGGTGTGCCACGCCGCCGCGCTGCGGGCGAGTTGCGTCGGCGGGTCATGCCTTTATACACGCGGGGCGTGTGCTTGTGCGTGTGCTTTGTGCGTGTGCTTGTGGGACGCCCGCCCGGCCGGCTCGTCTGCCACGGGGCAGCGCCGGCGCGCCGGTCGGTGCGGAAGAAAGGTCAAGGCGGGGCTTTGTCTCCATTGTTTTGGTTTCTATTTTTGGTATTGCTGCTCGACTTGTTCTTTGCGTTCTCGGGTGCTCGGGTGCTCCAGAAAGATGGACAGAGCGTTCTCGACAACTGCGTACACCGCCCCGGGGTTTTGATAGTGTCGGCCTCTGGTCTGGTATGATGTGACGGCGTCTGCAACCCTGACTCCCTCGACGGCGGGCGGGCGGTGGGCTGTCGGGGGGGAGCATCAACGCCTCCGCAGGCCCCCACAGCCGCACTCATCGCCCCGTCGGCGTCAAGCGGGCGGCCGTTGCAAGCGGCAGCGGCTGGCCGTCTGCTGCATCAACGCAGACTGCATCTGCCTCTGCCACGTGCGTGCCTTTACCCCGGCATTGGCGCGCCTCGTCGGCGGCGAGGGGGTAGGCGGGGGAGGGGAATCGGGGCTCGCAGTTGCCAGCCTGATCCGAGACGGCGCAGTAGGCCGGACGGTGACGGTCGTGCGCCCCTGACCGGACGGGACAACTGAGAGGGGGAAGGGGAGTCGGCGGGAAGATGGCGACGGCAAGGGCACTACCGACAGGTGGGCGGTGGCGACTGTGCCCGCACACTGCTAGATTGGGTGCGTGCGTGCTGCCGCCGCAGCCATTGCCGTGTGCGCCAAGTGTGTCGTGTCTCGCCCGGATGGGGACGCCCAGCACAGCGGTGCCGGCGGGGAAAAAACCTCGGCTTGATTGAAAAGATGGGAGGATGAGGGGGAGGGGGGTTCCATTGTCGTCGTCCCGCACGCAGTTGGCGGCGTCGTGCCGCCAGCCGCCACCAAGTGGCGAGACGTGGTGAAGGGCGATGCTGCGGTGGGTGTCCCACCCCCCTCACGTCCCAGCCCCCCGACCGGCGCGGCGTCGGCTCGCTCGTGGGCGTGTCGCAACCCGCCGGCCTGCGCATCGGCTGACGCGCAGGCCGGCGGGACCCGCCGCGCTCCCCGCGGGGAGACCACGTGAGGGGCGGGCGGCCGAGGGGCAGAGGGCGACGCTGTGTTTGGCGGCGGGCGCCGTTTGGCCGCCCCGCGCCTGCGTGCGTCGCCCTCGCTGGCGCAGCGCACCGCCGCCGCATCGCCGCCGCACCGCCGCCGCGGACGGCAGCGTTGGCAGCGCCGCCCCGCGGCCAACCGCCCGCTCGGCCCGGCGGCGGCGGGGAGCCCCCCGCGGGCCCACCGCCCCGCCGCCCGTCGAGCCACCGCCGCAGCATGGGCGGTGGTGGCGGTGGCAGGGGCACCTTCCCACGCTGCCGACCAAAGGCTACCGCCGTCACCGCAGCGCCCGACGGGCATGGACGGGCGCGTCAGCGGGGTGGGGCCCACCCCCACGGGCAGAGCCCCGCGGCCGCCCACCGCGCCGCCGCCGCCGCCCGCAACGGCCGCGTCCGTCGGCGTGGCCGGACAGCGGCGCGTGGGCGGGTCCGGGTGACCGACAGTCCCGCCCCCCCCCCCCCCCCCCCCCCCCCC
>Ga0209093_1002488_pt1 | contig 10198 bp, 5 predicted proteins | sample SidtaG_4_FD_187450 | JGI IMG/M metagenome (GOLD analysis project Ga0209093, IMG submission 187450) | Marine algal microbial communities from Sidmouth, United Kingdom - Sidmouth_Male1 metaG (SPAdes) (version 2) | ecosystem: Host-associated > Algae > Red algae > Unclassified | place: Sidmouth...
CATCCACAATGGTTTGTGGGAAAAATCTGCGTGTGTGACCCCGCACAGACCGATTCCGTGACCGAATGTGGGTCCACATGGCCCAAAATGGCATTTGTGTCCCACCCCCGGTTAGTCACCACTGCGCGGGCGGGCGGCACGCGCGCGTGCGGCACGCGTGCCGTCGTGGACGGGGTGCCGCCCCGTCGGGCCGCCGGCCGTGACGGGCGGGACGCGCCGCCCCCCCGGCGCCTGCGTCGTGGCCCGTTTGCCCCGTGGCGGCCGCGCGCCGCCCCGTGCCAGCGGGGCCCCGCGGCGACGACGCGGCGCCGCCCCGACGCGCGCGGGGGGCCCCACGCGGGCGGCGGCGCTGGGGGGGAGGGGCCGCCCCGTCGTCCACGGCGGCGGGGCAGGCTGCTTTTTTGTTGACCGCGGGGGGCGGCGCGGGGGGCGGACCGCCTGTGCTGCGTTCCCGCCGTGCGGTGGGTGCCGCACGAACCGGCGTGGGGCACTGGGTGGGTTGATCGCCGCCAAGGAGAAACGCGGCTGTGGGGACGGGACTGAGATGCGTCCACGTCGGCTTTTTTTTTCGTGTTGCCGCAGTGACGGGGCCGCGTAGGAGGGGAGAGCGCTCAATGTTCAGAGCGTTGGACAATGGCGTCGACGGGTGCGCCTTTGCACTGTGTCTGTTTTCTCGAATGTGCAGGGGCGCTGCCCCTGACGCACTGGAACACAAGACGACTGCAAAGAATCTCGCGCTTCTCGTCCCTTCTACACAACTATACAGCACACACCCACGTGGTACCAGAACTACGCGTGCGATAGGTGGCGCTTCCGCTCAATGTACACCGGCTGCCAGTCGGCGCCCCCCCACGGCTGGACGCCGCCGCTCTAAGACGACGCTGCCACTCGCGAGAGCCCCGAGCGGCTTGACGAAGACTTGGAAGACGACGACGAGCGCATCGTTGTCGTCACCTTTTGCATGACGATCTTGTTGGCCTTTTGGGTCTTGACCGCTTCGGCTTCGAGCTCCTTGACGAGCTGCAAGGCCATCTCATACTCGGCCTTGAGGGCAGCGGTCTTGGCGGCAGCCGCCGAGCGGAGGCTCGTCTCCATGGTCGTCACGGCCACGGCCGACCGGGAGCTCTCCTTGAAGGACTCCATGTCCGCTCCAAGCGACGCAACCAGCGCCGCCGCCTTCTCCCGCTGCGCCTCGAGGGCGTGCACCTGCCCCTCGACGGCCGACTGCATGTCGGCGCGCACCGCCGTCACGACGCCACGCACGTCGCCGCCCGTGTCGCCCTCCATGTCCGACGCGAGGCTCTGCGCGAGGGACGCCGCCTTGGCGCGCTCCCCTTCGAGCGTCGACGTGTGCTGCGTCGACACGGAGACCAGCTCCGTTTGGATTTCTTCGAGGACCCTCTGCATGCGCGCCTTGTCCTCCGCGAGCGCCGCCAGCGCCTCATCGCGCTCGTGCACCACGGTGGCGTGGCGGCTCTTGGTCTTGTCAATCGACGTGGTGACCGTTGACAGCTGTTCTTTGGTCTTGTCGAGGGACCCCGACACCTCCTGGTTGGCCGCCTCCTCCCGTTTGAGGCGGGCCGTCAGCTCCGACTTGGCGAGCGCGAGCGCCGTCTTTTTGGCGCGGAGCTCCCCGGCGGTGCCCTCCAAGCCTTGCTTGGTGAGGCCCGCTTGGGAGACCTTGAACTCCAGGTCCTTGCGGATGGCAACGAGCTTGTCCAGCTCCGCACTGTTGTCCGCCAGTCGCTCCTTGAGCGTCTTCCTGGCGGCGATGACGTCCGCGACGCGGATGCGGAGCTTCTCATTCTCCGCCGTCGCCGCGTCGCGCTTGGTCTCGAGCGTCGTCGTGGACGTGGAGAGCGTGTTCCACTCTGCGATGAGCTCCTTGGACGTGGCCTCGAGCGACGAGATGGACGACTCCCGCGATTCGATGGTCGTGGCGATCTGCCGTACTTCGGCCTCGAGCGTCTCGGTGCGCTCGACGAGCGTCTCGATGCGCTCCTCGTCGCCACGGTGGATCGCCTCCAGGTCCGCCTCAACCGAAGCCTTGGCCGACTCGAGTTCCACGACCTTTGCCGCGTTGGCCTTGTACTCCTTCTGCACGGCGGTCAACTGGTACTGGGTGCCGGCGACCGCCTGCTTGGTCGTCTCCAACTCGGACGCCATGGCGTCGGCACGCTGCAGCTCCACGTACAAGTCCCGGTTTTCAATGTGCAGCTTCTCATTGACGGTCGTCACCTGTGTCAGCTCCGTGGACAGGTGGGCCAGCTTGAGCTTGAGCGCCTCAGTGAGACGGAGGATGGCCGACTTCTCCCGCTCGGCAATCGCCTCGAGCGCGTCCAGGTCCGTGTCCATCCCCTCCGTGCCCGTCGTCGTCATCTTGACGGTCGTCGTCGTCGTCTTGGAGCCGCTCATAGAGGAGGAGTGCTTGTGGGCAGACATGGTCTGCTTGGAGCTGCTCGCCGATGACTGCTTGGCGCTGCTGGACGACATCTGTTTGGCCGAGCCGCCTGAGACCGACTTGCTGGCGCTCATGGAGGCGGACATGGCGCCGGCCATGCCGGTGCCGCCGCTGCTTGCGACACCCCCAGAGCTGGAGCTCGTCATCTTCATTCCACTCTTGATGTGCTGGGCGTTGTTGTTCGGCATCGTGACGGGGGTGTGGTGGTCGTCGGCGAGGTCAGGGGGGGGTTTGGGAGAGACGAAGCAGCGTGTCGGTGCGGTGGGGTGGTGGGATGTTGAAGATCCGCGTGTGTGTGCGGACATGGCCGCGTCGATCTGCTTGCATTGCTCTCGGCCGCCCTATGTAGCGTTCGCCACTCCACCCGTGTCTGCAAAAAACCCAGTACTCTGCCCACGCGGGCACGCGCTCCCCCCATCCCCGGCAGACGCCGTGGACCCAGGCCATGCGGACGAAATCCGTCGTCGCGGCGCGCGTGGCCGGGCCTCTCCGCCACGCCTGCGCACGTGTCTGCCCGTGCGCCATGAGCACATCCCGCGGCCGCTTCGGCCGCACCATCCCCCCATCGATCACGAGAGCACTCGTTGGTCCCCTCTCCCACCCCCCCACGGACTAGCAGGATATCTACTCCAGGATCTTGCTGCCAGCGCCTCCCCTGTGGCACCGCTTCTCCAAGGATGCACCGAGGACGTCTGCGCCGACTGGAAAATAGGGGTCGGCGGTCGGCGGGTGGGCGCCCGAGCAGGTACCACAAGCCACCCCGCGGGGTGGTCGGGCCCGAGCCGGGCTGCTGATTGGGACGCGTCGGGCACCTCAGCGCGGCGCCCACCGCCCAGGCCGCCCATCCTCGCGTGCGAAGAAAGGGGAAGGAGTTTGTAGTGGCAGCGGTGCAGGCCATGCACCGGCGGCCGGATCACTGCCGGTGGCCGTGCTACCACCAACGGCTCCGCTCACAAAGAGGGCTCCACCCCAAAATCCCGAGATTGGACGGCGCCACACCCGGCCAAAGATCATGAGTGCGATTGCCCCGACCCCGCAGGCAGCTGCACTGTTCCCACTGCGAACACAATTCTGCGCGACGCTGAGATGCAAAAGTGGCCACATCATCCGATGCTCTGCAGCTGCCCCCAATGATTGAGCGGGCCTTCAGTTGTTGACTGACACCCGTTGTCGCCTTGTCACGAGAGAAAAAAGCGGCTGCCCAATACAGTCACGTTGACTCCCGTTGGGAGGCTGCGGCTGCCGGTGCTTGCAAGGGGCGATCTGTCCTCTGTGTCGCGCAGTGAATCTCAAGCACGCCCTGACCGCTGGGCTAGTTCATGGTCTGGTTTGCACGTAGGAAGCGCCGAGCTTCGGCTTCCAGCGTGGTCCTCAGGCACGCTGCAGGGATGGGTTTGAACTAAAATTGATGGGTTGCCGGATGATGCATTTTTCATCAAGCATAGGTTCGAATCTGAAGTACGCCAATCGAATACTGAATATCATTTCCGCACATGGCATCGCCCTGCAACAACACCGGCACTACGATGTTGAGGCACACCGGGAAAACTCAGTCGCTGATTGACAATGACGGAGGTGCATGTCCAGTTTTTTCTGAGTGCGAATCGTCCATGGACTGCGTGTAGCCTCCTATTGTCCTTCCCATAAGAACTGCATAGTGGAAACCTTGATCATCAGTCAGAATCGTGGTCTGAGCCAATCAATCAGCGATTGCCTTGACGATACCGATTCTTGCGGTGTTCTTTTTATGGGAAGCCCAACACGGCCTGTAAATGGCCTGTTGTGGCCTGGATGTGGTCTCTTGTGTGACATCGCACCCCCTCACAAAGACCCTCATGAAATAGACTCAAATCTAGATACTTCTGCAGGTTCGAAAGTTCAGGCCAGCCTGACTCTTTAATGAACAGTAGTCTGTCAGCTAAAGCTCCCATCGTTGCCAATTGGCACGCAGCTTGCAACCGTACCCGCCGTTGACCGCCCCAATGCTGCGGCACCACCCACAGGGTGCCGTCACCTATTCTGAACGCCCGTCGGCAAGCACTGCGGCCGTTGCGTGGACAACTCGGCTCTCCGTGATCCAGTTGCGTGGGCGGGGTGGGCGGGGACAACGTCGCCCAGCAGCACCACTGTGGGGTGGGGGCCCCCGTGTCCATGCTGTCGGTCCCGATCCTCGAACGTCGACAGGGTGCACTAAAGGATGTCGCTGCATGTGTCGCGCGGCCTCACGACATCGATTCCCCCCCCTCGCCTTCTCCCTGCGCATAGCCCGCCCCTCCCAGCAGATAGCAGCCCCTCAGGCCGCCCCTCCCCCCACCTGTCCACGTTCCTATTCAGATTTTTCCACGGTAGCCCGTTCCGGAGGTGCATCTTGTACGGCCGCGCAAGGCTTTCGTGGGGCTGGAAGTTGCGTTTTCCAATAGCCGCGCGTACCCCACTCGCAGTCCCTGGGCGGGCTCCAAAAGGGGACCCAGATCACGCGCATTCCCGACTCGTCGACCGCCGTGGGTGGCGTGGGGGTAACGGTGCCACGCCGAGGACGGGATGGGCGGCTGTTGGGGTGGAATCCTCTGCAAGTTGGTCTCGTGGGACGCGGTAGGGGCGATGCGTGGCAGCAACCGTGTGCAGCTCAGCCCGACAGGGTGATCCCATTGGGCAAGTCCCATTCCACCGCGTTGGCCCGCCCTTTCCACGCGAGTGTGTCGGGGTCCGCTCCTCGGCGGCGCTCGCGCTTGGCGAGGACGGCCGTTTTCTGGATGGGGGTGGGGGATGGAGCGATAGGGCAGCATCCAGAGACTGGGGACGGCGACGCGGAGCGGGGGTGTCGCCCGCGATTTCCAACCGGGCGGCTGCTGTAGCCCCAGTGTGCGCCCGGCGGCTCTGGGGGTGGGGGGGGCGTCTGCTTTCCCCACCGACGACAGGCACCCTGCCGCCGTTGGCCATGCAAATCGCGGCGGGGGGTCGGGTGCGTCAGTCGGGACGGAGAGTACAAAATGGACGGCCATCGCGCAAGGCCACAAAAAAGCCTTTTCTCGTCACCATCACCATCACCACCGCACACAACACGCACTCGTACACCGTCTCCCCGCCCCCCTCCCCGCTCCCACTCTTGTACAAGAGCCTCGTCCGGTGCGCTCTCCCGCACTCCCCCGCCCGCCACCACCTCACCTCCAGTCCACCGGTTTGTCGATGGCGGAGCAGTGGAAGGGGCCCCTGCATCACGTCAGCTCCGCCTTTGAGTCCGTGTTTAGCAACGCCAACGACGCCAAGGCTCGTGCCAAGGCCGCCGCGGAAGCCGCGCAAGCGACTGCGACGCGGGGTGCTAGCTACACGACGGGCGGCAAGACCAGTGCGATGGCCACCGGCCGCTCTACTACGACGTCCGCCAACCAGTCGTCGTCCAAGGTCAGCGGCGGCTCGACGGGCACGACCACCGGGGGCTCCCACACCAAAACGACCACGAGCAGCTACAGCTACAAGAGCGGTGGTGCCGGCGGCGGCAGTGATGGGGGCAGCGCCGGCGCTACGACGATGGGCGCTGACCAGAACGGGACCCTGGTCACCCTCAATGGCGGGTCCACGGGCGCCATGATGGGCTCCCGGATGACCAGCCACTCGCGTAGCAGCAGCGCCAGCTCCACGCGCCGCCACAGCGGCACGTACAAGAGCCCATCCAGCATCCTGCGCTCGGATGACGATTACGACGCGGCGGTCGCCAAGCACACGCAGGAGATCTACGCCAAGCTCGGTTCGTCGGTCGAGGCGGCGCGCCTTCGGGCCACCGCCATGGCCGCCGAGACGGCGACCATGCCCCGCTCCAGCAGCCACACTTCTGAAGTGTACACGATGGGCAACTCGGGGGCGATGTCGGCGGGCGATGGGTCCTTCACGCACACGGTTGCGCGGCGCCGGACGTCCGTGTCCCGCGCGGAGGGCCCGACGTCGGAGCTGGAGGCCATCGAGATGTTGGCCAACGAGGGCAACCTTTCGACGTTCCGCCTCGTCGAGCTCCTGAAGGCCAAAATCGCCCACCTCAACGAAGAGTACGAGGTCGTCACGTCGGAGAACGAGTCGCTGACGGCGAGCAACGAGGGGCTCTCCCAGCACCTCGAGACGGCTGAAGAAACCTCGATGGAGCTGGAGGTCACCCGCAAGACGATGGAGGAGTCGACCCGCCAGCTGGAGGAGGTGCGCGAGCAGATGGCATCCAACGATGCTCGCATCACTGCGCTCACCGTCGCCAAACAGGAGATGCAGATTAACTTGGCGGCCGTCCACGAGGGCGACGACGTCAAGATCGAGGAGCTGACCGCCAACACGAGCACCCTTGAGAAGGAGCTTGAGACGAGCCGGACTAAACTCAACGCCCGCACGACCTACTTCAAGGAGCTCGAGACCAAGAATGAGAAGCTGCTGCGCAAGCGCCAAACCATCCAGGAGCGCTATGATGTGCTCATTGCCGAGTCGACCCAGGTGACCGAGAACAACACGCTACTCAAGGAGGAGGTCACGCAGGAGACCGACCGAAAGACGACGCTGCAGGCGCAGCTGTCTGAGCATGTGGCCAAGATCGAGGCCATCTATCAGGAGCGCACGGCGCTGCAGGAGGAGCTTGATACCATCACCGACGACAGCGATAAGCTCAAGGGCGTGAACAAGAAGCTCTTGGAGGAGAAAACCAATCTCGAGCACGAAACCGAGGAGATGCAGTCCACCGTGTCGTCCGAGACAGCGACGCTCGCAGAGAACGAGTCGTCCCTTCACGAGATGCAAGCGCTCGTGTCGGACCGCCGGGTGGAACTCGAGGACCTCAAGACCCGCATCGCCAACACCGAGTACGAGAAGGACACGCTGGTTGAGAAGCTCGCGGCGGAGCAAGCCGAGTTCAAGGACGTGATGGAGGAGATCACCAGCAAGCTGACCATCGCCACATCGTCGCAGCAGACGAGCTTGGAGAAGGAGCGTGCCAAGGCGGCCGGCCTCGCCGCAGCGCTCGGCAAGGATCTGGCGCTGTCCAAGGATACCGCCTCGATCGACGCGGCGGTTGTGGCCGTCCAGGCGCGCATCGCCGAAGCGGCGACGGCGCAGGTGGCGGCGCTCGCCGAGCAGCGCTCCCGCGCCGAGTCGATGCTCCGCACCCTCGAGCAGCAAATCAAGGCGGTGCGGGCGGGCGCAACCACCTCCTGGGCCGCGTCCGAGGTGCAGCTGCAGGTGGCGTGCGTCGCCGACGCGCGCTCCCGCGCCCTCAAGGCCGAGTACATGCGCGCGTGTGAGCTGGTCAAGCAGCTCGACGCGCAGATTTCGGCGTCGCACTCGACGTCGTCGGTCGTGTCGGTCGTGACCAGCCGGCACAAGCTCGTGCACTTCTCCTCGTCCTCGTCCCACATGTCGGCGGTGTCGTCGTGAGGTCGAGGCTAGGGGTTGTGGGAACCGCCGCCGGCTCCGCGGGTAGAGGGGAATGACGCCAATGGGTGAGTGTACACTGTGTGTATAGTGTTTTGAATGTGTAGCTGTTGTAGGTGTGTGTTTTTCTGTCTGGGGATCTGTAGGGCAGATGGATGGGCTTCGCGTGGTCTCCTTGCCTTGTGCAATGCGCTGCAATTCAATTTCCGCCCGTTTCTCTCCGCCATGTGGCAACGCCAGAAGGTTGGAAATGGACCGTGAAAAACGGTGTCCGACCAAAGAGGCAGAGCCAGCTGCACCAGATGACAATACAGTCGTCTGAAACAAGACGACACCGCGTGCGCGCATCCTCCACACGTCCGCCTGTATCGTCCACCTGCGCCACTCGGATGGCGGCAGCAACGTGACTTGGCCGACAGACGCCGGCAGCGACCAAGAGCCGGGCGTACAAAGACCGCCCGCCACGTCGCGACAGCCCGCCGCCGCCGCCGCCGTCATCGCCGTCGCCGCCGCCGCCGCCCGATCACCGCCTGGGCGGCGGCGGCGACGGCGCGGCCACGCGCGCCCGCGCGCGCAGCGTCGGGCGCACGCTGCCGCCGCCGCCGCGGCTGACCGGCCGGCCGGCCGGCCGCCGCGGCCCAGGCGGGGACCCCGCGTCGCGCAGCGGGGGAACCCCCCACCCGCCAGCCGCGCGCCGCAGCGGCGGCGGCGGCGGCGCGGCGGCGCGGCCCGTTGGCGCCCGCCGCGGGGACGGCGGGCGGGCGACGCGGGCGCCAGTGGCGGCGGCGCCGCCGCGGCAGCCGCCGCGCCGACCGCCGCCGCGCGCCGTCGCGGGCGCCGCGTCGGCAGACGCGCCCGCCGTTTGGGGGGGCGCCCGCGGGGGGGGCGCGCCGGCGGCGGCGCCCGCCCCGCGCCCGCGCGGCGCCCGCCGCCCGGCGCGGCCCCGCGGGGATGCCCGCGGGGGCCGGGCCAACCCGCCGGTCGGCGGACGGCGCGGCCTGGATTTGATCCGCGGACGCACCCCTCGCCCGATGCAGGAGTTGGAAACACAAATCCAACCACATCCGACGGTCCCCCAACTCCAACCGCCCCACCGGTGGGCCGCGGGCACGACACCCCATGGGCCCAACGACGGCGGCGCGCATCGTCTGGACGCCGCCACCGGCGGCGCCGCCCCGCGACTGCGTCTTCCGACGTTTGACCAGGCGGCCGCCCGCCGCGTCGGCGCTGCCGCCGCGGTGCGTCGGCGCCTCGGGGCGGGCACCCGGCACACCGCCTGTGGATGTGAGGTGCGCCGCACGGGCGGCCTTTGAGGGGGTGCGGCGGGGCGCCCCGCCGGCTCGGCGGCCGCCGGGCGGGCCCGCTTGGCACCGTCGCCGTCGTCAGCCGGTCGGCTGTCCCCCCAGAGACGCCGCCGCTGCCCCGTGGGTGGTGGCGCCACTTGGACCACGCGCGTCGCTGTACGCCGCGGCCAACCGTCGGTACGTAACGGTCCGTGCGTCCGTCTTCGACGGGGAGTGGGTGGGTGGGACACAGGGGCCTCGGGTGGGGGCGGGGCCCTCGGGGGTGGCCGACAGGAGTTGCCTGCCCTGCCTCGCCTGGCGGCGGGCTTTGCGGGCTCCAACACGCGGCTTGGACGGCTGGGGAGGTGGCGGGGGGGGGGGGGCGCGCCCGTGGTTTTCACTGCCGCCCCGGCTCCTCTCGGACGGCGGTTTTTTTTTCGCATGGCGCGGTCCCGATTGGATGACACACCCCGACCGACCGACGGTGTGCCGCAGAGCAGCGGGAGAGGGTGGGGACTGGCACGCCTGCGGCCAGCGCGGGGCCCCTCCTGGTTGGCCCGAGCAGACCTGAAAGGTCGCGGACTCCACCCAGGGGACCGCGTGGTGCGCGGCGGCGGTGGGGCACCGACTGGCGCGGCGGCCGCCGTCAAAATTCAAACGCTTGGGTTGCACGCGCCCCACCCCGTCCCACCGTCGGCTCCTCGGCCACATCCGCGTCGCCGCGGGGGACAAGCGCCACACCGTCCACAGGCCGTTGGGGCGCCGCTCGACGCGGGCGTGTCGGGGGGTGTGTGGGGTGAGGGGAGGGGGGCGGCGGCGCGCGCTCCCGGCGGCCATTGCGCGGCGCCCCACCTCCGCGGCGCGTGTCCCGTCGCGGGGCGTTTCGCAGCGGCCACGGCGCCGCCGCGGCGGGACGACGACGGCGACGGCGCGGGCGGCGGCGGTGGCGGGAGCGGCGGGCGTTGCGGCGGCGGCGGCGGCCAGGCGTCCCGTCGGAGCAGCGCCAGAGGAGAGGAGGGGGGCGCGCGCGCGTATCGATCGGGAGGGGTGTGGG
>Ga0209093_1002490_pt1 | contig 10195 bp, 15 predicted proteins | sample SidtaG_4_FD_187450 | JGI IMG/M metagenome (GOLD analysis project Ga0209093, IMG submission 187450) | Marine algal microbial communities from Sidmouth, United Kingdom - Sidmouth_Male1 metaG (SPAdes) (version 2) | ecosystem: Host-associated > Algae > Red algae > Unclassified | place: Sidmouth...
CTGTTATGGATCCCCAGATCTCCCCATGGGGAGGCTACTGCGTGGGATTCGGGGCCATTTGGGCCCGCTTGCTCGGTTAGCTTAAGGGGACAGCGGGGCGCCCGTGGCCCGGCTTCCCCACAAAAACATAACTGCGTTCTCACCTCCTTCCTCCCTCTCTGCGCCTTCGGGTGTTTTCCTAGGTGACCGTGTCACCGGGCGAGAGTAGAGCAAGGGTGTGCGGGTGGGTTCCCTCAGCTGGGCAGGTGTCCCTATCTGTTTCTGTGGGCTGGGGTGACACGGCGTTTTATGCGACACGACTAAGAAGCCGCCAACGCCCCCGCCGAAGGCGGACCCGCTGGCGCCCCCGACGTGGATGGAGCTGTTGGCTCCCCAGCGGCAGGCGCAACCGCCGAGGAAAGAAGCTCTGGATGGGGAGGGGGAGACGCGATAGGGGCGAGGCGAGCGTCGCACGGGGGAAGCCGGCACATGGCTCCACCGAGCGACACGTGCGCAGGATCAATGTGCCGCTCAGCGGCCACCTCAGGCGAGTTGCTGTGGGTAAAGAGGGACAGAAGAGAGAGCGGAGGGGAAGCGGGCGAGGCAAGCTCTCTTTGCGGGTCATCGGGACGCGAGCCACCAGCGCCACGACATACGACCTCCTCATTGGAAACCATCCACTTGGCTTGGAAAGGGTGAGGGTGCCAGCACGATAGCCCAGTGAGAGGAGGGAAGGAGAGCCGCACGAACACAGATACCAACGGCCTCGGACGCAAGGAGCGGCGATGGCGTCTCTGTAGTCAGAGAGCATCGCAGCGCGCACACGGTTGCCTGGCAGGCAGGTCACGTGGCACGAAAAGGAACGTATCACGAAGAGGATGTCCGGCTGATTGATCAAAAGGAAGTCCCCATGTCTACTCGCCTGAATCAGAAAAAACATCCATTCTGGGACATCTCTCGGCCAGCCATTTTGTATCGAGTGTCTGGAGATCGCGATCAGATTCTGCCACGAGTGGGCATCTCCGGCGCTGCTGCCGCAACTGTCCCGGGCGTCCCTAGAGCGGCCATACAGAGCATGTTGTTGTCTCCAGCCACAGCCACTACGTCAAGCGCACTGTTCTCCCTCTTGAAAATTGAGGACGCCAGGAGACGCTGCCTCAGCACCCCTGGAGATGATTCAGATCCACAGACAGCGCCGTTCTTGGCGCGCTCATTTGGTGCGGCGGAGCACTCGAGGGCACACTTTCAGCGACCATGGCCTGATATCGCAAGGGCCCCCTCCCGCCCTGTGCCCTCCCCCTGCCTGTCAAAAGGGTTCCAAGACGCGCTTTCACCTCGCTATCCATCAGCCACCAACGTCCGCAACTGCTTTGCTGCAGCCCGGAGCACCCTCATTTCCGCCGGCCGCCGCCACCATGCTGGTCCATTCCCGGGCAAGTCCGCCAGGCCCTGCTGCTGACAACGGCACACGCCCCCTAGAGTTCCCGTGCCGAAGCGAGTGCGTCCGTGGCCATCTATCCCGCTTTGGGTCCCTTGGGGGGGCGGCAGCACTCGAGTTTTCGACTGTGGCGGCCCACTACCGTCTGTGTGGACCACTGTCGACACGCCGTCTGGCCACATGCACAGGCCGTTGTTCCCTGGGTTACCTGGACACGACCTTCTTGGGTGGTCCAACGCTTTTCGCACGACCCCTCTGTCGCTCTTTCACCCACTACCCCTGCATGCGGGCCCTCACAGCGTACGCAGCAGGGGATCGGGAACCTGCCAGACGTCCTGCGAACCAACCGTGGGGCGCGCAGCGTTTTGTCCCGCGGCGCAGCTGCCGGTTGCGACGGCGGGGTGGCAGCCGGTGGCGATGGCGGGGGGGCTCACGGCGGTGACGGCGGGACGCCTGCCGGCGGTGACGGCGGAGCTCGGGCGTGCGGTGCGGGTGCATGCACTGGTGGCGGGTCTGTTTCTGGTCCGGGTCGCCGTTGCCCTGCGAAGGTGCCGCTCGTAGGTCGGCGTGCGGCAGGGGTCGTGTCAACTCGTAATCTCCAAGCTCGGAGGCAGCCGTAGCATTTCTCTGGCGGCAGCGGGCGGCGACCGCCGTCGAGAAGCTGGGGGGTCGGAGCTGTCACTACCTTTCAGCCGACGATGGGGCGCTCCGCGGCATCTCCGCTAGCGGGCGACCTCCGCCGCGCACTGTAGATGACATCCGCTGCGAGACGCTTTAATAGATACGCTAGCAGTACGCATAGGGTGCGGGGTCTTTCTTCCTTGGTATTGCTTTCTTTTGTTTTACTGTGTTGGACTGGTCTTTGTTCTTTCCATGGGCGCCACCCGAGAGTACGGACGCGGCGGCACTGCCCGGCGCGCCATGTACTATAGGTTCTCAGTGATGCAAAGCGCTCTTCTCTTTGCACACTTCCGCCGCGTCCTAGTTTCCCTTATCTTGTCACCGGGCGTCTTCTGGCTGGTGGCACACTCGGCGGGCCGTTGGGGTCCTCTGACATCAGAGACGCCCATGGCACAGGGACACGCGTACGCAATATAAAGAAAGTCTGCTACTTCTTCCAAAGCCGGCGCTGCATCTGTCAACAGCACCCAGTCCCCCGTACGTCTATTACTCAGCCGTGCAGCAGTGAAGACGCGCCCCCCGCACCGCCCGTCCCACTGCACCCTAAATCGCACCGCAACTCAAAGCGACACCAAGCGCCCTGCCGCTCCCCGCATGCGGAACTACACGGGCTACAGGAGCGCACACCGCAACAGTTAGGCACAGTGAGCAGTCCACCATACCATCCGCCTTGCCGTCGCCACTTGAACCGCACCCACACGTCACTGGCCCACTTTCCCTCCTTGTGTACCCCATGCGGCGGCGGGGGGGCGAGGGGCCCCAGCAGCGTGCTCGTCAATGAACGCCTGCGGGATGGAAAGAGCCGGGGGAGTGCAGGTGATGTCGCCAGCGACGCGGAAGATGGCGTTGGCCCACGTCAGGCTTTCGGCCGACGCCGTCGCCCGGGTCCTTGCCAAGCTCGAGGCTCCTGCCGCGGCCAACGCGACGACGGCTCCACTATCGTGGCAGGACCCCGATAAAGCGGTCGACAGGTTGCCGTACGACTCCGCTGTCTTGTCCGCCATTCGTGCGGCGTGCGTCTCCGCAGCAGCTGCCTTGAGAAAGGCGTCGTTAGCCACCAGCGCCGCGGCGGACGCCTCCTCCGACGCTTGTTGAACAGAGATGTTGAGAATGGTCGGGGGACGTGGTGGCGTCAGGTAGGGGTACGGCGGTTTGATGTCCGCCGCAGAGGCAGCCAGCGCCACACCAGGTGCGGGAGCGGTGATTGGGGTTGGCGTCGGCGCGGTGGGAGGGGGAGCCGGCGGGGGGGTTGTCAGAGGAGTGGGGGGCACGAGCTCAGTCACGGGGACAGGTTCCATGCGAGCGTGCAGTGGGGAATAGGAGATGGAGCACGGAAGCGGATGTCGACTTTCCAGGAACGCGGGATTCTGGAAAGGCAGCCTGGCCCACGACGCGGGCAGGCAGGCTGTCGACCCGCCTGGGCACATCAAGACGGCCTGACTGGAGACCGAGACAGCCGATGCAAAAACGTCAAAATGCTTGTACGTAGAGCATTTTCTTACGTATCATCAGACCGACCACCCAGTCTGTCCAAATCTCATCGAGAACTCGCCATATCGGCAGACAGCATGAGAGGCCTGCGTGTCATGCGGCGCGGAATCGGGGCAGTCCGCTTCGTCACTGACCCCACGGCCCCGCCGAGTGGGCCGCCACTGCGGCTTCTTGACTCACATGTGCCGGAGTGTGGACTCGGTTGACTCTTGGACCTTCTCAAGCGACAGTCAGAGCCAGCCAGGCGGCCAGGTGGCCTTTTCAGTATCTGTCCGCAGCCTGCGGACAGCATGAGAGGCCCGGGAGTCGTGTGGCGCGGAATCGGGGCAGTCAGCTTCGTCACTGACCCCATGGCACCGCCGAGTGGGCCGCCATTGCGGCTTCTTGACTCACATGTGACAGTGCGCGGACCCGGCTGAGTCCTGGAGCTACTCAAGAGACAGTCTCCGAGACGGCCACTCGCTCCCGCCCATCTCCCATGCACTGTAACCGCTGTCTTTCATAGCCCGCGGCGGCTGCAGCCGCATGTCCTGCAATTCGCGGACCAAGCTAGCTGTGTAGCTGTTAAGTCAGACTAGCCAAATGTACTTGACACGTGCAGATGTGCAATACTTATGCCTGTAGTTGCATATCGATTGATTGACAGACAATGAGAAAATCTGCAATTGTGACCTGTGAACCGAGAAATCGTGGGCTTGGCAGGAAGAGAGCTACAGCCACACCCGAAGGGCCACAGTGCCGCAGACTAGAGAGTATGAGGAACACGAAGTACAGCGACAAAAGGACAAAAATAAGCTCAACGTGATGTATGTACCAAGCGCTACAAAGCGAACGCAAGAAGCTCGCAGGACCACACAACCTCGCTCCCAAGCAGGTCTGCCAGGCGCTTCGCTCTGCGCCGCCGACCGGGTAGAGCATACCGACTCTGTGAAGGTTACTTGTACAATGCATCAAACACGGCATGGACAGAGACAACAACAACATTAGGATCTACAGGAATCCCGTGAAAGACCTTTCTGCTCTTGACGAGCCTCGCCTTGGCCACCACCTTGCCGGCCGACAACAAAAGGTCGCACACAGACGAGTCGGGGCGACCAGCGACCGACGCCGCCAACGCTATGACGGGCTCCTCCTCTCCCTCGCCGCCTTCCCCGTCGACCGCGTACTCGCTGAGGCGCCGGAGCCTCTCGCTCAGGCGGCGCGGCCTCTTGGACGCGGGCGGCCCGTCAGCCGCGACTGCGGGTGCGCCCCGCTTGATCGCCGCACTTTTGCAACCCTTCCCCTGTGGACAAGACTCGCCCGTCGACATCGGGTAGTTTGCCGGGTGCTCCTTGGCCACCGGTAAGCCCTTCGTGGGCGAGGAGAAGAACGACACGCTCCGGGTGTTGTACCCGCTTCGTCGCGTCGACGCCGTGGCTGTGGACGTTTCCCCGCCATCAACACCTGGAGCGGGCGCGGCTCACGTGCCCCGGTGGGACTGGGTGGCGGTGGCGTGTCCTTCAGTGGAGGTTGTACGCCGGAGGCCAACGGGGAGGATGCCATGTCGACCGATGGGGACGGCGGCTTGGGCGCAGATGCAAATGCAGCCGTCGGTGGGGCTGCCGTCTGTGGGGCAGCCGTCCGTGGAGCAGACGTCGGTGAGGCAGCCGACGGTGGGGCAGATGTCGTTGGGGCAGCCGTCCGTGGGGCAGTCGTCGGTGGGGCAGCCGTCGGTAGGGCAGCCGTCCGTGGGTGAGATAGCGCCTTGAACGGGTTTCTCCTGCGGGCGCGGCCGCTCATGGCCGCTGCCGCCGGAGATTCCGGGCAAATATTGCCCGTCCGGGTCGGCGTCGTCGTCGCGGAGGTGGCCAAGGCAGTTCCGTTCTCCACAACCGGCGGCACCGGTGAACCCGGCAGCACAATCACGCCTGGTGTTTATCGCAGCGCTGCCGACGCCGGCGCCGCCGCATTCTCGGCCGTTAACGTGGCACAGAAAGTAACCGCCGCCGGTGTTGTCCATGGAGAGGTCGGCGCCAACTCCCCCCGTGCGGGCAGTGTCGCTACTAGCGTGGAAGATGGTGGAGGTGTAGCCAGCGGCTTGGACGGTGGTGGTAATTGCAGCTGGCGGCGCGGACCGTGGTGGCGGTGCCTTGGAAGGAGCCGAAGGGGGTACTGGTGACTCGGAGGGAGGCTACGCTCGTGGCGAAGCCTCAGCGCGCGGCGACGTTGATCATCGTACTTGAGCGGGAGGCGAAGGTGGTGATGGTGCCTTGGCCGGAGCCGACGGTAAGCGTGGTTGAAACGCTGCAGGCAGTTGCCGCGAGGCAAGCCGTGTGATGGGCCTCGACGCCGAAGCTGACCGCGGCAGCGATGCAACCACCGACGCTGGTGGTGCAAGTGGTACAGTCGCCGGCACGGGTTACGGGGGTGGTCTGGCCGCTGACGCTGGCGGCCGTGGAGGTACGGCCGCCGAAGCCGGCGTCGGTGGTGGTAGGGCTGCCAACGCGGGCGGCGGCGGCGGCAGGGCTGCCAACGCGGGCGGCGGTCTTGGTGCAACGCCTGACGACTTACAATTTCTTGGAGCCGCGACCCGTGGTGAACCAGCAGACGCGGCTGACGCCGTTGATAAAGCGCTCACAGGTTCGCTAACAGGTGCCTTCCCGCGACCGCGACCGGGGGATCGGAGCGCACTTGTTCTTTCCTTACCGTGACCCCGCCCGGCTGGTCGGAGCGCAGGCGTTGTTGCCTTGTCGGCGGCGCGGCCTGTGGCCGGGGGTGCCGAGGGTGGCACAGGTGCAAGCAACGTGGGCGGGGGAATGAGAGTGAGATGAGTAGGGGGTTGGGTCCTTTGAACACGTGGTCGCGCGGTCGAATCGGTGTGTTTGAAAAGGTTGCACCGTCGGGCAACGGAGCGACTTGAAGAGCAGCAAACTCCGCTGAGGAGGGCGCCACCCGCGGTGCCGCTCGAAGCGCTCCCAAGGATGCCAGGGAGGGAACTTTGTGACGCCGACCGCCAACGAGCTCCTTGGGCTTGTGCCTGGACAGGTACATGTCAAACGCCACGCGCTTCGAGTCCTCCATCTGCAGCATCACGACGAGGTGTGCAAGGAGAATGTCGGTCGCGACCTTGTCCCTTGGGAAGAAGAAGCCTGGTAACGACACCGTCGTCGGACGCGCGAAGGCGTCCACCCACGTGCGGTTGTCCGCCTTCTTTCGCATCTCGAACGACAGCTGGATACGCAGCGACCACACCTCCTTGTCGGTCTTTCGCGGCCACCATTCGAGCCTTGTCCTGGCAATGGGCACGCTCAAACGAAGGGCGTCAGCAATGGCATTGCCAAGGACGAGCATGAGGCTGCGCAGGTGCGTCCTCACGTTCCCCATGTCGATGAGCTCATTCACCCTCTTGCGGGTGTCTTGCGAATGCGCAATCTCCGCCGGCTGGCGCGCGACGATGGGCGCCTCGCTTGGCTTTGACGGCCATGTACCAGGCCCAACGGCAAGCCATGGGGAGACCGCCGCTCTGCAGAGAGCCTCCTCCTGCCCCCCCGCCGCCGCACCTGCTGCCAAGGAAGGGGCGCGGTCGGCAGGCGCAAACGCAGCAGCGGAGGAAGATCCGTTGTTGGTGGCACAGTCCCTCTGCCTGGCTGGTCTCTAGCTGCTGCTGGAGCGGCAGCGGCCGTGGAGGCAGCGGCCGAGTCGGCAGCGACCATCCCGTTCGCGGCAGCGGAAATCGGCGTCCGGCCGGATACAGCGGCACAGATGAGGGCGTCGGCCAACTCGTCATCGATGTCACTCTCGTCTTCCATAGCTGTGTCGACAACCGCAGCAGCAGCGGCCGCGGCGCGGGCCTCCGCGTCCTCCTCCGCAGCCCCATGACCTTCGTCTGACGTCGTTGGCAGCGCGGGGCTCGGAGCGGCTCGCTGTACCCCCGTCCCACTGGCGGATCTCACGAAAATCCCTACCCGGAGGTCGGAAGAAGTTGTTGGATCGTGCATGCTCCTCCGTCGCTCCTCGCCACCCAAAGACCGTGCGCGTCTTGAGCCGCCCACACTTGTTTCCCCATCGGCCAAGCCCCCACTCGGATCAATCGTTGCCGCGCGTCGACGCCGAGCGCCGTGGGAGCCCGAGAGCTCGAATGCGGCGCCGGAGAGCATGGCACTCCCCGACTCCACAAAGCGGTACACAATTTCGAGCACCCGCTTTGCCGAGCTCTTGAGCACTTGCCTGTCCTCAAACACTGGGAGCCAGAACACGTCGCCCTTGGTGTCGTGGCCCGAAACATGCACGTGCCAGCTGAAGTTCGGGTAGTCCGCAGTCAACGCCTGGAGCAGCGTCATGATCTGGAAGATGCGCCGTACGCCTGCCGGCGTGATGGGCCGCCGCCGAGTAGATCTGGCGTGCAGCTTGGAGGCCACGTCCGCAGCCAACTGGGGAATGGTGGGTGGCTTGGTAGGGGGTTCGGTGGAGGCAGATGGGTCCGTGAACGGTCGGTAGGAGTCAGGTTGGGTGGAGGCGGGTCCGGCGCGGGCAGGGGTGCCAGCCGCCGGTCGGGCGGGGGCGGGAGTGGGGCCAGCTCTTCTGTCACGGGCGGGAGTGGCGGCGGTGGGCGGGACAGTGGCGGGTGGGGCGGGGAGCCGTCGAGCACTAGTGGTGAGTGGGGGGTCGGCGGACGGGTCGGCCATGATGCAGAGAGTCCGGTTCCAGCCCGATGTGGAGAACAGGGGGGGGGTGATGGCCGCGGGGAGAGCGAAACAAGCAGCAGCAGCAAGCACCGCTTGCACGGCAGGAAGGGGGGGCCGGGCGGGGGCAGGTGTGGGGATGCGGGTTGCTCAACACGAGGAGTGTCAAACAGGCGCCATCAACCACTGCATCGATGACACGCATACGTGCGGCCGACCAACGACCGTGGTGCACGCACTATTTCGGGGCCAGTGCTCCACAGCTCAGCATCCGTGGTGATAGGCAGAGCGTGGCCGGTCCGTCTCCGGGGCGGCGCCCGCGTGGGGGCTGTGGCGGTGCGGTGGGTGGCCCGTTCCCAGTGCCCCTGCAGCTGTTGACCGAGCCACGACGACAGCGCGGTCTCGACTGCTGGATCTCGCTTGACCTTGCAGCAGGCTGCAGAGCGCGCGCGCGCGCGCTGACAAGCAATCGCGTTAGCCTGGAGATTGGCCGACGTGGCCGGACCCGAATATCGGGCCGGGGTAGAATCTGGCCCGTTAGGTCCCATAGAATTGATGGTGGCCAGTGGAGAATCCAGGTTGATGCCAGCGAATGAATGGTCAAGGGCGCAGGGGATCTGGCGTTGAATAGCCAATCAGAGTCATGAGCAGCTGCCCGGCGGCAGCTGGAACAGCAGAAAAACAGAGGAATGATGGCCACCCATTCTTGGCACGCCGCGGAGCCCTTTTTGGCATATGGAGGTCACAAATAGTGGGTACCAGTGATGGGACGCCGATGGGATCGGGCAGGAATCGTGAGCCCCGACCCGGCCGCAGAAGGAGCAGGCAGAGGGGGAAATACCGGCATGCCATTGGTGGATACGATTGGCACGGCGAAAATGGCACGACAGAGGGCGTGCCACAATGCATCTGGAGGCCGGATGGGCGCCCAATGCCGCTCCTGGAGGCCACTGCACCTGCGAAGCCAGTGGATCCACTGAGTTCCTGGGCCGTTCTCTTATCGCCTGAATGCGAGGTCCCCCCGTACAATAAGCAGGCCACAACGGCATCAAGTCCGATGGGAAATTGAAGATGAGCAGCAGAAGACGAAAAAAGTGGCCCCATCGCAATGGCGACAGGTGGGGAACTTGGAAGTAAATCGTTTACAACTCTACCCCCTCTCAGACGTTGGAAACTGCCCCCACGATGTATTTTAGAGGTTTAAAATCTGAAAATCGTTGTGGGTCGGTTCTGATTGACGTATTGCTGGCTTCCCAATTTTGGCCGATGTGGTCGAAGTAAGGAAAGGATCTCGGTCAACTGCCCATTGGCGGATCCACTTTATCCGGTCGAGTTGATGGCTAAGACACAGTTTCGCACAGTTGATCGCTCTTCTTGTCATCGACGGGATCCAGGGTTGCAAGTTTACGGTGTACTCATCCGCTCAAGATTCCACTTCAGTATAAATATAGAATGGCTGACAGTATAGTTTTAGTAAGCATTTGTGGAAGACTTATGCTTTCCACGTTCCAATATAAATGAAAAATTATTCCGACCGTTTCGCCTGGCAATCTACCTTGTCACCGGCAATGGCGCGAGCTTACGGTGGCGCTGCGGGCAATGCCAGGCAGCCGTTATGTAGCTCTAGTAACATCAATTTGTGACGGTAACACCATCACTGAGGATCGATTGGACCTCCATTGGACGGCGGATCGGCCTCCTGCCCTCGATCGATGGTCCGACGAACCGTCGGAGTGGACTCTTCGAAAATTCATGACCTTGAAAATGGGCGCCTAACCCTCGAAGCCACATAGACGCGCCCGTCGCACGAACCCTGGTAATCGTAGGGTTGGTGTAAGAAGGAGGCTACTGTGGGCAACCGGGGCTACTGTGGGCAACCGGGGCTACAATGTGGGCAACCGGGGCTACTGCATGGACAATAAATTTCACATGGTCGCCTCGCTTG
>Ga0209093_1002493_pt1 | contig 10190 bp, 11 predicted proteins | sample SidtaG_4_FD_187450 | JGI IMG/M metagenome (GOLD analysis project Ga0209093, IMG submission 187450) | Marine algal microbial communities from Sidmouth, United Kingdom - Sidmouth_Male1 metaG (SPAdes) (version 2) | ecosystem: Host-associated > Algae > Red algae > Unclassified | place: Sidmouth...
GTGCTACCGCACGTCGGGGGACATGACGTCCCCCGTCTCCGCCGGAGTACTCCCCATCCGAGGAGGAGGAGCTCAATCGGCGACGACGGCGTCTCGACCGTCGGGAGGCCCCAAGGGCTGTCTCCAAAAAAGACAGACGTTCATGCAACGGGCTTATGAACGCATCCAGTGAATCCCGTAGGGCCGCCGAAAAGGCGCCCCCTTCCAGGGCCTCTTGCGGAACCCCAACCCCACTGACTTGTGGGGGTGTATGGGGTAAGCCGGCGGGCCTAGCCCGCCGAGCCCGACCGTCATACTGCCCCTGTTCTTGGGGTGGGACCTCTTGTCCTCCACCCCCCAAGGGTCCCGGCACTCTGGGGGAGACTCTCTCTCGACCCCTTGTGGCGGTCTCAACAGAAGGGGGCAGCGGGAGTCCGTCACCGCCCCCGCCTTCGTCGCTCGCGGTGCCACGCACTCTCGTGGACACGCGCGCGCGACCCTCCACATGAGGAGGGTCCCCCAAAAGGCCTCCCGGCCCTGAGCCCTCACAAGCTCCGTCATGGACGCCCCGTGAAGAGGATCCCGCGCCTTCCGCGCGGGACGACATCCCCCCCATGCTATCCATAACGATGGAAGCCCTACTCCCCCGTGGGAGAATCCAATCAAACAGTCAACCAGTCACACCCAAGGGTAAGACAAAGAGAGAAAGTCCACCGTAAGAAACGAACAGGGACGGCCCGACTGATCAGGAAGGGCTTGACCCTGTCCCCCGCTGATCCACCAAATGTAGTGGATCCTGCCCTCACAGCCAAAGGGGTATAACCTCGTCAGAAAACCCAGCACAGGATGCGGAACGCCACGCCAGAGTCACAACGCGAACGCAGGGATCACTGGGCGCGAAGCGCACAAAAATGACGGAAGCAACGCAAACGCAACGATGATTTATTCGAACACGCACGATGACCCAAAAGCATACTCTTATATACCCTCAGAAACAAGACGCAGGACGTGCACAATCCCGACCCCCTGGCGCTACCATGGGGGGACCGGTACCCAACGGGCCACGGTCTCAGGCCCGGGCCTCTAGTGGCCCCTGCCCAGTATCCCTGACAGCCCTTCCACTGGAACGGGACCCCCGCCCGTCTTGGGCGGAAGCCGGAAAGTCACTAAGACTTCCTAGATTTCAGGATTTACCCAAAACCAATACCCTGGGACTTATCCCAAGATTTTTCAATTTTCCCGGATAGAGTTCCGGTGGGATTTTATCCCTGGTCGACATCATATCTCGGTCCGGCTTACGCTCGGATTGCGGAAGCTTCCACAAGCTTCCCGGTCCCCCCAGAGGGCCCGGATTCAGGATGACGCGTGTCTCCCTTGCGTGTGTCCGACCCCCCCCCAGGGGGGCCCGATAGGGTGTTCCCCGCCTCACGCCCCTCTAGAGGGGTCGTTTCATGTGTGGCCCTGGGGCTCCCTGGACACCCCCCCAAGGGGGTTGTCCCACGCTATCCCCCTAGGGGGGTGTTGCGTGACTGTTCACGACCCGGCCCCGGCTCATGCCGGGGGGTCGTGTCACCCCTGTCAGGGGGTTTCCCCCACAGGATGGACCGCATGCGATACGTGGGTGCCTTGTGCGCTCAGTAGCATACTTCTTGTACTAGTTTGCTTGACTGTCTGGTCGGCGACTAAAGCTAAGAGGGTGCCTCGCTTTGTATGCGGCATCGGTCGGACTCACCCATGTTTAAACACCGCGTACCTATGTACTTTTACCGATCGTTGAGAAAATTGACAATACAGTTTATCGATCGGGAAACCGACTCTTACCGATTTCTATTATCGATCAAATGTATCAATATGACAACCATAATGCTGGTGAGGGCCCCATCGCCGCAGGCCACACACGTCATGCTTGCATCCTTGATCCCATTCCTGCGAATCATACTTCACACATTTACAAAACTATTTTTTATTTATGTGTAGCCCCCCATATGAGACTGCTCGATGTAACCGCAAAAAACAAACACAATGACACGCTGATACGACTGACGGCGAGGGAAAAGAGATCTGATATGGTCACAGAGGCTTCGTGTTAGAGAAGAGGCGACGATCTCTCTCACTTTGATGATGGTGGAACACGAAGTGTTCCATATTGACGACGGCGTCATGCTCGACAGCATACGGCCGATCCCAGTAACGTGTGCACAAAAGCGGCGGACGAAAACTCGAAAGGGGGGTAATTTCTTGGGGCCTGGTACGAGCTGAAACGACAAGCCTCGCGCACAGGAGCACGGCTTACGATCAATAAAAGGATCTCGTGGAAATATATTGCTCTGCCAGCGAGATACGCTGGTCGGAGCCAGCCTGTCAGAAATCAACGAGAAGCACATTGTGACTTCTGAATTATTTCGCCGGTTAAGAAAACATGTAATGGTCTTTTCATCGCTCCCGGTTTCAGTGAATTCAAAAAAAATTACGTGTGTGCATGGTTCTGGGACCTCGACAAAAGGGGTGCATCGTCCTCATTTGGTCCGAGCGCATCGAAACGCGATTTCCGATGCGGGCCCCGATTGGGCATACAGTGCATCGCCGATGGCTTTCGCTGCACTTGAGATCGACAAACCGATGCGCATCGGTCGAAGCGCAGGCGATTCGGTCCTCGGAGCAAGTCCTTGCTACCCACTCAATTCTATATACTTCAAATGGCAGGAGTTAATCATGTCGGGCCGGTTGAGACACGTGCCCTTTCAGGTGTTATTGATTGAATCTATGCTGCGGCATGCGACTGGGATGCGGTACAGTAGCCGCGTACAACAAAACAGAAAGGATGAACACGGCAAACCAATGAAGCCATGAAGAGAGAGGAATACCACACAGAGCGCACAATTGACTTGCACTGACGTCAGCACAGGGCAAACAGAGCGCGTGTGACGAGCCCGGATCACACTCGCCGGGACTGATCTGACCACCCCCAACGACGCCCAGCTCTCCCCCGTCACCCATCCGCTCGCACTCCTCCCCTCCAACCCGCCCGGAGATAACACCGACGCGCCTGTGTGGCAGCGAGACAAAGAAACCAAGAAACCAAACAGAATAGTGTGCACAAGATCGTCAACATCCACGTCTATCAGCAGAAACACCAACAGCAACAGCAAAGGCAGTATGATACAGCGATTGCAAGGGTGCATGTTCCAAGCCCAAGCACATCGTACGCCCAGGCATAAAGCGGTTGGAAACGCCGACGTCAGAAAAAAAAATGCCCCGGCGGATCCATCACGTCCACGGTACACCCAAGCACCGGAACATGCAGAGCACCGATCAGGCAGATACAACCACGTACCGATCACACACGCACGACAAGGTGCGCGAAAAAGATCGTCTAGAAGGCGGTGGTGCGCAAGGTCGCGCACCCAACACGGTGAGGAGCGCGGCCACGGCCAAGTCAACCGAGGGCCACGCACGCCCAAGGACCTCGTCGGGTGAGTCCGCCGTCGGCGGTCCGCCGGCAAGGAAACGTGGCCTCCTGAAGAGGTGGAATCAGGTCACCGTCAGCACTGCAGTTTTCTAACTCCTCGTCCTTGCGATAACCTTTTAATGAAAGTCCTTTTTTTAGCTCTCTAGCCCCCCTAAACCCCCTGCGTTCAGGCGGGGCCCCTGACTCCCGCATCGGCGGTCGCCTGTCATCGTGCATCGGAACGATGGCCAGGATCGAACCTTCGATGCGCATCGGAGACTGCATCGAAATCGGTCCCCGATGCGTTGATGTGCATCGGGCGAGAACGATCGGCTTTCGATGCAGAAAACACAAAGGTGGACGATAGGAATGGAGAAAGACTGTATCCAACTCTTAGGCGCATGGCTGAGAATGGCCTTGAGCAGCGACGACAGCCTATTGTTGGTAGAGCTTCTGCAAACGACAGGCTGAGAATCAAAATACTATCCGGCCAGGATGTGTGTGCTCCTAGTTAGCATCCGGACCTGAACCCCACCCTGGTCCCGGCCCGGGATGTTCGCGGGGCCGCGCTGTAATGACTGTACCCTCACCTGCCTGGGCCCAATCGCTTCTCTTTGGTCTGCGCAGCCGTCTCACACTAAGTGCCGCGTCTGGACTCGCGGCACCCCTGCCCCGTCGCTTGCGTCTGCGTGGGGGCTTCCTCAACCCGCTCGTGCTTGCGACGCTGCCAACTCGCCGCGCACCCGCGGTTGTTCGGACCACTTCGCAGGGCCGTTGGGGAGGGTTCACACGACGGGGGTAGTGGCGGTGACGAGGACTAGCAACAGCAGAGGCATTGGGCATTTGCGACGGGTGGACGGCGGGGGTCGCGGGGTCCACCGTCTGGGCGCATCTGGTGCCATCCTCCGCCACCCCCGACGCGTCTGCGGTAGGACTCCCATTGTGCCGTTGAGTCGGGGTTTAACGTTGGACGCTTTTGTTGGTTCCTTGCTGGTCTTGTCCACACGACTGCGGGTTGGGGGATTGGTGGTTCAGTCCTTGGCCATAGTTCGTCGACAGTCCTACCAACCTTGTCGTCGGGGTGGTGGGGAAGGTGCGTCTCTCGCGCGGTTGAATCCTCGACGCCACCGGCGCTGGTACGGGTGATCCCCCGTTGCGGGTGGTGTCGGTGGGCGTCGGGCGAGGCCTGCCGTCGATTCATGGGCGCATCCGTCACCCGCAGCGGCATCACGGGTGGCAAACACCCCGGCGGTGACGGCTGCGGTGAGGCCATGGACACGAGCGGCTCATCGGATCCGACGGCGGCGCGGCCGACCGCTGGCGGGTCTGCGGCGGCCGCGGCCGCGGCGGCCGTAGGCGGGGGCGGCGCGGTGGCCGCGGTGGCGCAAGCGGCGGTGGCCTCGTGGGTCCCCGGTTCGGGGGGCGTGCCGGGCAATGTGGAGCCGGACAATGAGGAGGATGAGTACCTCAACGATGACCCCGACGACTTTTCGTCAGAGAGTTTTGGATCGGATGGCAGCTTGGACGTGAATGACGGGATGAACGAGCGGTCGCCCGGCGCCCGTGCTGGCGGCGGAGCGTGGAGCAGCGAGGTTCCGGCTGCCTCCTTTGGCGTACCACTGCAGCGAGCGGACGGAATGCCAATGGGGAGCTACCACCCCACTGTGTCGGCGACGGCAGCCGCTGTTAGTGTCCCCGGCGTCCCTAGCGTTGGCGGCCGCCACCCCACGTGGCCGTCGCACGACCTCAGCTTCCAACGGTGGGAGGGAAGCTCCCGCCGCGCGCTGGTCGCGCAGCCCCCTTCCCCCTCCTCTCTCATCCCGCGCCCCTCGTCGCGGCTGCCCGTGACTATGTCGCTGCCTCTTGAGATGCCGTCGGTCGCCGCGCTGCATCCCGCGCTGGCGCTTGTGCGGCAAAGAGAGATCCTCGCCGTTTCGGGCGACCGCGCGTCGAGCCGCTCCCGCGTGCTGCGCTTCGCTGAAGCGGGCTCCCTCTCCCGTCTCGGCCCCGGCCGGTACTTACCGCTCGGACGAGAAGCGCATCAGGTGCGGTCGACCATTTCCATTGCGTTTGCAGCCGACGGCAGCCGCTTTGCGTCGACGCATGGGGACCACTCGGTCAAGGTGTTTGACTATCCGTCAGGGCACCTCCTGACCTGCCTCGAAGGCCACCCACGCACGCCGTGGACGGTGCGCTTCCACCCGCGGCGGCGGGACATCCTCGCGTCGGGCTGCCTTGGCCACGAGTGTCGGGTGTGGAATGCCGAGTCAGGCGTGTGCCTGCGGACGCACGCCTTTCATGCGGGCATTTCGTGCGTGTCATTCCACCCTGATGGCGATGTGCTCGCCGTAACTGCCGGTCGCTGTCTGCTGCTGTGGCAGTATGCGATCCCGGACGCGGTGCCCGTGTCGGTGATGGAGGCGCAGCACCCGTTCCACATGGTCGACTTTCATCCCGACGGGGAGTTGCTGATTGTTGGGCAGAAGAATCGGCAGCAGCGGACGCTGGACTCGCAGTTTACACTCAAGCTTATCCTTCACCGGTTTTCGCGTCACGGCCATCCGCTGGCGACGGTGCCAGAGCCGGTCGGATACGGGCAGTTCCACTCGCGGTACGCGCCGGAGGCGGTCGGTGCTTCAGTGGTGGCGGGCGGTGCCCCCGCCGGTGCGGCCGCCGGACCTGCCGCCGCCCCCGCCGCGGTAGTGTGGGCGGGCGCCGCCGCTGCCGCGGTGGGCAACTCTGGTGCTGGCACCGCTGCGGCCGGCGCGCTGGCGGCCGCGGACGACTTGGCCAACATCGTCACCGACGCGAGCCGGTCCGGGCCGGGCGCGACCGTTGCGGTCTCATCAGTTGATGTCATGTCTTGGCTTGGCCCGGCCGTGCTGACCTTCCCCCGGGCGGTAGCGTACAACGACGCCGGAGTGGACTTTTCGCCGTGCGGCACGATGCTCGCTGCGTGCATCCCGCCCCACACTGAGGATGCTGCCGCCGACTGCCTCGCGCTGCGCAGCAGTGGCGTGGCCGCGCCTGCCGCTGCCACGGGCGGTGCATCTGAATTTCAAATCGCCATCATTTCCCTCCGCCCGTCCTCTCTGGGCGCCTGCACGTGTGCGGCGCCGTTGGACGTTGGCCACGTTACAGCGCTGACCAACCTCAAGTTCTCCCCAACGTCGGCACATTTACTAGCTGGCTTTTCCTTCCGGCCGAACAACCCGATCCTCCGCCAGGCCGTTACGGCCGGCAATGCCGTGGCGGCTGCGGCGGTCGCTGCGGCTGTCGCAGGGGGTGGGGTACCCGGCGGGCCGGGTGGTGCCGGCGGTGGTGCCGGCGGTGGTGCCGGCGGTGGTGCTGGCGGCGGTGGCGGCGGTGTTGGTGGCGGGTTTGCGCCCGACGCGGCACTGGCGGCCTTTTTTGCCGCTGGCCCCGCCGCTGCTGCGGTGTCAGGCAGCGGCGGCGGCGGTGCTCCTACGGCGGGCAGTGGCCCCCAATCCGCTGGTGCTGGCGGCGATGCCCTTCCCCCCGCAGGTGGGTCGGCGGGAGCTCCTCCGGCCTTCCCCCGTGAAGAGCCTGGCGCAGACGGCGGACAAGAGCCGCTCGGCGCACCCGTGGCCAGCAGCGTCCCAGTCGTGGATCTTTACGACGTTGCCGCCGCCTTGCGGCTGGTGCACAGCATCTCTGCGGACGTGGTCGTTGGCGACGACCGGGGTGTTAGCGACGAGATCAATTGCGCGGTGTTTGCGCCGCGCTCCGGCGCCGCCGAGGCGGTCATTTATGGCACCCAAAGGGGGCGCATCCGGGTGTTTGGGGGGTCCGCCCCACCCCGGCCGCGACACGCGGGTGACGCTGCGTCCATGGATGTCGGGTACGAGGACGACATGCGGGCAGCATCGGTTTGAGGGTAGCGGGGTTTGTTGGCGGGCTGGTTGGGTGGCATTGCTCACGCAGAAGAGAGCGGCGGGTGTGGCACGCTTCTGCTGCGGTCAACTCCGGTAGGGGAAATAATCCTTTGCTCTCTTCTATCGGCCAGACCTTGGTTGCTGTTCGTCGTCACCATCGCCCCTTAGCTACTGCTATGCCAGCGGAGAGGCAATCTCCCCGTCGAGCCGCCGTTACTGTTCCCATCGTTGACGAAAATGCGATGAATCTTATTGTTGGCAGCAGTCCCACTCGCCGCTCTGCTGCATGGTTGGACGGGAGAGCATGGATAACGAAGCTGAGTGGGGACAGCTCCCGACGAGCCTCGCGGTTCTCTTCTTTTTCTGGGCATGTTCCATTGCACAATTGTCTTTGTCGTTGCTGTCTGGTCCTCAGTCTCCTGTTGTCCCCGATGCGGTTGTCGGTTTGGTGTCCACCACAAGACCCTCTATTTCCTGATGTCCGCCTCTCGGACGTATCTTGGTCCTCCACCGCAACACCCTGACCTGTTCTTCAACCCAGAAAATTTGCAGAGTGGGTGAAACACCCACCGTATCGACACCAGTAGACCCAATGTGCGACGGCCATCACAGTTGCCGCGAGTGGACAAGCAAAAAAAAAACAAATGTCCAGCGAGCGGTCTTAAACAAGAGATTGCACGCTGTTATTGTGGAGTCCACACCGGCACGCACCTACCTCACGCGGCTACCGACGCCGAGAACACCTAAAAAGGACACGGCCATAGCACCTTCCAGCGGACGGTACGACCAACATCCGCTGACACGCAGCCCTTACCGTTTCCAGTCCAATCTCACGCATACATGGAAGGCACACCACCAGATTGCCCTATTCATGGTCTACCATCCCCCCACACAACTGTCATCCTCCCCTACCACCAACACCCCTGACGGCTCCCTCTCCCCGCCCCTCCTCTGCAAGTCGCTGAAACAAATAGTCGGTCGTCCGCCGCAACGACGCCACCTCTGCACGTAGCGCGCGACGGCGACGGGACGCGGCGCTACCTCCCTTGCCGCCGTCCCCCGACCCGCTGCCGCTGCCAAACCAGGACGCCCACCCCCCAGCGACGCCGCCCCCTCCCCCAACCTCCTTGGCCGCCTCCTTGGCGCCCCCGCCGGTGGCCACGACGAGCACGTCGCGCAGGACGTCGAGGTGCCGCTCCAGCGCGCGCACACGCGCCTCAAGAATCCCACACCTGCACGCGTCGCCCGCACAAGACACGCCGTCGCCACCGCCGTCGCCGCCGCCGCCGCCACCGCCGCGGCCGCCGCCGCCGCCGCCGCCGCCGCCGCCGCCGCCGCCACCCACGCCGTTCATTGCTGCGGACCGGTCGTGGCAACTGTACTGAAGAGCGGGGGAGGACTCACCCGACGGCGTCGTCAGGACGACCGACGCACGGCTGCGAGAGCCAAACGTCGCGCCACGGCGGAGGCGGGGCCGCCGTGCCCCGCCAGCAGTGGCGACGGCGGCAACGACAGCTGTAGCCTGGTTGTCGTTGCCGTCCTGGCCCGCACCGCCGCCGTCGCCAACGCCGTTACTGCCGACCGCACGGCCGGGCGAGTCCAGCGACATGGAAGGCCGCGCCGCAAACGAGGCCCCCCGCCGCAGTGGTGGGCGTGGGCCGCGGGACATGGTGAAGGCACGAACGGGGGGGAGGGGGCCGAGAGCGTTCCGGAGTTCCAGAGAGACCACGAAAGGAGTCGGCCCGGTTGCCGAGGGGGGGTGCGACGTGTGGCCGCAGGCACCCTTACCATCGTCTACTTCGGAAGGGTTTTCCATCGACATCCCATCGAGGCTTCGATGAGGCCATCGACCCATCGAAATGCGTCTCGATGGGAGCATTCCAGGTTCCCATCGAACCCATCGATTCGATGCGATTGCAGCTGAAGAGCCCACACCGTGATCCATCTGATTGGACGAACGCGATGACCTCTACTGTGGACCACAGAGTATGTGCTTGTTCAATTTGCAATTCATCAGTACTTGGGGTTCAAGTCATCTGGGGAGACGATCGTTTCACCGTCGTCGTGACCACGTCTTCTTCCGGAGGTCTGAGTCCGCGAGCAAATGACTTGGTTCCCACAGGGAAGAAAAATGGTCATGTCGCCGCACGCTGAGCACCCCGAAGCACAGGCCAGAGGACTGTGAGTATGCAAAAAAACCATCGTGTGTGCAGTGAATATGTCGAAGGGCCGTTCCTGATTGGAAACAGTCATCCTACCCCGCCAACACATGGCACCCGCTTCGACACCGCGAAGGTCGACATCACTTCGTCGAGGTCCGGGCACCACGAAGGAGGCGACGGGATGAGATGTCACACAATACATAAAAACTCACTTCTTTTAATTAGTATAAATGGATCCTCGATTCGATCGGTCGATGGCTCTACTTCCATCGCCGAGGTCCCATCGACTTTCCAATCGATGTCCATCGAAACCCAAGGCAGACGCCCAGATCCTGAGAGGTCCCGTTCCCATCGAAAAGCAGCCCTCGATGGAAGAAACTCAGAACAGGACGATGCACGCACGTGCGGCCGACTGCGAATGCGGCGGTGATGAAAAAAGAGGGGGCTACTAGACTGAAAGCAAGTTCGCGAACTGCAGGCGCGTTCGTGCAAATCAGGGGTCTTCAAGCGTACCCATTTCAGAATAGCGTCTGCGTATTTGGTATGATCCATGGCAGCGTCCGCGTATGTCGAGCGCGAGAGGTCAGGTTCAAGCTTCCTTTCCAGCCAACAAAGTACAAGCGTACATTTCCACGTAACTTTTGAACTATATGGTGCGTGTCCCAAAAATGAGACATCGCGGTTTTTTTTTTTTTTCTCGGCCCA
>Ga0209093_1002495_pt1 | contig 10190 bp, 10 predicted proteins | sample SidtaG_4_FD_187450 | JGI IMG/M metagenome (GOLD analysis project Ga0209093, IMG submission 187450) | Marine algal microbial communities from Sidmouth, United Kingdom - Sidmouth_Male1 metaG (SPAdes) (version 2) | ecosystem: Host-associated > Algae > Red algae > Unclassified | place: Sidmouth...
CTTCCCATTGGATAGTGCGGCGCTCGACAGCCCCAACAGCAGGGCATAACCGACCCAGCCCTGCTGGCCCCGGATCGTAGTAACGGATTGTCAGGGGCGCTGACAATGATGTCGCGTCCCAATAGGCCTACACGACTGACACCAACTCCCATTGGTGCATTTGAGCTGACGCCGAATCATCCGGAGTCAGACGCCGCATCATGATGAGTCAGCGGGGCGCTGGATGGCCCCACGCCGGATCAGGTCGATCGGCGTGTCCGTAGCGTCCACTAAAAAGATGGAGGCCGTTGTAGCGGATGTTGGAAGCGTACAGCGAGTCACGGAGGAAGCGTGCCACGTGGAAAGTGGTGTTTGAAATGGGTGAAATGTTGAAAGTAGGGTTCCACGTGGCGTGAAAGGCCAGAGGTCTTACACTCAAGTAGGCTTTCCGGGATGACAAATTTGTCGCCATAAGGCGCCCGCTTGCAGAGGCCATGGCTTTCAATTTGAAACAAGGCCTTCGCGGTTGTGCGAGCCACGCTTTTGGCCAACTCGAAGCAGAACTCGTCGGTTTGTTGGACCTCCACAATATCGTCGTATTTGACGAGAGCCGGAATGTTGGTACTCGTGTACCTCCCCGACGGCAAGCCGTTGGCCGTCTCAGCCAATGCATGGCATAGAATATCATCGTTGATATCTTCAAAGGCGGCGTTGCTCACCGTTCGGGACAAGAAGTCTATGGCATGGTGCGATGCACCGGGTTTGTACTGCATTTCGAATGTATATGCGGACAACCGTAGGCTCCATTGCATCAGTCGACCACTAGAGTCAGTGCTGCTGTAAATATAGCTTAGAGCTTGCCTTTCGGTCCAAATTAAGAAGCGATGGCCGTCGAGGACATGTCTGAGCTTAAGTAGGCTCCACACAACGCCCAGGCATTTGTGTTCCGTTGTGAAATCATTCTTCTCAGCATGGCTGAGGCCATGGCTCCAATAGCCAACTGGCAATCTAGTACCTTCAAGTTGCTCTTGCAACAAGATGCATCATAGTTGGTCGGCGCAGGCGTCGACGTCAACAATCATTCAGCCTTTGGCCTTCGGCAGGGCCAGAATTGACGGTGTGAGAAGCGCTTGACGTGGGTAGTCAAAGGCCGCAAGGGCTACGCCTGAAGGCTTCGGTATGTCCGGGGGGACCTCAGCGCGGGTCATCGCGTTGAGCGGCTGTTCCCGTTTAGCAAAGTCCTTGACGAAGCGTCTGTAGACGTTACACATCCACAAAAAGATTATTAGCCATGTCTTGGTGGTGGGGAACGAGGCGTTCGTCAACGCGTCTACGATCTTATCATGAACATGAAAATGACCGGGTCGGAAAATATGTCCAAAGTATTCGAAATCGTCGAAAACCCACGTGCACGCCTGGAGATCGAGAGTGACGCCGGCTTCGCACAGCTGCGTTAGAACCACGTCTACGTCTTTGACGTGTTGTTATGCGGAGGCAGAGGTGATTATGACATCATCTAGGTGGACGAGGCAAAGCTGCTACTTGCGGCTATAAAATGTAATGTCGAGGGCCCGTTGAAACGTAGAGGGTGCATTGGACAACCCGAATGGCATTGATAGCCAATAGAAAAATACCAGCATGCTTCTCAGACACAGGATTCTCTCTGTCGGCCCGGCTGAGGGGCACTTATTTATAGCCGGCCGTATAGTCCACAGAGGTGAAGACGTTAGAATCTCATACGGAGTAAAGACAATCCTCCATTCAGGGAATGAGATAGGCATTCTTCTTGGTGATGTTGTTGAGTCGTCGATAATCGACACAGAAGCGGGCTTTGCTATTCTTCTTTGGAATGTGGCCGCGATCTCCTACTGCTGGCGTGGAGGGCTTATAATCCTTGAGACCTTGAGTCTTTCAACAGTTTGTGATGATGCGCCAGGCAAGCCGACGAGGGGCGCCCGGCTCAATCGTTTTTAGAGTCGGTGGACTCGTTTTCGTCGCTTTCAGCGGTTGGTGTGGCATCCTCCGCTACGGAGTTCACGGTAAAGACGGGATTGCGGTGCTCACGCGACGGATACCGCTCAGCGCATTGGACAGCGAAGTGACCGGGCTTATTCCAGTTGTAACAGATGTCGGTCCTGGACTGTGGCTACTCCTTCGGGGGAGCAGAATGTGACCGGGCCCGCGGTTGGATAACCGGAGAGGGGCGGTCTACATTTGTGTGCCCGGTTGGCATCGGTGAGGCGTATGCCACCTTAGTCGTCTGAGGACGAGGCAGCTTATGTGCCAGCCAGAGCTTGCTGGTACCGTCCCAGTACATCTCGGCAGCGGAGATGGTGTTTTCCACTGTGGTTTGGGGAACTGCCTGTCCAAGACACGGAAATGAGATGTGATAAACTCGGATAAGCCATTGATGAATACATCCCTCACGTTTTGGGCGCAGAGCAGGTCATCTGGGCGGTCACATTGAGTCTCAGCGCGGAGTCCAAAGGGTGCGGGGGACTCGTTACCGGGTTGGCGCATTATGATAATGTCGTGGCAGGCTGAGGCCATTACGGCGTGCGTGGCATACTTGACTGGAAGCCAGTTAGTAGCGTCACAATAGATGCGAATCGCATAAGTGCCATGCACAGCCTTAGAGTTCAGGGAGCTCGAGAAATCTCGCTTGGCTGCGCCTAAATGGCGAAAGGCGAGAAGAGGAAGTGCTTGCCCATGAGTGGGACCGGCCGGGTCTCAGGCACGACAAAAGGTGGTCAGAAGGGTGCACACAGCGGGGGGGCTTGTGCCCGTGAACTGTTCTTGCCCTTGGAATGCGCCGTACAGGCGGCGGTTCATCTTATGGGTCTTCTCCACTAGGACGGGTGGCACAGACGGATCATTTCGCATCAAGAAGTAGGTGCGATAGTCCAATAAAGACTAGAGTTGGCTGCCGGAGGGTTGAATGACCTTATGCCGATCGGCTTCCTCCAACTGCGTTTTAGAGTCGTAAAGACTCATGTATGGGCCCAGGCGAGATCAACGAGACTCGGCGTCCGAAAACGTGTCCGAGGAATCGAAGCTTGAGCTCGAAGACGGGGAAGACGGGGACCCCGGGAATTCCCCGGAGTCGGAGGATGAAGAGGAAGGCGTCCCACTGGACGGGCGTTGAAGATCACCAACCACGCCGCCCTTCGTCGTGGCACACGCCAGTGGGAGACGCGCCCAGCACGTAAAGCCAATGGGTGCAATACCCGCCACCGTGCCACCAGGCACCAAGAGACAGCTCTCGGGCACCGCGTGGAGATGCACGCGGCAGGCAAGAGTATCCCCTGCTGTTACACCAAATGTCCTACTGATGACGTTGGATAACTAACCGGTAAGAAGTGACCGATGGTAGGCGCACAATAAAGCGAACACTACTGCCCAAAATGCGGGGAAGAAGGGCCTTTGTTAGTACGACATCCGATGGGGAGCCGGGGGCGCCAACGACGGCGAGCCCCTCTCACATGGTGCTTTTATTGTCAGGCGGTACAGAGGAGGGGTCGATCGACTGAGCGATCAGAAGGATCGACAAACCAACAAAGTGGAGACGATAAAAGAAAGAACAGATGTAAAAGCCGGAAGTAACCTCTCAAAGGTCGACCATCAAGTTAGTTCAATCCTCCACTTAAATACTGAGCAGTCAGGAGGGCTATGGGGGCAAATATCCCAATATTAAGAGGATATGCTACAGGCCTGTTTGGACCTCTGTGCCGTTTCTCTGCCGTTGAAGCTCCAAAACTAAGCGATCGCGCAGGCCCCACACGAGACCGATTTGAAAACGACAATATTTGAGGAAGGGCCGCTTTCGGACGGTCACAACCTCGTTGTAGAGTTCGACGTGGCCACCTGTGCCTGGATGGCCAAACGGCGCCACGATTAGCAACGTTTGGAGTTTTCGTCGGTGGGCTCCATTGCTGGACAAGCCCTAAATGGCTTTCGCGCCCTAGGTCAGATCGTTCCAGGAACCGACTGCACGGACTGTCGGCGGCACGGAATGGACTGGGAAGCTGGACTTGTTCTTGCGGTTCTGCAGGAAGCGTGAAGTCAACGTCATCAGTCTCCCAGGAACTGCTGCCCTTGCAAGTCAGTAATAGTTCCATGTATTTGTTTCGGGGAGACTACTCGTAAATGTTTATATCAGTTAGCGGGTGACCCATTCGGGCTTGAGCGCTCGGGAGATTGGCTAGGGACTGTGTCTTGATTGCGCAGCTGTCGGCGGCCGTGCTCACCGGAGGTGCAGGGGCTGCCCTGTGCGGGCGAAGGCCGTTCCAGTGGGATGTCTGCGAGGCACTGACGGCCGGGTGGCCTGTGGGGTATCAGGGGCACTGTCGCAGGCCAACGAACGCTGTGCACCTTAAATCAACGCACCCACATAAACACCTACCATTTCACACCGGGTGACAGAGCTACATGCTGCCGTTTACATGAGTACAGACACCCAGCACGAACCGCACCGGATACTCCACCGCGGTACTTACTACCCGCGACGGGACTGCACACCAGGAACAGGCTCATTTTCAGTAGGTATGGCGCGCTTCAAAGGGTGCTGCGTAGTATGGTGGTCAATGCACGAAACCCGAGATCTGCAGCGTTGTGTATACGACAGACGGACAGCTGACGTAGAAACTGACTCCACTGCGCAGCGCAGGATCGAAATCGTCTCTTGTTCCATTCATAGATGGGCGTGCTTGTCCTACAAGACCTACAAGTACGAACTTATGGGGAAAACGGTGGAAGCCTTTTTCACCCAACTGCGTCACACGGTACCCCACAGTTCTGCTCACAGGACGTGGTTCTATCTCCTGCTATCGAGGGTACAAGGTGCACCCAAGAACAAGAGCAACAAGCTACATCGCGCTTTTTTAATGCACATGTGCACATCGCATTCATGAGCTGACAAAATAGACCTTCGAGCACGGAGTCGTGGTCCGGTAGACCCGTGAAGGCGTCGTGAGGGCCACTTTGGGCCCTCCTGCGTCACGTATAATGCTTGTCGATGTATATTATGACTGGCACCAAGACACTACTCAATAGACCAACAGCAGCGGTTCTAAGGTACATCTAACAGTCCGCCTCTCTGAGAGGCTACTTCCCGGAGGTTTCTGGTAGGTCCGTGGTGAAGAAGCCACTGCAGCATCATGATAGGCTGAGTCTCGCTCACAACGTTGATGGTGTCACTCTTTACGGGTATCATGATAAGCACCAGGCATGTTCTTCCCATAGCGGGTCGGTTATGAGCAGCTGTTTTCAGCGTTCTGCAGGTCAGGTGTCTCATATGACACCGCGTTGCGCCAGTTGTCACTATCCAGGTAGGCTACGCGACAAATTTACGATACACTCGAAGCTGTATCATCGCTTTATGAGATTTCCGCCTGTGGGCACGGAACAAAATCTGGTAGAACCTGCCTGTGTACGACGATTGCGGGTCTGACGGGCAATACGCTCGACAGCTGATATCCAGTCCAAGTGTGGCGGGGTATGCTGCACGAGAGGAGAAAAACCCAAGAGCGATGGTCAGCATGAGGGCTCTACGCATGACATCTGTCTATGGACGCAATGTTTTTATGACTGAGCCTTCTGGGCGCTATTGCAATCATCAATAGCACGGGAACACGCGCATCAGCACTCCTGGAATTTCCATGAAAATCTCCGTGAGTGTATGGCTTTCATCTGTGAACCTCTTCCCTGTGAAAACCCGCCAAGCCAACCCCACCCTGTTGGCGGTGGGAGGCCAGCCAGACCGTGTCACCGGGTAGTCTTGTCCGGCAATACCCGGCCCGGAAGGAAACCCCGAAGTGCACACACGCACGGCGTCGACCGGGGGAAGACGCCCCGAGCGGCAAACACGAGTTTTGTGACCGGAAGTTTACTTGCCCGCGTCGAAGGCCTCGAGGCAACACTCACGCCTCGCCCTCTTATCCCGTCCACAGCCCGTCCGTTCCCCTCAGACCGTCAGAAAAACCCCCTCGGACACCCTCAAAGGACCCTCAGAAACCCTCCCCTCAGGGCCCATGGGGTCAGTCTCAGCGGAGGACGGCCGAAGCGTCGGACACCACCTTGAGTTGAGGCGGGGGAAGGGTGCTACGTGACACGCTTGCGGCGCCCCGGTGTCAGGGGAGCGGCATAATGCTGGTCAATGGTCCAAGTGGGGCTTACACAAAATTTGACCCTTAACTTGGGGCCCGCCCTGGGATTTACTAGTCCCAGGGAAGTCTCGAGATCGCGGTTGTGGTTGGTGAGCCACGGGGTGATCACAAGTGGATCGCCACCTGAACGATTCGAAATATGTGTGCGTAGGACATATTTCCCTCGTGAGAGCCAGCGGCCGTTTCGGACTGACCGGATCCGACCGCCCATGACGCGAATCCACGTGTCCCCTCTTGACTGGGAGGGAGCTGGTTCCCCGAGTGTGGGGGCCAGGTGTCTGGCCGTCACAGTTCCCCCATCTGAAGAGGTCGCCGTCCTGGCGACCCAGGGCCAGGGGGGCGGGCCTGCCCGAGGGTCACGGGCGGGCCAGGACGGCTAACCAGCATCCTCCCAGTGTGGTGTCCGGATGCTGTCCCGTTCAGCGCCGGCGGTGGCCGCCCCGGAACGTGGGGGGCCCGCCGGGGCCAAGGGGGCACGCGCCGCCACCGCGTGGGGGTCACGGGGGCGTGTCAGGGGGGCTGTGTGGCTGGGGTGGGCCACACAAGCCGTTCCGGGCGGGCGCCGGGTATGGCGCCCCCCCCCTCTGGGGCGGATGTCACGCGCGCCCCGAAGGAGGAATCGCCCAGGGGGGGGCGCCTTGTATGGCGCCCGCTCCAGGGCGTCTGTCACGCGCGCCCCGCCGGAGGAGACACCCCGGGGGGGCGCGGAGCGACGCCGCGGGAGGCGAAGGGGCGTCCTTGCCATTGTACAGGAGCCCATTCAGACGAGGCAGGCGGGGCGGACGGGAGTCAGACGGGACGGCCGTAGACTACCGGCCGTTACCTCACCACCTCCCCTTACCCCCCGAGAAGAAAGTATCACCCCCCCCCCTCTATACCCCATCCCCCTAGTCCGCCCCGCGTTCCTACTCTGGCGCTGCGGCCATGACATCCTCGCGGTCGCCAAGAGTGGCGCCGACGGAGGAGATGACGTCCCCAAGAGCGGAGGGCGTCGGGCGCCAAAACGAGACGGCAGCCTCAAGTGCGGGGCGCGCCGCGCTGGCGTCATGTGGGACGCCAGCCAGGTCGGATCGCCAAACCCGCGCCGGCGGGGGTCCGAGCCGGCGGCGAGGCGCCGACGACGGGCGCGGCCAAGTCGGGCGGTCAGGCGGCGGAGACCGCTCGGACGAGCGGGGAGCCCGCCAGTACGGGCGCCGCCAAGGCCGAGGGCTCGACGGCGGCCACCCCACGGGCTGGCGGGGTGGCCGCACCGGCGCGTGTTACGCCAACGGGCGCAGTGGCGCGACCCCGAGCCGAGAGTCGTCGGCGGCAGGGAGTCAAGCGATGCAACCGCCACCGGACCCACGCCGGTCCATGTCAACGGCGGGGTCGGCGAGGGCCTCTCGCGCGTCAAGTGCGGCGGGGCGGTCAGCCGACGAGAACGCGGCGGCGCCTACCACGGCGGCCGCCCGCGTGCCGTTGACGCCTAGCCGGCCAGGGACTCCACCGGCGGCGGCGGTGGCAGGCGCGGCGGCCGCGGCGGTATCGGCCGTGGAAAAGGAGGACCCAATGGAGCAAGACTCCCCCCGCCGGTGCCGCGCCGGGTGCGCCCCCCGGCAGTGGAGGATGCTGGGCCCGCGGAGGCGGAGTCGGGGGCGCTAACCCAGTGGACGCCCCCCCACGCCCCCATTCAGATGAGGGAGTGTCGCCTGGTGGCCCTATACGAGGCCATACAAGTGCCGAAGCAGGGCGCGGCTTGGCTGCGGTGGCTGACGCGTCACCCCGTGCAGTACGAACTACCTGCCGGGGTGACGGCGGACCTCCCCGCCTTACTAAAGGCGGCGGACGAGCCGTGGGTGCAGCGCGTGGCCGTGAGCCTGTCCTACGTGATGAACGGGGCGACGGCGGGCGACATCCCGCCCGTCGTCGCGTGGGAGTGGGCGTGCTGCCTCCCCCCGTACCTGGGGGAGAGGGACCCCCACTTCCACCACCAGGACGCCCGCACAGAGCGCCGTGTGCGGGAGGCGTCGGGTATTCTTGTGAGTGCTTCTCAAGTCTAGAGCACCCAGATCCACGTCTCGGCGCGGCGGGACTACTATGTTCCGACGCCGACGTGGTGGTCGGCGTTGGAGGTGCCCTACGCGTTTCCCGCGTGGATGCCCCGCGTCGTGGTCTTCTTTCGCACGGCGCTTCGTCGGGGGGAGTCCACCCCGGCGGCGGCCATCCTAGCAACCCAGTGGGTGCTAGAGGTGGCGGGGGTTTGGCATGCCTCCGCCCGGACCAAGGGGTACCTGTAGCACCTGCCCGCCAGCTTGGTTGACCGCCTCGTGGGGCTGCCACTCGCCAACGTGGCGGAGGGGGCGGACCCGGAGGCGCACGCGTATCTCAGCGCGTTGCTGGACCTCCATCGGTCGTTGAAATGGGCGGCCGCTGGTCCGTACCTGGCCCGCCGAGTTGGCGGGGAGGACGATGGGGCGGCCCAGGCGTTTGTCCACTGTGACAAACGCCTAGTGGATGGGCGTATTGACCTCCATGAGGGCCTGGGTAACACGTCATACCCCTATGCTGCGGGGATGGGGATGACGGCGACGTCAGCCCCGCCCGAGTCTGACTGAGGCGCTCCGGGGGCAGCATCCCCGCACCAGCGCAAGCGCACCCGGGGTGCGGCCAGCGTCCTCCTGCTCTTGGGGGCGCCGTCGGGAGGACGACCCGGGCGGGGCCGTCCCCCGTGGGACTGGCGACTCGCCCGACGTTTGCCCCGCCTGTGATACCGTACCTGCCGGCCCTGGGGGCGGGGCAGAACCTCAGCTGGGTGTACGTTACCCCTCAGTGTGCGCGCGCCTTGGCGACCACCTACCCGAGTGCGGTGGGGACGCTTCGGGAGGCCCACGGGGAGGCGATAGTTGCCTCCCTGGTGGACACCCTGGCTTTGGTTACCCGGGGGACGGGGTCCGTCCTTCGGGGATGCCCGTCGCCCCTCCCGGCGGCGGCCGAACAGTTCCTGGTGGACGCCACCCCCGAGGCCATCGGGTACCAGATGGCCTCTCGAATGGAGGGACACGGACAGCGGGTGGCCCCGGGGTCCGCGGCAACCACGGCGGGCGGGAGCTCCACTCTAGCCCCGTACGCCGGGGAGCCCGCCGCAGCCGCTGCACACTACAATGGGGGTGGCTACTCCGACTCCGCCGGGGGAACCTCGGAGGCGGGGCACATCTTCTACGCTGCGGGGTACTCCGCAGCGGAGGCGGCGCCGAGTAGGGCGCCGCGCTCGACGTAGGGGCCGGTCCCCACGGGTCGGGGACCGGCCCACGAGTACCCATTCGACCCTCCCGTCCACGACCACTGCGGGGGGTATGCCCGCGACGACCTCCCGCTGTCGCCGGACCGGGGTCAGGGGCCCTCATGAATAAATGGCACTCTGATATAATGGACAGATATACTCGGATATACTCGTACTCAAAAAAAAACGGGCCCGATCTTGCTTACTGTTATCTGGATGGTACCGCCATTTAACGGCTCCAAAACGGATATACGCAAGTCCAAAGACTTAGCAATCGTAGAATGCTGTCATCCAACTACCTTAGGTAACTCCACTTGCCAGGCGCCGCAGAAAACGCGCGAACGGCACCAAGAACGCGGGTATATGTTCGAAAAGTACTGAACAGTAGTGAGCGAACTCAGGTGCGATTGTCGACAGAACAGGCGTGTGACAAACGTGGCGAGGCCCCCTCTCTCGTCGCGCGCGACGGCTTATGGAAGGCCCATGAACATCAGAACGCGTCTCAAGCCAAAAGACTGACCGAGATACCAAGCTGGACACCAAAGCCGAGGCCCCTTCCGTCGCATTCACTGTCGCGAACTCACTGCTTGTCATTGTAGCGGTCGGGGGTCCCACGGCTGGAAGGGGCGCGGCCCCTCAGCTGTGGACAGCGCACCCTCGAGGCGGCCCCAAAATATCCCGATCCGGGCCAGCAAGGGAATGACCTGTCCGAATCTCAGGGAGATCGGATCTGGTCGGGGGCGGGGTTTTTCCCTCGTGGTTTTCCCAACCCCCCTACTACTTGTTTG
>Ga0209093_1002496_pt1 | contig 10187 bp, 15 predicted proteins | sample SidtaG_4_FD_187450 | JGI IMG/M metagenome (GOLD analysis project Ga0209093, IMG submission 187450) | Marine algal microbial communities from Sidmouth, United Kingdom - Sidmouth_Male1 metaG (SPAdes) (version 2) | ecosystem: Host-associated > Algae > Red algae > Unclassified | place: Sidmouth...
GATCGGATCTGGTCGGGGGCGGGGTTTTTCCCTCGTGGTTTTCCCAACCCCCCTACTACTTGTTTGAACTTTTCGCTTTGGAGGGATTTATCTGTTTGGCGCATTTGGGGTGGCTACTTTAGCCGCTTGCGATCGGGTTGGGGAGGGGTTTATTGACAGTGGGGAAGTCGTCCCCACCGCCGTTTGATAAAACCAACTGTGCTTTGGACTACGATTCCCCCTTGGGCTTTGCCGTGATCCTCTCCTCCCGTTGGGGGAAGGCTGGGCTGTGGGTCGATTTCCGGGGCAGTTCCTTCGACGGACCGAGCTGATCAAGAGGTCACTTCGGTTGGACGACGAACCAACGTGGTGGTGCTTAGAACCGCTACACGGCCGAGCAGTAGCTGAGATACCAAGACGCTCGGCTCGATGGGGCCTCCCAAGACGAGGAAGAGACAAAGATTTTGTTTTACGTACGCCGTCGGGGGCTAAGCTGCCTGTGTGGGTACATTGTCGGCGTGGGCATGGTCCGCGGGGGCGGCGTCCGTGGGGGGCGAGTCGGCGGGGGCCCATTTGGCGGGGGCGGCGTCGGTCGAGGCCTTGCTGGCCGTGGGCCGGGTTGGTGGGGGTGTAGTCGGCGGGGGCGTGGTTTGAGGGAGCGTCGTTGGCGTGCTCGTAATTTGCGGGTGCAGGTGTGGAGGCCCCATGCTCGATGCAGGCTTGGTCTACGGCGGCCGAGTTGGCTGGGGCGGGGTTCTCGGGATCGTGGTGGTCGTCGGAGGACTTGACGGGCGCCCAGGCCAAGCGGGCGGCGTCGGAGGGGACGTGGTGGCCGGCCGCGGCGCTAGCGGGGTCGCGCGTGGTAGCGGCGGGGTGGAGCGGCGCCCAGTCGAAGGGGCCCGGGTCGTTCGATGCTGGGTTGGTCGGGGGCTGCGGTGAAGGGGTCTCGGCGGCGGGGGCCCGGTCGGCGGGGGCCTAGTCCGCGGGTGCCCGGTCGGTGGAGGCGTTCTTGGCCAGGGCCCAGGCTGGCTGGGGCGTGGTCGGCCGTGGCGTCGTTGGTAGGGGCGTTTTTGGCGAGGGTGGGGCTTGTGGGGCCGTGGTTGGCCAGGGTGTCGACGGCGTGGAACGAGGAGCGGCGAAGGTCATGTCGCGAGACACCCATAGTAGGACGGTCGACACTATGTGGTCGCCGTTGTCCTGAAACGCTCGTCCCGGTCGTGCCACAATGGAGCGCTTGTAGTCCGTCTCTTTCGCCGTGCGGAGACGCGTGACAGCATGGGTCATGCAAACTTGGTACTTACCGCGAACTAAGCAAGTCCCACCTTGTCATCTAGAGGTAACAGGGAAAGGAAAACAAAACGAAAGGAAAGAGAAAGGAAAAGGACGGGAAAAGAAAAGGAAAGGGAAAGGAAGCGGAAGAGAAGGGGAAAAGAAGGAGAAAGGTGTGAAGCGGGAGGTAAGTGGGTGGATGCGCTGCTTTACTCGAGACCGGTCTGAGGCGCGAGGCCAGCAGCCTCTTACCCCCCTCGTGTGCCCCTCGCTCAACGTCCTGGAGGCACACCCCCGCCAACGCAGTGACAGGGCCCACAAATCGCGACGCCCCTCAAGGAGCCCACGAGAATCTCCCCGAGCTCAGCTCCAAAATGAGCTCCCCTCGAGATACAAGTACAAGTAATTACAACACACTCATACAGCAATGCATGTCAAAGGCACAGACGAACAAGCCGATCACCGCATAAATACTCTTGGAGTTATCCAGGCAGTCCGCGGTAACTCAGACTTACCAGTGCGGGCTTGGGGGGCTGCCTCAACACTCCCCCCAGCGCCCCAGTCCTCCCAATTGACGCTCCAGCGCGGCCACAGCCGGTCCCGACCAGTGCAGAATCTCCCGCGAAAATCCGCAGTCGAGAAAACGGCCCAGTCGCCAGTAGTACTACTGGAGAAATCGACGTCCGACGAAAGTGCCAAAATCACCATCGACGTGACGTCGAGCTGAGTACAGCGCACCCGGTCGCGTCTCTAACAGTGACGATCCGCCGCATCGGCGGCCCGTCAAAGTGTGGTCGGATCGCGGCTCATCGACTTAGCCGAAATCGGCTCGACCCGAAAACCTGTAGGCCTACTGGTACGGCCAAAATCGACATAGCATCGCAAAAACATCAAATCATCAGAAATCACCATCGACGTGAAGCAGACGTCGAGGGGAGTACAGCGCACTAGGTGCCGCCTCGACTGGGGATGATCCGGCTCGTCGGCGGCCCGTCAAAATGTGGACGGAAACCCGGTTCATCGACTTAGCCGAAATCGGCTCGACCCATAAAACCAGTAGGCCTACTGGTACGGCCGTATTCGACTTGAACCAAAATCGACAAAACCGACCACCGCGAACCCGCGGTTGCACCACTGGACGTCCCCAGTGGCGTCGCAGCGCCCCAGGACGGTCCCAACCGGCCGTCCCCCGAGTCGGCGTCCCGCGCAAACGCGCCCCAATGCCGGCCTTACGCAAGTTGATGGTACCGCAAACGTCCACGGCCGACTCCGGCCCGCAGCAACGTCGACGGAGGTCGCTGCCGCGAAACCCGGGCGGCGCCACTGGCCACCTCCAGTGGCGCCATGGCGTCTCAGCACTCCCCCAAGTGGGGGTCGCCAAGCTCGGCGCCCCGCGCAACCGCGCCCAGGTCTTCACAAACCCCCACAGCAGCCCGGAAAGCCGTGAACGCCGGCAACGGCAGCGGCTTGGTGAGCCCTTCCGCCGGCATTTCTGCGCTTGGGAGGAAGTAGAAGGCCACATCCCCGCGAGCTTGGTAGTCCCGAACCATGTGGCAGGTGACGTCGACATGCTTGGTCCGCCCCGTTGCCTCGGGGTTGTTGACCAGGGCGAGGCACGATTGGTTGTCCTCTTCCCTCGACACGGCCACGCCATCAACGCCCAGCGCCAACAGCAGTTTACGCAGCCACAGTGCCTCCTTGGTCGCCATCGCGGCGGCCACGTACTCATCCTCGGCCGACAACGTCGCCACCGTCAACTGGCGCTTGCTCGCCCACGAAATGGGCCCGCCGTTGAGCGTGAAGATAAAGCTTGTTGTCGAGCGGCGGCCGTCAATATCGCCCGCCCAATCTGCGTCAATATACCCTTGTAGAGCTTCATTGCCGCCATACATCACACCAAGGCGAGTAGTCCCGCGAAGGTAGCGCAGCACACCCTTGGCCGCGCGCATATGGTCTTTCTCAGGGCATGACATGAAGCGGGAGAGCACTCGCACGGCAAAGGCAATGTCCGGCCTCGTCGTCGTCGACAAGTAGAGAAGAGAGCCGACCAGCTCCGCGTACCGGTGACCGTCGGGAAGAAGGTTCTCCCCCGTCTTGCTCAGCTTGACGCCCGACGCCATCGCCGTCTTGTTGGGCGTGCACCTGTCCATCCCGAAAGCCTGGAGCAGCGCCATGATGTGGCCAGGGTTACTCAACGAGAGTTTCTTGGCATTTTTATCGCGCATGACCTTCATGTCAATAAAGTCTTTGACCTCCCCCATGTCGCGCACTTCGAACTTGTCCGCGACGCCACTCTTGATGGCCTCCACGCCAGCAAAGCGCTCGCCCGCCACAATCAAGTCGTCGACGTACACGAGGATGAAGACGCGCCCGTGCACAGGGTGGTGCCACTTGTAAAGGCGCGGGTCCACCGTAGACCGCGTAGCTCCCATCAGCTCGAGCTCTTCGTTGAACTTGATGCCCCGCAGCCACTCCGCTTCCTTCGTACCATACAGGGCCAGGTTGAGCCGGCGCACATGCGCAAGCTCCCCCGACTCGACACCTTCAGGGAGCTTGATGTACATCTCTTTGTCCATCTTAGCGTTGAGGAAGGCTGTCTTTACGTGAACGTGGTGGACTTCCCACCCGTTAGCTGCTTCCACGGCGAACAGGGCTCGTGATGTCGCCGTGTTGGGTACAGGCGCCCACGTCTCGTCGAAATCGCGCCCAGGAACTTCGTTGAAGCCTTGGGCCACCAGCCGCGCCTTGTAGCGCGTCTTCTGTCCTTCTGCGTCGCGCCTAATGTCGAACACGAAACGTGTATTGACAGCCTTGTGCTGCTTGTTGCTGCCTTTGGTCGTGGACCACATGCCGAGCTTCTTGTGCGCCTCCACTTCTTCTTTGGTGGCCTGCTTCCACAGCGGCCATTCCGGACGAGCGCGGGTCTCTGTTTCGTTTGCAGGGGGCTTGGATAAGTCGCAGCCATCTTTGGCCGCCGACTCAGACCCGGTGGCCAGGTACGCCTTCGGGTCCTTCTCCCACCAGGTTACCTTGGGGGCTGGCCTACGTGTAGAGCGACGCGGCCCCGGAGCGGTATTGTGACCATCCGAGGTAGAGGTACCGACCGGAACCATCGAGTCATTCTGACCCTGACGTTCCTCGTCGTCGTTGTCGTCCGCGAGGCCGTCAGGATCGCCGTCGTCTTCACTCACGGAGTCTTCGACGGGAATATTCTTCTCCCCGCCATCTCCTTCGGCATCCAGCATGTCCATTGAATCGTCCATGCCGCCGTTGTTGTAGCTGTCCTTGGTCATCGTCAGCTGGGGACCAGCGCTTGAACCGTCGCCCGAAGAGTCAGCCTTGGCCGGCTTCTCTTCCATCAGGACGTCACGACGCTCGCAGAATTTGTTTGTCCCGTCCTCTAGGATGCGGTAGGCCTTTCCACCACCAGTGTAGCCGACAAAGCGGCCCACGTCGGTCCTCGGCTCCAGCTTGCCCTGCTGCTTCTTCGGCTTGAGCGCCCAAGCGCGGCTCCCCCAGACGCGGAAGCCCGACACGTTAGGGCGTCGCCCCGTCAGCGCTGCCAGCGGCGTCACGTCCAGCCCCGCCTTGGGCGACCGGTTGAGGACATGGACGACGGAAGCCAGGGCCTCAGCCCACAGCTCCTCTTCCGTCCCGGCATCAAGCAGTGCAGCACGTACGCGCTCCATCAGCGTGCAGTTGACCCTCTCTGCCTTTCCGTTCTGCTGCGCCTTGTACGGCTCCGTCATCTCAGACGTGATGCCTTTGTCCTCGTACTATGCCTGCAGGTCATTGGTGAGGTTCTCCTTGGCACCGTCGTGACGGACGCGCTTGACGTGGACACCAGTCAACGTCTCTAGCTGCTTGATGCGCGTCCTAAGCACTTGCGACGCCATCCCTTTTGTCTTGATGGGCGTCGCCGTAATGAAGCCAGTGCTGTCCTCGAGCGCCGTGATGAAGTAGATGGAGCCACCCAGTGACTCCGTGAGAGGTCCACCAACGTCGGTGTGGACCAACTCGCACTTGGTGGTCTTGGTGGAAGACCGCGGATGCGGCGCCTGCACCATCTTCCCATCCACGCACGGCACAGACACAGTGCCGACCACACGTTCAGCGTCGGCAACCGACGACGGCATCCCATCGACCATCTCGGCCGCCCGCTTGAGGTTCTCAATCCCCAAGTGGTTAAACCGGAGATGCCAAAGATCTGCTTCCCCTGCGATGCGCGTGGACGCCGCGTTCACCGACGCCTTAACCGGCGTCACTTTGAGCACATACTGCTCCTGGTCGTTGACCTTTCCCACGAACGACGCCTTGTCGAGCACTCCGCTCGAACGAACGTCTTCCCCGTCGCTGAGGATGTAGCAGGCGTCCCCGACAAGCACCACGGCACCGCTGTTGCGGTAAACCGCCCTAACTGACAGCAGGTTTCTACTCAGGTCGGGCACGAGCATGCCCTCTGCTAGGACCATTTGTGCCTTGGTGTTTCCCTTTCCAACGTCCATAGAGACGTGGCCGTGCCCCTTGATGGGGACTTTGTCACCATTGGCCAAGGTGACCTTGGCCCCGCTCTCCGCCGCCTGGACGGTGAAGCCTTGGTCGCCGGCGGCCATGAGGTTGGTCGCCCCCGAATCAAGCACCCAGGTCGAAGACCCGCTGGTGCTCCCGTGTTCCTTACTGGAGCCGGGCTGACCTGCCGAAGCAGTATTGGCCAGAGCGGCACCCGCCTGGGGCCCGCCCCCATGGCCGCCATCACGGCCGCCGCGACCGGGCTTGTTTTTGCCCTTGGCCTCGTCAGCCCTCCGCTTGTAGCAGTCGCGCTTCATGTGCCCCTTCTTATCGCAGTAGTAGCACACGACCGACTTCTTGTCAAACGGCTTCTTCGGCGCCGCAGCCGCGAAAGCTTGCGACTTGACACTACCAACGGGCTTCGACGAGCCCCCAGCAATGTTCCGCTGCTCGACTTAAAGCAGCTTCGCTGTCACGTCAGACATGACCAACTTGACGTCCTTGTTCTCCAAGACCGTCCTGAGCATCCCGTACTCGGACGGGAGCCCCGACAAGACACGCAGCGCGAGCGTGTTTTCGTCCACCGGGTTCTCGAGCATGGACAGCTCGTCCCGGATCATCTTGGCGCGCGACGCGAACTTGATGATGTTCTCGTCGTCGCCCTTTTTCAAGCTGCTCAGCTCGTCCATGAGCCGAAGCAGCTGAGCGTTGTCGCGCGCCTCAAACATGACCTTGAGTGCGTCCCACGCCTTCTTGGCCGTGTCGACTGACGGCACCGTGTGAAGATGCACGGGCTTAACCGACATCTTGATGGTAGCAAGAACCGCCTCATTCATGGCGTCCCACTCTTCGACAACGGGGTCGGCCTTCTTGTCGTCCGACCCAGAAGCAGGAAGGTCCATCACGACCGCTTTCCACAGCTTCTCATTCTTAAGCTGCGCACGTTGGTACGCCGCCCACACTTTGTAGTCGTCGTCCTGCTGTGCAAACCGCGGGCCGCCAAAACCGGCCGTGGTCAGACATGTTGACGACCGTGGCACCGACCGGTACCACCCTGTCGACGCTAGCGGCTGTACCCGCCCAACCAACGCCGAAACGCACCGCAACCCGCGCAACGTCGTCTTCCTCGCGACCGTAGAAGAGAACGATGATGACCACCAGCGACAACTGGGCCCATAACCTATGAAGCGGGAGGTAAGTGGGTGGATGCGCTGCTTTACTCGAGACCGGTCTGAGGCGCGAGGCCAGCAGCCTCTTACCCCCCTCGTGTGCCCCTCGCTCAACGTCCTGGAGGCACACCCCCGCCAACGCAGTGACAGGGCCCACAAATCGCGACGCCCCTCAAGGAGCCCACGAGAGTCTCCCCGAGCTCAGCTCCAAAATGAGCTCCCCTCGAGATACAAGTACAAGAAATTACAACACACTCATACAGCAATGCATGTGAAAGGCACAGACAAACAAGCCGATCACCGCATAAGTACTCCTGGAAATATCAAGGCAGTCCGCGGTAACTCCGACTTACCAGTGCGGGCTTGGGGGGCTGCCTCAACAAAAGGAAAGGGAAAGGAAGGGGAAAAGAAAGAGAAAGCACCGAGAAAGGACCGAGAAAGGAACGAGAACGGAACGAGAAGGAAAGGCCAATGTAAATAAACGAAAAACAGTCGCCGTGATGGCCACACATTGACTGCCGCACCACCCTAGAACACGACCCCCAGCAACCGCCCTGCCCGCCCACAAAGCAAAGCTGCTACTGGCCTCGGACTGCACTACCACCGACAGGACTACCAGCGCCCACGACATCGCCTCCCTCTTCAACACCCCCGACATCACCCCCGTCCGCCTCAACGTCGTCCTCACCATCCAAAACAGTGCCGCCCGGTGCTCCGGCCACCCCGCCAATGGGGGCAAGCCCCAGGTACTTGTCTGTGCTCGGCGGGTTGCAATCAAAAACAGAGGAGGTGGACGAACCATAGGTACAGAAACGGAGGTTCCAACCAAAGGCCGCCGTGATGTCTAGCATGCCCACCGGGCCCTCGCGAAGCTTCAGCTTGCGCGGGTAGTCGATGGTGGCGCATGTCTGCTTGACATCCTTAAACCCCCACTCCACCGCCGTTATGGGTCCAGCCATAGTCGTATTGCAGGCGCTTTGCTCATCTGTCATGACCCCGATAAACGCCGCCTGCACCCATGGCCGCACCATGTAGGCGGCATTCCCGTAAGTGTAGTACTGCAAACCACTGATCACCAATGCATGAGGCAAGACAGCATCCAAACCAGACTCGAAGTACAATGTCATATCATGGCGACGTCCCTCCCATGGGCCAAAATGATGAAAGATGAGGCCCTCCGGGGTGAGTACACTTTGAATCTTCACTGCATGCTTGCGCTGGTGGCCGCTGTAGCAAGTTTGCTGCAAACCCCCACTCGGCCGCGTGATAAGAATAGCAAGGCCGTCGATGAACCCAACAAGCCGGTCGAGATATGCACCAGTCCCCTCGATCTCTCTCTGCGTACAGAGCAGCCCTCTCCCTCATAAACTCCACACGCCTCTCATTCAAGTTGGCACCGCATTTCTCCAACATCATCGCAACAATGGCATAGAAGATGGGGCACAAAGCCGACGCACTCCTCCCAAACAAGTCTTCCAGGTCCACCCACGGGATCGGCGAGGCCAGCCTACGCAACACGATAGCCAGGCAGTCAGTTGGAGGCACAGACACACTAGTACGAGGAAAAGGAACTTATATAGCCAGAAGGTCAACCAGTCGACTAAGGTGTCGGGGAATAAAACGTATAAGAGAAAGGCATTCCTATCACGAGAACACGTTAAGGTTAAAGGAAGTCGCGCCGATGCGACGACGGCGGTCCAAGGAAAGAGCAACGTCTCGCTGAGCCCGACGATACTTCCGCATCAAAGGAGCCATATCGATCAGACAACGGCCCGCTGCGTGGCTCGCAAGCAGCGCGTGCCCCAAAGTGCGGCGACGAGCCCGCAACCGTGAAAGTCGGTTACCTGAAACAGACACCATATCTGCAATCTGGCGGGGGGGGGGGGGGGGCACAGCTGCTTGCGGGCGCTGGTTGGTGCGGCAGCGACTCTAACGGCGACGTCAGGTGAATTTCCATCCCGGAAGACGGGCGGCGGAGGCCGGCCGCGCGCTGTCAGGCCCGTTCCGGGACATAGGCAGGCGTTTGTGATAGCGTTTGTGACGAACATTGTCGAACGCTGGTTGGTTGAAATCAGTCACGCGTTTGTGTTGGCCAAGTAGATCCTGGGCTTGTCTGGACTGCGCCACTTGACCAAATCCTTGTGACGAAGCAGGCACGCCTGGCTGCCCGGAGGATTCTGTGAGGCGCGTGAAGAAGTGCAATCAGAGCTCTCGATCGCAATTGATTGTGAGAACAGGTAAACTGCAAGCCGATCGCGGCCGGCCGCCGCCGCGCTGACGCGGCATTCCAAGAAGCGGTCTGTAGCTGTGCACCCACCCAAGGCATCCATAGACGCTGCGCGAGGCCTGCTGCATCGGCCAGTTTGTGTCAACCGCATCAATGACCAGTGTTTCCCGCCACCATCGGCACGTTTTCTTCGTTTGCGCTCTGTGAGGGGACAGGCGGCGGGAAAGCCTCGAGTGGGACCGACAGCAGAGGATGCAAAGTTTCGAGAGGCAAGTAGCATGCGCAGGACCGGGTACAGACCATGGAGTGAGAAGAGCAAGTGCGGGCGCGACACATCCACCAATTTAGGAAAGAATGGCTCTGAGTTCCGCACAGCGCGGTGAAAACGTGGCGTGTATGAAGCGAGAACGTGTTCATTGCTGTGTTGCCCGGAACGCTCTTCATGCAACGGGCGTTGTTCCGGAACACTCTCGGACCCAACAAGAGCAGCAGCCAGATGCATGTTGAGCATAAAAGCCCCATCCGCGGACTCTCCCGAAGACTCCATACTCTCTTGTGGTGGGCGTGAGGCGTCTCGGTGGTAAACCAGCCGTTCCCGCTCTCGTGTCCCACACCCCTTCCGGTCATCGGTAGCCCGCACCATAGTCACGTCTCGCCTGAGCACCGGCACACACCAGTGAGCACTCGCTTCTCTGGGGCGAGCAGGCGTTGCAGTCAGTCGTACGGATAGGTCCACCACCCACGGCAGAGAGTGTCTACACGAAGAGGGACCCTGCGGTGCGCGTGCTGATCAACGGCCTCTCAAGCCGACGACCAAGGCACGGTCATCAGTAAATGGTGCGAACGCAATTATGAATGGCATATTGAATTCCTGGCCGTCACAAACCTACCTCCCATCCGGTGTCCCAGAATGCCCCCAAGAGTGCAGTGCGCGGTTCCTGCGTAACAAACGTCCGTCACAAACCTGATCCTGTGTCCAGGACCGGGCCCCACACTCTTCTCACGACGGGTGCTGCTAAAAGCAACGGGGGGGG
>Ga0209093_1002497_pt1 | contig 10185 bp, 8 predicted proteins | sample SidtaG_4_FD_187450 | JGI IMG/M metagenome (GOLD analysis project Ga0209093, IMG submission 187450) | Marine algal microbial communities from Sidmouth, United Kingdom - Sidmouth_Male1 metaG (SPAdes) (version 2) | ecosystem: Host-associated > Algae > Red algae > Unclassified | place: Sidmouth...
TTCTTCAACGCCTTTTCCAACGCAACTATCTCGGCTTCCTTCTGAAGCACTTCGGGCGATTTGGCAAGCTCTTTACTCATATTGTGATGATTAGTGGATTCGTGATATACAAAACAAAATTAACGTGAATTATGCGTGTTTTTTATAATAATTTGAAATTAAAAATAAAACAATTGCAAAGATAATTATTCATCATGTCTAAATTGTATTTTTGCCAAATTAAATATCAAAATCATGACCAATTCCACAACTCGTCAACTCGTCAACACAACAACACGTTAAATATGAAATTTAATTCAATTTGCGCTAAAGAAATCCGAACGAAACAAGAAGTCCGTTCACACATCCTACCCATATATCCAACATCTTCTTTTTCTTTTGATAATATCGAACAAGGGATTAATATTTTTCTAGGAAAAGAAAAAGGACACGTTTATGGGCGATACGGTAATCCAACGATAGAAGCAGTGGCGGATAAAATCGCCGATTTGGAAGCCTACGGACTTGATATTCAGGCGAAAGGCATCATGACCAGTTCAGGCATGTCCGCTATTTCTACTTTGTTAATGGCGACTTTGAAAGCCGGAGATAAAGTACTCACGCAAGGCAATATCTACGGCGGTACGACAGAATTGCTGACCGCAACATTGGGACAATTTGGCGTAGAAACCGTCTTTGTCGATTTACAAAATTTGAACAAAGTCGAAGAAATTGTGAAGGGAGATGAGGCGATAAAAATGCTTTATTTCGAGACACCCGCCAATCCTACACTCGCTTGTGTGGACTTAGCATCCTTATCAAAAATTGCGAAGCGATACGGACGATTGACGGCGATAGACAATACATTTTGTACACCGTATTTGCAACAGCCGTTTCGATTTGGAATTGATTTTATCATACATTCTACCACCAAATTTTTGAACGGACATGGCAATTCGATAGCAGGAGTCATCGTAGGCAGTGATGTGGAAATGATGGAGCAAAAAGTATGGAAAGCCATGAAATTACTCGGTACAAACTGCAATCCATTCGATGCCTGGCTCACTTGGACGGGTATCAAAACGCTCGGCATCCGCATGGACAAACACAGTCAAAACGCGATGGCAGTCGCCAAAATGCTCGAAGCACACCCCGCCGTAGAACGTGTCAATTATAATGGTTTAATTTCTCATGCCGACCATGAAATCGCCAAGAAACAAATGTCGCAATTTGGCGCGATGTTGAGCTTTGAATTGAAGGGTGGTTTGCAAGCCGGGATTGATTTTATGAATAAAATTCGCTTCTGTACACTCGCACCTACGCTCGGCGATGTAGATACGATTATCCTGCATCCGGCTTCCATGTCGCATGTCAATATTGCCCGTGAAGTGCGTGAGCGAAACGGCATCACAGATGGTCTGATTCGCATTTCGATTGGCATTGAGGATGTGGAGGATATTATTAATGATTTGAAGGGCGCGATGGAAGCGTAACTGAACTGTATTAAAAGGAATTACGAAGGTGAACTTATTGCAAGTATTGTTGTCTTTTAGACTTTAGACAGAGGAAATTAGGGAATTGGGAAATTCGGTAAATCCCTCTGTCCAAAGTCTAAATGGTTAATGTATAATGGTTAATTGCTGATAGTACCCCGTCAGAATACTCGTCAGACGAGTAAGCCGCCAAAGAACGAATTTGGGTGAACAAAGCAGCGATTTTGACACAATCCTTCGTCTGCCGACTATTCCATACATTCTCGAACTCTGCTTATTTTTTAAAATCAACGAGACACACAATTAAAATTTCTTTTTTCATTCCTTCGCCTTTAGGTAAAATTCTAAGCGTAGAAAAATTGTCATGTAGTTTTATGTTGTATAATTCATCGTGCATTGATAATTCAATTTCGTTATTATTTAGCTCTAATTTTCCGCCGATATTATAGTTTGTTTCATGTTGAATGAGTTGAAAATTCATCAAACTATCAACATTAAATTCGTATGAATAATTATCGTATTTCCCACGCCATTTACCAATGATAGATTCGTTTTTATCAACCAAATTACAAGAAAAAACAGCACAACAAACACTCAAAACAATCAGCACCAAAGTACTTTTCATGAGTTTTTTTATGTATAAAAATTTCAAAATCAATAAAATATAAAACAGCTTCACGTTCAACCCCGCGCTTGTCCCGACGAATGACGGGGTACTACCAATTAATCATTAACCATTAACCATTAGAAAGGTCTTCTCTATAATATCGACTTGCCATATAAAATAAAAACATCGCAATTGCTGACGAGACAAAGGTAATCGTCAAAGCATATCTTAGTGCATCGTCTCCATATGAAGGCGTAAGTCCATCACTCACCATACCAATGACCAACGGTCCTAATCCTAATCCGATAATATTCAACACAAAAAATAAAATACCGGAAGCAAATGCCCTCATTTTGGCAGGTACTAAGCTGTGAGTCACCGCAATAGAAGTACCTAAATACAAAGCAGACGTAAAATAGGCAATGACTAAAAACACCAATACAATATTAATATCACTCCCAAAAAAGACATAAACCGAAGCCAAAATAGAGGGGATACCTGCCAAAGCCGGCAACCAACAATACCAACGCATATCGCGTTGTCGCAGTTTTTTATCCGTAAAATAACCGCCTAAAAAAGTACCTCCACCACCGCCTATTGCTGCGATAATCGCCAATGTAATTCCAGCTTGTTGGATGTCCATACCATGACTTCGTGCCAGAAAAGAAGGCATCCAATTTCCGGTAGCATAATTCCCAAAAGCCTGAAAGCCAGTGGCAAGTGCGATGAAAATAAAACTCTTCTTACTTACCAAAATCTGTATGACTTGGCTGAATTTGAGTTCTTCTTGGTGGCTGTCGTCGGCGTCCATTTGTCCTCTGACGGGTTCTTTTACCGTTGCCCACAAGAGTAGTGCATAGAGAATTCCCGGAAGCCCCAAAGCATACAATGCCATACGCCAACCGTAATTCTTGGCGACAATTCCTCCGATTAAAAAGCCAAAGAAAATCCCGATATACACACCCGTCGAATATATCGAAAGTGCAGTGGCTCTCTTTTCCGGTTCGTAATAATCGGAAATGATGGAATGTGCAGGAGGACTGCCACCCGCTTCGCCGACAGCAACCCCGATTCTCGCCAAGAGCAGTTGCGTGAAATTCATCGCCAAACCGGATAGTGCCGTCATCGCACTCCAAACCACTAGTGAAATACTAATCACATTTTTTCGATTATTTTTGTCGGCATATCGTGCAATCGGCAAGCCCAAAGTCGTATATAAAATCGCAAAAGCAAAGCCCGTCAGCAGCCCAAGTTGGGTATCACTCAACAGGAGGTCGGCTTTGATTGGCTCTTGCAGAATGACCAATATCTGACGGTCAATAAAATTGAACACATACATACCCGTCAGAATAAATAGGACATATTTTTTGTACGAATCGCTGTTGCTGTTCATCAATTTTTGTTTTGAATGGAAAGTTAAGATATTTTATTTGCTATTTTTATTTTAATACAAAATTTAGGCATGTTTAGAAAAGCAGTTGACACTTTAAATGAACAAAAAATAATATACGTCGTTTGCTAAACTTTTCAAGTTTCGTACTCCGATAACTATCGGAGAAGCATATCACAAATATTAGTAATTAACTAAAAGTCAGTGCATTATGTACGTTTACGAAACTCGAAAAGTTTAGCAAACGGATTTTTAAAATAGTATTTTTATTTTTAAATTGAGAAAAAAAGTGTAAACTACTTTTGTGAGAAATTTAAACATGCCAAAATTTAATACAAAAAAGGCAATGTGTCCCCGAAAGGATACATTGCCTCTTTTATCAATAGCAATTTTGCGAATACTGTAATTATTCGCAATTTTTGATGAAATCAGGAAGCTACTTTCAACTGACTCAATTTAGATTTGCTGATTTTCTGCTCGGCATATTCGCGCGTAACCGTAAACTCGCGAATATCTTTTTGTGAAGGCAATTCAAACATTGCATCTATCATAACTGCCTCACAAATAGAACGCAAGCCCCTCGCACCCAATTCAAATTCATGCGCTTTTTCTACGATAAAATCCAATCCATCGTCGCTGAAGCTCAATTCAATATTTTCTATGCGAAATAGCTTTTTGTATTGATTGACCAATGAATTAATCGGTTCTGTGAGGATGCGGCGCAATGCCTTTTTATCCAGTGGAGAAAGGTAAGTCAGCACCGGCAAACGTCCGATAAGTTCGGGAATCAAGCCATAAGATTTGATATCTTGCTGGCTGATATATTGAAGGAGATTGTCGCCATCAATGCGCTCGGTTTCTTCTTTATTGAAGCCAATAACTTGGGTATTAAGGCGTTGTGCAATGTGCCTTTCGACACCATCAAATGCGCCACCACAAATGAAAAGAATGTTTTCGGTGTTGATTTTGACGAGTTTTTGTTCGGGGTGTTTTCGTCCGCCATTGGGGGGTACATTTACGTCGGTTCCTTCAAACATTTTGAGGAGTCCTTGCTGTACACCCTCGCCTGATACATCGCGCGTGATGGACGGATTGTCGCTTTTTCGGGCAATTTTATCTATTTCATCGACATAAATAATTCCGCGTTGTGCTGCGGCAATATTGTAGTCGCAAACTTGCAGCAGACGGCTCAAAATACTCTCCACATCTTCGCCCACATAACCTGCTTCGGTAAATACCGTTGCATCCACAATCGCAAAAGGAACGTTGAGGAATTTAGCTATTGTCTTGGCGAGCAGCGTCTTACCTGTACCTGTACGTCCGACGAGCAGGATGTTCGATTTTTCGATTTCTACCTCATCGTCTGTCGGTTTTTGCTTTAGGCGTTTGTAGTGATTATAAACGGCTACGGAGAGGAATTTTTTGGCATCGTTTTGACCAATCACGTAGCGGTCAAGGTGGTTTTTGATGTCCTGCGGTACGATGGTGGCGGGTAGGTGAAATTCTTCGTCTTTTTTGCCCGTATTGAGTTCTTCCTCAATGATTTGTTGGGCTTGGTCAACGCATGTATCGCAGATATGTCCGTCGATACCGGCGACCAAAATCAGTGCTTCTTCTTTACCTCTCCCGCAAAATGAACACCTATAAGTTTGGTGACGCTTCATGTATATATTCGTTAGTTCGTTATTCGTTGACTCGTTAAATTCGTGTGCTCGTTGTTCGTTATTCTTTTGTATAATTGAGTGATATGTCTCAATTTTACGTAAATATACAATAAATGTTTTACGTAAATACAGAGTACACGAATATACGGATAACGAGTACACGAATAACGAATCAACGAATTAACTATTTCTTCTCGCCTGAATCTGCACCGAGTACCTCGTCGATTAAGCCGTATTCGAGGGCATCTTGCCCTGAGAGCCAATTGTCGCGGTCACAGTCCTCTTCGATTTTCTCGTAAGGCTGTCCGGTGTGTTTAACAAGGATGTTGTAAAGGTCTTTTTGCAGTGATTTCATGAATTTGTAGCTAATCTCCATGTCACTTGCCTGACCTTGCATGCCGCCTGAAGGCTGGTGAATCATCACGCGGCTATGTCCTAAACAAGAACGCTTGCCTTTCTCTCCGGCTGCTAATAATACTGCCCCCATAGATGCTGCCAAACCTGTACAAACAGTTGCTACATCAGGCGATACGTATTGCATCGTGTCGTATATACTCAAGCCATCAATCACACTTCCGCCCGGACTGTTGAGGAACATTTGAATGTCGCGCTTAGGGTCAGTTGATTGGAGAAAGAGCAATTGAGCGTTGACTACATTCGCTACATCAGGACGAACAGGCAAACCAAAATAGATGATTCTGTCCATCATCAAACGCGAAAAAACGTCCATTGCTACGGCGTTCATTCGGCGTTCTTCGATGACGTTTGGAGTCATGCCATACACGCTCGGTCGTACGGCTGCGTTGACTGCTTTTTCGTAGTCTTCGTACACAAGCGTGTTGATACCCACATGCTTGGTCGCAAATTTTTTGAATTCGTTCATATTTAATGAGTGAATTTTGAATGAGTGAATGAGTGAATGAATTACAAGGAATTTATTTACTCATTCATCACTTAAATTAATTCTTTGTAGCATTATAAATGTCATTTGTGACAGGAATGTTTAGCAGCTTCGATGAATGGGTTGATTTTAACGGATTTGTAATATCTTTGTATCGACCAAAGAATGAGTAGATGAAGAATACTAAATGAAAATATGGTTCTTTGACCATTTTTGCATTTTTTAAAATGTAGAATGTAAAAGTACTTGTAGTACGTGTACAAAACATTTTTATTTTCTTATTTTTTAATAAACTAAAAATCAAATAAATACAAAATAAATACGTTCGCTTCAAGTCCTACAACTTTTACATTTTACATTAATTTGAATTTCTCTTTTTGCAAAAATTGTCAAAGAACCGAAAATATTTACTCATCTACTCATTTTGTCATTTCATTCCTTAGCCTACCCTTCCATTTCCTCTACTTCTACTTCGATGGCTTCCTCCTCTTTTTTCTTCGCCTCTTCTTTTTTCTTGGCTTCCTCGTATTCTGCTTTTATAATGTCATTGAACTCGGTGGAGCTTACTTTCTTTTTGTTGATGACAATGATTTCTTCGAGTTTGTCTTTTACATTGTCATTATTGAGTTGGCTTTGTCGCTTAATCATGAAAGACTCATCGTACTGCATCATCATCTCATGGAATTTTTGGAATTGCTCATCAGATTTTGGGTCTTCGGGGTTGAGTCCGGCGCGTTCGTAGTAATCATTTCGGGTTTCTGCCTCCACATCTTCCAGCGAAGTGTAGATGTTGAGGTGTTTTGCGACTGCATCTAATATGAAGTTGGCACGTACCGTTTTGATGGTATTTTCATATACTTCATCAGAGATTTCTCTACCTTCGTTATTGATAATCAGCCAACGTTTGAAGTATTTATCAGATAGCGGTATGTCGTTTTGTTCTAAAAGTTCGTCGATGACTTTATTCATTAAGCGGTCATTGGCTGTATTGCTTGACTGCTCTTTTATCATCAGTCCAATTTCCTCTTTCATACCCTTGGTTGCCGCCTCTTTTTCCTCTTTGCTAATGATTTTTTCTTCCTCAACATCTTCGACAAGTCCTTCCATATCAACGACTTCGGGAATATCTAAATCACCGTCTTCGTTTGCTTTTTCTTCACCATCATCTTCTTCTTCTTTTGGCAAAAATTCAGCAACATACTTCTCTGCTTTTTCGCGTCCTATGGCATCCACCAACATTTCGGCAGACATTTCAGCAGGTTGCATATGTGTGATGGTAGAAATTTCGACTCTGAATGTGTCGTTGAATTCCGCCTCATCACCTACACTCAAGAGGTATTTTCTCACATCCTGCGATTGATTTTCAGCCACCAATTCGTAAATATCAGCATCGAAAGTATCGCCTTTTTTCAATGTGAGAATTTGTTTTTTCAAATCCTCATTTTGAATGTCTTCGATGGCTATCATAGAGTGCTTGTCGAGTCCGCCGACTTTAGGTTCGTCGCCTTCCAATTCAATGAGATTAACCATCAATAGGTCATTCTCAGAACTTACCTCGTCCACCTGTTTGCGGTCTCCGTGTTGTTTTAGATATTTGTCAATTTCTTCTTGTACGGCTTCATCTGTCACCTCAATATCAAATGAATCAAGCGTAATACTCTTATCCAATCCCTTTAAATCAAGCGGCGGTATCAACCCGATTTCGTATTCAAAATCGTAATCGATGTAGTTGCGAATACTCAAATCGGGTGAAACTTGGTCTTCCACAGGGAGTGGCTGACCGATGGTTTGCATGTCGCTTTCAGATAGGTATTTGATTAATTCTTTGTGAGCCAGTTCGTTCAGTTCATCTGCAATGACCGATTTGCCATATATTTTCTTGACATACGACATCGGTACCTGCCCTTTACGAAAGCCTTTGAGGTGTACCTTTTTTCTATAATCATTCAGTTTTTTATTGACACTTTTTTCGTAATCTTCTTTGGCAATGTGTAAGGTGAGGATAGCTCTAAAATCTTCGGTATCTCGTCTTGTTACGCTTGGCATAAGTGGTGATTAGTGATTGGTTGTGAAGTTTAAGTTTAAGAATAAGTGTAAGTTTAAATTATTAATTATCAAACTTTTACATAAAATTAAACGTTAAATTTTTCTATAAAAAAAGTTCAAATTCTAATATCAATTTCAAGCACAATTTTATTGAATTGAACTTGTACTTGACACTTGAATTTGAACTTTTATCTGTGCGGGTGGAGGGACTCGAACCCCCACGCCGTGAAGCACTAGATCCTAAGTCTAGCGTGTCTACCAATTTCACCACACCCGCAGATTTTAAATTCCAAAAAACAAATTCTAAATTCCAATTGAAAACAGATTATATACTTAAAAAAACTTAGAATTTGGACTTTGAAATTTTCCAATGAACATCCGCCTTTTTTAAAAGCGAGTGCAAAGATATTACTTTTTTTATAAAAAATAAACGTAGAAGCAAAAAATATCGTTCAAAATTATTATAAAAATCTTAACGCGTATTTGGATTTTTCCAAACCCACGTTAAAAATTGTTTCTGAAAAACGAACTACATCTACGTTTTTTCGTATCTTTATTATATAGAAATAAATAGATGAATAAATGATTGGCAAATAAAATAATACGACTTTTTTGTTCTGTATTGGAATTTAAAATTATTCTACTGAACAATAGACTTTATTTAGAAATATTTCCTTGATTATTAATTTTTTATAACAAAACTTAAAGAAAAAGTACCATGTATCTCCCCCTTTGGAGGGGGTTCGGGGGTGGAAAAACAGCCAAAAGTCCACCCCCTGCCCCTCCAAAGGGGGAGATAGTCCGCGTTCTAATTTTACACTCAAATTTGAATCGTACATTTTTCTGATAATTAATTTAATACAAATTATAAAAAATTATTATTAAATAAAATATTTAAAACCAATTCTAAATACATTTACTCATTTTGCCATTTACTCATCTATTCATTTAAATTAATATTCACACTAATACCAATCACGATTAAACGAATGACAGATGGTAGCATTAGCAACATATCAAGAGGCAGAAAAAAAAGACATTCAGAATGCATACAAACGGCTTTTGCGTCATGTTAAAATAAAAACAGATGAAGAGCGCAAGTTGATTCGTAAGGCATTCGAAATGTCCACAAAAGCACATTGTGAGCAAAGACGCAAATCGGGCGAACCATATATTTTACATCCGATTGAAGTCGCGCGGATTACGGCTTCCGAGATGGGCTTGGGTCCTGTGTCGGTGATTAGTGCTTTATTGCATGATGTGGTGGAAGATACACCCGTGACGATTGAGGATATTCGAGAGGGATTTGGCGATAAAATCGCCATGATCGTGCAGGCATTGACCAAATTTGACGGGATGTATGATGTGGAAAGCCCGCAAGCTGAAACATTCAAAAAGATATTGGTTTCGCTCGCGCAGGATGTACGCGTGGTGATGGTCAAAATGGCTGACCGATTGCACAATATGCGGACAATTGGCTCGATGCCTCCGCATAAGCAAATGAAAATTGCCTCCGAAACTGCCTTTATCTACGCGCCACTCGCCCACCGTTTGGGTTTGTATAAAGTCAAGACCGAATTCGAGGATTTGTGTATGAAAATCACCGAATCGGAACGCTATCAAGATATTGAAGCCAAACTAAAAGAAACCGAAAAACAACGTGCGCGATTTGTCAGCGAATTTATGAAACCGCTTCGTAAAGAAATCGAAGCACTTGGGGTCAAGTTTCGCATTTCGGGGCGGGCAAAATCCGTTTTTTCTATCTCCAACAAGATGAAAAAGAAGCAAATACCCTTTGAAGAAATTTACGATTTGTTTGCGGTACGTATCATTGTGGACGTACCAAAGACGAATGAAAAATCTACTTGTTGGCAGATTTATTCGATTATTACAGATGCCTATAATCCCATTCCCGAACGCCTCAAAGATTGGGTATCTACGCCCAAATCAAATGGTTATGAATCCTTACACACCACAGTGGTGGGTCCCAAGGGGCGTTTTGTCGAAGTACAGATTCGGAGTGAACGCATGGACGAAGTTGCCGAGAAGGGACTGGCGGCACACTGGAAATATAAGGGTGTATCGTCGTCTAATACAGTATTTGA
>Ga0209093_1002498_pt1 | contig 10179 bp, 12 predicted proteins | sample SidtaG_4_FD_187450 | JGI IMG/M metagenome (GOLD analysis project Ga0209093, IMG submission 187450) | Marine algal microbial communities from Sidmouth, United Kingdom - Sidmouth_Male1 metaG (SPAdes) (version 2) | ecosystem: Host-associated > Algae > Red algae > Unclassified | place: Sidmouth...
GCCCCCCCCCCCCAGCGAGACCGCCTTGCCGCAGCGGCCACGGCGGCAGCAAAAGCCGCCGGCGCCCTTTTATGGCGAGACCGCCTTGCCGCCGCGGACACGGCGGCTGCAACAGCCGCCACCGCCCCCACGGGAAAGCGGCTCGCAGCCGCCCCCCCGAGGGCGGCAGCAACACCCGCCGCCGCCCGTCCCCCGCGCGACCTACATGGCGCCGCCGCCACAGTGGCACAAACAGCTGCCACCCCCTCCCCACCGCGACACGGGCTAGTCGCTGCCCCCGCTGCGGCGGCAGCAACAGCCACCGCCGCCCTGCCCTCGCGAGACCGCCTTACCGCTGCCCCCCGGCGGCGGCAACAGCCGCCGCTGCCCCCCCCGCGCGACTCCTTCTTTCCGCCGGCACGGCGGCGGCAATGGTTGCCGCCACCCCCCCCGCGAGAGACGGGCTTTTCGCGGTTTCCCTGAAGGCGGCAGCAACAGCTGCCACCGCCGCCCCCCCCCGGGACCTCCTTGCCGATGCCCCCGCGGTGGCGGCAGCAGCAGCCGCCGCCGCCCCCCGCCGAGACCACCTTGCCGCTGCCCCCGCGGTGGCGGCAGCAACAGCCGCCGCCGCCCCCTTTCAGCGAGACCGCCTTGCCGCGGCGGACATGGCGGCAGAAACAGCCGCCACCGCCCCCACGCGAAAGCGGATTGCTGCCGCCCCCCTGACGGCGGCAGCAACAGCCGCCGCCGCCCGCCCCCCAGGACACCTGCGTGGCGCCGCCGCCACGGCGGGAGCAACAGCTGCCGCCGCCCCCCCTCCGGGACACCGGCTTGTCGCTGCCCCCGTTGCGGCGACAGCAACAGCCGCCACCGCCCCCCCCTCGCGAGACCGCCCTACCGCTGCCCCCCGGCGGCGGCAACAGCCGCCGCCGCCCCCCCCGCGCGACTCCTTATTTCCGCCGGCAAGGCGGCGGCAATGGTTGCCGCCACCACCCCCCCGAGAGACCGGCTTGTCGCGGTTTCCCCGAAGGCGGCTGCGACAGGTGCCGCCGCCGCCCCTCCCCGGAACCACCTTGCCGCTGCCCCCGCGGTGGCGGCAGCAACAGCCGCCGCCGCCCCCTTTCGGCGAGACCGCCTTGCCTCCGCCGACACCATGGCCGCAACTGCCGCCACCGCCCCCACGCGAAAGCGGATTGCTGCCGCCCCCCTGACGGCGGCAGCAACAGCCGCCGCCGCCCCCCCCCCGCGACACCTACGTGGCGCCGCCGCCACGGCCGCAGCAACAGCTGCCGCCGCCCCCCCTCCGGGACACCGGCTTGTCGCTGCCCCCGCTGCGGCGGCAGCAACAGCCGCCGCCGCCCCCCCCTCACGAGACCGCCTGGCCGCTGCCACCTTGGCGGCGGCAACAGGCGCCGCCGACCCCCCCCCACGAGACGGGCTTGTCGCTGTTTCGCCGGTGGCGGCAGCAACAGCTGCCGCCGCCGCCCCCCCCAGGGACCTCCTTGCCGCTCCCCCCGCGGAGGCGGCAGCAGCAGCCGCCACCGCCCCCCCCCGTGACCGCCTCGCCTCCGCCCCCGTCGCGGCGGCAGCAACAGCCGCCGCCGCCCCCTTTCGGCGAGACCGCCTTGCCGCCGCCAACACGGCCACCGCAACTGCCGCCACCGCCCCCGCGCGAAAGCGGCTTGCTGCCGCCCCCCCGACGGCGGCAGCAACAGACGCCGCCGCCCGCCCCCCGCGACACCTACGTGTCGCCGCCGCCACGGCCGCAGCAACAGCAGCCGACGCCCCCACCCCGGGACAACGGCTTCTTGCTGCCCCCGCTGCGGCGGCAGCAACAGCCGCCGCCGCCCCCCTCTCGCGAGACCGACTGGCCGCTGCCATCTCGGCGGCGGCAACAGGCGCCGCCGACCCCCCCCCACGAGACGGGCTTGTCGCTGTTTCGCCGGCGGCGGCAGCAACAGCTGCCTCCGCCGCTCACCCCCGAGTCCTCTTTGCCGCTGCCCCCGCGGTGGCGGCAGCAACAGCCGCCGCCGACCCCCCGTCGCGAGATCGCCTGGCCGCTGCCCCCCCGGCGGCGACAACAGCCGCCGCCGCCGCCCCCCCGAGAGACGGGCTTGTCGCTGTTTTCCCGGCGGCGGCAGCAACAGCTGCCGCCGCCGCCCACCCCCGAGACCTCGTTGCCGCTGCCCCCGCGGTGGCGGCGGCAGCCGCCGCCGCGCCCTTCTGGCGAGACCTCCTTGCCGCTGCCCCCCCGGCGGCGGCAACAGCCGCCGCGGCCCCCCCCGCGCGACTCTTACTTGCCGCCGCCACGGCGGCAGCAACAGCTGCCGCCGCCACCCCCCCGCGAGACGGGCTTGTCGCTGCCCCCCCGGTGGCGGCAGCAACAGCTGCCGCCGCCGCCCCTCCCCGAGACCTCCTTGCCGCTGCCCCCCCAGTGGCGGCAACAGGACCGGCCGCCGCCCCCGCCCCGCGCGACCCCCTTTCCGCCGCCGCCACGGCGGAAGCAACAGCCGCCGCCGCCCCCCCGCGAAACCGGCTGGCCGCTGCCCCCTCGACGGCGGCAGCAACAGCCGCCACCGCCCCCCCCCCGTGAGACCGCCTTGCCGCCGCCGCCACAGTGGCAGCAACAACCGCCTGCAACGCCACACCTCCGACACCCACTTGCTGGCGCCGTGGGTCATCATCATGTCAATGGTCTACGTAGTCTATTTTGTTTATACAACTACGATGAAGGCAAGACCTGCAAGAGGAGCCCCACAGCAGAACAAACCACCATTGACGCAAGAGGACAAGACCAGCCGCAGCAACATCGCTATGGATGTTTCCAGCGAGCTATCTTGAATGTGAATATATTTTTGCGCATGCTGCGCGTGTGCATCAAAGGCCTTTGGTCTAGGAGGTAGTGCACACCATTACCTCACAGGAAGTCCGCGGTTCGAGATCACGCAATCACAAGCTGTAGAAGGGTTTATCCCATCTTCTCTCCACGGGTCGAGCGCTCAGGGCACAGTATTAAGCGGACACATGGTAATATACCTCGGTAGTCTTGTGCTATGCAACGTATCTTCGGAAATTCCGTGGATGCAGGAATATCATAAATGAGATATTCATGGGTAGTAGGGCCGTCGCCCGTGTACAAGGTCTAAACCGCTTGTCGCAACCCTGAGCCTTCGACACTAGTCCATCGTTCGAAATCATTTCGGTGTTAGAGTTCTCTCGCGTTGGGGAAAGAGTTGGCAAATGTGAGCGTATCACCTCGAACTTCCTTTTTTTTTTGCTCGAATTGTCGTCGTTGACTTGCTTTTATTTTTGCTCGAATTGTCGTCGTATGGCCCTGTTGGCAGGGATATAGGGCCACCGACCGCGACCATGCGGGTTGCGGCGGCGACAAAAACAGAATGTGGGCTGCACAAATGTGGTCGTCCCGTGAGAGGAGGGACGGGGTGGGGGGGAGCACAAGCTGGTGCTTGAACTGCGCAGGATACCGAAGAAAGGTACGGACGTCCGGCCGTCCCTTTCGCCCCTGCGCTACCCACCACTTCGGCCACATCCTCTGCTGCAGTGGTAGGTCGCGCGCCAGCGCGCGGGCTGCCGGTGCGGCGACAGACTGCCGCGGACGGCCTGCGGCCGCATTTTGCCTCTTCCGCCCGGCACCTTCACGAGCACTCCTGCAACCGTCACCGATCACGCGTCGGCACCCTGGAGGCTGAAACAAGTGGTTGCCACATCCGACGCGACCGCGGTGCGTCGCCTGCAGTGGCATACGCAGCGGCTGGACAGCGACGGTGAGGGCTCTGTGTTCAGGCTCGTTGGGCGGCGGCAGTGTGAGCGGGCCGCGACGGCAAAGCGGTCAGCGCGGTAGAGGGCAGACCTCCAGCTGTCTTTCTCCATTCGCATCAGTCCATGATGCCTAATTTAGAGCTCTGTAACGCCCTGCAGGAACGGCAGCCACAGGGTCATGCCAGATTCCGAGAAAGAAGACAGCCGGGCACAAGCGGCTTCCATGCACAGGGACCCGTCAGCGGGCGGAAAATAGGAAGATGGGTTCTCGCACAACGGATCCATATTCCCCACCCCCGTCTTACCTGAAACAGGGTAGGGGCACCTGCTGGTACCATGTGCAGGCGCACCCAGTCCCCCCCGGCCGTATTCGTATTCGAGCGTGCAAGGCAAGCCGAGGGAAAGAGGCAGTAAACCAGTTCCGCTGATGCATTTGCACATGTCTCTAGCTCCTTTTTCTCGTCTCTGTGACGTCGTGTTGGAGCCGACGCCGCAAGCTCGTGAGCGACTCCCCAAACAAAGATAGTCGGGAAAAAGCGACTTCCATGTGGAGGAACCCGTCAGCGGGCGTCAAATGGGCGGATCGTTTATCTCACAGTGTATCCATGCTCCCCGCAGTCTGTTTACCGGACGCGTGGTCGTGGCATCTCCTGGTACCTGGTGCATGCGCACCCAGTCCTCCCCGGGCGTATTCGTATTCGAGCGTGCAAGCGGAGCCGAGAGAAAGGGGTATAAAACTGGTTCTGCTGATGCATTTGCACAGGTCTTTGGCTTATTTTTCTCGTCTCTGTGACTTCGTGTTGGAGCCAGCTCCGCAAGCTCGTGGGCGACTCCCCAAACAAAGATCGTCGGGAAAAAGCGACTTCCATGTACAGGGACCCGTCGGCGGGCGGAAAATGGGCAGATCGGTTTTCGCTTAATGTATCCATGTTCCCCACCCGCAGGGTACCCGCCGCGTGGTAGGGGCATCTCCTGGTACCATGTTCAGGCGCACCCAGTCCCCCCCGGCCACACCCGTATGCGAGTGGGCTAGGCGAGCCGAAAGAAAGGGGTATAAAACCGGTTCTGCTGATGCATTTGCACAGGTTTTTGGCTTATTTTTCTCGTCTCTGTGACGTCGTGTTGGAACCGTCGCCGCAGGCTTGTACCCAACTCCCATAAAAAAGATATTCGGGAAAAAGCGACTTCCATGTACAGGGACCCGTCAGCCGGCGGAAAATGGGCAGATCGGTTTTCGCTTAATGTACCTATGTTCCTCACCCCCGTGGTACCCGGCGCGTGGTAGGGGCATCTCCTGGTACCCTGGTCAGGCGCATCCAGTCCCCCCCGGCCGTATTCGTGTTCGAGCGTGCAAGCGGAGCCGAGAGAAAGAGGCATAAAACCAGTTCCGCTGATGCATTTGCACATGTCTCTAGCTCCTTTTTCTCGTCTCTGTGACGTCGTGTTGGAGCCGACGCCGCAAGCTCTTGGGCGACTCCCCAAGCAAAGATAGTCGGGAAAATGCGACTTCCTTGTGGAGGAACCCGTCAGCGGGCGTCAAATGGGCGGATCGTTTATCTCACAGTGTATCCATGCTCCCCGCAGTCTGTTTACCGGACGCGTGGTCGTGGCATCTCCTGGTACCTTGTGCATGCGCACCCAGTCCTCCCCGGCCGTATTCGTATTCGAGCGTGCTAGGCGTGCTGAGAGAAAGGGGTATAAAACCGGTTCTGCTGATGCACTTGCACAGGTCTTTGGCTTATTTTTCTCGTCTCTGTGACGTCGTGTTGGAACCGTCGCCGCAAGCTTGTAACCAACTCCCATAAAAAAGATATTCGGGAAAAGGCGACTATCATGTACAGGGACCCGTCAGCGGGCGGAAAATAGGAAGATGGGTTCTCGCATAACGGATCCATATTCCCCACCCCCTTCTTACCTGAAGCAGGGTAGGGGCACCTGATGGTACCATGTGCAGGCGCACCCAGTCCCCCCCGGCCGTATTCGTATTCGAGCGTGCAAGGCAAGCCGAGGGAAAGAGGCATTAAACCAGTTCCGCTGATGCATTTGCACATGTCTCTAGCTCCTTTTTCTCGTCTCTGTGACGTCGTGTTGGAGCCGACGCCGCAAGCTCTTGGGCGACTCCCCAAGCAAAGATAGTCGGGAAAATGCGACTTCCTTGTGGAGGAACCCGTCAGCGGGCGTCAAATGGGCGGATCGTTTATCTCACAGTGTATCCATGCTCCCCGCAGTCTGTTTACCGGACGCGTGGTCGTGGCATCTCCTGGTACCTTGTGCATGCGCACCCAGTCCTCCCCGGCCGTATTCGTATTCGAGCGTGCTAGGCGTGCTGAGAGAAAGGGGTATAAAACCGGTTCTGCTGATGCACTTGCACAGGTCTTTGGCTTATTTTTCTCGTCTCTGTGACGTCGTGTTGGAACCGTCGCCGCAAGCTTGTAACCAACTCCCATAAAAAAGATATTCGGGAAAAGGCGACTATCATGTACAGGGACCCGTCAGCGGGCGTCAAATGGGCGGATCGGTTATCGCACAGTGGATCCAGGTTCCCCGCCTCTGAGGTACTGAGGCCGACATACAGGCAGTTTGTGGCCGCATTTTCTGTAGCCCGCAGGCCTCCCCTGTTCGCGTTTCTGGATATGTTGGCCGGGCTCATTGATGATACAGTCGGGTGGACGGCGGATGTGGGGCGGACGAGTTCTGATCGGTGTCAATGAATCCATTATTGTGGCGCTAACGGGGAGGGTGCAGGAGGCAGTGCGGGACACACAACCCGCGGTCGCTCATGGCGCTGGCGTTGCAGCAGCAGCACATCGCCTCCCCCTGTCTCGGTGCCGTGTTGAGTCGTGCTTGGCGGCGGTGGCGCGACGGACGGGCTGGTCCTATTGAACGTGGTGTGATCTTCGCGTCATGCGACTTACGCAGTATCTGGAGGGGGAGCCGCCTCGTCCGTGTGCACCGCCCAATCCCGGGTAGACCCCCGAGAACGCACTTTGCTCCAATATGTGTGGCTCCTGCGCAATGCGCTCACCTCACAGTGAGCGAGCTGCTCCGGACTGGATATGACCATGGGGTGGGGAGGGTGGAGGAAAGGATATGTCGACAAGAAACACGGTAACCAAAGTCAATGCACATGCGGGGCAGGCACAATGAGACGGCACCACGAGCAGATGTAAGATGCAGGGGTGCCAAACAGTCCTGTTGCTCGCTGCTGCAACTTTCTCACATGTTCTCGTCATTTCCCCCTCGCCACATCTCATCTGCAAGCGAGGAGAAACACGCAGCTCCATCCGCATGCACCCCCCCACCACAGCCAGACCCACCCAGAACACACATTGCTCCTCGCATTTTGGCTTCCAGCCCGCGTTGGCGGCACGGCCACGTTCGCCAAACACAGCATCGATGGGGAACACCACAGGTAGTGCCTGCACCGGCCAGCAGCAAAAAAAGCGGGCTGCCAACATATGTAGCAGCACAAGAAAGACGAACAGTTTACAAACAACCAAGACAATTATGCAGGAACACCATTGGCCACACCCGCGTGTGTCTTGAGGAGGTTTTCCACCAAGTGCAGGATCTTGTCAGCTACCTCCAAGCCAAGACCAGCGGCAAAAACGTTACCGTGGTCGTTCTCCATCATCTCTAGGACACGCTGCTCAAACCACTCCATGAAGCGCTCGACCATCTCCTCCAAGCGAACACGAAAGTCACTCCGATCAACGCGAAGGTGGTTCTTAATGCGAGCTCGGATCGTCCCGCGGCACTCAAAGTTGAGGACATAGAACAAAAAACGAGAGGAGTTCGCCTTCCACACACCCATGCGCATCACCATCTCGACGTCACCAGTGTGGGCGAGCCAGAACTGGGTCGCCCCCCGCCGGAAGCCGTACAGACCCCCAACCCCTCGAGCGCTCAGTGCAGGATCAAAAGACAAAACAAAGGCGTCCAAGTGAGTTTGCCACCACACCTTGGTGACTGGCACATTGCCCATGGCCCCCCACGCCCCTGCATCACCGCCAACGTGCGTCACAAAGAAGGGAGCCGCCGAGCTCATGGAAAAGCCCGGCGACTCCTGCCGAAGGTGAACATACAGTGAGCAAAAAAACGGCAAATCACACCACAGCCACGGGCATCGAACACAAACCCCAGCCCCATCAAACTCTGCGGACGCGCGCATTTCAGCGTCGGAAGCACGGCTCGACCAAAAGTAGTATGCCGGCGTCGGCGCCGTCCCGGCGACGTTGGTCTTCAACTGAGAGTACCTCACGCGCACCCATCTCGGGTGGCCGTGCTCCTCGTAGAATGCCGAGTTGACGGCGTCCTCCTGCGGAGCGAAGGACACATCACGGCACGCCAGGCCAAGCAGGTTGTCGGGCCGCAGCATGGTGCACCACGAGAAGACCATAATGGTGAACAGGATGATACGCTCCAGCTGCAATGTCGTCACGTCTTCGACAGGCGCGCCGTCCCCCACTCCGTCCGTTGCCAAAAGCCCTGCCGACCTCATTGTGTCCGGCGTGATGGGAGGCGTTTGTGCTGCACGCTCACCCAAAAGAGTAGCCCGCTTGGACGACCCCGCCAACCAGTTGGCCACGACTTGGTCGTTGACTGGGTTTCCCTCGTGTGTCTCACCCGAGGCCACTTGCGCCGCCGACCGGGCAGCAGCGGGAATTGGCTTGTAGGAGTCCTTCCGGTTTCGGCAGCCAGAGACGTAAGGTGTTTGCCCCGCAAAATCTTGCGATGCTTGGGCATAAAAATGCCCAAGAGACGACGCCATGTTGGCAATCGAAGCCATGGAGAGCGGAGAGCCCTTGCCGCCCGTGAGATGCGCCCGACCGCCCGCCCGCAGCATCGCAAAGAAGCGGCGTAGCCGGTGGGGAAGGGCGGCGTCTAGGGTTGTTGCGAGGCGCAGTGCCTGCTCCTCCAGCGGCTCGGCGCCAGGCCCGTCGACTTGCCCATACGCAACTGCGAGGAAGTGCAAAAAGCGAGCTGTGACACGATCATTCGCTGACCAGGACTTCTCTGTCATCGCATAGGACGCGGCGTTGTTTGACGACGCGCGTCGAGCCGCGCGCTCCGCACAGTGCACCTCAAAGGAAAGTTGCCCAACCGCTGGGGCGCCCTCCACGTGCAATCGCCCAGGGTCGACGGCGCCCGGCCCGAAGTCCTGCACCTCATCCCCCTCGTCGTCGCTGTTACCCATGCCGCCATCGTTGAGCTGTTGGGCAGCAGCAATAGCCGCGGCCATGGCACCCTCAGGTAACACCATCTCTACGTGTAATGGATGCAGGACCACCACGAAGAGGAGTGTGGGGCGCTACGACCACGACAACGCAGTATGGGGGAGTGACACCCTCCTTTGCCCGCCGGCTGCGGAAGAGCCACCGCCGCGATTCTGCCACGCCCGTAATTGTTGATGCCGTAGACCTGTTCACGCAGTCCACAAAAGGTCTTCACACTGATGAAACACTTCACCTTTTTTTCCACGAAAGAGTGCAGACAGGGAGAGAGTCCTCAAGTTGTTCGTGGCAGCACTTATAAGTAACGCTGCCAGCATGAGACTTGTCATGACTCTGTGTACAAGTTGTTTGGATTTGATCAGCGTGCACACTCTCTGTCAGCCCTGAGTTCCCAGCCAACCGGAGGACAGAGATCGAGTTCACACAGCGAGAGTGTGTAGAGGCACCAACGTGGTGCCAAAAGGAGGCCCGGGCGCTACCGTCCGCAGAGCTCGGGGTTACAGAGAGCCGGGTACGGCCGCCGACCGTCGCGGCAACGGCTTGAACTAAGCAGAGCGCCTCAATCGGCCAGTCGCCTCCAACCCCGAGGTGGCCGCGACGGATCGCATCTGCTGTAGGCTCGAGGAGTCTATGCCGTGCCGTCATCGTGGACCGGAGAGGAACGGAGATATGGACAGAACACGCCGCAGGGTAGGGACTTCAAAAACAGGGACTGTTGTTGCAGACGTGAAACTGCCAACATCAGACGGAGGAAACCCGAGCGTCGTCGCACGGGTCAGACTGTCTCCTTGCCCCTGCCTTGCATCTCGGCTCCGGTGGCCCCGGGTAGCAGCCGGGCCCTGCGCAACGGCGCCCGGCCGTCCAGCACAGGGTCGGGCCAGCACGTACCAAGCCTGTTGGTGCGGGTGCCATGCACGCAGTGGAGGGAGGCGTGGACCCCCAGTGGCAGTGCCCCCGTAAGCTGCACAGCGCCTATCCGGTGGAGCGACGAGGTGCCGCGACGTCGCTTTACTCTTGCGTTTTCCTCGCCAGCCGAGCACAGGCCTCGGCTGCCCCACCACTTCACGTGCACGTCCCCCCGCTCCACGCGCCTCAAAACGTCGCCGACCCTGGCACGGCCGCGTACCGCGTTTGCCGCCGCGCGCGCACGGCCCGCGTGACGACCCCCCCCCCCCCCCCCCCCCCC
>Ga0209093_1002499_pt1 | contig 10173 bp, 13 predicted proteins | sample SidtaG_4_FD_187450 | JGI IMG/M metagenome (GOLD analysis project Ga0209093, IMG submission 187450) | Marine algal microbial communities from Sidmouth, United Kingdom - Sidmouth_Male1 metaG (SPAdes) (version 2) | ecosystem: Host-associated > Algae > Red algae > Unclassified | place: Sidmouth...
CGCACCAAGCAATCGGGGAGACCGGCAAGACGAGTAGCCCAGGCGCTACCCGGAGTACAAGGCGCGCGGTCAGCCCCAAGGGCCAAACCCGGAGCGGACTGCACAACCTCCCCCGCCCCGCGGTCATCCGAGACAAGCGCCGTCGTGTCCAGCCGCGTCAAGGACCCCCGCCGCTGCTCCCGGGACCAGCTCAGCGCCAGGTCGGGGCGCATGGCCAGGAATCCTTGGAGGCGCTCCGACGTGTTGACATCCTCGGGCGGCGCGGGAACGACACCCACGGCAACCGGGTACAGGGGCACCAACAAGGCGGGGGGCAGGAGACTCGGGGCGGGCGCGTCGCCCGGCCCATCCGCGGGCAAGGCCACGCCCGGGATGACCCCACCGACGGGCACCGGGCTCGTGCCGGCGGGACCACCGTGCTCCCCAGAGTGGTCGACCGACCCCTGCGCGACCTCCACGGACCCCAACGATGACATCTGTACTTTGGTCAGGGACGCCTTGCTCTTGCCCTTGGCCTTGGACCGGGACGCCTTGCCCTTGTGCCGGCTACCTCCACCACGACCGGACCTCCTCCAGGGGACAAGGTGGGGACTGGGGATGATAGGCCTGGTTCTGGGTCCCACGGGGATAAGGTGCGCACCAGTGGAACAAGACAAGGGGGGGGGACGCGCGTGCGGACTCGCCCTCACCCGGGCGTGGACCCACCTCCTCTCTATTTCCCTGGATGACCCGCGACCCAAGCCCGACGATCCTCCTCCTCCTCCCCACGGACCACCCACACGCGGGGCGCCGGTTGGCCCCGGGATCGGGACGGACGGCAGCCGGGCACGCACGCTACCCCCCGAGACGCGCGGGACACCGAAGGGTCGTGACGAGGCGCCGGTTGGGGAACCGCCTGAGCTGGCCCGGGACGGTCCAAGCTGAGAAGGGAGCTATGTCGCATCACGCGTCCCAGCCAACGCCCCTTGGCTGGCCAGGATGTCGTTGGTACACCGGGTGACGCGAATGACGTGTCACGCCCCGGTTCGGACAGGTGGCGCTGTCGGTGCTGGGTGGGATCTTGATTGATTGTGGGTCGTTTGCATTTGGTTGTCAATTGTTTGAACTATCTGCTTTACAGTAGGGGGGTCCACTCTCATGGATCCCCAGATCTCCCCATGGGGAGGCTACTGCGTGGGATTCGGGGCCATTCGGGCCCGCTTGCTCGGTTAGCTTAAGGGGACAGCGGGGCGCCCGTGGCCCGGCTTCCCCACAAAAAAAATATCTTCGTTCTCACCTCCTTCCTCCCTCTTTGCGCCTTCGGGTGTTTTCCTAGGTGACCGTGTCACCGGGCGAGAGTAGAGCAAGGGCGTGCGGGTGGGTTCCCTCAGCTGGGCAGGTGTCCCTATCTGTTTCTGTGGGCTGGGGTGACACGATGTTTTATGCGACACATCGCCTTGGTCACTGGATGACGGCTGTGTTCGTACCCAGACCCACGTCTGAGGGATGCTCGTCAGTCGAACAGCGAGAATTGACTGCTGTATTGATCCCCAAATCAAGTGACAGAGTCGTAATTTGGCGTGACATGCATCAGATTCGAAGATTATTCGATTGCCCGTGGCAACCTCAACACCCTCCACCGCAGCCGGCTTGTGACTGTGTGGCGTGTGTCTGAATCGAATAATGAATGTAATCATACCGAAGTGGTGTAGCGATTGGTTCTTTTCTTTTGCAGACCGCCTAACTTTGGCCGATCTGAACAAGAACACGAGAACTGTTGTCCTTTTGAAACCTTTCGATAGGTTCACACTTGTCGTGCATGTATCTATGCATACTTCACAGCATGTCGGCCAGTTCTTTTTCATTGAAACAGGGGGTGGGACAAGAGCGAGCCGTCGGCGACCCGACCGTCTTCGTGCCGACTTCTACGCTACGCCGCACCCCCCCCGCTCTCCCCCCCCTCTCACCCTCCCGTCCCCACCACCGTCGACCCCGTCGCTCCGTTTATCGTTGGCATTTGTCACCCGTTGGCTGACGCAGAGTGTCACACGGAGTTCTGTAGCCGTGGCGTACTCTAGGGTAGGGTTGTGCATTACGACCGTTTTTCGGATGCGGGGTGGGCGATGCACGCCTATTCACTCCATTTTGCATTGCCCCAAGATTGGTGTGCCCCTGATCACGCCCCTAATGTAGCCCCTGTGTTGGCATTACTTGATAGGCGATTCAAAGTACCCAATTTGGCTTGTCGAAAGGTCCACCAAATTTCGGAAATCATGGGGGACCAGGTCGGCGACGGTGATGGAGGGGGCGCCGGCGGCGAGCTACAGCGCCTCCTCGAAGAGGGGGTTTCCCGATGCGCCGCGGCCGGCGCCGGCTCCCCTGGCCCAAACGTGGGCCGTCCCGGTGACAAGGACTCCGCCGCGCGCTTCACCGAGAATGAATTGATGACCATCTACCCTGGGTTGGTGCGCGCCCGCATGGGTGGGTTTGCGGCAGGTGGGGCGCCTGGTGGCGGCCAGTAGAGCGGACCTCCCATGATGCTGCATAGCATCTATGACGCAAAGTGGTACCTGGCGGAGGCCAAGAGAGTTTATCGCATGTAGCTGCTTCCTCCATGATTCCAGGCGAGGCGACTGTTAGTTCCGCCACTCTAGTGCGCGTCCTTTCCTATGAGTCTGCTTCAGCAACGACTTCTCATGCCTGGAAGCACAAACTGGTCCCGAGTTCCACATCGATATCTATGGCCAGCCTCGCACTCCGAGGCGAAGTCATGACCACCAGAATCTTGAGCTACATGAGACAGCAGGACACCTGGCCCCCGCTCCGGATCGTCAGCGCATCTGCACTTCAGTTGTGTCTGGTTACTTCTTGGCGATTTCGCGGCAACACCGCCACGTCATGGGTCGCCACAAAGTCGCAAAATGGGCCACTGCACAGCAAAGACGTGCGCACCTAAGAAGAACTCTGCCATACAACTACGCAGCCGCATTGCGCATTTGTCTGCTGGCCATATTGATTCGTTGATATGAGTTTTATTTGTCATCTGATGGCCGGCACCACGTCGGCGGATGCAATCCGAGAAGCACGGCGCCCTTCGCGAGATCGGCGGTGTAAAGAAACACACCCGATTACGCGAGAGCGCCGTGCACCCTGAGAGATCTTCCAGGGCGAACCGCCACCCTCCACGCCGCACGCGCGCCACACATCCGCCCCCAACGTGCTGAGTCGAAGTGCGCGTGTAGCGCGGCACCGTCCCCCTCCCTGAAGCCCTTCCACAGCCTCTACCGCGCCACCCGCGACTCCGCTCGAGCTGTCCCCGGCCATCGCCTCGTCGCCCATTACCCACCCCGCCGATCTTGGTCCCCCATCCCCCGCCCCGCGACAGTTTGGGCGTGCCTGTCGTATAAAACGCCGTGTCACCCCAGCCAACAGAAACAGATAGCGACACCTGCCCAGATGAGGGAACCCACCCGCACAACCTTTCTCTTCTCTCGCCTGGTGACACGGTCACCTAGGAAAACACCCGAAGGCGCAAAAAGGGAGAAAGGGCGTGAGAACGCAGTTATTTTTTTGTGGGGAAGCCGGGCCGCGGGCGCCCCGCTGTCCCCTTAAGCTATCCGAGCAAGGGGGCCCAAAGGGCCCCGAATCCCACGCAGTAGCCTCCCCATGGGGAGATCTGGGGATCCATACCAGTGGACCCCCCTACATTCAAGCAGATAAATCAAGCAATACACACTCGCATGCGAACGACCCACAATCAATCACGATATCAGCCAGCAAGGAAAAGGCCACCTGTCCAATCTGGGTCACGCCGTGTCAACGGCAACGATCGATGCCCCGCTGGAGACCGTACCGGCCAGTGCCGCGGCCCGGCACCGCGTGATGCGACTTAGCTCGCTTCTCCGCTTCGACCATCCCGGGCCAGACCAGGCAGTCACCAAATCGGCGGTGCGGCACGTCCCTGGCGAATGCGCGCGCGGGCGGGAGCCCTGGTGTAGGGCGTTGGGATTGTACCCCCCCCGCCCCCCCTGGTCCATCGGGTGCCGCGCGTGCGCTTGCATCTCGGTGGAGTCCGGTCTTCCGTGCGGCACCCACAGGTAGGAGCAAGGAGTGAGAGGCGCCTGCCGGCGAGTGCGTGTGCAGGCGTTGCCCCCTCCCCCCTTGACGTATTCCACTGGTGACCACCTTGTCCCCCGAGGGTCGCGAGCACCCCCACGCTTGACTGGTGCCACTGGTGACCACATTTTCCCCCGAGGGTCGCGAGCACCCCCACCCTTGACCTGTTACACTGGTGAGCACCTTATCTCCCGAGGGTCGCCAGCACCCCCACCGGCCCTAGAAGCACATGCCCCGACCTCATTTCCCGGAGGAGGACCCGTTTCGGTGGCAGCAGCGGGCACTCGGCCAAGGCGTACCGGTCCAAGGTCAAGGCGTACCAGGTGCAAGGCAAAGGTGTACCTGGCCAAGCCTAAGGCTACTCGAGCCCAGAGCAGGACCATCCGGTCCAAGGTCACGATGCGGTCGTCACTTCCGGAGGAGGATGCGTCTGCCGGCGGCGGAAACAGCTGGGAGCGGGCCGAGGTTCCGGAAACTGGGCAGGCACGGCCGGTGGTGTGATCCCGGGCGTGACCTTGCCGGCGTCGCGGTCCTCCGGTCTCTGCGGCGCGGGGATCCTGGCGGCAGCTTTTCCCGACGCGTCGCTGCCGGGTTGTGATGTCTACGCCTGTCACACCGCCGGGCTACTGCCGCTCCGCCTTAACACCGGTCATTTCCGGGCTCTCCACCCGGCTTCTCGACATGGCCTTGGTATTTGTGCGGTCGGCCGGGCGCCTTGTCGGGCGGGTCACACATCATCTTTGGCAGGTGGTGACTTCCTGTCGGGAGCAAGACTCCGCTTCACAACCGAGGTGAAACAGGGAGAGCGGTTTTCCAGCCATCCTGGCCGCAATCCGAAGGCACCTGAGTGACCGGGACCCCGAGGAAGCAAGGTGCAAAAGTTCATCACGAAGACGACCAGCGGTGGTCGTCGTTCCTCGGTGCCTGTTGTTGTCCTTCGACGGCGGCTGCGCAGTGCACCTCGTTGCTGAATCCACCACGAGCCCGGTTCTGACTCAAATTGCTCGTGAAATCTCGTTGAAAACGGGCTCCTGCTCGCACGCTGAGAGCGTTTGCTCGTGTTCTGTTCAAGCAACTCGTTGTGGCGTGGTGGCGACAACATACGGGCGTCATTAAGAGCTCTTTCAAGTCCGCTCAAGTTCTTACAAGTGCGACTTGATACACTAAACGACTGCGGTGCTCAGTACCGGATCTGTGCCGAGTAGGGCAAGAAATACGTAGAAGGACACCATCGTGCTGCCCACGAGCAGTGGAAGGTTGTGCCCACTCCGGGGCGGTGGGTGGGAAGAGAGCAGACATTTTTCGCAGCCTGACGCCTCTCTACCGGAGTTACCCGCTCTGGCCGCCGCCGCAGCCGACACCCTCTCTCGGCCTCCTGACCCTGCGGGAGCAATCACGCACTCCTCTGTTGTCCAGTAGAGAAAATAGGACGTGACCTCGCAAGCGAGGGTGCAGACCTGGCTCACTCCTCTCCTGCACTGCCCAACCCCCCCCCCGCCCCGCAAGCACCCGCCCCTCGTACCAATAGAAGAAGTACGACGTGGCCTCGCAAGCGAGGGTGCAGTCCCGGCTCACTCCCGGCCTGCGCTGCCCTCCTCCGCCCCCCCTCACGCGCGGAGTTCTTCGACAAAATTGGGAAGGACGGGAAACCGGCACAGAGTCGGCAGAGACACGCGGATATCGTGCCGAAAGCCCCGCAACCCTCCCCGAGGTGGGGGGCGTCGAAACCCGCTTTTTCCGCACGGGATGCACAGTTCCTTGGAAATCTTCACAGAACTTGGTGGGAAGTGAGTTCACGATATCGAGACCATTCCCTTTCGCCGTTCACGGAGGGACAGTTGCCGCTCGGGTGGCTGGTATTAAATACTGCCAAGTCGCAGAGAAAGGGGAACTAAGTGTGAAGACCCGGTGTTCGTGCAGCACCTCGCCACCCGTGCTCGACTTAATAGACGCGCCTCGACACGGGGGTCCTAATGCATGGTGCAGAAATCGAACAAAAACCTCGTTGAGAGCAACGAAGAGCTCGCACGCGCAAGTTGAGCATCTGCATACGTTTGCATACTGGCATTCACACTATGGCCCTGTACACCGTGGGAGGCGCCTCCAGAGACGCTTCTGATGCATCCAAAAAGTCGGTGTAGAATGCTCGACTGCAAAAGTATGCAAGGGAAAACATGGCTCGCACGAGAAAAAAGCTCCACAGAGGCGCTTACGAGGGGTCGTGCAAGTTCTGAACGAGCAGTGTGAGTCAGAACCGGGCTCGTGGTGGATCCAGGAACGAGGTGAACTGCGCTGTCGGCCTTGGCGATACGGCTTGTCGATGATGACGCTTCTGTGGTCGCGACCTCGGCGGGGTTCGAACCCTGGTTCTCCAGGCGCCCGAAACGAACACCTTAACCATATGTCCAGATCATCTTGGGTAATGTCGAAGTGAACGTCCGGTTGGCTTTCGACGCCACTTGTCTCACTGCTGCTCTTTGTTCTCCCGCACCGGCACCACCTTGTCGGGGTCCTGGGGAAGCAGCCCCTTCCGTCGACAGTACCGGTACGCCGCGGCAACGAACAGGCGACCCGAGTGTTTCCAGGTGTCGTCCGGTCCATGCCAAACCAGCGGGCCAACAACCAGGGGACCCCCTCCTCGTCCCAAGTGTGGTCCACGACCCGCTCGAGCACAAACTCGGACCCACCAAGTTGGAGCGCGTCCGGGACTGCCACTTGCGGTTGCTTGGGTGGGTTCGCGGGGTCCACCGGTCCCGCCGGCACCACGTGGTCGCCGCTAACCCGGTACGGCAGTCCGTCCTGGTCGATCAGGTAGGTTCTCCTGTCGGTCTTCAGCGCCTCGTACGGTCTGGTCACTTTAAGGTCGAGCTTGTGCTTCCGGGTGTGGTTCCGCAGGTACACCCAGTCACCAGTGGTCACCGACACTCGGCGGTGGCGGAATTTCTTTTCATAATCCCTCTTGTACCGTGCTTGTGTCTTGTCAAACGAGTCCCGTACTTGGGGGAGCAAGGTCTTGAGCGACTCCAGGAACGCGTTCTTGGCTCCGGCCACGGACTGGCTCGGGTCCGGCGTCATGCCGTGCGGCATCCGTTCCAGGGAGAAGTTACTCAGGCGCCGTGCGGTGACCAAGTCCATGGCGGCCACTCCCATCGTCCGGTGTGTCCTTGAGATGTACGCCAGCGCCAGCACGGAGACGAGCTCGTCCCAGTTGTCTTTCTGGTCCTCGATGTAGGGCATGAACATGTCTACGAGCGTCTTGTGGAAGCGCTCGGCCTGGCCATTGGTCTGCGGGTGGTATGTGGACATGTACAGATTCCGGATGCCCATGAGGTTGCACACACCCTGGAAGAACCAGGACACGAACTGGGGTCCGTTGTCCGTCAGAACTGTGTCCGGGGGACCATACACGGAAATACGATCCCGGCAGAACGCCGACGAGACGTCCGTCGCGGTGATGCCAGCCAGGGGCACGGCAAGTACCAGCTTGGAGAACCGGTCGATGATGATCAGGAGGAAGACGTTCCCAGAGTTGGTCTCTGTCAAGGCACCGAGGAGGTCCATAGACAAGCTCGCGAAGGGATCCGTCGCCGGGAACAACTTGAGCATCGCCGTGCGTCGCCTTGGTGCAATCCTGTTTCGGGCACAAGACGCACAACTGGCCACCCAGTCGTACACGTCTGCGGCCGTGGACTCCAATTAGGAGTGGCTCCTGATGGAGGCGTACTTCCGGTTGACCCCAGGATTACCGGCGCGCACCACGTTGTGTTCCAACCGCAGGAGGTCCTGGCGGAGGATGAACGGGACGTACACCTGGACAGCCCCGTCCAGGAGCGCAGCACGCACGAGGAGCCCCTCCTTGGTCTTCGAAAAGCGTGAGTACTCGTTCTGGTCCATCTTATCTCGTAAATCTTGGCACGGATGGTCCTCCTTCTGCGTGGCCAGCATGCGCGCGAGCGTGACCGGCTGTTCCTTCTCTGGCTCCCTGTAGCTCGGCGCCACCCAGCCACGGGAAGCGTCAGAAAGAACGAGGCAGGGAATCTCTTCCGGGATGATGGACCGATCCGGTGCCAGCGTCGGGAGACGCGACAAGGCGTCGGCACAGTGGTGCTCCCTTCCCGGTCTGGTGCATACCTTGTACATAAACTCCGACAACCGGAGGCGCCAGCGAGTGACCCGTCCTTGAGCACTGTCTATGTTCAGCAGCCAGCGGAAACTGGAATGGTCCGTCCGGAGGAGGAACTCCTGTCCCTCGAGGTATGGGCGGAGAAGAAAACATGCCCAGACCACGGCCAGGCATTCTCGGTCCGTCGTGGAGTAGTATTGCTCGGCCGGGATGAGGCCCCGGCTGTAGTAGCCGACCGGGAGGATGCTCTTGTCCGGTTGGTTCTGCAGGAGGGTACAGCCGACTTGGACGGCGCAGGCGTCGGTATACAGGTTGAAGAGACTCCCACATCGGGGGAGCGCCAGGATCGGTGTCCAAGTCAAGCGCTCCTTCAATACTCGAACGCCGCCAGCTGAGCTGCATCCAAAGGAGGGAGCACGTGCGGGAGTTTTTTGCTGGTGAGCTTGGTCAGGGGCTTGGCGATGTGCGCGTAATCGTTGATGAAGCGCCGGTACTCGTTACACATGCCCAGGAAGCTCTTGAGCTTCGTCTGGATACACGGGGGAAGCGCTTGCGCCAGGCTCGTGATGCTCTTCTGGTTCACGAGCAGCGTACCTGGACGGACAAATTGCCGCAGGTACGCGACATCTTGCTGGAACAGGTGGCACTTCGAGGGCTTGAGTGAGACACCGGCCTTTTCCGGCAGGAGGAGGACTTCACGGAGGTGCCGGATGTGATCGTCCTGTTGAGCATTGCTCAGCAATTCCATGTCACTCAATGCTTCGGCGGGATGTCACATTACAATTTGTTCTGTACTTTGACATTGTATTTGATGTTTTCGCATGTACTTGATTTTGGGGGCACCCTTTACGGGATGAGCTCCGGGAGATTAGCGAGGTGCATGGTCGGGATTTTGAGGGGCTGTGAGCGTGTGTGCTCGTGGCCCGTGCGCCCTCCGCCCGCGGAGGTGCGTGTTGTGTGTATGCATGCTGGGAGTGGGGGTGTCTGCGGGTGCTGAGAGCATGGGGGCGCTTGGGTCTTATCAGGCTGCCCCCTTACGGCCCGCGCCACCTCTACGATAGAACCTTAACGCACCCACCCACTGTACTGCTCGCTTCACAGGTTATGGGCCCAGTTGTCGCTGGTGGTCATCGTCTCTCCTCTCCTACGGTCTCTAGGGGGACGACGTTGCTCGGGTCGCGGTGTGTTCCGGCGTTGGACGGGCGGGTACAGCCTCTAGCGTCGACAGGGGTGTACCGGTGGGTGCCACGGTCGTCAACATCTCGGACCACGTCCGCTTTGGCGGCCCGCGGTTTGCACAGCTGGACGACGACTACAAAGTGTGGGCGGCGTATCAACGTGCGCAGCTCAAGAAGGAGAAGCTGTGGAAGGCGGTCGTGACGGGGCGTCCTGCTTCTGGGTCGGACGACAAGAAGGCCGACCCGGTGTTCGAGAAGTGGGACGCCATGAATGAGGCGGCTCTTGCGACCATCCAGATGTCGGTCAAGCCCGTGCACCTGAACACGTTGACGTCGGTCGACACGGCCAAGGAGGCGTGGAACGCGCTCAAGGGCATGTTTGAGGCGCGGGACAACGCTCAGCTGCTTCGGCTCATGGAAGAGCTCAGAAGCCTGAAGAAGGGCGACGACGAGAGCATCATCAAGTTCACGTCGCGCGCCAAGATGATCCGGGAGGAGCTGGCCATGCTCGGCAACCCGGTGGACGACAACACGCTCGCGCTGCGTGTCTTGTCGGGGCTTTCTTCCGAGTACGGGATGCTCAGGACGGTCCTGGAGAACAAGGACGTCAAGCTGGTCATGTCGGACGTGACAGCGAAGCTGCTTCAAGTCGAGCAGCGGAACATGTCTGCGGGCTCGTCGAAGCCCGTTGGTAGTGTCAAGTCGCAAGCTTTCGCGGCTGCGGCGCCAAAGAAGCCGTTTGACAAGAAGTCGGTCGTGTGCTACTACTGCGATAAG
>Ga0209093_1002500_pt1 | contig 10170 bp, 9 predicted proteins | sample SidtaG_4_FD_187450 | JGI IMG/M metagenome (GOLD analysis project Ga0209093, IMG submission 187450) | Marine algal microbial communities from Sidmouth, United Kingdom - Sidmouth_Male1 metaG (SPAdes) (version 2) | ecosystem: Host-associated > Algae > Red algae > Unclassified | place: Sidmouth...
AACTGTTACCGTGAAGACACCGGTCATCGCTTTGTAGGAGTGTAATGAGTTCTGCAAGATGGAGCAATATCTCCAATCGAAGCAAGATGGAAAAGTTTTGAGGCCCATCGATGTCGCTCAAATGGGCGGTCGAAGGAATTTTCTACCTGTGAGCCACACTATGCAGGGCCACAGGCACTGTCGGGACACGCCCGCAGAAGGGTCAGGACCGTGCGCCCACGTGGGCAACGAGTGCTGTGACGGCTACTTGCCGTGTCAATCGCCTGGTACGCAGAACGTTGTGGACAGGGGCGCGCGCCTTTTACAGCTGCTTACTTTTTCCCGGTGGCTCGTGTGGCGGCGGGTCGACGGCGTATGCCCCTTTGCCCGTGCACAGGGGCGTGGCATCAACGCACAAGCATGGTCACATCATGTAAATGGCGGCAGTGGCTTCGCCTCTGTACTTTCGTCTCACAGGGCGGGGGCGGGCGCCGCGGCTATGCGCCCCTCTTCGACCGCCCGCTCCAGAGCAGGGAGCACGCCGCGGCCATAACCCGCAGGTCGCTCGCTTTTGGTGGGGGCGGGAGCCGCGGCGGCAAGCCGTGGTGGCGCCACCCCCACTGCCGCCCGCTGCCACCACAGCAGCCAGCGCCGCGACCACCGCCGCCGCATTGATTCCCACTGCCACCACCACCACTGCCGCTGCCCGCCACCGCCGGTGCTCGGCGTTGTCAGCACGTGGCTGCAGAGCGAGTGGGATTCCTCACCCCCCCCACCTCTAGCACAGCCTTCAGCGGCTGATGAGGCCGCCTCGTTCGTTTGAGAGACCCAACCGCCGCCAAGTTATTCGGATTCTGCGTGCAGGCTGCTGGGCGGAGATGGACGCGGCGGCAATGTGGTCGACGGCGGAGCTGGGGGCAGTGGCACAGGCGGGTCGGGGAGGAGAGTGGAGGGGAGGGCGGGGCTGTCGTGCCCACGGTAACGCAGTGACTTTGTACTTTAAGGGGAGCACGTCGGAGGACAGAATGCACAAAGAAGCAGAGTGCGACAATAGTACGCCAAGAACGAGCAAGAAAGAATGTGCCAAGGCAACTAAACAACACGAATATGAGCACGAGACCACACAATGGACGTCTGCAACACATCCGCCATCCTCAGCTTCGACCGCTGCGTGGAAGGCGACGGGAACCGGTTCTGGTACGGGTACGAGTGCATCCCAGCCCTCACACTCAGCAGACAAACAGCAACTAGATCAGCATCCACCACCCTCCCATGTAAAACTCGCTTGGACTTCAACAGCCTCCCCTCCGCAACCAACTGACCTCCCTCCACGTACAACTGGCAGACAGAGTTGTCAGGGGCATCCTCCACCGACACGTTCCGCGTGGATGGTGCTCGCAGCACCGCCGGCTTGGATGTGGGCATCACGGGTGGGCGGGAAGCCGAGGAGCGCATCCCGACCCGTCGCTTCTTGGTCACCAACTCGGTCTTAGCCTCGTCGCCAGCCACGGCTGCGACCACACGCTTGCCGCCCGCAATGTTGGCCGTATAGGTGGCCGGCACCTCGGCCATGGGCCTGGGCGTCGCCGTTGGCGTGCTCGAGGAGTCGGCCGACGAGCGCAACCGCATACGGCGAGTACCAGTGAAGGTCCTAGGTGGTTGCACGGGCAGCTCCGGGACAGAAGACACGAAGGCGGCTGCAGGTGAGACGGGCGCGGAAGGCGGCTGCAGGGGCGAGCGCGGGTCCCCAATCGAGGACGCCGATGCCGACCCAGCCGTCGCAGCCACCCCCGCCACGGCAGCCTCCACCTGCGCCAAAGCCCGACCGGACCCAAAGGACCGCCGTCCCACTCCAACGCGCGCAGTCTTGCCTAAATGGTCTCTGGACAACAACCGGCCCGTGCCGACTGCTCCTGTACGCCCTGCCGTCGGGCCCACCCCTCCCTTGAGCTTCTCCGCCTGAGAAACCGCCCCACTAGCACGGGTCTTCTCCAATCCCGCAGCCGCCCCAGAAGAACCTTGGTGCCCAACCGCGTCCGCCCAGGACACCGTCCGCCGCGACGAAGACCCATGGTGCTCGGGCAACTGCCCGCATGGTCCAGGTGGAGGTGTATCTGGAGGGAGTGAAAGCGGTGGAGAGGTAGTAGTTTTGCCAGAGGGAGATGGCGCAGGCGACGAAGGCCGACTACCGGCAGTCGGGTGACCTGCTGGACGTCCAGCCGCAGGTGGAGAAGCCGCTGGCGGTCGAGCAGATGGAGCGCACGATGGCCGTGTAGCAGCGGATGTAGAAGGCGCCGATTGAGGGGGTGCATGTGCAGCAGCAGCAGCTGCCGGTGTGGACGCAGCTGACGGAGATACCTTCGGTTGAGGAGGAGCACTCGCAGCAGCAGCAGCGGCTGGCGCGTCCGTAGCTGGTAGAGAAGCCGCTGGCCGAGGGGGAGAGCTTGCAGCAGTGGCAGGTGTTGCCGCAGCTGGTGGAGAAGCTTCAGGCCGAGGTGGAGCACTTGGAGCAACGGCTGCCGCTTCCATAGCTGGTGGAGAAGCCGCCGGACGAGGTGGAGCACTTGGAGCAACGGCTGCCGCTTCTGTAGCTGGTGGAGAAGCCGCCGTCCGGGGGGGAGCACTTGCAGGAGCGGCCGATGTGGACGCAGCGGGTGAGGCAGCAGCATCCGTGGACAGAGTTGCATGACTTAATCGCGTGCGGCGAGGAGGCAGTGAAGAAGGGATGGCTGGTCCTCCGGCCGCGCCAGACCGGGATTCGCTGTCAGCGATGCGTGTGGGCGCACAGGAGTCAATCACTCGCTGAGCAGCCAAAAGGGCGGCTGTAACACTCTGCGCGTCGAAAGCTTCCGCGCTATCGCTCGCCGTCACAGGCGACGCTGCAGAACCACCCGAGCCAGCGGCGCCAGCCGCGCCACCAGACGGCAGAAGAGAGTGGCCAGGAACAGGGGGCGGGGGCATGCGCGACGGGTGGTGCGTTGGAGGGTTAGAGCCGGTGGCAACCCAGTTGTTGGGGCGGCGTGGAGTGGCATCAAAAGGCGTGCCCCGCTGACGCGGGTCCGCCCGCCGTCTCGCCAATTCTCCCGGTGTAGGCGCCACCCTGGAACCCGCTCTAAGGCCCGCCAGGGAAGAGAGACTCGCCAACCGCGGAGCTGCGCGTGCCACCTCGTGCAAAGGTTGTGGCTTGATGGTTCGGACGTAGCTCTTGAGCGCCTCCATTGCCGTTGGCTCCATCTGTGCCAGTAGAAGCACGTTGGCCAAGCGCTCCACCGGCGGGTCATCCCGCTTGGTGAGCCACCGCTTGAGGGTAGCCGTCACCCGCCCGTCCGACACATCGTACGCGGGGATCATCTTGGCCAGTAGGCTGTTGCGGACGATGACGGTCATCGGCCAAACGTCGTGTGTCGACTTCCGCGGCCACCACGGCAGCGTGAGCAGCATTGACTGCACGGTGCGGGCGCCCGCACGCCGCATCGCCGCCGACATGAGGGGGATGACCGCGCGCACATGCTGCTTGGGTCGGTTGTTGCCCAGCAGCTCCAACACCCGTTCGACGGTTGCATCCGACGGGACCACAGGGGCGGGCTTGCACGTCGACACCGGAGCCTTCAGCACCCTTGACCGGCGCCTGCTATGCAGGTAGCGACTCTCCATCAGAAAGTCATCGCTGTCCTCCTCCTCGTTGATGCTGTGGCTTCCATTGTCGGTCACGTAGGTCGCGTCATTAGGACTGCTCTCATGGCCACCGTCGCCCGCCAGAGCGGCGGCCAGCTCTTGGCCGGCGCTCGCGTCCGGCAGCGTGCCCCGTCCCGCTGCGTCGCGGTCACCAGCAAGACCCGCACCCGCGCCGCGCGAGACAGACGTAGCAACTGCTGACGAGCTGGCTGGCTCGTTCTCTTGCGTGGACGCCGTCGGCGTCTGTACCAGCCGCGGCCCTTGAGACCCAACTGGGGCGGTAGAGATGTGGCGGGGGGCGTTGGGCGTAGAGAAAGCAGCACGCGGACGAGCGGCGCCAGTACCAAGCGTGTCATGGTCGGCTCTGCCGACCGTCGCACCGGAGGACGTGGTGCCATTCGCACCTACGGCAGAGCTTGTAGGAAGCACAGCAGTTGGGGACGTCTCGGTCTCGACTCCGCGCCGCGCACCCGACGCCGCGTTGCCGCCTTGTGTTCTGCCATTCAGCAGCGGGTTGATAGCGTCCGACCCGTGCTGCATGGCGTCGCCGCTCTCTGCGAAGCGGTAAACCATGGCCATCACATTCCCCGCGGCGCTGTCTAACAGCTGCTGGTCCTCGTGCACGGGTACCCAAAACGTGTTGCCATCTTGGTCGTGGCCGGTAAGATGCAAGTGGACGTTGACGCGCGGGTTCTGGGCGGCATACACCGCAATAGACGATAACATATCCACAAGCCGCCTAGATGAGCCCGCGACGACTCCCGCACCCAACAGCCGTTGAAGCCGCGACCGCACGTCTGCCGCTACGGTGCGGACGTCACACACCGGCATGGCGGCCGCAGAAGCCGCACGACCCCCCGCCTCCTCGTTACCTCAATCCCCCCCCCGCTTGACCAGGCGTCCGACCCCGCTCCAAAAAGCGCGCAACGTGCGGGGAGCGATGGACACTACCGGTCGTCGTAGGCACAGCGGCCACAAAGAACGCGAAAAGAGCGTGCCGAGAGAGCACAGCGCGTGAAGGGGATGGGCGCCTTCACCGCGTAGGGCCACAGGGGGACGTCGCGCAGGCGGGCTGCACGGGGCTACTCTACGGCACGGTGGCTGCTGGCACCTCCTACAGTACCGCACGACAGCCAGAACCAGCCCCTCGACCTTGCGCGGCGTCGATTTCGACAGCCTCCATTGGCCCCAGCGAGGGTCGCCCTCGGACCTCCACGGGCAGCCGAGTTCCTGATTTGCTGGCACCGTGGCCAGGGTGCCGAGGGCGCCTGTTTGATTGCACCGACGAGCATTTTGAAAGGCCGTGACGGGACCTCCCAGTCTGGGCGCCACAGCCTCGCGCCAGCCCGGTCCGCGAGAGTCATCTCCAGGCCGCCCAGGGGCACCCAGGTTGCTGATTCGCTGGCACCGTGTCCGTGGGCGCCGACAACGCCTCATCATGATGGTGCCAACAAGCATCCTGCCGGGCGAACACGCACAACCGCCCCGTCAGGGTGCCACAGCCTCCTGCCTACCCCACGCGCGAGTTGCCCCAGGCCCGCCACGTTCCGCCATGTTCCAGAATTTCGGGCAGCCCGACTGTGCGCTCGCCGCCAACGCGTGGCAGTGCCAACGAGAACACAGCTATGAGCGGTCAAGAGATGAGCTGCCCAAACCCATTCAATGACATCTGCTTGATGCCGGCCGGGCCAAAAGGAGTCGAGCCAGGGCTTTGCGAGCGTGCGTACACCGTTGGACAAGCGACCAGAGCGCTGTTGCCAAGAATTCTGGGGTGTGCAGGGCACAGAGCACAGCCACCATGAAGGACAGTAGCGGCCCTATCTCTCCGGATCTGGGCGAGCACGCGCGGCGCTTCAGAAGCCCGCTGTGCTACTAGGGGCGCTCCTTTGTGGGCAAGCGCGCGCGCACGTGCCGGTTGTTGGGTGTTCGACTGTGACCAAGAGTGGTGCCAAAGAGGCTGATGGCACCAACACTCACCGACAGCCATGTCCTGACAGTTTGAAATTTGACAGTCCAGCAGCTGTGTCAGATGGATTGACACACCGCACAAGGAGTCTATGGGTCCATGGGTCCAAGGGTCCGATGTCACTGTGTTCACGCTTGAGGTCCAGCGAGACTCGCTCGGCCAATCAGGGTCGTTGACAAGTGCCAAAGGAGATATTGAGATTCTTTCGAACAGTACCTATGCAAAATGCAAGCGCCAGAACATGTCTGAATATGTGATCCTCCACAACTTTTGGTCAAATATGTGACTAGGAGAACGAGCGACGGCACATGCACCTCTAGCGCCAAGAGGTTCCAAGCGGCGGCACCGACAGGCGTCCCTATGCTTGTGAGGGAGCACCTTTGAGGGCCTGAGCAGCCACATCAATCCTCCTAGCAGGCCTGTAGACTCCTCTAGGAGGCATAAGAACCCCAGTAGCCGCAAGGAGACCACCAGCAACCGGCCATTGCTGCCCAGACCCTGCCCTCGCCAGTCCCTCTAAGCCTCCAAGAGCTGCGAGAGCCCACTGATATGTTTGCAGCACAGCCCCCACCAGTGTCTCGCAGGCCATAAAGGGGACCAAGTGTCTTCCAAATAAACGGTCAGCTTGCCCAGTTGTGGTCCACGTGCACATCCCCATCCGCGGCATGCAGGGTCACAGACTGCCCCAGCCCCGCCACCGGAGCCCCAAGCGCTTACCAGCACCTGGCGCCAGAACCCCCCCCCGCCGAGACTGGAAGTAGCAACGCCCTCAGTGACCACAACAGAGGCAGCGGGCGGCGGGAGCCCGCTGCCAGCGGACGGGGCGGGGGCGGGGGGCCCGGCGGCAGGCGGGCAGCTCAGGCGGGGGGGGGGGGCACGCCCGCCGGGCGGGGGCGATCACGCCCGCCGGGCGGGGGCGATGAAGGCAGCCCAGAGGGTTCTGTGAGGCCCCAAGACGGAAATTTGATTGGCCGTCACAATGGCACGATCGACGGGCACGTTGGGCAAGCGTGCCAACATGCCCGTAGGGCCTGGAACGGCGTCCAATGCAGCCCGTAGAGGCCGATGACCCCAACGTGCCAAGAGATTCGAGGATTTCCTATGCCCCCCTGTGACGCCGCTCTCAGTCTTCGACAATGTTAGTTAGCGGGGCGCCCACGACAGACGCAAACAATTGTGTAGTGGGCGACGGCGTCCACGGGGCCCCATTCCAGCTACCAAAGACATTCGTCACAACGATCGTCGGTCGGCCCTCCCACCCGCGTCACCACCCCCCCTCACTTGCGGTCGAGGCGGTTGCTAAACTGCTCTTCCAAGAGCTTCCACAAAACCGTGAAGAGGAGCCCCTGGAAGCCGTTGGCCAGGATCCGCGTTTGGAGCCCCCGCCCAAAGAGCCCCGACACCCCGTCTTGCGCAATAACCTGTCGCACGGCGGAGGGGTAGCTGACAACATCCGCGTGCGTTTGGCGGTACGTCTTGACGACGCGGAGGCTGTTGGAGCAGCAGTCCGACACGACCGACGCGGAGAAGCCAATGACCGCATTGCGGCCGAGCTTGGAGGGGAGGTCCTCGGGGACGGGCAACGCCACGTTGAGGGTGTTGTAGACGCTGAACCAGGGAAAGTGGCTGTGCACCTCAAAAAGGAGGGTGCGAAGAAGTAACGCATGCGATGTCAAAGACACGAGGAAAAAAGCAGGAAGGCACTCAAGCGGAAACGTTGTGTCAGGACCATGGACGTGTGGCAATAGGACCACGATTGTCACCAACATCAACGGCAAGTGACAAAAGTAGAGGCGCTCGACGACGGCACAGTAAGACAATGCAATGACAGGTAACTAGTACCACCACGGTCGGGAAACGAGCACAACAACAGTCCAGCACCACCGCCAAACGTACCCGACATAGGTAGCCGCCGCCGCCCCAAGCGCGCCGTGATAAAACACCGGCACGCCTCCGCCTGAGCGGGCCTTTTTGAGCAACAACCGCAGCCCCGACGCGCCGTTCACCTGGAGCGACGTCTTGACCGCATCTGTGCAGCGTCCACGGTGCAGCGACCGTGAGAAAAGAACAACAGTGCAAAGTGCGGCACACCAGAACCAACCAGCCTCCAACAAACAAACAACGGGGAACCAGACTCACGCGTCAGCAACGCAATGGTACAAAGTGAGCAGCATCAACCCCCAGAGACGCGGCAGCGCCAACCAGGCATCCGCGTGGAGCAAACGAAATAACGTGGTCAGGGCGAGCCCAACCGCCACCGAGCCCTCCCCCTACCCAACGTACCGACCGGCATGAGGAAGATGCGGAAGCCGGCAGCCGCCGCCGACGCCGCCGACGTTTTCGCAATGACCGGCAGGTTCTCCGTCGTCTCGTAGCTATCCAGTAGCGAGATAACCCCCGCGTTGGCCGCCGTATCCCCAAACCGCGACATGGGCGCCTGCACGAGCGCCGGCGCAAAGCCGCGGTAGAAGCGGCGCACCCCCCCCTCTGCGTAGAGCGTGCGGAGCGCCGCGCCTGTCGACAGTCCGTGGCGGTATTGGTAGTTCATGGTCGTCCGCAGCCAGAGGAGCGTCGTCACTTGGATGCCCATCGCGGCGGCGCCGGGGAGACCACCGCGGAGGGCCTTGCCGCTGGCGAGGGAGAGGATTTCGCGGAACGACTTGGTTTGGGGGCGCGGCGCACCGGCGGCGCCCTCGGCCGGCGCCGCCGCCCGCAGCGTCGCGCCGGGGGGGGGGGCGGAGCGCCCGGCGAGCGCCGCCGCTGCAAACGGGTGCACAAACGAGGGGGCGCGGGGGGTGGCCGCGCCCGACGGGCCCGTGGGCGGGAGAACCATGGCGAACGACCTGGGTGGGGGGCGATGGTAGGGGCCGGCAACGGTAGGCGGCCAAGGCGGACGGCGCCTGGCGTCGCAGGCAATGCCGCGGCGGCCGACCGAGGGCCGGGGACCGGATGCCGTCGGGGGGGTGGCGGAGGTGGAGATACCAAACGGGTGGGGGGAAAAAGCGGGGAAGGGGACGACGCCAATGGGGCGGTGGGGGACGACTAGATACCCGCAGGTGCGTGGTCGGGAGAAGACGCCGCCGATGGGGTTGGCGCCGTGCTCTTGTATGCTCGTGTTGCCGTCGGCATCGCGCTCTAGGTGTGCCTGTGGCGGGGGGGGTCCCGCATTTCGCGTTCCCGGTGGGAAGAGCTCAGTTTCTCTCCAGCGACTGGTCAGAGCTCACGAGGCGGGGTCCTGTGCCAGAGAATCGACGGCTGGCAGCGGCTGGCTCACGATCACCCCCATTCGTGGTTGGCTGTGTCATGCACAGTTGATTGGCACATTCAAGCACTCTACCTCAACGTGGCAGGCGGCTGTTGGTGAGCTCGACCGGTTGAAACGCGGGGCGCGCCTGCAGCGGCGGACCGGTGGCGTGGCTTGCCCCGTTCCGACCCGCTGGGCCTCGGCGCGGGGCGCCCATGCCACCACGGTGCGATTCATGTCGGGCGCCCGTCAACCGTCGGCGGCCGGTGGGAGTTGACGAGGGAGAAATGCGGACGCGACGGGCGTCCGTGCTGTCGGCAACCGCTGTGGAAGAGGCAAGCGGCGGTGGCTGCCGCACCATGCCGCTGTGATGATCGTGCATTTGACGGGTGTCTCCGCGTGGAAGCGGCGGCGGTGGAGACGGGCGCGGCGCCAGCGGCGGCCACCCCCCCATTTGCTGTCGTCCGTGCTGTGTCGGAGCTGGCGCTCCCGCGGGTGCCGCTGCCTTTTCGAGGAATCCCTCGAGTGAGAGGCAGGTGGCGTCCCGCCTCTGGCGCCATCGACGGCGACGGCGGTGGTGGCGGCGGCGGCAGTCGCGCCACGACCGGCGGACACCGACGCCGGCCGCGTTGTTGGATTTGTGCCGGGGCGCCCGCCCGCTTCACCGCCAAACGTACGCCGCTTCCGCGGCGGACTGACGGAGGGCACGACGGCGGCGGCGGGGTATCACACTTTGCACCCGTGATGGGTGTGGCGGTGGGGTTTGTCGCGCCGCTTGGGAGAGGGGACCGTCTTGGCGACCGCCAGCATCGGTCGACACTCCTGCGGTGCGCAGTCGGGCCGCCAGCGCCGTCCCCGTGGCCGCCGCCGCCGCCGCCGCCTCTGCCCGTGTGCTCGCCGCGGTTGTAGACCCCCGGCTGCCTCGTCCCCTGTCCGGCACCAGGCCCACGGGCGGGCGGCAGGCGCCGGCACGATGGAGTGGGCGGCCCCCCCGACGGCGCGCGGCGGCGGCGGACCGCGGCGCGTCTTTGCGGCGGTGGGCGGTGCCGCGCCCGAGCGGGGGCCGCCGCGCGGGCCGACGGCCGCCGCCCCGCGGCAGCCGACACGCTCGCCGAGCCGCTCGAGCTGCGGCCGCCCCGTGGCGGCCGACGGCCGCCGGCGGAGCGGCGGGCGGTGGGGGCCCCCACCGCCGCCCCCCGCCGCCGCCGCGGCGCCGCCGACGCGGCGCCGCCGGTGCGCCCGCGCCCGCCGCGCGTGGCGGCGGGACGGGCGGGTGCGACACGGGGCGCGGGGGGGCGCCGCGCCA
>Ga0209093_1002502_pt1 | contig 10163 bp, 15 predicted proteins | sample SidtaG_4_FD_187450 | JGI IMG/M metagenome (GOLD analysis project Ga0209093, IMG submission 187450) | Marine algal microbial communities from Sidmouth, United Kingdom - Sidmouth_Male1 metaG (SPAdes) (version 2) | ecosystem: Host-associated > Algae > Red algae > Unclassified | place: Sidmouth...
TCTCACCTCCTTCCTCCCTCTTTGCGCCTTCGGGTGTTTTCCTAGGTGACCGTGTCACCGGGCGAGAGTAGAGAAAGGGTGTGCGGGTGGGTTCCCTCAGCTGGGCAGGTGTCCCTATCTGTTTCTGTGGGCTGGGGTGACACGGCGTTTTATGCGACACAGGGACACCCACGCTGAATCGGAAGGCGGCCTCGCGCCGGCGCTCCATACCGGCTGCTGCTGCACACTGAGCTAGTGCATCGGATTTTTCAAACGGGGTGATCAGCTCCGCCTGGGTGCGCCGCGTCACTGCTCCGGTGAGGTTGGCGCTGGAGTGCGAGTGGGAGAAGAGGAGGGTCCCAAACTCCCAGATTCTGCTCTCTCTGGGAAGTTTCCACGACGACCACACCTGCCTGCTTGCCCACATGCTGAGAAAGATGTCTAAGACAGCCGCAATCATAGACCTGCTCAGCGGCAGGGGATCCTATGTCCCACGATACACGTTGGTAGACAAAGAGCTTCAGGCCCGCCTCGGCAGCCGTCATCTCCGGTGCAGATAGGACTCGAGGGCGGAAGCGGACTTGGCAGGCCTTGGAAAAGGCCAATAGTATCCCTAAGAACATATCCAGAATTCGACCAATCAGCTGGAATTGTGCGGTGGACACCAACCAGTACTTCCTGTCTACGGCCCTCAACGACCGGAATTCGAGGTTGATATTGCGCATTGACCGCGTCTGCGCCATGGGCATCATCTACCTGGCCGCAAGCATCTCCCGACCTGTCACGGCTACGGTGACGGGAGAAATGACGCAATCTTCATTGACCACGCCCTCCACAGGCACTTTGCCAACATATGCTTCCATAGTGGCGGAGCGACGTTTTGCATGAACATATGCATAGCGTCATAGGGAGCGGCTGCAGGTCCTCTGCGTCACAGGTGCGCTAATGAGGATAGCCCGGCCGCTTCGCGATAGAAAAATCACAGAGCAGTGAATAACCTTTGTCTCCCGACTTGTTCGACAGATAATTTTGGCAGGCCATGGTTCACCCGGTGGACCTGGCCTCCTCAACCTCATCCCCGTCATTTTTCTTTCGGTGGACCGTCGCTGCACGGTACAGTTCTCTATGGGGAAAAGGATCTCGCCACTAATCGGGTCCATTGGAGGAAAGTAGTGGTGATTGTTGGCCGCGTGGTGCGCCTCGAGAACTTCACAACTCCGGCTCGGGGAATACCCGGTAAACCCCGTGATAATCAAGAGAATATCGAAAGCCAAAATGTTGGGTGGATCCAGCAAGGCGAATGTCCAGAGTGCCGCGCGCCAGCTGGTTCAGCTCCACCACCAGAGGGTGCAGGAGCGAGGTCAGGTCGACAGGCTGTCGCGGACCCGGGGTACTTTCAACAACGATCTGGCATGTAGTACGCCATGCCTCACAGCTGTAAAAAAACACGCTCAGGGCAATATCTGCGTCTTCACCGAAGAGACCCGCGCGCGGCGCCTCCAGAAATTCCAGGTCATCATATCAGTCGTGCTGCCCCTCCCTCTGCTTGCCGTCCGAGTTCCTTCTGTCTGCGCTGCGCGCTTCCTTCATGCCGGCCCGCAAGTCATGACCCAAGAATTGGTCGCTCAGCAAAGTTCTGAACCAGGCAGTTAAGGGCGAGCAGGTCATTTGCCAAATCAGCTTTCCTGATGCCGTGTATTCCGTGGTTCTGCAGTCGTCGCAAGACGTCAAGCGCGATCGCTTGTGAGTGAAGGCGATGCAGCCGTTCAGGCAGCGGTCCATTTGGCGCTGCTCAACTGTCACGCTCGCCTTGATGAATTTCGCATGTGGTCCGGCGTTCGATACGTGGTGTCGCATGAGCTCAGCGTCAGCAGATCCGCGAATGTGTCCGCAGTTAGCCCATGGTTGACGGCGTCAGAAATGAACGCCGAATCTTAGCACAGTTTCCGAGTTGATCCACCGGAAGTTGCACCTCGTTCGAGCTTACAGCAGCCTGCATGACAATTTCCAGTGGCCGAATCGGATGGACGGAGTCAGCCGCGAGGTCCTCCACCACGAAAGCGGCGGGGGGCACGTCGGTGGAATCCTCAGACTCCACGTCTGCGCTCGCCGCGCCGCTGTCTTCCTCATCACCAGCCCGACCCACATGTTGCTTGGAACGGAGGGGCCTGTCCTCGGTGCAAGGAGAGCCTCCCCGATCAGCTTCGTGGTGAGGTCATGGTAGAAATACCTCGCCCGCGGTGCCCGCCCCCTCTCAGAGCCCAGATCCTGTCCGACCGGAGGCTCGTCCCCATCTGACTCTGTGCTACTACCGGCGGTGCGCGTACAACCTCCGCTGGCGACACGTTTTTCTGACAGAAGTTGTAGCTTAATCCACTGTTGGGGGAACCAAGAGCTCTGTCATCCCAGACGAGGACATTTTTGATCATCCACCGTACAGGCATCGCACTCGCAAAGGCTCAAGTCGACGGGACGCATTGTGTGTCAGTACAATGACAGGATGGGGACCAGAAACAGAAGGTGGAGGGGGGGGGGGACAGCACGGGACTGGGGGCGTGTGGGAAGGGCGGGGCGCTGGTACTCTGACGTGCCCGTATTCCTTGTGGGCCCGTCTGGCCCGTGAGTAACTTTGTTTTCGGCTTCCTGCCCTACTGCTACGTCCCCGCCGCCGTCAAGACCCAAATCCCCTTCGAGCTATGGAGCCTGCTGCCGAGCACGGAAACAGCCTCCTGACCCAGGAGCTGTAAAATGTGGTGGTGGAATTGGTAAGAGCTCTTTCTATCAACAACCTGCCACCGTCTGAAATTCAGATTAGAGAGATGGTGAGACGCCGATGAGGGGAGGACGTGTCCGTGTCATGGGTCGCCTCTTTTTCCGTCGCCATCATCTGCATGTAGCACAACCGCTCGGCCTCCGTCCTGAGGAGGGAAGTTCCCCGTTGCCTCCGCGTTTAGAGCGGGCCCCTATAGGATCACCCGATTCGGGAAGAGGGGCTACCAAAGGTGCAAAGCAAAACACACAGTACACTTGCCGGCGAAGACGGTACCTCCCACTTTCGTCCCCTTTCATTCAAAATGCGGCGGAGACCTCCGCGCCGGGCCAAGTACCAAATTGGGACGGGCCCGGTGTCTCGGACCAACCAGTACACGAAAAGTACAACCCAAGAAAGCCCCGCAATTCGATAAATACAGACGAAATGGATTTGGGCCACGCATCCGCGCCGTACGTGGCGCGCCCTCCGGCAGCCACGCGGCGGCGCGCCCGTCCCCGCATAACCGCAGCCCCGCCTGCAGCCCTGTCTGAGGCCTCCATAACCCGCCCTGAGAGACCGGCTGCCCAGCATGAGCGCGCTCCCAGGTCCAGAGGGGTCGTCGGGCTCGCGTTCCGGTCGGGCGCCGTGACCGGCCTTCCCTTGACGTCCGCCCACTCGGTTTCCCAGCACCACCCGCACCCGGATCGTGCGACACTGCATCTACGTAATCGCTGGTGCAAAGAGCAGTCAGGCGAGCGTATGGAGTCCCGGATGTTCGAGAACGTCAAGGTTTTCTGCTCAGAGCTGACGGACTTCCTTGAGACGCACCTTTTTAAGCCTGTATCCGTCATGAAATTCTACGAGACGAGGATGGTGATCAAGGGCGGAAACCTGATCACCCATCCCGTGGTAGACTTTACCAAGGAGCACTTCAACGCCGCATCTACGCTTCACAGTACTGTGGGGCGCTGCGGATATTTTTCGATGCGAATAGCTCCGTCTTCATGAGTACTTTCGTCCTCTATGCCACCTTTGACGAGCAGGGGCAGCCGCATGTCACAACCTGCAACGGGCCACCAAGGGCACCCTTTGCTCTTTGCCTGGCTACTTTTGTTGGACATATATTGGATTCCTCAACGCGGAGCTGCTTGCGCGCGCGCCATTGACCTCATGAGGAGGAGTGGGCGACGAGCAACTCCGACTTTCCCATGTTGCTGTTTGAAGACGAACGCTCGGCCCACAAGGGCATGAAAAAGCTCCAGAGGGCGTTCGAACGGGTCGTCTTCCTGTTCTTCCTAGTTTCCAACGCGTCGCAACTCCTGCAGCCGCTCGACGCACAACCGTGTGGCGTGTGTCATCGACTTCTTCGCGCAGCCAACGAGGCGTACAGGTTCGACGCAGATCTGTACGGGAAGAGCACCCGCAATGCATTTCTGTCTGCCGCTTTTCAATTCGGGAAACGAGAACTCACCCCCCCGCGTTGCATCCAGGGAGTTTGAGCCTGACGATTCCACCCCACTGGCGCCACCACCGTGGGCTCATGTGATGTCTCAATAGCGCAGATCCACAGAAAAATACGGTCGCTGGCACGTTATACCACACGTCGGCCGGATTGAAACGATGATGATGGGGAGGAGGGCGTACAGTCTTCTGCTGATCCCATCGAGGCTTTATTTCAGATACTGGTGGAGGAAGAGTGGGGCGCGCGCGACCCGTACTGTTCCCAGGCGACGCAGGAGTCCATGGGTTGACGCTGGCTGTTTGTTGTACAGTTTTTCTCCAGCGGTGTCCACTCTACTCGTCGTCTCACCGACTCCGAAGTAGCCCTACTTCTTGTGTGCAGAAGAAGGTAGAGTCGCCCTGCCCGGCATTGCAAAGCTGTCCCGTTCTGATGCAGGGGTAGATAGCAAAGCAACCTACGGCAATGGACAGAGCCTCCCTCCTAAAAACATCTGGTTGAAAATACGGAGTTGCGAGACTGAGAATACCGGGTCGCAGGCCCCCCACACCTTCTCATAAGGCTCTGAGAACGCTCCGAAACTGCTTAGACATCCCCACTTACCAGCGATTCTGGGTGCTCAGAGTATTGCTGATCCCCGAATTTTGTCCTGCGGGACAGAGACAGAGACTGACTGTGAATAAGAGTATTCTATTGGTCTAAAACAACAGTAAGAGGGCATCGAAGCCAATAGAACGCCCGCATTCGGTGCCAGAACCTTGCATCCAGCAGAACGCACTGTTTGTTGCCGCTTGATCCGCTTTTCTTGGTACAGAGCAAGCTGCCCAGGCGAGATCTTGAGATTTTCTACTGTTTCCTTGCCAGAAGTGCAGAAAAAAAGAGGAGCTGATGTCAATTTCCAGGCCGTATGGGCACATGTAAGCAATCAGAAGCTCCAAGTCAGTCCCAGGGGCGCCTCTGATTGGTGGAGAGAGTCGGTCCGCAACTCAGTCTCGGTCCAACAGGACAAAATTCGGGGATCAGCAATACCTGGTGACCCTGTTTTCCGCGCCCTGGCTGCCCGGGATTGGTGAGACTACAATTCGCTTACAGGCAGCCACGTATCGCATACGATTGGCTGACATCAAACCTGAGCCGTGCTGAAGCTACCGAACACGAGCGGAAGGCGCTACAGTCACGAATGCGTTCTATAATCTCGAAAGTCCTGATCACTGGCATCGATCTGAAATCATAATGATGGTTTTAGTGGCCGAACACGCGTAGCTTTTCAGGAAAGATAAAATGACTTGTGATTCAAGCAGCATTTTCGTTTTGACATTTAGTTATCAAGGATACCCGTGTTCACTTATCGGGGCTGCTCGCATTGAGTGCTAGCTAGAACTACGTGGACGCAAACAACTCAGCTTGCGACAGCGGGGCGATTGCGGGACTGGCCGATGGAGCTTGAGCCGGTTGCAACGGCGAGGGCGCGAACGGGGGCAGTGCCATCACTGGCGACTGGCCCGCTGCAGCTCGTCTGGAAACCATCCTTGCATGGTACTCCGCAGCGTTGTTGGCGTACTTTGACAGAAACGCGCAAGCACTCCGCGACCGCTGGCACACCGTCAGCCGCTGCTCGTGCAGCCCCAAGCAGGAGATTGCCAAAGCACTAGTTTTCCGCCCCTCTTCACAAAATGAAAGCGTCATCTGGAAGGAGATCACCGCGGAGTGGGTCAGCTGGCGCATACACAAAGATCGGTCGGCGCTATCGGCGGGGGGGGCGGCCAATTAGATACAAGTTCGCCGCGTTGCTGGAGTACCATGAGGGGCGCTCACCCTCGGCGGCACGACGGGTCAGAATCGCCCTGGAAACACGTTTCCAGGGCATTTCTTGTCCTCGAAGAAGTAGACCTTCAGCGGCATTTTCTGTCGACAAGGACGGCCCCTTCCGGAAAGGTCAAAATCGTCCTGGAACCGCCTGTCCTGGGCGCTTTTGATGTCTGGCCTCTGGGCGCTCCTCCGATTTGTATACCGTAAAATCGACACATATGGGGGGATGGCGGACACGGAAAGGCGAAACTGACCGCGTGTTGCAAAGGCGCCGTTTTGAGTACTATAAGAGGCGCCCACCCTCGGCGGAAGAGCGGCTCAGATTTGCTCTGGAAATGCCTTTCCTGGGCAGTTTTGATCACTGGCCTCTGGGCGCTCCTCACTTTTTCATACAGTGAAAATGACCCATCTGGGGGGTGGCCGAATACGGAAGGACGCAATTTGACCATTTGTTGCAAATGCGCGATCCTGAGTACTATGTGAGGCACCCACCGACGGCGGGACGACGGGTCAGAATCGCAATAGAAACACGATTCCAGGAAGATTCTGGTTCCTATCGCCCTGGAAACACTTTCCGTGGCCGATTCTGGAACTCGACGGAATGGTCGTTCCGCTGCACATTCTGTCGCCACGGACGGCCCCTTCCGCCGACGTCAGAGTCTCCTTGGAAACACCTTTCCACGGCGATTCTGAGCGTCGTCGGAATCATGCGTCCGTGGCGATTTTTATCGCCGCGTGCGACCCCGTCCGCCAAGGTCAGAATCGCCCTGGAAGCACCGTTCCAGGGCGTTTCCGTCCATGGCGCGGAGTCCGCCAACGAAGCCAGCGGCACTCGCGAAGAGGACTCTGAAAACGCTTTGCAAAGCTTACTGTGGATTTTCATGAAGTTGTTTCGGAACCAACGGAAGCCACTTATCGACTATTCCAGGGGTCAGTCGACGGATCAGTCGACGGAGATCACGAATCAAGTGGATGCAGTCGACTGGGGCTCGGGTTCCATGTGGGCTCGGACGCGGTCTCGCTCCCGCTTTGACACCCACGGCTGGCGCTCGCGCTTTGAAGCGCTGCCACCGTGCGATACGGCCGTCCGTTGATGCAAGCACGATGAAAAAACGCAATGAATACCTCTATGTACGCGCCAGCCAACCCACAAGCATATACCCGTTAATCTTCCACTCGAGAAAATGGCTCCAGCATGAATAACACAGGGTCAGGACCATCCCGCTCCATGGGTCCCACCGAGTTGGGAATCGAGAGGGTGTATGTATACCGATGCATCCCTTCATCGGAAAAAAGCACATGCATCCCCCGTAGCTCTTCGTGTAGGCCGTACCCGCCCGCAGGGTCACGCCGAGATGTCACATTCTGCACGTACGCGCGCGCGACCAGCCCAGAATATTCCCGGCACACCAAAAAGTGGAGCACCAGGCCGTATGTCACGGCTTCAAACCCCTGAATCGTGCGGTTGCGACGGAGGCGCCGGTCAGAGGACTTGACCTGCACCATTGAGGTGCGTCGGCTGGCGCAGCCCGAGAGCACCACGGATTCCGGCGACCTGATAACCGTGCCGTCGTAGAGTCGAAGACGGTAGCACTTGCGCGGTGTGGAATCTGCCTCTGCCAGAGCCAAGTTGTGCCGCTTGAGGGCCTCCAGCTCCACCCCATCCAGCGCCGTCGGCCGGTAACCGGTGGGAGGAGGGTGACCTCCACCGGGTCGATGGAGGGTAGTGGCAGTGACCAGCGTGTAGTGTTGTCAGCAGCAGTGTTGGTCAACCGCTTTGCCGCCGCCCACTCGTCGGTGCACCCGTGCGCCGCGAATCCCGCTAGCAGCCCAGCTATATGCCGCTTCTCAATGGATTGCACTAGCGCCTCGTCCGGCCGGGAGCGACTCAGGATCATCTGCGGCAGCGTCTCAATGAAGAGTTCCAGCTCAAACTGCCAGAAGCACCACAGCAGCCCGCAATGCTTTCTGATAGGCACCACGTCGAGGAGCGCTGTCAGAACGAAGCGGCGAAGCCGCACGCGCCCTAAGCGCCCGCGATACGCATCCGCGTGGGACACGGCCAGGAACTTGAAGATTTCCACCTCGGCTGCGTTCAGCTCCTGCACCGACACAGGGCTGGGGCGAAATAGGAGCCGTCCGGCGCGGCATAGGCACATGAACACCTCTTAGAAGGGTTCGGGCACACGGCCGAAGAGAACAACCTCCCCCGACCACAGCAAACAGAAGAGCCAATGAGCTGCCTTGAAGGACCTGTGGTGCTCGTGGATGTCTCCCAGGCGACGAGCCTGACTGACCGGCACCTCTCTGACGCCATTTACTCCTTTCCAACGACCTGTAGCACCCGCTCAGGGACCAAATAGTCGTCGAACACGTCCTTTTCCGCCTGCAGCGCACCAAAAACGAGGTACCACGCATCGTCGGCGGTTCTGCCCACTCGCGTTTTCGGGTTACTTCTTGGTTACTTCAAGGAGACACAGGCGCGAGCTGTGTCGCCAGGAAGTCGCCAAGGGGGGCTACAAAGAGAGTCATACGGTGGATCCAAGGGGACACCCAGGCAAACGGATATCTAACCGGTTTTTCTGGTTTCAGCCATAATCTGCGCAAATTATTTACCACTGATTATGGGCATTTGTGTCAGTACTATTTGGCGGATGCAGATTTATTGTTCCGATCTAGTGCCAATCAATGACTGACACGCGACCAACCATAGCAGGGGGACGTGTTGGGGCGGCGCCCCCGGCCGCCGCCGCGCCGCTGGTGCAGCCCGCCACCTTGCCGCCGGCCACCGCCGCCGTCGCCCCGCCGTCGCCCGACGGCGGCCGGCCGCGCCGAGGCACCGTCGCCGAGTCGCCGCCGCCAAGTCACCGCCCCCGTCGGCTGCCGCGGCGCCGCCCCGCGCGGGGCGCCTGTCGCCGGCGGGCGCGCAAACCGCGGCAGCCGCCGCGGCGCCGCCCCTGGCCGCCGCTGGCGCCCGCCCGCCTCCCGGGGTCGACGCGGCGCTGGCGACGCCGCCCCCCCCCCCAGCCGCGCGCACCTCCTTGGCCGTCTGGCGACGGGGGGGGGGGGGGGGCGTGCCGCTCGCCCTTGCCGCGGCCTCGCCCGCTGCCTCCGCGGCGCCACCCTGCGAACCCGCCGGTCGAGGCGCCGCCACCATGCCCGGCGGAGGCGGGCTTCGCCGGCGCGACGCGGCGACGGCGACGCCACCTCCCCCCCCCACCGCTTGCGCCTCCTCGGCCGGCGCGTGCCGGGGTTGGGGGGTGGCTGCGCCGCTTGACGTTGCCGCCGCCACGACCGTCGTCGCGGCGTCGCCGCTTGCCCGGCTCACCAGCCCAAACGCTGCCACCCCGCCAGGCGGGTGTAGGCCGCGCCGGCGCCATGTCGCGGCCTCACGGGCGCCGCCGGCCGCAACGGCGCAGCCGCACCCGCAGAGTTCTGCGACCGAGGGGGCACACGCTGCGGTTGGCGACGCGGTGCCGCCCCTCGCCGCCGCCGCCGCCCGCGGCACGCCCCCACGCCCCGCGACACCGGCGGCGCCCCCCCCCCTCCGCCCCCGATCGCGGCTCGTCGGCCGTTGCGGGCCCATGGGGCGGGGGGGTGGACGGGCCGCACGCCCGTGCCGCCGAAACCGCCGCCGTCGCCGCGTCGCTGTCGCCGCCGGCCGCCTTGCCGCGGCGCGCGGGCGGCGGCGGCGGGGGGCCGCGGACCCGATCCCCCTCCTTGCCGCCACCGCCTCTTTCCGCCTCACCGCAGCGGGCCGCGGACCGCGCCGGCACTCCGCCGCCACACATCGCCGCCAAACCGCCGCCGCCCGCCGCCGCCCGCCGCCGTCGTCCCGCCGCCAGTCGCCGGCGCCCCCGGCCGACAGGGACCAGCCCGCGCTGATGGTGGCCGCGGCGGCACCCGCGGAGGCCCTTCCGGCGTCGCCGGGAGCGCCGCGGCCGACCGCCCCGGCGGGCCGGCCTAACCGCGGCCGCCACCGGTGCGCCCTGCCGCCGCCACCTCTCCCGCCCAGCCGCCGCCGGTCCGCCGCGGCTACCGTCCTCCGACACCGCCGCCACTCCTCGGCGGCGCCAACGGACGCCGCCGTGTCCGCCGCCTCGGCCGCGACCCACAGCGGCCGCCCCCACCGCCGCCCCCCCCCCCCCCCCCCCCCCCCCCCCC
>Ga0209093_1002505_pt1 | contig 10152 bp, 10 predicted proteins | sample SidtaG_4_FD_187450 | JGI IMG/M metagenome (GOLD analysis project Ga0209093, IMG submission 187450) | Marine algal microbial communities from Sidmouth, United Kingdom - Sidmouth_Male1 metaG (SPAdes) (version 2) | ecosystem: Host-associated > Algae > Red algae > Unclassified | place: Sidmouth...
ATACAAAGGCAAACGACCCACAATCAATCAAGATCCCAACCAGCACCGACAGCGCCACCTGTCCGAACCGGGGCGTGACGCGTCATCCGCGTCGCCCGGCGCGCCATCGACCTCCTGGCCAGCCAAGGGGCGTGGGCCGGGACGCGTAATGCGACACAGTGCTCCGGCGGACGCCAGGGCGTCCAGCCAGAAACCCCTTCCACGCCGACACAACCGCAGCCAAAAATGTCGGGCCACTCTCGTCCGCCCATTTCACAGGGTCCTGCGACGTGCACAGGTACGCTCGGAAGAGCGCAACTCGCTCCCCTTCGGTCCAGCCCGGCTCGGTACCCATCACGGGGGCCGCGTATGTAGGCGCAGCAGCGCTACAGCCGTCGGCGTCGACGAGGACTACTGCTCCACCGGCGGAGACGCGCCAGACGCTGCCGCCGACTTTTCCTGGTCCGTCTCCTGGTCGTGGCCCGCTTCCTGGTCGTGGCCCGCCGCCGAGGTGCCCTCCGGTGCCTGTGCCGGCGCCTTCCTCGGCGTTCCCGGAGGCAGGGTTGGGATAGACGGGGGGTGCACGGTCGCTGCCGGCGGCCGGCATTCGGTCGATGAAGATTGGGCACCGCCGGCCTGGATTTGACCTTCAGCCGGCGGCACAGACTCCCCGCCGGCTCGACCTTGCCCGTCAGCCGGCGGCGGCGCCTGTCGGCCGCCGCCTTGAAAGCGGCTGTCCCGGGCAGGTGTAGAGCTGCCGCCGGCTTGTGGCAACAGACGATTTACCGGCGGCGTGCTGACGTCTGCGGGCAGAGCGGGACATTTGTCTGGCAGCCCGCCGCCGTTCACGCCACCGAACGGCAGTGCCCCGTCAGTCGGGTGCCGTCCGTCGCCGCCGCCGCTTTTATGAGGGACGCGACCAGCCGGCGGCCCCCGGTTGTTGCGCGGAGACACAGAAGCCCTTCCTTGTCGCCCGCCCCAATGGCAGCGGCCTTGTGGCGATCGACCGCCAGGCGGCGGCCCCCAGTTGCCGCCGGCTTTCATAGAATCGCTATCAGCCGGCGGCGCCCAGTTGTTTCATGGCGGCGACGGCGCCCGTCGTTGCCCGTCGCCCCAGTTGCCGCCGGCTCGGTGTGGGTACGGGTCAGCCGGCGGCGCTCAGTTGTTGCGCGGCGACGACGGCTCCCGTCCTTGCCCTCCGCCCCACTTGCCGCCGGATTGGCGTGAATGCGGGCCAGCCGGCGGCGTCCAGTTGTTGCGCGGCGACGAAGGCGGCTGTCGTTTCCCTCCGCCCCAGTTGCCGCCAGTTTGGTGTGGGTGCGGGCCAGCCGGCCGCGCCCAGCTGTTGCGCGGCGACGACGGCGACCGGCCTTTCCTGCTGACCCAGTTGCCGCCGGCGTGCTGATAATCGCTAACAACCGGCGGCTTCCAGTTGTTGCGCTGCGGAGAAGGCGCCCGTCCGAGCCCCCCACCCCAGTTTCCGCCGGCTTGTTGCACGTGCCGACAAGCCGGCGGCGCCCAATTGTTGCGCGACGGCGACAGCGCCCGTCCTTGCCCGCAGCCCCAGTTGCGGCTGACTTGGTGTGTGTGCGGATCAGCCGGCGGCGAACAGTTGCTGCGTGGCGGTGACGGCGCCCGTCCTTGCCCCCCACCTCAGTTTCCGCCGGCTTGTTGCACGTGTCGAAAAGCCGGCGGCGCCCAGTTGTTGCTCTTTGCCGGAGACAGCGCCCGTCTTTGCCCACAGCCCCAGTTGCCGCCGCCTTCTTGCGGTCGACCTAGAGGCGGCGGCGCCCTGTATCCGCCGGCAGAGGAGGACCCTTGTTGCGCAGGCGGCCCCTCAGCACCAATACCTTGACGCCCAGGTCCACCGCACGACGGTGATAACGTTGAACAGGGTGGTCAACCCCCGAGATGACACAAGCGGGTACACCGCGCGAGCACGGCGAGCAGTCGGTGCCGCCAACGCTGGTACCTCCTCTGCTCCGTGTCGCGGTCCGGGTTGGGCTTGCGGATCATGGTGGGAGAGGGAAGAGTCGGGAGGTTCTTGATCACAATGGCCGAAAATCAGGAGACGCAGGGTGGGTGGAGAATCATACGCAACGCAACGCACAGGTCACCCCGCGGTCTGACACCCAGCACCGGCGGCGTCTCTAGGGAAAAGGGCGCGCGCGAGAGGTCCCCAGCATCGGATGGCGAGCAAAGGTGGGGGTGGAAGCAGCCGCCGGCGTCCCAAGAGAGCGGCGCGAGCCGCGCCGGCGTCATGCGCGGGAGTCCCGAGCAGAGACGGGGGGGGGGTGGCAGCCGCAGGCGTCCCAAGAGAACGGTGCGAGCCGCGCCGGCGGCAAGCGCGGCTGTCGCGAGCAGAGACGGGGGGGGGGTGGCAGCCGCCGGCGTCCCACGCAAACGGTGCAAGCCGCGCCCGCGGAAAGAGCGGGAATAGCGCATCGGTGGCGCGCACACGCGCAGGAAGTCGTTGGGATGAACAGGCGGGGCGTGCCGGCCGCCAGTGGACGGCGTACAGGCAATACCCTCATATATAGCAGCCTGGAAGACATTGTAGCCCCTCTTTTTTAACCGATTTGGTGTCCGCGCAGGGGATCAGAAGGTCATATTAGCGTGTGATCAACGGTTCTCACTCACGATGAGAAGCTCATTTGAACATAGATGATCGACAGCGGGGCCTGTTATTGGAGAAGTACCTGTTCATTTTGTAATCTCGAGGCTCCACCAGACTGCAGGCAGGGCTTCGTGTGACTTGGACTGGTCACAAGATCCCAAAGCACTCGGTCAGATCAAGGCCGGCTCCCTGCCAGATGAGGAGAAAAAGGCACCGCTGCTGCGCCAGATCGTGTCCAGGCCTGGGTCAACTGACCAACACCTTGAATGATGCAGCAGACAGTGGGATCGCGACGGTTCCGTCAGTGGTGGCTCAACTCACTGGTCCGTCTCCCACTGGTGGCCACCGCTTCTGTCGGAGGCTCCCACGGGTGGCCACCGCTTCCGTCGGCGTATCCCACCGGTGGCCAACGAGGCCGACGGCGGCTTCTGTGGGCTGTTGGCCAAGTTCTTCGGCACCACCGCACTGCGGTAGCGTACCGGACGAACCCAGCCGTAAATAATATGGAAATACAGTACATTGCGTGATGCAAGCCGCATTTTTCCGCCCAGGACGGACGATTGCCGCCTGGTTCAAGAAAAAGAAAAACAAATGAAGACATCGTCTTCTTCCTGCACGGACCCAACAAAAAAAGAAGAAAATAGCAGTGCAAACAAAAATAGCACAGATCACTCGTGTCCACTGGACGAGCTCGAGTCGCTGTCCCCGCCCTCGCTTCCTTCCTCTTCAATCGCTGGCTTCCCAGCCCACACAATATCATCAGCCGTGGCAGCGCAGACCCCCCCGTCCTCCTCCTGCCTCAGCCAGCCTTCCAACGCAGCCGCGCTAGCGGCGGCACCGCCACCAGGAAACGCCGCCCTCCCAAATTCACTCCCACTCATCAAAGCAACGCACGCCTCCACGTCCTCACGCACCGAATGGGACGACTTGCGATATTCTCCGTGCTGAGCGTTGACAGCTGCGGCCACGTCGGCGGGAAGAAGCGTAGATTTAATCCAACAGTGTGCAATCGTCGAAGGTTCGAGCAGCCCACTCGGCTAGCACAATCTCCGCCGAATTTTGGAGGTGAGCTCCAGTCCCTTCCCGGACACCCAGCACAGGACGCGTGGAGGCTCGGCGGGCCGGCCGACGCCGCTGGTTCACTGGATGGGCTGCTGCTGCCTCCTCAGGCGTTGCCGCTGGCCAATCCGAAGGAAACCCCCAAACGCCAGGTCCGGCTGCCATAGCCGCATCCGCCATCGAGTTTCTCGGGTGACCGGCTACAGCGGAACCCGAGGCTGAGTTGGGCGATCCAGCTGCCTCTGGGGAAGCGTCCGACGGCGCACTCGCGACCGGGGCCGTCACCGGCGTACTTGAAGCTGGGGCACCGTTTCCACCGCCGCCCGCCGCTGCTGGTTGGCCGCTGCTCCCCCGGCCAGACTCAAATGCCGCGACGACCAAGTCCAAAATTAGCCTCTTGTACCGACGCTTCAAACACGCGATGATTCCCAGGTCCAATGGTTGGTACAAAGATGTGCAGTTCGGCGGTAGTGGAATGAAGCGCACTTGATCGCACTCGAGTTCGACGTGGGCGCCGAACTTGTCCGAGATAAGGGCGACTGGAAGTCTCGTGCGACTGCGTACGGCTGGTAGAAAGACCGTCTCGAACCAGGACTTGTACACACTTCCATCCATCCACGCACTTTCCCAGAAAAGATACGGAAGAGGGCAAGGCTGACGTGGCCGCTTGAAGCACAACGGTTCTTTTGCCTTTCCAATAATAGCGATTGGAATCTTGTGCGTACCCGTGGCATTTCACACCAACACAAGGGTGACCCGGTCCTTGACCTTCATCGCCTTGGTGCTGCGCGCCCGCCGGCGCTGACCGGCAGTTACGTAGGCACGATTAGGAATGCACCGGTAGAAGAGCGCCGGCTCATAGACGTTGTTGATCCTCTCGGGACTGTACCCCTCGAGCTTCTTTCGAATCTCGGCGATGAGCGGCTCTGCCCCGGCAGCGTCCGCCGAACCGCCCGTACCCCAAAGGGCAATGTTTTGCAGGTTGTACCGCCGTGCCCACCTCTGGATGAAGTTCGGCGACCCCTTGAAACCGTTGCCCCCCAGCTCTTCCGCAATGAGCCGGGCACGGGCCTCCAAAATGCCACCCGATACGGGGAGATGTTTGGCACCGACTCGTTGCAGGATCTGGTACCCATCCCAAAGCTTTGATGACACCTGCTCAAAGTAAGACCGCCGGTGGCGCGTCCAGGACAGGTTCTCGTCCGCCGCCGCCCGGCGCTTGAATTGCGCACGGTTCTTGTAGATACCGCGAGCGGTGGACTCGGCAATAGGGAGGTGGAACATTGACAATATCTCGGACCACTTGTATTGTCCACTCTCCCGCAGCTCAATAAGCGCTAACTTTTCGCCCAAGGAGATAGACTGCCGCCTCTTGCGACCCGCCCCACGACCTTGCCGCGGGCTCGGCTCCGACGGCCCCGGACCGTCGCTACCCGTCACGTCTTGATCTGCACGGTCACCCGCGTCCGCGGCGGCCGATGATTCCCCGACAGGATGCTCAGTCGAAAGCGCAGGATTCCCACCAAACGCCTCGACAGCCGCCGCTGTGGCTGCTTGCGCCGCAACGTCAATGGCCCGACGGATCTCAGGAGAGGGATCAGGGTACACTTGCTCCACCGCGGCGGCTGCGGCGGCCGCCGCCACATCGCCCACACGTGTGCGATTCAGAGAAGCCGGGGAACCACGAGGAGTCACCACGGCGGCCGCGCACAGGGAAGCACACGCAGCGAGCAAGAGAATCTCAAGACAAATGGCCAATAGCTCCAAAGACTCCATTGTACCGACCAGAACGAAAGGAAAAGAAAAAAATAAAAAAAGCACCGCGCAGCCCCACGCAATGCTCCCCACAACTCGGGACCACCACAATAGGGCAAGACGAAAGGGCAGGCGGGCAGCACTACAGCGGGGCACAGCCTTGGGTGGGAGGCAGTGGCGGGCCTAAAATCCGCAACGCTGATGCGGATGCTGCCGACGACGGTGGCGGTGACGACGGTGGCGATGCCAATGGTGGCGACGGCGACGGCGACGGTAGCGCCAAAAACCACGGATCCACGACAGGCACATCAGGAACCCCAGACACGGAAAATACGACGATGCAATCCTCGACTGTATGCCGATCGATCGCTTCAATTTGTCAGATTTTGGAATCACCAGAAGGTTACATCAAGACGAGCGATCACTCCACCTATATGTCGCCCCGCCATATAAGCGGAGCGCATATAAGTGGGTAATGACTGTATGGCACCCTGCCATATAACTGGGAGGATCGCTATCGGCGTTATTCACGGACTCGATCGGAGTATTACCGGATCGTCACTCAGCATACAGTCCGATTGAGAGGAATTGAATTACCGGGATTAAGGCGGTACCGAGAAGGTGCACCCACTGGGGCACGCTATCGTGGGCCCACCGTCGTGGCCCCCATCGACGTGGACCCCGCCGTCGTGGCCACCACCATCGTCGTCGCGCTGCTGTTGCCCCCACCATCGTTGTCGCGCCGCTGTCGCCCCCACAATCTGTGTGCAGCCGCTCCAGCGCCCACCTCCATCGGGCGCACGGACGTCTGTCGACAGCGCCGGATCCTCGAGTGCGAGGTCCAATTGCGGCACGTGGAGCTTGCGGTGTGGTACCTCTCGTGTTTCCTAGATTACTTTTCCACGGTTTTGAGGCGCCTCGCGGCGTGGAGTGTTCCTATGCGTATACTTCTTTGCCGTCGGGTTCACTGTTCCGTTGCACTGTGCTTGTCAAATGGATCTTGGTTTCGTGGCCTTGCTTTTCAACGTCCTCCTTTTGCTTGCCTGTGCTAGTCTCTGTGCGTATACTGTAGTTATCCCTGTCGACGAATCCACCCCCCAGGAGGACCTGCAATGGCGTCGCATGAGCGATGTTGCCGCCGCGGCTGCAGCGGCGGCTGTGGAGGAGGCCAGCCCCGGCCCGTCACGCGAGACGGTACAGGCCATCCAGATAGCCGCGCGCGCAGCAACTGCAGCGACGGCGACGGCGCTGCGCGGAGATTTCATTGAGCTCTCGAATGGGCCCTGGGGTTCACCTACATCGGGTAGCGCAACTCGAGGGGCTGGTTCTCGCGCCGCCCCCGGGCGCGCTCCCTACGGCGGCGCTGGGCTCGGGCTGCGTGGCGCGGCGCACGGGCTGGGCGGCGGTGCAAGGCAAGGGCGGGGTGGCGGTGCAAGGCAAGGGCGGGGCGGCGGCGTACAGCGCGGGCGGGGCTGGGCGGAGCGCGGGCGGGGTATTGAGCGTCCACGGTCGGGAGAGCGGCGCAAGTCCCGCACCTCGGTCCCGTTAGGGGACAACATCGCCCTTATTGACATCAAGGATGCGGGCCACACGTGGGCACAAACCCTTTCAATGTTTAGCCTCAGCATTAGCCGGTTGGCTGCCCGTGATCTTTATGACAAGCGGTTCGAGTACAAGCGCCGCGCAACAGCGTCGGAGGACCTGGCGGCGCCCCGCTTGCGACGATCCTATTTTGAGCAGGTCTCCCAGGGTCTGTGGGATTGGTACCAGATCCTGCAACGGGTGGGCGCGCGGTATCTTCCGGTGTCTGGGGGAGTTCTAGAGGCCCGGGCCCGGCGGATTGCAGCGGAGCTGGGCGCCACGGGCTTCAAGGGGTCCCCCCATTTTTATTCAAAACTGGGCTAGGCGCTACAACCTCCGGAGCGTGGCGCTGTGGAGTCAAGGCGGGTCGGTGGACACGGAGGCGGCAGCGCCGCGCATTGCGCAAATCCGGGAGCAACTCGAGGCGTACCCTCCCGATCGAATCTACAACATGGATGAGACGGGGCTGTTCTACCGGTGCATCCCAAATCGGGCGTACGTGCAAGCAGGCCGACGGCGGCAGGCACGAGGTACCAGAGCTATGAAAGCTAAGGACCGCGTCACCCTCGTATTGGCTTGCAACGCCACGGGGACCCACAAGATCCCCGTCGTCATGATTGTCAAAGCCAAGCAGCCCCTGTGCTTTAAGCCCCCGCGTCAAGCGTGTCCCCTCCGGTACTTCTCCCAACCGAGTGCGTGGATGGACGGAGATGTGTTCAAGTCCTGGTTTGAAACCGTCTTCCTACCCGCCGTTCGGGCCCGCACTACCCTCCCAGTCGCCCTCATCTGCGACAATTGAGGGGCTCACGACGAACTCGAGAGCGCCCAAGTCACGTTCATCTCTCTTCCACCGAACTGTACAGCCATCTACCAGCCGCTCGACCTAGGAATCATCGCGTGTCTGAAAAGACGGTACAAGCGGCGGCTGTTGGACCTGGTTGTGGGGGCCCTTGAGATAACGCTGGGAAACCGAACACGGGCGGGCGCCGCCTCAGCGGCGGGGACGTGCTCGCCGGTGGCCCCCGAGGCTGGGGCTCCCGTGCCGCTGTCGACCGCTGGTGTCTCGACGGGGGAGGGGCCTGCGGACGCGGTTCTGGCTGACGAAGCCACGGGGGCGGTATCCGGCGTGGCGACTGCACAGGTTCCGCTGGGCGCCCCGGTTGCGGCGACCGAAGTGGTGGCGGGTGGGTGGCTTTTGGCCGACGGTTGGTGGCAGTCAGCCGGCGACGCAGCCAACGAGCAGCCGCTGAATCCCGTATCTGGGATGGCACCCCCTCGCGTGGGAAGCGCCGCGGCGCACGGCGCCGCGCGGCTTCAAATTTTACGCGAGGCGCGTGCTGCAGCGAGCCGTGCGGCTGCTGCGGCGAATTTAATATCTACCGCACCTCAAGGTACGGCGGCAGCCGAGACGCGAGCCGGTGGCCGGATGATCGCTGGAGCTGCGGAGCAGGCACCGCAAGCACACGTCTCGGGCTTGGATTCGGAGATTTACGGCGCTTCCGGACGAGCCGCTGACGGCTCACAGTCCGTGGACGTGTCGGCGGGGGCAACCAACCCATCGGCGACTGCAGCTGGACCTGGAATTTGGGGCTGGCCGTCTGACTGGCCGGCCGCCCCATTTGCTCAGGAACCAACCAGTCGGCGCTCGCGCGCACGCGCTCCGCCGGCAGTGATCCGTGGTGTCCGAGACGGTGCGGCTGCCCATCTGCAAGACACGTCGGAGATTGTCAAGGCGGAATGGGACGCGGTTGAAGCGTCAAGGATCGCCCATTGCTGGGTCAAATCCACCAGTTTGCCACATGCCATTGAAACGAACGTCATCGCCATGCATGGGGAATACCGCGCTTCCTCTCGATCGCTGGGAACTGACGTGATTTCGGTGGTATCTAAAATGGAGGGACGTCGCTTTGGCGAGCAGGCGTTTGGGGAGGATCTGGCGCCTGCGCGGGAGTTGGCGATACAGAACTGTTTGACTGAGGAGGACGACGAGGAGGTGCGAGCTGCTACGGCGGACCGAATTTTTTTGAGCAGAGGGGGGGGGGGGGGGACACAGGGAAAGGCGAAGGCATTGAGGAGGCCTCCGGCAGCGACAGTGAATGACTTTAGTTTCTTCCCTAGTACTACGTGTTCCTCTTCCTCTGTGTTTGGAACCAGACGAGTACGCGCGCCCCCTCAAACAATCGAAAAGCGTTTGCATGTGTGCCGTCGTATTCGGAGATGGGCGGGGGAGCAGGGGGGAGCAAGAGCAGGGCGCCGATGACGGTGCAGTGAACGGTCCGGGCTCGGGCGTTGGCGCGTCCCCCGCAAAGTCGATTCGTTCGCTCCAGGTTTCTGGCGAGACGTCCTCGTGCCCGCGGTCGCAAGAGGACAGACGCGCGACCTCGGCCCCGATCAAATCCGCGCGAAAATGTATTTGAGTGCTTCCTCGTGCGATCGACGGGAGGCAAACAGTCCGGATCTACCTCAGAATCTGCGACCAAGAGCGCTTTCACGCTGCGATCGGCCTCAATCTCAGAGGAAACAGGACCGATCACCCGTGAATTGAGCAGGGCACCGGCTAGTGTGCCACCAGAATGCATCGTTGGAACAGGGGCTGCAAAGTGCGCCAGGGTGCCATATAAGCGGATATTGACTGTAGATAGCTCGTGTAAATAGACAATATTAGTTCATTTTACCAACAGTCAACCATATCTAGTACCCAAACAGTACCCAGGTTCGCGAACATGCTTGGTCAAAATGTGGTTCACAATTTTGGGGGAAACCCCCTGTCAGGGGTGACACGACCCCCCGGCATGAGCCGGGGACGGGTCGTGACCAGTCACGCAACACCCCCCTAGGGGGGTAGCGTGGGACAACCCCCTTGGGTGGGTGTCCAGGGAGCCCCAGGGCCACACATGAAACGACCCCTCTGGAGGGGCGTGAGGCGGGGAACACCCGATCGGGCCCCCCTGGGGGGGGTCTGACACACACAAGGGAGACACACGTCCTCCCGAATCCGGGCCCTCTGGAGGGACCGGGAAGCTTGTGGAAGCTCCCGCAATCCGAGCGTAAGCCGGACCGAGATATGATCTCGACCAGGGATAAAATCCCACCGGAATTCTATCCGGGAAAATTGAAAAATCCTGGGATAAGTCCCGAGGTATTGGTTTTGGGTAAATCCT
>Ga0209093_1002507_pt1 | contig 10150 bp, 6 predicted proteins | sample SidtaG_4_FD_187450 | JGI IMG/M metagenome (GOLD analysis project Ga0209093, IMG submission 187450) | Marine algal microbial communities from Sidmouth, United Kingdom - Sidmouth_Male1 metaG (SPAdes) (version 2) | ecosystem: Host-associated > Algae > Red algae > Unclassified | place: Sidmouth...
CGCAGTGAGTGCGAATTCTCGCACAGAGCAAGAAGAACGATGAGCACAGGGGGGTTGATGGTCTACCGATCGCCGATCGGTGTGACGCACCGCATGTCGATGGCCGGCATGCTGCAGCAGTGGCATGTCTGCAGAGACACCCCACAGCGAGGGAGGAACGAGAACGAATGAGAGATTGTCTGCCGGATAAGCGAGATCAGACGGGTCAATCGAGATCATGTACTTCCTACATCATCGAGGGAGCCGAGTGACGTGTACTGAATTCCTAGACTATGATGGCCCCCACACGACAACTGTGGAGCTTCTATTTCGTGTACCTTTCGGATGCCTGTTACGAGCCGCGGAGGGGGAAAGACGCGGGTGCCACTTGAACTCAAATGAAAGAGAAAGAAGTACTGAGGACAAGTGTTCATCGGATTGCTCGCAGAATTGTAATTATTCCTGCCTCCAGCAGCAGCTGTCAGTCCGGCTGCATTGCACGTCCGACAGGATCTCCTGGTATCCGGTCAGATCCTGCGGCCGACGACTGCAGTGGTCGCGGCCGGTTGAGGCGGCGTTCGCCGCGCACCTCGGCCGCACCCTCGCTGACCCCTACATTTGGAGGTCTGTGCCACGCGACGGGGTGAACGGGCGCGGCACCGACGGAACGCGCAGCGTGCTGACGCCGTCCTCTTCCCGTGTGCGCGTTTCCTCGCCCCAGCTCTGTGCTCGCAGGCGGTTCCCCGATAGGGGTTCCGCGCTCGGCACTGCCGCGGGGCGGGCGCGCCCACGCGCGCTTCCGCCGCCCGCAGCGGGCTCCCTGACTCGGGGGGTTACGGCTCGGCGGCGAGACTGTTTGCAGCGTGAGCGGCTGTCGCCCCTGCTCTGTGCTCGCAGCCGGTTCCCCGATAGGGGTTCCGCGCTCGGTACTGCAGCGGGGCGGGCGCGCCCACGCGCGCTTCCGCCGCCCGCAGCGGGCTCTCCAACTCTGGGGGTCACGGCGCGGCGGCGAGGCTGATTGCTGCGTGGGCAGCCGTCGCCCCTGCTCTGTGCTCGCAGCCGGTTTCCTGATAGGGGTTCCGCGCTCGACACTGCAGCGGGGCAGGCGCGCCCACGCGCGCTTTCGCCGCCCGCAGCGGGCTCCCCGACTCGGGGGGTCACCGCTCGGCGGCGAGGCGGCCTGCAGCGTGAGCGGCCGTCGCCCCTGCTCTGTGCTCGCAGCAGGTTCCCTGATTGGGGTTCCGCGCTCGACACTGCAGCGGGGCGGGCGCGCCCACGCGCGCTTTCGCCGCCCGCCGCGGGCTCCCCGACTCGGGGGGTCACCGCTCGGCGGCGAGGCGGCCTGCAGCGTGAGCGGCCGTCGCCCCTGCTCTGTGCTCGCAGCAGGTTCCCCGATTGGGGTTCCGTGCTCGGCGCTGCAGCTGGGCGGGTCGGCCCTCGTGCGCTTCCGCGGCCCATAGCGGACCACTCAACTCAGGGGATCGCTCGGAGGCGAGGCTGTCTGTTGCGCGAGCGGCCGTCGCCTTTGCTCTGTGCTCGCAGCCGGATCCCCGATTGGGGTTCCGTGCTCGGCGCTGCAGCGGGGCGGGCCGGCCCAGGCGCGCTTTAACCGCCCGCCGCGGGCTCCCCAACTCGGGAGGTTACGGCTCGGCGGCGAGACTGTTTGCTACGTGAGTGGCCATCGCCCCTGCTCTGACCGCAGCCGGTTCCTCGATCGGGGTTCCGCGCTCGGCACTGCATTGGGTCGGGCAGGCTCGCGCTGCGGCGGACGGGGCGGGATTGCGTGATCCGCTTGGTGCACGTCAAGTGGCGCGACGGCCTCTGGTGCCAGTAGTGACGGTCACGCGTTTTGCACGCAGCCGGCGCGCCGCACGGGGTGGCATACGCGGTGCCACAGAGGCCCTGGTCGGCCCTCCATCCCAGCGCGCGGGGGGTCACGCAAATCGGAGGACAACGTTCTGGGTTGCCGCTGGTTGTGGAACGACCAGCCGCCGCCGCTGTCATTGCACGTCGCCAGCGAGCCCCGCGTGGCAGCTGGATCGGATTTGCAGCCGTCCGCGGCGAGAAGGCTACCGAAACAGGGGCATTCATTTCGGTGACCTAATCTCGAGAGCGCCGCTGGCGGCGAGGCGACTTGCGACGGGCACGTGTCTTACACGCAGCCTGTGTATCGTACGTGGCCGCCCTGCTGTACAGCGGAGAGCCCAAGCGCTCCACTCGATCTGACAGACATTGCGAGCCACATCAATTCAGCGGCCAGTGGGGGGCGGGGGTGCCGTTGGTGGCGCCCCAGAGCCCTATATCTGTAGGTGACCTGATCACTCTGTCGGCTGTATTGGGACGCAGTGGTCATCCCGCACGGAGGACGCCCGTGGCGTCGCGCGCTCGTCCACACGATGGGTCGCAAGCGCGGGTCCGGCCGTGGTGGCGCTAACGCGCCTGGTGGAGGCGCAGGACCACGCGTGATGGCCTCATCATCCGTGCCCCTGTCCCCTGCGGAGGTATTTGCAGCCGCTCTTCATGCGACGCGCACGGTACCCACGGCTCACGGCCCCACGCTAGCGCAGGTGGAAATGGTGCTGGCCGCCCTGGAGATTGCAGTTCACGTCACACCTCCCCCGGCTGATGTCCGTCACCGTTTGCTGGCGTGCCGACGCTCTTGCGGTAGCTCTGCGTTATTGGACGGCGTCCTTTCAGCCGCTGTCAGTAGTCTTGCTAGAGGCGACATTGACGCTGTAAAGAGGGCGGGCAAGTTTGTTGTCACCGGTCTGAAGGCCCATGGCTGTCGCGGCCACGACGACACGACCGCGACCACGGCACCAGACGCGCTCGCTGCGCCCTCACCACGGGCACAGCTACTGCCTCCCACATCTCCTTGTGTGGACGTGCCTATGGCTACAGAGGTGCACGGTGAGCACAACCGACCTCGTCAAGCTGCCGTGTCACGTCGCCTACGCCACCCTTCGGCGCCGTCTGTCGTGGGAAAGGGCAAAGGGCCTGCTCAGCACCAACCGGGGCGGAACGACCTTCGGCGGCCACGGTCACCTGCGCCGCGCCGGCTGGCGTCTTCCAACAGACCCGCTCCTTCTTTCACGTGGCGCTCTCGCTGCTACCCGACGGCAGGGGCGGCATCAGGACGCAGTCGCTCGACTTCCCCAGAACGGTGCCGGCAGCGAACCCGTTCTCCGGCTCGCATGGACGGCGGCGGCAACATTGTATGGTTCCCTCGTGTGACGTTCGGTCCCTTCAAGTCGCTGCCCCTCGATGAGCAAGACCTGGCGTCGTTGGATGACGGCTCGCACCTGTCGAGGGCGCTAGTGGACGGTGTTTGCCATTGGCTGTTGACTCGCTTGCCGGTAGTGCTTCCGACAGACGGGGGGCTGAGGTTACTGTGCTCTACTGTCGCAGACGAGGCGCCCCGCGCAGCCAGAGGCGACCTTGACAGCGCCAGCCGTGGAGTGGAGGCCATGCGGCGCAACTCCGTCTTCTTCGCCTGCACGACCGTCTTGCCCTTCATGTCGGGCTCGTCGTGGTCGGCCGTCATCATCCACGGGCTTAACGCCATCGTGCCACACGTGCGGCACGCGATGGGATTGGAGGTCGCCCCCGCCAAGGCAGCAACAGCGGCTGAGATGGTCTTCATTTTTTCGCAGCAGGACGAGAACGCGTCGTACGACGTTGCCTACATCAACGGAATCTACCGCATTCTGGCAACCACATTTGCCTATGTGCACATGAAGGGAAGGGGCGCCCGCAAGAACACGCTCGCCGTCGAGCGTGTGTTCCGCAGAGTTCTTCCCGTTGACGTGCGCCGTCTGCCCTACCCCACAAAGTCCTTCCGGGCGGGCGAGAACATCATTTCGTACTTGGCGTTCTACATGTCGGCGCACCCGACCGGCGCGGCGCGCCTGCGGTCGACAGACAAGCTTTGGACGCAGTCGGCCCCCTTGGCTGAAGCGCGGCAAGCGGTGCGCGACTTGGTAACAGCGCAACGGCGACGTGACGACGCAGTGGAGAACAATGTCGCCGCCGTGTTACTTTGTGGGGCCAAACTACACGGTGAGAGTTCTACCTCAGGCGACGACGACGCCTCGGGGGGGACCCCGCCACCACTGCCAAAGCCGGACGGCGGCAATGACGCCGGCAGCGGCCCTTTGCGGGACAGCGGCAGTAGTGCCGCCACGCCGAGGTCAGACCGCGGCGACGAGCAGGGGCGCGACAGTGGCGGTCAAGGAGGTGGCGATGCCGGTGCGTCGCCCAAGGCGGGCGCCCGCAACGTCGGCAAGAAAAGAGTTGGTGACACCTCACAACGTCGAGCGAGAGTGATGGCAGTCGGTGGCTCCTTGCCGGTCCCCGGCGGGCATGACGGCGGTGGTCTTACGTGCTGTAACAGTAGAAGTGCTCTCAGTGGTATGTCGGCCGCAATCGCATTGCCACGGTTGGACCACCGGGTGAGCGCGGCCGCTCATGAATCTAAAGCGGCAGGACGCTCTTCTGGCGATTTCCGTTTGCTGCTCCCTCGCCGCACGTGTACCACACCACCTCATGCTCACGCTTTCCCTCACGAGGCGATGAGCGGTAGGTCTTCCCTCCGCGCAGGATTTGTGTTCTTTCGCGGCACTGCGAGGGGTTTCCCCTCAGACGCTCCGGCGGCAGGCTCATCCGCTGTGACCTTGACCTTTCTCAGTAATTCTTCGCCCGTGGAGAGGTGCGCTTCGGCCAGCGCAAGATTTCAGGGTTTGACGATCATGGGGACTGCCGCATACTTGGGCAGAAAGAACAAAGAGCCGCTGGCCCCCACTTTAGTGGCTGCTAGCGAGTCGACCGTCGCCAGCGCCCTGTTCGGCAGCCAGGCAGCACCGAAGCCCCTCCACTGTAACCCGCTCGTGGGGCTGCACAGAGGCAATGAAGCAGAGCACCATGGTAGCTATTTTTCACATGCGGATGAAGACCAAGACGAGGCCAAGTACAGGGGTGAGTGGCACCGCCCAGGTCCGCAGGTGCTTGTCGATGAGCGTCTTCGAGCACCAGACGACTGCGAGGACTGCGGCGCCGGCCCGAGCAGCACCAGAAAAATGCTTGAAGCCAGCGGCAGTACCACATGCAGCACGGGGGTTGACGCGCTCATGACCACCAGCACTGACAATGGCACCACGGCTAGCAGCAGTACCAACCTGACGGACAGAACGAACAGCCATCGCGATAGCTACAGCGGATGCAACAGCAGCACAAGACGCTTTTTACTTTGCATCGTCAGTGGTACCGTGACTCCCGCCGGCACAGAGTCGTCGTCTAGTGGCGGTGGCAGCCGTATTGCCACGGGGTACCGCTGGGAGGGAGGCACGTACGTCCGAGGGGGCCAGGCCGCCGCTGGCCTTCGCCGACGGCTGCGAGCGCTACAGCCCACCCCACTACTGGACCCTCTCCCTCGACATGCTCTAGAAACGTTCGCTGCGCAGGCCGGAGGAGAAAGCAGAAAAAACAGCACGGTCAGCGACGACAGCGCCCCGGGCAATGCCACTGACGACTTCAGCAGCAATCACAGTCGCCCAGGCAATGGCAGCGCCGATGAGGCGTCGGTGGCCTCGGCGGAAGGTGCTACGAGCATCTCCAACGGAGTCACATTCGAGTCGTCAAGCGTCAACACAGACGAGGCAACAGATCTTCTCTCCCGCGTGCACCCGCCGTGGGGACCTATCTTAGCTGCAGCATCGACGGTCAGGATGGCTGAGCCTGCCACTCACAAAGCCCGCCGGCACGACGACGTCCACCGACGCCGAGCCAAATCGGCGCGCGACGCCGAGCTTCGTAACGACGTTGAAGCCCATGAGGCGCGTGTTGGCCATCGGGTGCGCCGTCGGCGGCCACAGGGCCGGGAGGAAAGCAGTGACGACTACGCCGACGCCGATATTGGAGATGGTCGACAAGCTATCGACATAAGCGGACAGGGAAAGGGGCGGGTAGGGTGTGCAGATCATGATGACGCACTTGTCATTGATGGCCTGACGCTGGCGCCGAAAGCCGGCGGGGTGGACGACGAGCACGTCGGCTATGGCAGGGGACGGGGTCAGGATTGCAGGCGAGACCCGCAGGGGGGTAAGCCTTTGCCAGAAAGTGACGCGGAGGATGACCAGCAGGTCCGTGGCGCCGAGCACGCGGATCGTGATGGTGCTTGTGAGGCCGGTGGTGCGCCGTCGGCGTCTGGCAATGCGGGGACTGAACACTACCTGGGAGGAGATCCAGGGAAGGGGGATGGTGACGGTGGGCGCGACGTGGGCGGTGGACGCAAGCATCGCGGCGCAAAGCGGCCGCGGGCGCGTCTCGCACGATTCTAGTCTTTGACTCCACCAGCCATGCAAGTCCCTGTGACTGATGTAAATACCGTTCCCACTTACGGGCCAGCAGAACAAAGAGCACGAGGGTGCCAATGGTCTACCGATCGCCGGTCGGTGTGACGCACCGCATGTCGATGACCGGCATGCTCTAGCAGTGGCATGCTCGCAGAGACACCCCACAGCGAGGGAGGAGCGATTACGAATGAGAGATTGGCTCCCGGATAACCGAGATCAGACGGGTTGATCGAGATCATGTACTTCCTACATCATCGAGGGAGCCGAGTGACGTGTACTGAATTCCTAGACTATGATGGCCCCCACAAGACAACTGTGGAGCTTCTATTTCGTGTACCTTTCGGATGCCTGTTACGAGCCGCGGAGGGGGAAAGACGCGGGTGCCACTTGAACTCAAATGAAAGAGAAAGAAGTACTGAGGACAAGTGTTCATCGGTTTGCTCGCAGAATTGTAAATATTCCTGCCTCCAGCAGAAGCTGTCAGTCCGGCTGCAATGCACGTCCAACTGGGTCTCCTGGTATCCGGTCAGATCCTGCGGCCGACGACTGCAGTGGTCGCGGCCGGTCGAGGCGGCGTTCGCCGCACACCTCGTCCGCTCCCTCGCTGACCCCTACATCTGGAGGTCTGTGGCACGCGGTGGGGTGAACGGGCGCGGCACCGCCGGAGCGCCCAGCGTGCTGACGCCGTCCTCTTCCCGCGTGCGCGTTTCCTCCCCCAGACGCACCTGCCCACCTGAACGCCCATCACTGCAGCCGGGTGCCCTCGAGGACGCCCGTGCCCATTTCCACACACATCGTGCCCTGCAGCCGCCCACGCTCTTTGCACGCGGCGGGATCCCCGCTAGGGGTTCCCAGCTCGGCACTGCAGCGAGGTGGGCAGGCCCTTGCGCGCCGACGCGGCCCGCAGCTGACCGCCCGACTCGGGTGGTCGTCGCTCGGCGGCGGGGGTGACTGCGGTGCGCGCGGCCGTCGCCCTCGCTCTTTTGCACGCAGCGGGTTCCCCGATCGGGGTTCCCAGCTCTGCACTGCAGCGGGGCGGGCAGGCCCTTGCGCGCTGCGCCCGCTCTCAGCGGACCGCCCCACGCGGGCGGTTGACGCTCGGCGGTGGGGGTGACTGTGGTGCGCCCAGTCCGTGCCCCTGCTCTTGGTACGCAGCGGGAGCGCCGATCCGGGCTCCCTGCTCGTCCCTGCAGCGGGGCGTACAGGCGCTGGTGCGCTGACGCGGCCCGCAGCGGACCGCCGAACTCGGGCGGTCGTCGCTCGGCGGCGGGGGTGACTGTGGTGCGTGCCGCCGCCGCCCCCGCTCTTTGCACGCAGCGGGTTCCCCGATCGGGGTTCCAAGCTCTGCACTGCAGCGGGGCGGGCAGGCCCTTGCGCGCTGCGTCCGCTCGCAGCGGATCGTCCAACTCGCGCGGTTGACGCTCGGCGGTGGGGGTGCCTGTGGTGCGCCCGGTCCCTGCCCCAGCTCCTGGAACGCAGCGGGAGCGCCGATTAGGGCTGCCTGCTCGTCCCTGCAGCGGGGCAGGCAGGCCCTGGTGCGCTGACGTCGCTCGCAGCGGACCGCCCTACTCGGGCGGTTGACGCTCGGCGGTGGGGGTGACTGTGGTGCGCCCAGTCCGTGCCCCTGCTCTTGGCACGCAGCGGGAGCGCCGATCCGGGCTCCCTGCTCGTCCCTGCAGCGGGGCGGACAGGCGCTGGCGCGCTGACGCCGCCCGCAGGGGGCCACCGAACTCGGGCGCTCGACGGTCGGCAGCGGACGTGGCTGTGACGCGTCCGGCCGTTGCCCCGGCTCTTCGCACGCAGCGGGTTCCCCGCTCGGGGTTCCCGGCTCTGAACTGCAGCTGGGCGGTCAGGCCGTTGTGCGCTGCGGCCGCTGGCGGTGCTGTTATCGGCGCTGCAGCGGGGCTTCAAGGCCTTGGCGCGCCGCCGCCGCCCGTAGCGGACCCTCAGACTCGGGGAGGTCACCGCTCGCCGGCGAGGTGAACGGCGGCGCTTCCGGCCGTCGCCCCTGCTCTGCGCCCGCAGCCCGTTCCCCGCTAGGGGTTCCGAGCTCGGCGCTGCAGCGGGGCGTCAAGGCCTTGGCGCGCCGCCGCCGCCCGCATCGGACCCCCAGCCTCGGGGGGGTCACCGCTCGGCGGCGAGGCCGACTGCGGCGTGTCCGGCCGTCGCCCCTGCTCGGCGCCCGCAGCCGGTTCCCCGGGAGGGGTTCCGAGCTCGGCGCTGCAGCGGGGCGAAAGGGCCTTGGCGCGCCGCAGCCGCCCGCAGCGGACCCCCAGCCTCGGGGGGGTCACCGCTCGGCGGCGAGGCCGACTGTGGCGTGTCCGGCCTTCGCCCCTGTTCTGCGCCCGCAGCCGGTTCCCCGGGAGGGGTTCCGAGCTCGGCGCTGCAGCGGGGCGTCAAGGCCTTGGCGCGCCGCCGCCGCCCGCAGCGGACCCCCCAACTCGGAGGGGTCACCGCTCGGCGGCGAGTCCGACTGTGGCGTGTCCGGCCGTCGCCCCTGCTCTGCCCCCGCAGCCGGTTCCCCGCTAGGGGTTCCAAGCTCGGCGCTGCAGCGGGGCGAAAGGGCCTTGGCGCGCCGCCGCCGCCCGCAGCGGACCCCCCAACTCGGAGGGGTCACCGCTCGGCGGCGAGGCCGACTGCGGCGTGTCCGGCCGTCGCCCCTGCTCTGCGCCCGCAGCTGGTTCCCCGGGAGGGGTTCCGAGTTCGGCGCTGCAGCGGGGCGAAAGGGCCTTGGCGCGCCGCCGCCGCCCGCAGCGGACCCCCCAACTCGGAGGGGTCACCGCTCGGCGGCGAGGCCGACTGCAGTGCTTCCGGCCGTCGCCCCTGCTCTTTACGTTCACCGGGCTTCAGGACCGTGGCTCCTCGTGGTGTACTGCAGCGGGGGTAGCTCCTTCTGGGGCGCTTTGGGGGGCGGAACGACGTTGCTGGATCCCCTCGGTGAGCAATCAGCGGCGCAACGGCATATTGTGGCGCTGGCGCTGTCCACCCGTGTTGCACCCAGCAGATCTGCCACAGAAAGCGGCCTGGTCGGTAGCACAGCGGTCGTGGTCGGTCCGCCATCCCGGCTGCGCCACGCGGGGTGCCACTTCAATCGGAGGATTTTTATTTGGAGCGCGGCTGGCTGTGGAACTACCAGTCGCCGGCGCGGTCATTGCACGCGGCCAGCGCGCCCGACGTCCTTATTGGCTCGACTTCGCAGCAGCCCGCGGCGCGAGTGCTACAGGTACTGGGGCACGAAAATTGGGGCCCATTCTTGGCAGCGCCGCTGGAGCCGGGGCGACGAGTGGCGTATCTGCGTTTTGCACGCTGCCGGTCACTTGCACGTGGCCTCTCTCCTTTTCTTGCAGCGGGCAGGGCACGCGCTCCACGCTACTGAGAGACGCAGAGAGCCGCCCCGATTAGGCGGCCAGGGTGGGGGACGCCGTTTGTGGCGACCAAGCGCCCTTTATCTGAAGGGTCCCTGAACACTCCGTCGGCTGGATTAGCACGCAGTGGTCAGCTCTCACGGGCGACGCCCGTGTCGTTGCGTTCCCTTCAGAGCGATGGGGCGCAAGCGCGGGTCTGGTCGCGGCGGCGCGAAAGCGCCAGGTGGAGGGCCAGTATCCCGCGTGGTAGCCTCTTCCCCCGTGCCCCTCTCTCCAGCGGCCGTGCTTGCCGCGGCACTTCATGCCACACGCATGGCAACGACGGCGCGTGGACCGTCACCGGCGCAGGTTGAAATGGTGCTAGCGGCTCTTGAGTTTTCTGTCCACGTGCCATCTCCCCCTGCTGATGTCCGTGACAGGCTTCTGGCTTGCCGACGCTCATGCGGCAGCTCGTCA
>Ga0209093_1002508_pt1 | contig 10150 bp, 7 predicted proteins | sample SidtaG_4_FD_187450 | JGI IMG/M metagenome (GOLD analysis project Ga0209093, IMG submission 187450) | Marine algal microbial communities from Sidmouth, United Kingdom - Sidmouth_Male1 metaG (SPAdes) (version 2) | ecosystem: Host-associated > Algae > Red algae > Unclassified | place: Sidmouth...
GGCCACGCGCCCCTGCTGCCTCTGCCCCACTGACGCGGCCAGACGCGGATGCCGGCCACGGGTCTCCCCCCCGACCACTCGCTGCGCGGTTGATCGCTGCTCGGGGGGAGTAGGCGGTCGCACTCCCCCCATCGGTTGCTCGCTTGCCACCGCCCACCCGCCCTGTTGCCTCTGTTGGAGCACACAGTTGTTCATAGGAGGAGGCGCTGGTGCCCTGGGCTGTCTCGTGGGCCTGCTGTTGTCGCTATAAGCGACTGTGTCCCTGGCGGCAGGGGGCTGAGGCGGGGCGAGTGCGGTAGCTGGCGCCGTTCCGCACTTGTGTGTGCTCGCGGTGCCGGTGAGTGCGCTGTGTCAACCACCGCGCCGCACCCACTCGTGCGCTGGTGCTTGCTCTCCCGCGGACTCCACTCTCGCCCTGCGCGTTGGTGAGTTCCAGTCCACCCCCACGCCCCATTCGTCCTACCTCCGCGCTTACATCCTTCTCAAGTCTCCTACGGGGACCCGCAAGACTAGCGGCACCTGCCGCCTCGCTGCCATTCTCAGTGTCTTTCACATCAATCATTTTGGTACGCTCACAAACGCTGTGGCCGTCGCGGGCCTTGCGTTCGACCGGCCATCCCTCAACCCCTGCCACGCGGCACGGCCGATGCCGGTGCTGTCGGTCTCCGGCGCATACACCCCTCCGCACGGCGCTACACTCGGTACGGGCGTGCCACCACCACACCGCACGCGTGGAGTACCTGTGACTTTCACGTGGGGGTTCGGGTGTAGTTGTCGTGCGTAGTCGGCGGGTGTGTCGGGTCTGCCGCGCGTCGCCGCGGCGCAACGTGCCCCATGTGGCGGGTGGGCGGTGCAGGTCCTAGTGCACTGCACTGGCGCGCACCGGGGCTGTGCGGTGGGTGAACTGCTCGGGGTGGCAAGAGACCCTCCCACGGCTGCGTGCGTTCATTGTGCGGCCGCCCAACCGCGCTCACCTCGTCGATGCGGTTTGTCAAGAGCTCGGTGTGCGCCGCCCCCACGCTGTCGTCCTTGTCACCTCCCTCCTTCGCCACCCCACCCGTTGCTGCGGTTTCGCGACGCGCTGGCCTTGCGGCAGACGCACGGACGGTGCTACCCACGCTTCGTGTGAGCGTGTCTTTCGTGGCTCCCCGGGAACCAGCGACGCACCAACCAGGTACGCAGGGTGACCTCGAGCTCCTCCTTTATCTGTAAAGGGACCTGTCTGTTGTCTGTGCGTTTCATGTAGCGCCTCGCCCCGCCCGCCTGACCTCCCTCTCGATGAAGGTCTTTTCTTTTCTTCCCACCCCGCGTTTCCAATAACACCTACCTGACGTTTTTTCCTCGCTCTCTCCTATACCGCTCCGCGTGTTTGGTTACACTCTCTGACGGTTCTCTCGTATGATGTTTCCCAGTCCCACACTCCCAGTTGTGTGCTGTCGTCCAGGTCAGCGCCGCTCAGCGTTTCCTGCTGCCATTGCGTGCACCCACGCTCGTCCAGGGGCGCAGCGCCTATATCTCCACCGTGTCACGCTCGACTTTGTGTTTTCGAGCTGTTTTCGTGTAGCTTATGTACGTTTTGCGTGCAGGGGTTACGCGTGGTCTTGCTGCTGGCCGTTCTTTCTTTCTTGGGAGGCGCCGCACACGTACGTGCAGCGCGGTTCTTGTTGCTTCCATGCTTTGTGATAGCGGGTTGCAGCGGCGTCAGTTCCTCCTATGTCCACGCTGCTCATCACATCTGACTAATGAATGAAACCCCCGTTGCCTCGTTGCACTCATGTGGTGACGCACGTCGTCTGCCGCGGCATTCTCATGTACACGCATCATGCTGCATTGCTTCTTCTGTCTCGTGTCCGCATGGACTTTCTCTCAGCTGTCTGTGCCTTTCGGGTGTTTCACCTCCCCAACCTCCCCCCCCGCCCACCTACCCCTGCATCAGAATAAGAACAGCGCGTGCCAAGCCGGCTCGAAATGCAAGGTGCCTCTCGGCGCAAGCGCCCGACCCCGCCCCCCCTAGTCACGTCATGCCGCTCCAGTCGTCGCCTCCGAGCGGCTGCGGCTGCGACCGCGGCCGCAGATGCAGAAAGCTCACCACCGCCCCCGCCCGCAACTCCACCCTCGAGCCCTCGTCGCCGCGACCATCCGCGAAAACGCCGCCGTGCAACTTCACCGCGGCGGCATAGTGGTCTTGGGGCGGTCGCTCCGTCCCTGGCATCGGCTGATGCTGGGGCGGCCGCCGCTGCCAACGCGGTTGCCGGTGTTGCTGCAGTGGAGGTGCCCGCTGGGTGCGTCGGTGGTGCCGCCGCCGAGGGGGCGATGACAGCCACTTCTGCGACGCGGCAGGCTATTCGTTTTCACGGAGACGGTGGCGGACAGGCACCTGGAACTTCAGACGGAAACCCTTTTCGCTCGGGCGCGGCGGCGGCGCATGGACGCAGACAGCACGGAGCAGCGGGCTCATCCGCCCTGCCACCCCAGACGGTCCGACTCCCCAGAGGTGACGATGCAGCTGGTGGCGCCACCCTCCCCTCGGCTGAGGCGGCACAGCAGCCTCGCGGGACGGCTGTGTCTCCGACTGCGGCGGTGGTCGGTGGTGCTGCCGTGCCCCCCAGCCCTCTGCTGCGTCGAGCGCTGTGTGGCGGCCGCCTGCGGCCGAGGCGGATCTGGTCGTTGCGCCCATGGTGCACCTCACCAGCAGCCCCGTGGGGAGCGGGGTGGAGGCAGAGCTGTCTGCAGGGCACCTCCTCTTCGTAGACGGTGCGGACTACGTCACGGCGCAGAACCTGGTTATGCGGCTTTTCTTCGGTGTGACTGACGTCGCGGCGCGTTTGATGCGGCTCGGCTGTCTGCCCGGCTGCCCAGACGCGACCTCCGAGGCCGCCGTGGGCGGTCCCAATGCACGCACGCCCGCGCAGCGCGCTGCGGACCAGCAGGCATACAAGCGCCTTGCCGCGATTGCCAGGTACGCCGAGATGTGGGGCTTTAACAAGGACAACCAGTGCGCAATCGCGACGCAGGCCCTGCACCTTGCGGAGACCAAGCAGTACGCCACAGTCGCCAGCGTCGCAATCGCGGCGGCGAGTGCGTGGACCATGCACACGGCCAGCGCTACAAACAGCGGGGTAAAGACGACCAGCGCGGCCTACGCCAAGTCCGTCAAGCTGTTCTGCGAGTTTGGTGCAGAACCAGACAGCCAGAAGCCGGGCGGGGTGGTAGTTCCCGTCAACCGATACGTCGTTGTCACCTTCCTGCGGTCCGAGCAGGCGCGTCCCAAGCGCACGGGCGTCCGGCCAGGGGCCGCCGATGCCGACGATTCGAGCACCGAGTCGGACGGCGAGCGCCTCGGCGGGGATAAGGACGGCGAGGGGGATGCTGAGGAGGAACGGATGGAGGGTGGGCGGCGCGACGGCGGCGGCGGGAGTGCGGGGGGGGAGGGATGGGCGCGGGGCGTCAGTAGCGGCTCGCAGCCGAGAGACCACCCACCTGCCCACTCTCGCAGGCACACGGACGCCACGGACACCCCCACAGCGCCAGCGACCGACGGAAACGCTGCCATGGTGCCGTCGACGTCGGCGCAAGCTGCGCCATTGCAAGCCGCGTCGGCGCCGCGTGTGAGGACCGTCGGACAGACAGTGGTGAAGATGCACCAGAGCGCTTTGGCTAAGGTTGGCCTGATCTTTAACCAGCTGTGGACGGCGTGCGGGTGCGCCGCCTGCGCGCGCTATGACGTCGAGGCGTACGCGTCGGTGGGCACCTACAGCGCGGCCAACCTGCTTGTCAGTGAGACGCAGCGCAAGCGGATGTTGGAGAACACGGCATCCGGCGTGGCCAAGGCGACGGGGTTGCGTGACCCCACGCTTCCCGACAAGGATCGTCGCACCCTCATTGAGACAATTTTGCTGCGACCAACCACGACAAAGCAGATGCAGAAGGCTCTTCTATTGGCCGGACTTTTTGTTCTCTCTTTTTCGCTCGAGGCACGCGGGGCCACGACACGGGGCCTTGAGTGGAGCGACCACGCGGTGCGGCGGTTCCCGGCGATGTTTGGAACGGGTGGTGACGCCGTCGACGTCCTGTGCACATACGTCTCGGCGACCAAGACGGGAGAGGGGGGAGCTTACTGTCTGGGCTCCATCGCTCACGTCGACCCGTGGCTCTGCCCTCTCGGGGCAGTCGCCGACGCGCTCGTAGCGGACTGCCACCGCGAGGGGCAGGACCTGCTGACGCCGCCCGTCTCGTTTGCCCCCGACTTCCACCCAACCGACACCGCCATGCGAGCGACAGGAGTCGAGCCCAAGTACTATTGGGCTTCGGCGTCCGAGATGGGCTGGCGCTCGTGGTACCAGTGGCGCCAGTTCCAGGCGGTGCGCGGCGGGCCATACAAGGCCATGTCCTATGACTTCCACCAGGAGAACCTGAGAAAGGCGGCGGGTGGGGCATATATTAACCTGCGTGCGGTTAGCACACACGCGTTCCGAAAGGCGGCCGGGCAGAAGGGTAAGGAGTCCGGCGTTCCCGTGGCGGACAACCTCTGTCACGGGATGTGGAACCTTGGGGCTGCCAACGGCGCGTACGACGGGCTGATACCGAACGCCCCGATGATGACGGCGCTGTCCGGTAGGTCTGCCGACTGCTCGTCACCCGTGACGCCGCGCCTGTCTGTTGAGGTGCCAGATGCGCTACAGCGCACCATCTGCCCGTGGCTCGCCGACGAGGAGGCCAAGTACACCGAGCGCGTGGCACGGGACTACCGTTGCCAGGACCAGGCCCTGCTCGATTTCTTCTCTCTCATCCGCATGGCGCGCGCGGTGTTTTTCCAGACCTGGGCGGCGCGCGTCGTTACCACCAGCCTGCCCCCCGACGCAGAGATCCTCCGCCACCCGCTGCTCAACAACGACGATTTCCGCAACTTGTGCGAGACGATGGCCAAGGTCTTGGGCGATGGCGGCCGCGCCGTGGATGCGGCTGTCGCACAAGTACTGCCACAGCTATCGCACGCCGTCAAGGTGGCGGTAGAGGCTGTGGCATCCGCCAGCTCATCATGCGTAGTGGACGTGGAGCGGCGCCTTAGTATCCAGATGGACGACGCTGTGGCGGAGCTGAAGGCCCACAGTGACGGAGGGTTTTCGGCCATGATGGATCTGCTAGGCTCTACCGCCGCAGAGGTACGTAGTCTGCGTGCGGAAGTAGCCCATCTGCGTGGGTTGACTGGGGGGTTATTGGGTGGGGCAGTCAGCGGTTTGGCAGTCGGTGGCATCCGCGGAGAGGCTAGCGCCGGCCCGTTGGACGTAGGGGGGGGAAGCCGACGTGGATGCGAACGGGAGGGGGGACACGGGCTGCATGGCTGGTGCGTGGGTTGCGGGGAGCGAGATGGTGGCTTTGTGTCGGCCGCGATTTCCGCGGTGCACCTCCATCCTGGCACGTCGTTTCGGTCGGATGGGTCGGCTGTGGTCCCTGCTGCTGGCCATTCGTGTCTGTCTCCCACCGCTGCGGTTGTGCAACGGCCACCTGCGGTTCCTCCTCGTTCTCTGGCACCGCCCCCGCTTTCCATCTCCTCGCGGCTCGCGCAGGACCGAGAGAACGTGCGGCAGCTGGCAATGCAACACAAGCTGGAAGGGGTTCCCATCTTCTCAGGCGACGGCCAGTACGTACCGCTGCTGCCGCTGGTGGTGGACCTGGGATGGGAGGCGGCGTTGACCGAGTACGCCGAGGGATTCATGGGGAGAGGCGTGGCCAACCGGAGGGCGTCCATCAGGGAGGTCGAGTCCATTTTCGGTGAGCGGTGGCGTTCATGCATCCCGAACACGGCGGATCGACGACGCCTTGGCAAGCTCTACTCGGCGCGGTCGCCCATGTACCGGGCATTCCAGCGGGAGTACGCCAAGAGAGGCGCCGCACTGGGGGTCGACCAGGTCGTGTCGTTTCTCAAGACCAAGTATAAGGGAAGGGGAGGGGCGGTCGCTGTTTACAAGCTGGCCAATCTGGACTATCCGGCTCCCAAGAAGTGAACGTGCGTGGTCGTTTTTTTGTGTACCTTTGAAAGAGTGCTCTTGCTATTGTTCATTTACCGGGCATGCTTCTTGTGCATTTGCACCCCCATTGGTGAACCTTACGCTTTCATACGCGAAGCCACCGACCAGGAACTCTTTGTGAGGAACGTCCTTACACTGCCTTCCTTGACAAGCCCAAGGCCAAAGCATCCCCCCCGTATCCCTCCGCCCCCCACGCATTGCCACCACCCCCGACGCCCCACGCGTCCCCGCGTGATTCCCATGCATGCGCGACCCTCTCTATTCGCCGCGACACCCGTGATTGATCGTGGCCCCTGTGTCTCACGTCAAGCCCTGCGAGTCCGGACCCACCGCGCACCAGCCGCAATGAATAGCTAAGACAAGAAAGATGCAATGACGACGCGCAACAGGCCGCACCACCTCAACGGCCCCAGTGCTCAGAGGGCTTGTGGGCCCCCCCTTTGTGCCGTGCTGCTGAGGAAACCGCAACGGTTGCCATTCGTGGGGCACCCGGCCCTTAGAGTTATGAGCGCCAAATCTCGTACGTACCATCGGGAGGAGCGCGGCAGGGGGCAGTAAGGGGCCTCTAGCGGAGAGTGATGGTGTATGGGGGCCGGTGAGCGTGGACGGCAACGGTGGGGCAGGCAGGTACGTGTGGGAGGGATATCATATCAGTGGTGACGTGATGGGATAGAGAACGCTGCAGCATCGAGGAAGACGCAGCCATTGCCGAGAGTTGGGAGATGCGGTCTGCAGGGGGCTGTCAGGGGTCGCTCAAGAGCGCAGAGCAGGGCGTTGGATGCAGAGAAGAGGCCTTTGGAGTATCTTCCGTCACACGGAGCGTCTCGCGACAAATGACAGCGGACCAGTTGGGCCCGGCCTTGCATGCCGGCATGTACTGAGAGATGCATTGTGCGGTCCACACGGTCCGAGCCGCGGAGGGGAGTATTGTCATTTGTCAAGTCAGTTTTCAAGAAATGGGAACCAATCAAACGGTGATGGCTATACTCTGGACGACCTTGGCAATCGACCGAGGCGGGCAGCATTCAACGGCCGCTCCCACCTGCAGTGGTCCATGTGTGGCTGGAGTTAAATACATTGGTCATCGGACGGTAGCAGGTTACTGTAGGACCGATCGCCGATTGCACTGATGCTTGGAGGTCCGACGCCCATCCGACGATCGGTTCAGAGACACACGATTATAATACGGTTAACTGCTGACGCGTCCAATCTCGTCCATATTCCCTTTTCTGGTTCAATTACCACGAGCGCCTAAAGTGCTTGAACGGTACTTACAAATCGAATCAGAGGCAGTTTTAGGAATCACACCCTCTTGCTATGCATATGGCCGCTTGGGGTGCGCCAGGACGACGGCAGCGCTAGTAACAGCGCCACGGACGGCATAGCGAGACTGCGGCAAAGACGACGGCGATTGCTGCATGCGCTGCTATGGAACAGACATCAAGGTTTTCAAGTGGCAGGCCTCACGGCCGTGTCAGCAGCGTTGTGACATTCCTGCGTAGCGTCTGTGCAATTTCAGTGTCTGATCGACTCTGCTCCTAGCAGGTGGGCGGTGGGTGCCCGCGACGGCCTCCGGGATGGGGGTGCTCGATAAAGGGGGGCCCGACCCCGTGAAAGAGAGGCACCATCGCCCTCTCGTCCTCATTGACATCCCGCGCAACTCGCGCACACCCGCTCTTTCCTCTACTCACTCCCCGCCCGCGCCACTCCTCACCGACCCCGCCACTGTCGACGGCGCTGGCGTGGGCGCCAAAACGACGCCGCCTGGGTCTCCGCCGCCACACGCCATGCGAGCGCTTCGCCGCATCCATGGCGGTGCGCCGCCCGCAGGGCGACAATGCGCGCATTCCATCGACGGCCGGACGCGACCGCCACGTCTGCGGCGGCTGGCGCCAAGGCCCACTCGGCGGCACGCCGCGGGCAAGGGGGCAGCGCGCGGCACTGTGGCTACCCCCCCCACGCGCAAACGGCGCATCCACCCGAACGAGGGACATGGGGGGATTGGTGGGGGGTGGCCGACCGACGACGCGACCGCTGCGGGCAGCCACTGGGATCCCCCGCTGACCAACGCTGCGCGGCCGCACGTCAGTGCCGACCGCGATCACGCCCCGCCGCACGGCTGGTGGCGCGGGCGTTCGCCGCCGCCCGTGCCTGCGATGCCGCATTGACCGGCAACGGTGGGCGGGGGTGGGGGGCGGGGGCCCCCACACCGCCAGCGGAGCTGGCGGGGCAGCTGCCACCCCGCAGCGGCGACCGGTGGGGCGCCGCCGAGGGACCACGCCCGTGCCGCGACGGACGGGTGGGACGTGTCGGCGGGCGCGCCGCGCGGGTGCGGGCGCGCCCGTCCGCGCCGCCGTCGCCTTGGCGCGCACCATGGGGGGGGGGTGGCCAGGCCGTTTGTAGCGCAAAGCGACAGCGGCGGTAGCACACTGCCAGCACCGCCGCATGGTCCCGAGCGTCCACGCACCGCGCGGCGGCGGTGCGCCGCCACGGTCCGCGCCTCTGCCGTGGCGGCCGCCGCATGACACGTGCGTCCAGTGGGGTGTGGCGCAGCGGCGTGTGCGTCTGTTGGCAACGGGAACAGGGCGCACGCGGGCGTCGGCATCGGCGGGTCGGCGCCCTGTCGGCTGGCAGCGGGGAGCGGGCGACGGGTCGTGGGGGCGACGAGGGGGCACGCCGCCCACCCGCGTTTGCTTGCTGCTGCGCTTGCAAAAAGCACCCGACCCGTCGGCAGAGCCGCTGCGGCCTGCTGCCCGTCTTCTGCCGTCGCCCGCTGACGGGCATCGTCTCATCGCCGCACCTCGCGCGACCGGCGCCATCGGTGCCATCATGGCCCATCCTGATGATGGACAGACTCGCCAAGTTTCCCAGATGCAAGCCGTTTTGTTACGCCAACGCACGTGCCCGTCGACCACGCACCGCCTGGTCGGCCGCGGCTGTGGCCCTCAAGGGGAAACACGCGAGAGAGCCCTCGTTTGCAGCCCTTTGCCATTGCCAATGAGATTGTCGAGATATAGGGTGTGTCGCGCAAGGGAAGGTCTCGTCGAAACTGGGACCGCGACGGACCACCCAGCGGTGCAGCTCGCACCACAACCAGCGGGGTCGCTGTCACTGTGTGTCGCGCCCACAGACGCCCCGTGTCCAGGAGGCTCTGACCAAGCCGCCACCCCGCCCAGCGCCGCCGCCAGGTCGAGCCAACGAGGACCGCAGCGGTTGGACCTGCGTCTCGGGAGTGGACCTTTGAGCTCACGCCCAAGGCCATTGGTGGTTCGGGGGTGTCGCATCAGCCAATCATAAGTAGTCTCCCACATCCTAGGCAAATATCTGCGGATCTCGCGGCCCGCTGGCCGGTCGAGCACCTCCTTCCACTTTGTCACTGCCGCCGCCCCCCCCCCCTCACGCGGTCTGGGGGTGGGGGGTCTTGTGGCGGCGGCACGCCTCCAAAACGGGAGATTGCATGGCGGCGGACGGGGCCCGCCCCGCTGGGGTGTGGGGGGCACCCCGCCCCGACCGGCGTTGTTGGTCGCGTCGCGTCCTGGGTGGCGAGGGTGCCCACAGGGAGCCCGCCAGCTGCGCCGCGTTGGTTGGGGGCGCCGCTGACCGCCCGCGCCAGCCGCCGCGGCCAGCGGGGACCCCGGCGTGCCGCTCATGCGACGGTGTGGCCGTCGCAGGCGCCTCCTCGCTGCCTGAGCGACGGGCCCTGCCCACAAGCAAAGGCAGTGGAGGCGGGTGACCCTGTCGGGGACCACTGTGGGGGGGGTGGGGGAGGTCGGTCGCCCGCCGGTCAGTGGGTGACACGCTACGCCAGCTGGCCGTTGTCGCGTTGACCGCTGGCCAGACAGACGCCGACGCACGTAAAAGGCAGACCGCTGGTGGGCACTTGCAGTGCCGCCCGCCGCCCCCGTCACGCACCGTGCAACAACTAGCAGTGCCTTCTTCTCCGCCGCCCCCTCCCCCTCTCCCCGCGCCGTGTGGTCCTCGCCTCTCTTTTCTTCCCGTCGACCTCCTCTTGTCGCGTCGCTGCCGGGCTCCCAACGCCGCCGCTCTTCATCGCAAGCCGTCGACCAAGGTCGTACGCGTTTCAAGGCCGCCCCCCCCCCCCCCCCCCCCCCCCCCCCCCC
>Ga0209093_1002510_pt1 | contig 10145 bp, 8 predicted proteins | sample SidtaG_4_FD_187450 | JGI IMG/M metagenome (GOLD analysis project Ga0209093, IMG submission 187450) | Marine algal microbial communities from Sidmouth, United Kingdom - Sidmouth_Male1 metaG (SPAdes) (version 2) | ecosystem: Host-associated > Algae > Red algae > Unclassified | place: Sidmouth...
CTGCCCTAAAACTCGCCTTGCATTTTGAAAATGCAAGGCGAGTTTTAGGGCGAAACGAAGGCTGATATTATGATTTTAAATTTTTCTCACGTAGAGTAAAGTTGGCTACAAGAATATTTTGGCTCATCTAGGAATTTAGTGGAAAGCTTACTCGACGGATATTTTCAAAATGTCAGGCGAGATATATTTGCGTTTTAAATTTGAATTGTTTTATGAAAAATATTTTATTATTGTTATTTGTAAATAATTGATTTTAAATAAATAATAAAAATATTGTCGTCTGACACTTCGAAAATGTCCGACGACTTAGGCTTAACTTCCAATTTTCAGATAGGACGATTCTCAAAATTAATTTACGTTCCACTAAATTCCTAGATGAGCCAATATTTTTATTCATAAAGATTCCATGATAACGCAGTTCAGGCTGGAAGCCTGTGTTACTATGAAATACATCGTCCTACTTCGCGGCATCAATGTCAGTGGCAAAAACAAACTGAAAATGGCAGACCTTCGTGCTATGCTCGAAGGTATGAATTTTGAGCAGGTGCAGACCTATATCCAAACTGGAAATATCATGTTGGAAGCCGACGAAATGCTCAATACTAAATTAGCGGAAAGCATTAAAGCACAAATCAAAACGACTTTTGACTATGATGTGCCGACCTTAGTATTGAGGATAGGGGAGTGGCGCGATATTTTTCAGAATAACCCTTTTCTCCAAAAAAGAAATGAAGATATTAAAGCATTATATGTTACAATTCTCGCTGAATTGCCTGATAATGAAATGCTTAATGCTGTAAAAGACTTCCAACACAAAGCCGACGAGTTTCAGGTTATCGGTAAAAATATCTATATCTTTTGCCCTGACGGATACGGCAGAACTAAACTTACCAATACATTTTTTGAACGAAAATTAAAAGTCGCAGCTACTACACGTAATTGGAAAACAGTGACAAAGCTGATGGAACTTTCGGAAGAATAGAACGGACTGAATTAAATAAAATGAATACAGAACAATACTGGACAGAACGCTACGAAAATGCCTCAACCGGCTGGGACATCGGCTATGCTTCTACGCCGATAAAAGCCTATTTTGACCAATTGGAAAATAAGAATTTGAGTATCTTAATTCCGGGGGCGGGGCGTGGTTATGAAGCGGAATATCTTCACCGTGAGGGTTTTACGAATGTATTTGTATTGGATGTTTCGGAATTGCCGCTACAAGATATACAAAAGCGTGTGCCGGATTTTCCGAAGGAGCAACTCATTCAGGACGATTTTTTCGGACACGAAAGTAGATATGATATTATTGTAGAACAGACCTTTTTTTGCTCATTTCCTCCTACAAAAGAAAATCGTACAGCCTACGCCAAAAAGATGTACGAACTACTCAATCCGGGCGGCAAACTCATCGGTTTGTGGTTCGATATTCCATTGACAGGCGATATGGAGAAGCGTCCTTTTGGCGGTTCACGCGAAGAGTATCTCACTTATTTTGACCCATATTTTGAAGTAAAAATTTTCGAACCTTGCCATAATTCGATACCGCCGCGAGCAGGGAATGAGTTATTTGGAATTTTCACAAAAAAATAATATTAATTCTGAAAAACACTTACTACTACAACGAATTTGATATATTATTTTGTAATCAATTCTGATTGATTGCTGCTTTTATTGAAAAAATAAATATAAGATGCAACCATTTAAGAATAATGCTATTCTTAATTAATAAGATTGTTATATTTTTTTTATAACTTACAATCATATCTGAACTTATTTACACACCATTTATTTACCACCCGAATTCTGCATTTTCGTCAGTCCTAAGTAATCGAACAATACCGATGCAGAACAACAGGTACAAAAACTATTCACTATGAGAATTTTTACAATCACACTCATTTTGGCATTGACATTTTGCTATAGTCATGCCCAAAGTCCGACTTTCACAGGCAATGCTGCCGCTGATTTCCTAAACACACCGGGGCATCAATTTTTCCTTGATTTTGCAGACGATGTGGGCTTGCCCGATGCTGCACCCAACAACACGGTCAGCGGTTGGGATATTCGTACTGCTTTCTTTTATTATGACGATGTGGCAGATGACTTGTATGTGGGAATTGATTTTGGCGGTATTTTTAGCGATGCTGAAGGCAATGGTAATCCATCTACCTCTGCACCCTGGCTCACTGCACTGAATGGCATAGACCACCCTAATTTGAGTAATACAGAGGGCTTTGTTTTAGCTTTTGACAATGGTGGCGACGGCAATTACGATACATATATTGGTGTGTCCCGGATGGATGATATCGCCAAATTCGGATTGTACCAATTTACTTCAAATATAGATGTTGCACCCGATCAGTTTCCGGTAGCGGCTACGGGTTCGGTTGCTTTACATGCTGATACTTTTGATGAAGATAAACCTGATTTAGAGTTTGTTATCGAAGATATTTCCAACTATGTAGATGAACTTTGCGGCGTTGATTTTACCATTTTTGCCGGAAGTTATGAGGATGGTCCTGTCGGAGAAGATCACCTTTATTCCCGACTCAATTTTTGTGAGTCGCTGCCCGTGACCTTTACGGATTTTGAATCATCTACCAAAGGCAGACGGGTACAATTGGATTGGAATTTGGCAACAGAAATCAATAACGATTATTTTGAAATTCAACATGCTGCTGATGCCAATAGTGCTTTTAAGACTATTGGAGAAGTAAATGGGAGTGGCACGACTTCCGCGCCAACTGCCTATACATTTTATCACGATACTCCTGTAAAAGGGAATAATTATTACCGTATCAAACAGGTTGATTTTGATGGAATTGTGTGGTATTCATGGGTGATTATAGAGGAATATGAAGGTGCAGACGGCAGTACAATTGAAGTTTACCCAAATCCGAATAAAGGTGAATTTATGCTTGGATTACCCACGATAGTTGCTGATACCGAGGCATTTATACGGGTTCTGGATGCCACAGGCAGAACCGTTATGGAGGAAACGACGATGCTTCAGGCAGGTTTGACTTCTTATCCGATTAATATGAAAGGACTACCGGAGGGATATTATTACGCCTCGCTTGCCTTGCACATTACAGGAAGCACTTATAATAAAGGCTTTTTTGTTAGGTAGTTTGGTTTGTTGAGTGATTGGGTTTATTGAGTTTATTAGGTTTATTGAGTTATTGAGTTTATAAAGTTTATTGAGTTTATAAAGTTAAAACGATATAGAATGAATTTCGGAACTGTTCAATATTCTGTGTCACGCAGAGAATTGATTATCAGACCTCTGCGTTCTCTGCGCCCTCTGCGTGACACACTTTTTTGAACACTCTCGAATTTCGCGAAGCGAAATTTTCGCTAATCAACTCAATAAACCCAATCAACTCAATCAACTCAATAAACTCAATCAACCCAATAAACTCAATAAACCCAATAAACTCCCACTCGCCCTGTCACACAAATTAAGGATATTTTACATGCCAATGCAGCCTCTTACCCTTCATGGTCGTCTTATCTGAAAAATGAGTTTAGTTTTTTTTAAATAAATGAGAAAAAATATTACATTTGAGTATTCATGAATATAAAAAGTGTTGTATTTAAATTGATTATATTGTTTTAATAAAATTTTTTTCAAAAAAAAATACTCAACGGATATCCGCTTTACCACCATTTTTTAACAATCAACCACTGCCACTATGAGATTAAAATTTACCCGTACTATTCTAACCACATTATGTTTATTTGGATGTTTGGTGTTATTTGTGAGCTATGAAGACGGACCTGCAAGTAACGGAAATGCGTGGATAGGCGCACCCGGCGAATCCGGCGTGACCTGTGGAACTTGCCACAGTAATCCCGGAGCTTTTGGTTTTGTAAATATCGACATCACGATGCACACGATGGGAGGTGTGGAGGCTACGAACTATGTACCCGGCAATACTTACACGGTAACAGTGATAGTCAACCCTGAAGTCGGTGCACCTGCCGGATACGGATTCCAAGCTGTTGCGCTTGATGTAGCCAATAATAATGCAGGAACATTTACATCCGAAAGCGATATCATAAGCATCCGAACACTCAACGAACGTTTGTACGCTGAACACAATATGCCCTCTCCTTCGCGGACTTTCGCCCTTCGATGGGAAGCTCCTGAGACAGATATAGGTGACGTGACATTTTATGCATCCGGCAATACCGTCAATGGTGACGGCACTACCGCCGGAGATAGCGGTATAGGAACTGCTCCCGCCAAGCTAACCGTTGGTTCAAATACTTCACTTGCGGTGGAATTGCTTACTTTTGAAGCAGAGCAATCCTTTAATAGTGTATTGTTAAAATGGATAACGCAGACGGAATCCAATAGTGATTATTTCGCATTAGAACATGCACCGCAAGGCATTGATTTTAAAGAAATTGCGACTATACCTGCCGTGGGTTTTTCTACTGATATTCAGGCATATAGTGAGTACCACATTACGCCAAATAACGGATTGAATTATTATCGTTTGAAGCAAGTAGATACAGACGGAACATTCAAATACAGCGATATTATCGTATTTGAAATGAACAAAAAAGACCGTCCAACACTCGAAGCCATTCCGAACTTAATAGCTAATAATACAAGCATCTTTTTCCATAATAATATGGGCTATACATTCCGGTCGGAAGTGCGCGTACATGCGATGTCCGGGCAGTTGGTGAGTACCTATCCCTTTGAAATTTTACAGGGAGAAAACCGCCTTGAATTAGATTTGAGTGATTTGGAAAGTGGTTATTACACCATTAGCTTGAAAGAAACAAGCGGAGCTATCCGAATTTTTAAAAACTGAATGATTTTTGGATTTTAGATTTGGGGATTTTTGATTTTTGATTGAATGAATGAATTTTTGATTTAGTGATTTTTGATTTTTGATTGATATCAATACGCGATTATTATTTGGAATTTTGCGAAGCAAAATTCAATCAAAAATCAAAAATCTCTCAATCAAAAATCCCTCACTCAATATACAATCCTTTCCATTTGCTATTCATCTCCACAAAAACGGCGGGTGTACCAAGTGGCGCATCCACTTTATACTTCAATCCACCTGAAAATATTTCGCCTGTCAGTAAGTGTCGCCATTCTCCCGGCGGAATATAAACTTCCACATCTCGCGCACCTTTTTTTGTCACAGGAGCCACCAAAACATCCTTTCCAAGCAGGTATTGCTGCTGCAAATTATACGTATTTTTATCATTGGGAAAATGCAAATATAAATGGCGAATAACGGGATAACCCTTCACCGTAGCCATCTCGACTTGCTCTTCGAGATACGGGCGTAGCCGTTCGTGTATCTTTGCGAATCGGGCATAATAGGCTTGCATTTCGTCATCATACACCTGAATATTATCATCGGGTAAAATACCTTCATGCGAACGAAATACGGGCGTAAACGCACACAATTCAATCCAACGCTTCAACAATTCCTCACTACGAACAATCTTAATGCGCCCGTTCATTCGTATAAAACTCATAAAACCACCAATATCCGCATGATTAATCGCCATGCCGCTGATACCGCTCGACAGCAAGGCAGGAACTACGGACGGCAAACCATCATTCTGTTGCCAGTAAGTCGTCTGGTCGCCTGTCCAGTAGAATGTACTGTGCTGATTACCATTTATATACGAAGACCGCGAAAAGAAGGCGATAAAACCCTCGTTGCCCGTTTCGTTGATGGCTTCGCGATTGAGTCGCGCCCAATCTACGGGATATTGGTTGTGATATTCTTGCGCCGAAATGCCCGAATGTAGCACCGCATCCCAGGGCAAACCTTCGGCATAATCTGCCATCCAACCTGCCAAGCCTTGATTAATCATATGCTCTTTGATGATGTCTTTCATCCACTCGAAAGCTGCCGGATTGGTGAGGTCAAGCATGTGCACCGTTGCGCCCGGCATCTTGATAGGGTAGGGTTCTCCCGCTTGATTTTTTACGAAAAATCCCTGTTCACTTGCTGTTTTGTACAATTCGCCTTCCGGCATCAAAAAAGGATTATTATAGCCCAAAACACGTATTCCGCGTTGTCGCATTTTTAGGCAGAAAATCTTAAAATTGGGGTAAAGACTTTCATCTGCTTGCCAGTTCCATTGCAATTGCGAACCGAGTTCTGTTTCTCGTTTTCCGCACCAGTCCTGAATCCAAATTGCCGATACCGGAACATTTGCTTTTTTTAATTTATCTAATTGACTCACAACGACTTCCTTGCCGCCTTGTATGCCCAAAATATTGCCGTAAGCCCATTTTGGCAGCATAGGTAAGCGACCTGTTTCTGCCGTAAAATCTTCCAATAAATCCAGTGGGTCGTCCATTTGCCGGATAGTCGCGGAGAGTTCATTGTCCCAAGCCTCGACCTCAATAAAATCCGCATATTGAAAATCAAATACCGAACGTGTTGTATTATGCAATTGAAAACTTTTTTTGAAGGTAGAAATATAAAAAGGCACAGGCGCGTAAGTCGTGAATTGGTTGCCGCCCGACATCTGACCATTCGCAAGTCCGGTCAGAGGTTGGTCGCCACGCCCGACGCCTTGCTCCTCCACCCACATAGGTACGCGATGTCCCCGCATATTGACATGTGAAAACTGCTCACCCATTCCAAAAATCTGTTCTTCAGCTTCGGAAACCATGACCAAAGAAATGCGGTTATAAGTCGTATCGGTCAGGCTGACGTTCATTTCGAGCGTATTGGCTTGTTCGATATTCAGAGACATCGTGAAGCCTGTACCACACAAATCGCCCTGTATCACCACCGCCGTTTTGGATAAGTCTATATCCTTGATTTTTAAATCATTACAAGCACCTTCCGGGTTTTCTGTAAACTTAAAACTGCCGTATTTGTATCGGACTTTCGGGGCATCTTTAGCGATTTTCAAAAAAGACTGGTCGAGTGGCAAGCGCAAAGCCGGTGCTGTACTGCTGACTTTTGAGAATTTATCAGACTTTTTAAAGAAAATATTGATTACCTTCTTATCCATGCCAAATTCATGGTATTTACCCGAAAAATATTGCCTATTTTCGGAGTTGATTTCAACAACATCAGTGCTGACCCCACAAGCACAAAGAAGGATAGGCAGTACAAATAACAGTATTTTACTTTTCATAATTGATTAGTTTATAGTCAATGGTCGATAGTCGATAGTCTATAGGTAAGCGTGAGAACCTCATCCCCAGCCCTTCTTCTAAAAGCAGAAGGGAGTACATTCAAATTTTGCACAGCAAAATTTGAATAAGGATAATGACTTTCTATGGACTATCGACCATCGACTATGGACTATTTAATACGCAACAATGAACGAACAAATTATACGACAGACAAGAAATTGGATAGAAAAAGTGGTGATAGGGAATAATTTTTGCCCTTTTGCGGCGCGTGAATTGGTGCGGGAGCGTATTCGATATGTGGTATGTGAGCAAAAAACGCCCGTAGAATATCTCGAAATTTTGATGAAAGAATTTCAAGAATTGACTGAAAATGAAGCTGTTGAGACGACCTTGATTATTTTTCCAAATGATTTTAAAGACTTTAATCACTTTTGGTCTTTTGTAGAAATGACGCAGCAGTTTCTCGTGGATTGGGGCTACGAAGGCATTTACCAATTAGCCAACTTTCATCCCGAATATATCTTTGCAAGAGCCGCAAAAGATGACCCCGCAAATTACACCAATCGCTCGCCTTATCCGATGCTGCATATCTTACGGGAGGCTTCTGTAGAAAAGGCAATTGCCAATCACCCTGATGCGGAAAATATTCCAAATCGCAATATCACTCATGCGCGTAAGGATGGCTTGAGGCGGATGATGCAGGCTTTGAAGGATTGTATGTAAGTGTAAAAAGATGTTGTCGCCTGACATTTATAAAATCTATCAATACCCCATATCTTTTTTGGTTGCGCGAGTTGGCTGACATTTTGCAAATGGCAGACAACAGCATTTTTGTATTTTATTGACAATTAGAAACTTTATGTATTATTGGAATTTTAAATAAAAAAATAAAATAAGTAATTCCGTTTGCTAAACTTTTCAAGTTTCGTAAACGTACATAATGCACTGACTTTTAGTTAATTACTAATATTTGTGATATGCTTCTCCGATAGCTATCGGAGTACGAAACTTGAAAAGTTTAGCAAACGGGGTATATTATTTTTTGTTCATTTAAAGTGTCAACTGCTTTTCTAAACATGCCTCAAATTCCTCATAATAATCAGCGCGATTTGGGAGGTTAGCTTTAAAATTCAACGTAATATATGTAGTGCTGACTACAACGAAAACTGAAAAAATAAAAATGATTGCCCTTGATTTACACATGAAAAATACAATTATCAATTGGAATATTGCAAAAACGATTGGAAACCTAATTCCATCCAAAAAGCCGATATATGGCTCTAAACAACCCTCTCCACAACAATCTAAAAGACTATAAAAAGATGCAATGGAAATTAATATTACAAAAAAATGAAATATCCCAAAAATAACGAATATCAAGAGGTCTGCCAATGCGTTTTCAGTTGTATTTTCTTTCATTTTTTAATTTGAAGTTGAAGTTGAAGTTGAATTTGAGGTTGAGGTTGAAAAAGCCCACCCCATCAACCCCTCAACCTCCTCCCGCGTCGGCGGCTGCACAAAAACCTCCCCCGAAGGCTGCAATAACTCCGCAAAATACCCTATCGCCGGATCCATCCACGCATGATTATAATCATCTTTTCGGAGAATGAGTAAGGCAAATTTATACACCAAAGTCAGGCGTTCAAAAAGCGGTAGCGAGGCAGCCTCCATCGTATTTCTTTCTTGAAAATGCAGTTGTTCAAAGGCGGTCAATTTCATCATTTCGCGGCTGAGGATTTTGGAGTGTTTAGTGTTTTTCGCAATTGCTGCGCTGATTTCAACAAACATCATGTCCAAGCCCCTTGATTTAAAAGTCGCCCGTAGCATGTCGAGCAACATGATATTTCCCGCGCCTTCCCAAATCGGCAGCACCATCACATCGCGCATAATTTTGGGCATCACCGTATCTTCGATATAGCCGAGACCGCCCATCAGTTCCATGCTTTCACGGACGATATACACGCTCTCTGCGGCGGTCGTGCGCTTGAGCATTGGCGTGAGTAGGCGTAGGAGATGGGCTTCGGTTTCGTCGCCATTATCGGCTTTGTCGAGGGCTTCTATGGCTCGCATGGTCAGGTAAAAATTGGCGACTTGCATCGCGCCCAGTTCCATCAATTTTGTACGAATCAAAGCATGTTCAATTGCCTCCTTTTTAAAGCTAATACGCTGACTAACAAATTGATACGCTTCAATCATCGCCCGTCGCGAACCACTAATCGCCGCCACCGAATTATACAAACGCGACAGGTTAATCATATCCGCCATAATACGAAAACCATCAAACTCACTCCCAACCAATTTACCCACCGTATTCTCCAAAAAACACTCCGCACTCGCCATGGAGCGCACGCCCAATTTATCTTTCAATCGAATAATTCGCATCGGATTACGCTTGCCATCGGGAAGGTATTTTTCTACCAAAAAAATCGACAAACCCTTCGTTCCTTTCACCTCTGTATCGGTACGTGCGAGGACAAAAATCAGGTCAGCATTCACATTACTACAAAACCATTTTTCACCACTCAATACATACAAATCATCTTTGAAATGCCTTGCCGTCACGATATTCGCGCCGACATCCGAACCACCCGCTTTTTCCGTCAAAAACATCGCGCCCGTAAACAAATCATCCACATTCAGCGTCGCAATTCGCGGCAGCAGTCGCGCTTTATCTTCCTCATTAGCATAACGTTGAATGAGTCGCGCCACGCCGTCCGTCATACAGAGTGGGCAGTATTGACCGGATTCACTCATCGCATACAGGTAGCCTGCCGCAAAGCCAAGTCGATGCCGTTCTGCCGCATATCGCTCCTTCAATTCCGGCTGCCATTTGACATGAAACATCTCCGACTGCACCGCAATTCGCATCAAATCCCAATAATGCGGATGAAATGTCACCTCATTGATGTCCTCGCCATAGGCATTTCGCGGCGTCAATTTCGGCGGATTTTTATCGGCATTCATGGAGTATTCGTCCATTTCTGTGGCGGCTTGTTTG
>Ga0209093_1002511_pt1 | contig 10144 bp, 3 predicted proteins | sample SidtaG_4_FD_187450 | JGI IMG/M metagenome (GOLD analysis project Ga0209093, IMG submission 187450) | Marine algal microbial communities from Sidmouth, United Kingdom - Sidmouth_Male1 metaG (SPAdes) (version 2) | ecosystem: Host-associated > Algae > Red algae > Unclassified | place: Sidmouth...
GGTGGGGGCGCCCCGTGCGCCCGCCCCCCCGCGCTGGCCGCCACCGCCGTCGCCGTCGTCGACGTCGCCGCCACCGCCGCCGCCACTGCCGGTGCTCTCGGCTGCGCCACGGTCGTGGGACCTCTCCTCGCCACGCCCACCGCCACTGTCGCCGGTTCCTGCCGCCGCTGCCTGGCGGGAGCGCTACCCGCGGGCTTTACCTGCTGGCCGCGGATGACGGGGAGGCGCCGCCGCTCTGACGTCTGTCCCCGTTGGCGCCTCGGCGCTGCCGTCATCCCTTCTTGTCTTCCTTTCCGCCCGCGCTTGTGTGTCGTTGGAGGTTCCTGAGCGGTGGTCGCGGGGGCGCAGTCGACCGCTGACGCTGCCGCCGACCGTGGCGGCGGCGACCGGCGGTGCCTCTCCCACGAGGCCACGCACCTGGCACCGGCCGACTCGCGTGCGACGACACCTCACTCTTCCCGGCTTGACATCCCTCTCCCCCCCCGCGGTTCTCCCCGTCGTCTCGGCGGCTGCCCCCCGGGCGGCGTGGTGGCCTGCCGGCGGGGGTTGTGCAAGTGGCGGCCCATGCCGCCGCTCTCGTTTGCATGCCCGCTTCTGGTCTGCTTGGCTGTGGGGTGGGGCCTGCGCGGAAGCGGGGGGGGGGGGGGGGGTGGTAGGGCGTTGGCGCCCGGCGGCTATTGAGCAGGTCGGTCGTGCCTTGCTTTCAAGCCGATGGCGCCGACGGTCGACGGCAACAAGCGGGTGCGGCTGCTACACGAGCTGCTGCGCTCGCTGCTTGGGGCAAACACCAGCTCGCTGCCGATGGATGTCGTCGAGCTCGTGGCCTCCCTCTTTCGCATCCTCCGCGAGCTGGAGGTGCGTGTGCCGTCGCTGAAAACCCACTTCCATGTGTCGGGCGTCTCCAAGACGACTGGGCAGTCGTTCTTCGTCATCATCCGCGACGACGCGCTCGACAAGAGCGGCTCGGCCAAGCGGGTCATCAGATCCGTGTACACCTACCTGCACGGTGAGGCATCGATGCTGACCACGGCGTCGGCTTGGGAGCAGTCGCGTGACGACGACGCCGGTGCTCGCACGAGAGCGCTCCTCCCCGGTGTTGTGGCGGACGCACCAGCAGACGCGTCAGCAGCCGCCGCGGCGGAAGCCGCCGGGCTCCCCGTGGCAGCCACTGGTGCTGTAGGCGCCGCTGCCACGTCGGCTGCCGCTGACGCCCGCAACCCCGCTGGCGGCATAGTTGGCGTCGATCCCGAGAGACCGCCGGCTCCTCCCCGCTTTGGACCCGAGCTTGATGCGCTAAACTACGACCCAGAAGGGGACGCCGCTGCAGATGCAGTCGTCGCAGGCGGTACGCTCCCGCCCCACAACCCTCAGGCGGTGGGCGGCAAAGATGCTCAACCTGCCCCCCGCCTCCCTCCATGCGGCGCGTGGCAGCTGGTAATGGCTCCCCGATACGAGAAGCCGACTTTGCACCGCCCAACGCCGGCGGCGAAGCTGTACGTCGAGGCGCTCTTCGACGCGTCCAAGGGGTTTGCGGGCGTGCTGCGGTCGACCATGGCGAAGGTGCGGCTCAAGGTGCTCGTGCGCCACGGGCTGGCGAGCAACGCCAACATCATGCTGGGGTTGCACTGGTGGCCGAAGGCGTTCCCCTCCGAGGTGCTGGCGACGCTGGGGGTGGCGACTAGTGGGCCCAAGTACGCGGAAAACAAGGTCGACGAGCCCCAGTCGGCCGACGCCGACGCGCCCAAGGAGGGTCAGCCACCCGTGTCGGCCAAAACCGACGCGACCAAGAAGGACGAGCCGTCCGCGTCGGCCAACGCCGACGCTGCCACGCAGGGCAAGCCGCCAGCGTCAGCCAACACCGACACGCCCAAGGAGAGCGAGACGCCCGCGGTGGCTGACTCCCAGACGACCAAGAGGGGGAATGCCGTCTCGAAGTGCACGTACGAGGTCTTCCCGGTGCTGATGGAGAAGCGCCACCTGCCGACCAACGAGCGGGCCCGTGATGCCATGGACACTGAGTCGGTGGTCGTCCACCTGTCGCAGATTGGCGTCGCCCGCCAGCCGGGCGTGAGCCTCGTGGCGACCGCGCTCACGTTGCTCTTCGACAAGGAGCCCTGCGTCAAGGGCGTCATGGACGCAAAGCTGGCCGAGTACTCCAAATGGGTGGATTTGGACGACGCGCTTGAGGAGGAGGACGGCCTCAAGAGGGTGACGGTCGAGCACCTTACCTCGCAACGAGCTACCCCCCCAAGGCTCCCCCGTGCACCCCCCCCACCTCCACCCCCCCCACTGCCGGATGATGGGGCAGCCGTCGATGACGCTGAGGCTGTCGTTCGTGCCCGCGTGGCCGCCCGTCAAGCAGCGGCCGCTGCCAGCCAAGACGCCGCAGACGCCGATAAGGTGGCCAAGACCCAGGCCGCGGCGGAGCGGCGGGCGCGGAAGCGGAGCGGCACGGGCGGCACGGCCAACCCGTCGAAGCGGGCAAGACAGGACGGCCCAACGTCGGCGCTGATCATGCCGTCCATAAAGCCGGCCGAGGACGTCGTCTGCCTGCCGCTCCTGGTGGAGGCGTCGATGCTGGCGGACCACACCTACGAGACGCTTGCCACCAACTGGTGCCAGCCGGTGAGCAGGACGATTGCGTCGCAAGTCGAAGTGGAGGTCGTGTCGGAGGACGACTGGCGCGAAGTGGTGCGGGACCAGGACGGCGTGGAGTGCGTGCTGGGAGCAGACGTCGTGCAGTCGACACGCAAGCGGATGATGGAGATGGCGGAGGTGATGCGGGCGGGCAACGAGGTGGATCCCGACAAGGAGTGCCCGATCGTCGCCACGGCGGTCTTGGACGACCCGGGGGGATTGGTGCGCCTGTCGATGGCGTCGATCAAGGCGATGGGCGACTTACACTTGGCGTCCGCTCGGCTCTACAAGCTCCGCGCGGCGGCCACCTGGATGGAGGCCGTGGCAGGCTTGTCCAACAGCCGGGTGCCCGACTTCATGAGCGGCACGCGGCGGACCACTGGTGCGTTAGCGACAGATCTCATGCGTGTTGTGTTGGCCGGTGGCCCGACGGCAAAAGTGTGGCGCTCGTGGACGCTGCCGACGGCGGGCGGTGCGGAGGACGTGGTGGTGCCAGCCCACCTACTCGTGTCAAACATGGGGACGACATGGATGTCTGACGACGTTTTGTTTGCAACCCTCTATTTGCTGCAGCGCTTGTGCACGGCGCGGGGTGAGGACCTGTTTGTTCTGCACTGCTCTGTTTTTGCACGCCTGCTGCATGGAGAAGAGGCTGGCATTGTCGACAGCATTGCCGTCGAAGTGCATGGCGCGGCGGGCAAGGCGACCCGGCTGGCCGGCATCTGCAACATCAACGGCTGCCACTGGGTTGCGTACTGTATCGACCTGACGTCCAAGACGCTCACCCAGTACGACTCTGGTGCGCATTTCGTGGACCTACTGACGGGCGTGGACAAGGCGGCCAAGAGGGTCAAGGCCCTTGGTAAGGCCTTGGCAGAGCTGAAGGATATGGAGGCCATCGGCGAGGGGGAAGCGACGGCTGCCGAGATGGGGGTGGCGGCGGTGGGGGACGTGGAATCGGGGGTGGCTGGGGGGGGAACGTCGCGTAAGAAGATCTGGAGCACCCAGAAGGTCAAGACACCCCAGCAACCGTTGGGAGATAACTATAGTTGTGGTCCTCTTGCTTTTTCCTTTGTATGGCATTGGGCGCGGGGAGAGAAGTCACGGGTGCAACCGAGTGACGCTGACGCCATTCGACTGGCTATGCTTTCCACTATGGTACTAGAAGGTGTCGAGCAGGAGGACGCGCGGGTAGGTCGAGCCGCTTCGGCGTTGAGTGACGACGCAGGGGCTGCTATATAATAAAACATAAATAACAATAAAATAATAATCCCAATAAAATGTGGTGTACTTTCAACAGAAACTGTTCACTTTCTCGTCGCGACCCCAGCCGTAGGAACACCATCGCCTCCATCTCGTCCGCCGCGGGGGAAGGTACACGCCCCGCCCGCCCACCCCTCCTCCCCGCCCGGAGCGTGCCAACCGCAACGCTGGGACACCGTGGCGCGGCGCCGCCGCGGCCAGCGCCGTGCCGCCTGCGCCACGCCTGTCGCCGCGGGTGAGGGCGGGGTTCCCCGGCCGCCCCGTCCCCTGCGGCGCCCCCAACCGGGGGGCCTACCACTCTATGGGCTCCCCCGCCCGCCGCCGCCCTGCGGGGCGGGGCGGGCGGCATGACACTCGAGCAGATGACGCGCGCGAGGGGAGGGGAGCGCCCCCAATGGGGGACAGCAATGGGCCACCGCGCGGAGCGGCGCGGCCGCCGACGTTACCCCCCCCCCCCCGCGCCGCCGGCGCCTGCCCGAGCGCTGAGGCGGCGGGCCACATTGTCGAGCGGCGGCCGCGGCTGCGGGACGGCTGTCAAGCAGCCACCCGAAAAGCGCAGCCGCGGCGGCGGCGCGTCGCACGCAGCGGCGACCGCGGCGGCGACGGCGGTGCGCCGCGGACGGCGGGGGCAAGGCGCACGCGCCGGGGGGAGGGTGCGGGGGGGTAGCGGGGGACGTCCGCCGGGAGCGCCGCCGCCGGCCCCCTGAAAACTGGGGGGTGGTCGGTCTGGTCGCTTCCCCACAGAAACAGACAGCACTCACAACAGCTCGGCTTCACCCGCGCCCCTCATTCCCACAATCCCGCGCTGGGATGCGTGAACATTGCGGGAGCGCGGGCCGGCTTGGGGGTTCCTTCGGACAGCGGACACCGACATACCCCCGTCATCCAGTGAAACGACGAGGCCGGGTGTGTGTCGGGGTCGGTGACCGCCAGAGTGACACTGTGTTTGGGGTGGACGAGGCGGTGAGGAGGGGGACGTGAGGATGACACTCGTGGCATGTGATGTTGTGGTAGGTGGCGGACAGTGGGGCGGACTTTCACGTAGTAGTCGGCGGGGTACGGACGCAACCCAACCACGGTCGCCGCACTTCGGCAACAGCTGTCCTTGAGCACCCATTACGAGACCCCCCATACATCACGATAAAAAATGAATGCAACCATCTATGCGCATCTACAAAGCTGCAGAGCGCCGCACCTGTTGCCCGTGATGGACATGGAGCTCGCCCCGCCAAACTGACCAACCCCCGAGCCCCCCAACGCACGACACTCGCCCGGCCATCACCGCAGAGAATCAAACGCAACCACCCTCCCGTCCCACCCCACTCCGCCCCGCACCCCCACTGCGTGCAGCGGGGGTCAAAAGCGTACAGGTCGCCGCGGAAGGAGGTGGCCGCGCTCTTGCGTTCCCCGTACCTGGCATGCCAGCGGCCCACGGGGAGCTCCGTCGCCGGTCGGGGGGGGGGGTCGGGACGACGCGGGCCGCGCAGCCGACGGCGCTGCAGACGGGGCGGCGGCCGCACCGACATAGTCACCGCCGCCGCCGACGGGGGCGGTGGTGGCAGCAGCTTCGGTCGGCTCACCCCCGCCCGCTCGCCGACGACGAGGCCCCGCGCGCCGCCGCGCGCGGCCTCCCTATCGTCCTGGAGCCGGCACTGGAGAATCCGGCGGTTTTCGAAACCCTGTCACAGACCCCCTATGGGCCATTGCAAAATGCCGCGCACAGACCCCCCAGACGCCGTTGCGACAAACCCTCCCCCAGTGGCCGTTGCGGCCACCACCCCGCTCAGAGTGGCTCTATCTGGCATCGGATCGCCGATCCGCAACCTCCCCCAACGTGGCCAAAATGTGATCTTTTGCATCGGGCAAAAAGCCTGATTTGGGCAATGAAAGCAGATAAGCGTTGGCGAATCCGTCTAAGTCGATGGACCCCCGTGGAGCCGCTCAGTAGCGGCACTCCCTCTGCCGTGCCCCCCGCGTCACTTTTCCAAACGACCGGCCAGGTCGCTGGGCTGTGCGTCTGAGACAAGGAGTGGATAGAAAAAACATGTATACGACTATGCTCATCGACACCAACACCCCAGACGCTCACAGTGCATGGTCAAGCGGCTGTGAAAAAAAGCAGGGAGCGGGCGGTGGCGCACGTCCGCCCTATTGACGCAGCCGCGGTACATGATGAGCATATTGTTTATTGCACCAATGAGCCGCATCTGTACAATAAAGCGGTCTTGTGCTAAGTAGGTCAAATGTGCCTTGAGGGGTTTGTTCAGTGAATGCCTGTTCTCCGCTGCCGAGGTCTTGTGCATCCCCGACCGCGTTGGATAGTTGTTGGCGTCGTACAGGGGGGAGCACTTATGCTGCACCGCGTGGAAGCGGTCCAACGCCCACGCCGTGTCGGAGATCCTGACCAGCCACGGCATGCGGCGAGTGGCATTGCGCGCCGATTGGCACGCAGTGTCGAAGTAGACCGTCTTGGGGAGCCGCGGGAAGCGGGCGGCCAGCGCCGCGACGATGCCCGCCGGGCTCTCCGCCGTCTCGAGGACCTCAAAGCCCAGCAGCACCCCGCACGGGCAGATGTAGGACACGACGCCGGGGGTGAAGACCGAGTGGGTGACAAAGGCGTGCCTGCAGTCGTCGTCGCCCAGCCGCCCGTTCTCCTCCTGTTGCCGCTTCCGCTTGGACGTCTTCTTGGCGTTGGGGTTCTTGGCCGTCTGGGCCTTGGCCTTGGCGGCGCGAGCGACAGCCGCCGCCACGTCGTCGCGGGGGTGGGGGCGCACCTGGTCGAGGTCGGGCGTGACAACGCCCGACCGGATCTCGGTCGCCTGGTCGGCCGCCCGTTCCGTAGACGCCGCTGACGACCGGAGCCCGGACGGCAGGTGCGGCCCGGGTCCGACTGGCTGCTGTGCGAGCCACGACTTGAACTTGGTCGCATCCGTGTCGGTCCACGCCGCCTCGAACAACAGCGACTCGGCGTTCATTGCGCCGCGCCACAGGTCCTCCATGTGCAAGTCCGTGTGCACGGAAAACAGCAGCAGCTCCCCCATAGCCCGGCACATCTCCACGTCCTCGTCCATGCTCTCGGCGAGCAGGTCGAGGGCCGGCCACACAACGTGCAACGACTGGATGCACTTGGTGATCTTTAGCCACTCCTCCGACTTCTTGCAAACGATGAGGGCCTTGGCCAACTCCGTCAGCGCGCCGACAGGGCAGCCAGCGAAGATGCCGATCACCGGCTCGGCGATAAATGCCGAGAAGAAGTTGAACAGGATGCTCCACCGCTCGCGCCTCACCACCGGCAGGAGGCTGTCACCGCCGACGGCGTCGGAGATCACGCTACAGTACTTGAGCGCGTTCACGGGCGCCGCCGTCCCCGCATGGCCGCCGTTGGCGGCGCCGCCGCCGCGCAGACCGGTCGGCCGACCGGCCGTACCGGCCGTAGCTGTCGCACTACTTGTCGTCGTGGGGGGGGGCGAGGAAGGAGGCGGGCTTGGCCGGGGTGACTGGGGGGGCGGGCTCGGATTGCTGTTCGTAAATGGTGGCTCACCGGTGGAGGGACGAGGAGACGTTGGCGGCACGTCCGACGCGCTCGACCCCGAGTCCTCGTGCTGAGGCTCGGACGTCATCCTGAAAAAAGAGTTGAAAAGGCAGCTGGCCGCCCACGCGGCACAGGAAGCCCGGTGACCGGCGTCTTCGTGGTCGCCGACGGGGGGGGCGACACCACCCAACGCCACAAACTTGCGCATCGCCAGCTGCTCCGCCTTGTTGAACTTGACGTCAGTCGCAAAGCCGGCCTTGAGCCGCTCTCGCACGCACTTGCGCACTTTGGCCGTCGGCACCGCGCTGGCCTTGTCCACCGAGATAGGGATGGTCGGAACGTTGGCCGTTGCCTTCTCAAAGGGGATGGACTGGTCCTTGAAGATGCCGATGGTCTGGCCGTCCGCCACGACGGCCTCGTACGGGGTCTGGCTGCAGAAGAAGCAGTCGGTGCATCTAAACAGCTGCCGCGGCACGATTAATGTGCGGGAGTACTGGTCGGTGGCCTTGGAGAGCTCCTGCCGCGAATGCGCATCGTCGGCGTACAGCGCCCCGCTTGTGTGCAGCTGGAAAGCCGACGCCGACGCCGCCGCAGAGATACTGCTCTTGGTGGTGATCAGGGTGAAAAGTAGGACATCTAGGAATGTCCTGGTGTAGACGGCCTGCCTGCTGAAGCAGAACAGCCCCTGCTCCGAGCCGTCAAAGGCGACCGTCTTGCCACACGCCACGTTCGGACACACCCACTCGGCGACGCGCACGCCCACCGGCCCGCTCAGCGTGTGCAGAGTCGCAGAGGTGCCGTCGCCGCGCGGGCCCGCCTCGGCACCGCATGAGATGCAGTGGGGCTCGTACAGCTCCGCATTCATGTACGGCAGAAGATCCCCCCCGCGGGCGACAGAGTCCCAGTCACGGCATGCGGCGGACTCGCCCCAGCACGGCAGCAAGTTGCGGGCCCTCCGCAGGTAGTCCGTGTCAATGTACTGCCTCTCCTTGCCCTGCTTGCGTGCCGATGGCGCCGCTGGGCGCTCGCGCGTAGACGCGTCGGCTGCCGCGGGGGTGTCGGTGACGGGATCCTCGGGCACGTCGGGCGGCTCGTCGACCTTGTCCTCCCCGTCTGGCGCCTGGCCGTCAAAGCCACGGTACCCGTCGACCGGGGGCTTGACCACGCACGAGTGAATACAGTGGGCATTGCGGGTGCGGCACGGCACGTGCTGACACACCGGCCTCACCTTGCGTGTCTTGCGCGCCGGGGTCTTGACGACGCACCAGATGCGGTTGTGTCCGACTCCGTGCATGGCGCTGCCGTCGTCGAACGACGAGACCTCCTCGCAGTGCACGTCCACCGGCCGAGCGTGCGCGTTGTCCAGCGCGGGGAAGCGCTCGAACAGGGCGGGCATCGACTCGCATCCGACATGCGCGGCCACTCCCTTGAGCGCCAAGGCGTGGGCGACCGCGTGCCGGCAGGTCGACGACTCACCCGTTCGCACACGCGCCCCGACGTTCTCGTCCAAGGCGTCTGTCCCACACGAGCAAAAGAAGCCAGCCACCCCCTCCTTGGTCGCCGACCACACGACGAAAGGGGAGGCGCCGCCACCGGCAACGCAAACGGCACGGCCGCCGCACAGGGGACGAGCTACAGAGCCCGCAGTGCCGGTCGCCCGAAACTCCTCATGCAATAGGCCGATGCCGACGAGGAGCGCATCCTGCAGCTGGCCGGACAAGGTAGCAATCGACGTCTCCGTGACGGGCCGGCGCTGGGGTGCCCGATGAGGTTGTGCTGCCGCGCCGCTGCGGCGCCCGTCGGGGTGATGGTCCTCGGCGTCTTCGCCACGCGGTCCTGCGGGTGCTTGTTGTCGCCCACGTTTGGCCGCCCGTAGCGGCACAGCCCGCACGTCGCCATCGTCACCGTGGTATTGAAGTAGGGCCTCGAGCAGTTCCTCCGGCAGGTACACGCCAAGGGCCTCGTCGGCGAGGTACGCCAAAAACGGCTCGTGGTGCTCCTCGCCCTCGGCGACGCCACACGAAGAGTGAGCGAATGGCTCGTCACCGCAGGCCGCGCCCATCTTGCCCACATGGGGGGGATCCTCCACCACGTGCGACAGCAGGCTCGCCCCGCAGTGTCCCCACCACCACGCGACCAAACAGCGCCTTCGCCGCCCGTTCGACAGTGGCGGCGAATACAATCGCGACGCTCACGGAAGAGCCGCCCCGAAAGCGCAGCAACGACGCCACGAGAACCAGCGCCGCGTCAGCCAGGATGACAGGAGGCGGCGCGGAGTGGCAGGCAACCGCCCCACCGCCAGTCACCAGAACGTGCCGCCCGCGGGTAGCGCTGCCGCCAGGCAGCGGCGGCAGGAACCGGCGACAGTGGCGGTGGGCGTGGCGGGGAGAGGTCCCACGACCGTGGCGCAGCCGAGAGCACCGGCAGTGGCGGCGGCGGTGGCGGCGACGTCGACGACGGCGACGGCGGTGGCGGCCAGCGCGGGGGGGCGGGCGCACGGGGCGCCCCCACCCCCCCCCCAGCGGTGCCCCGCGGTGCCCAGCGACCGGCGGCGCGCCGCGGCCGCGCCCCTACCCCCACCAGGGGCCCCCAGGAGCGCCGATCGGCGCGTGGCGTGCCACGGCGGCGCCCCCACCCCCCACGGCGGTGCCCAGCGGCGGGCGGCGCGCCGCGGCGGCGCCCCCACCCCCCACGGCGGTGCCCTGCGGCGGG
>Ga0209093_1002512_pt1 | contig 10143 bp, 3 predicted proteins | sample SidtaG_4_FD_187450 | JGI IMG/M metagenome (GOLD analysis project Ga0209093, IMG submission 187450) | Marine algal microbial communities from Sidmouth, United Kingdom - Sidmouth_Male1 metaG (SPAdes) (version 2) | ecosystem: Host-associated > Algae > Red algae > Unclassified | place: Sidmouth...
GGGGGGGGGGGGGGGGGGGGGGGGGGGGGGGGGGGGGGGGGGGGGGGGGGGGGGGGGGTCGGCGCGCCGACGCCGGCGCCGGCGGGTACGGCGGCGCGGTTCTGGTGCGGGGGGGTGCGTGGACCGAGGCGCGTCGCAGCCGTCGGCGCGGCGGCGGTCGCAGGCCGTGGAGGCGGTGGAAGCAGTTGGAGATGGGGCGGCGGAGGCGGCGGCGACAGCGGCGGCGGTGGAGGAGGTGGCGCCCTCTGTGACATCTACCGACATCTTGAGCGACGAGTCGGGCGGGGAGTCTGCCCACGCCGGTGGGGTGCCTCGGCCCCAAGCACCGGCGATTCACCAACGGCTCGCGCACCACGCCAATGGCGCCGCCGTCGCCACTGAGGATGCGAATGGCACCCAAGTGGATGACGACGGGGGCGACGACAGCGACAGCGGCGGCCGCACCGATGGCGCCGCCACCAGCTGCGGCGGATCCGACAGTCTCACGGAATACACGGCGACGAGTGGAGCGGAGAGTGACACGTCTTCTCGCTCGCCCACCCCCCACCCCACCGAGCCGGCCGGCGTGGATTGGGTTCGCTTGGCCGATGAACTGGCGCTCGTTGCGGACCTCAAGCAAGACGACGCCTTCTTGGCGACCCGGTACCCGGCTGCCCGCCCGGCGCTGCTGCCTCGCACGCAACTGCGATACATGGTGTTGACGTCCCCGGCCGAGGAGGCGTGCGAGGGGAGCCCGCTCGAGGGGGGGTACACGTCGGACCCCCAGCTGCAGTACCTGTCAGCGGGCGGTCGTCGGGAAGAGGAGGCCGCCTCCCACGTCCGGGCGACCGACGCCGATGGCGGTGCGACGAACGCTGCCCGGGCTGGGAGCGGCGAATACCCACCCTCTGTGGCACCGCCCGCCTCTGTCGCCACCACTCCGGGCCGCCCGCCGCTGACGCCATCGCCGACTTCCCTCCCCGCCGTAACCCCCCCCGTTGTGACGTCCCTGTCCAGTGCGGAATTGCCGCCCCTTCTGTCCGACGCCTACTGGCAAGCGACCAACAGTGGCACCTCGCAGCAGTCTGTTCCCGACGGGCCGTCTGCCGTCGGCGCCTACCCAGCCGCGCCGCTGTCGGCGGGCATTGCTGGGTGGACGCCAGCGATGGCGACGGTTGGCCGTCCGCGGCCCACGGATGCGGGCGGCGCGGGCACCGCCGCTTCCGTGAGCCGCCGCGCGGCGCTGCGGTCCAAACTCGACCGTGGCCGCCGGCGGGCGGGCGATATGGTTGGCGGCAGCAGCCCATCACCCGTTTCCTCCCCAACCGCTACGGACGCGGGTGAGGCGGCGTGGCGGGGCCCCGGCAGCCCTGCGCCCGGTGCAGGTGCGGCTGGCGACGGTAGTGGCAACCGTGCGCGCCTTCGCTCCGCCCTCAGCCGGCGGCGGGTGGTCCCGCCTGTCGGCGGCAGCTTTTCGGACGGCGAGCTCCCCGCTAGCAGAGGGAGGGAGGACTCGCGGAGCTTGCGCGACCGCGTCCGCCGGCGTGGCAGCGGCAACGGGAGCGGCGACAATGGGGCGGCCAGCGGCGACGGCGGTGCTGTCAGCCGTCGCTCCCGCCTCGGCCGAGCGAGCAGCTGGCGCGGTGGCAAGAGTGTCGGCCGTGGCGGCACTGCGCCGCGCGCCCACAGCGCCGGCGGCCGGGGTGGCGACGGCGGCGGCGGCGGGAGGCGGGGCGGCCATCACGGTTGGGGCGGCGGCGCCTGCGGGAGTAGTCGCTCCCCCCCGGGTGATAGGACGCCGGTCACCTACATTGTCGTCCGTGGCACCGACTTTCGAAACTTCAAGCACATTGCGATGGACTTGGCGACGCGCCTCGAGCCAGACGAGCGGCTGGGCGTCCGTCTGCACCGCGGCTTCCGCGAGGCGGGCTACGAGTTGTACCACACGCTGACGGGGCGGAATCCGTGGGGGGGCGGAGCCGCGGCCGCGCCCGCGCCCACGCCTGCGGCGGGGACGGGGGCGGGGGCGGGGGCGAGGGTGGGGTTGCCCGAGGGCGTCCCGCCGTCGGCCGAGCTCACCTCATCGGCGAGGCCCGCCACCAGCGGCGACCGCGGGAGCGCGGGCAGCGCAGCGTCGTTGGGGTCGGCACAGCCGGGTCCGCCAACACCCCCTCTCGCCCTGCCTGCCGTTGGCGGGGCGGCCTCCACCGCGCCGCCCCTGCTTCCACCTGGCGGGCGGCTGCGCATCGTCGGCCACTCCCTCGGCGGCGCCGCGGGCATTCTCCTTGCGCTGCTCCTCCAAGCCGACGGCTACACCGTCGACGCGGTCACGGCCGTTGGCGCGCCGCGGCTCACCGACCCCGCCGGCGCGGCGGTGCTCGCCGACGCCCTCCCCGGCCTCCTCCGCGTCGCCGCCTACGCTGACGTGGTGCGGACGCTGCCGCCGGGCGTGCGCTATCGCCACTTTGGCCGCTCCGTCCTGCTGCATGACGATGGGGGTGTGTGGGAGGTGCCGACGCCGGCGCCGGTGGCCGAGCCGGCCCGCTACTGGTCGGCCGGCGCTGCGCTGCGTGCGCACCGCACGGGGCACTATTGTTGGTTGGTCCAGCGGGTGCTCGAGCGGCGCTGGGGGGTGGTGTTTCGGCGGTCCAACTTTTTGGGGGCGGACGAGGAGCCGCCTGGCGGGGACGTTGCCGCCGCCGAGGGGGGGGGCGGGGGGGCACCGAGCAACGGGGGGGGCACATGGGCCGTCGTCCGAGCGAGTGCCCCGAGGGGGGCAAGCGTGCTGCGGCCGGTGTTTACGAGGCGGTCGGGGCGGGTGCCTGAGTGACCAGTGGCAGGCCGTTGGCCCCCGCGGCGCCCCACCCTCGGTCTCGCGTGTTAATCGTACTGCACAGAGAGTAGCGGTTTGGATTGTCGCCCTGCCCGCGGGCGGGCGGGACGCGCTCGCGACGGCCGGCCTCCCAGCGTCAAACGGGTGGCCCCTCCCACAGCACCCATTCCACTATTCGTTCAAGTCGAGCAGGAGGGAGGTGGTGCCGCCACCTACGCGCCACCCCGGTGGGGCCATCAGCTGACGTCCCCCCCCCCCCCCCCCCCCCCCCCCCCCCCCGCCCCACGTCATGGTGGCCATAGCTTCGCGGCGCCGCCGTCGCCCCCCCCCTCCGGTGGCGCCGCCGCCGACGCGGGCGCTGCCACGGCGAGCGGCACGGGCATGGCCCCCACGGTGGGCGGCGGCGGCACGGCCGGGTCCGCCGCGGGCACCGCCGCCGCGGCAGAGGCGGCGAGCGCGCCGAGGCGGGCGGCTTTGCGCTTGGCGTTGGACCGCGCCGCCGCGGAGCGGTTGCGGAGGATGCGCGCGGCGGCCGCCGCGTCCGCCACGTCGGCAAGGACGACTTTGCGGCGCGGCCGCCGCCGGGCGGGGCCGACGCGCGCCGCCGCGGGCGCCCCCGCCGCCGCCGCCGCCGCCGCCACCGCCGCGCCCGCGTCGCCGCTCGTCGACGCGCTCGCCGCCGCGGCCGCCGGGGGCGCCAACCGCGGCGCAGGGGGCGACCGCCGCGGCGCCGGCGCAATGGGCCGCTCGCGGGGTGGCCACGGGGGCGTGGCCGAGGCCGCCACCCCCCCCCCCCCAGACATGGACGTGGGCGGCGAGGGCGCCGCCCCGGACGCGCCCTCGAGCCGCGGGGGCCACGGGCCCAACCGCAAGCGCAGCGGGTTGACCGCCTGCAGGGAGAGTGCCAACAGGCGCAGGCGCGCCGCGCTGACCGCCCCGGAGCGGGTGCACGAAAAGTAGGAGGAAATCATCCGCACGGGGGCGGCGGCGGCGGCGGCCAGCCGCGGGCGCACACCCCCGCCGCCGCCGGCCGCCGCGGGGGGCACCGTCACGAGGGCGCCCGGGGCGTAGGACGCGGCGGTGGTGGGTGCGTCCGCCTCCCCCCCCACCTCCCCGTCTGCCCCGTCATCCGCCACGGCGGCGCCGCCAAAGGAGCCGAGGCAATCGTGCAGCGCGCGAAAGTCGTCGAGCACCCGCTCGGGCCCGTTCCCGCCTGTCAGCAGCCGCATCGTGGCCGCATTGACCGCGTCGATGCGGTGGCAGAGCGTCGACTTGCGCGCGTGGAGGGTGGTGAAAGGCGGCCCCGACGCGGCGCCGACCCCAGCGGGCGGCCGCGTAAACGCCGACATGATCCACTGCATTTGCTCCAGGGGTGGCCCCGCTTGGCGAAAGCAGTTAAAGAGGACGACCCGCCCGTCGTGGCGGGAGCACGTCTCCACGCCCTGGAGCGTGTGCGTGTCGATGGCAAAGCGGCAGAGGCGCGGGTAGGGGTCGGATTGGAGAAAGGCCGGCGTCACCGCGTCGAGGTGCACGTCATTGATGGTGTACCCAACAACGACCGTTCCGTCCGTGTGGATGGGGACGGACAGGGAGGAGATGAGGAGGACGGGCGTGTCCCCACACGGGTAGCCGCCGCCGGTGCCGCCACACCCGCTGCTGCAGCTGGCGCCGCCGTCGCTGGTGGCGCTCCCCGCCGCGTCCGTGTCTGACTGGAGCCGTCGCAACACCAAGTCCATGGGCGCCGCTGCCGCCAGCGCGTCGGGCGTCAGCCCCGGGAACAGGCCGCCGCCCGCCCCGCCCACGTCTGCCACGCCGACCGCCGCGGGCGTGGCGGCCGCGGCGGCCTCGGCAGAAAGGAAGGGAGACATGGACGCCATCCACCGCGCCGCCAGCGGGGAGCGGCGGAGGATGGCCATCTCGGGCAGCGCCTGCACGTCGGCCACGCCCATGCGGCGGGGGCGCATGCCCGCCAGCAGCGCCACAAACGCCTCATCCGCGGCGGGGGGGTCCATTATTGCGGTGCGGGTGGGCACAGTCCATCCGCGAGGGGCCAGGGTCGGGGGGGATGGAAAGGTCTCAAAACGCGCACGTCCCGGGCCGTCGTCGCCGGCCGACGTCCCGCCGCGCGCGCAGCTGCCGTCGGCAGCCGTCCGGGTCGAACCGCCGTCGACCGGCCGGTCAATCGCTCCGTGCAACGCCGCCGACACGGGCACGCCGACGGACTGTCAGAGAAGCAGGGACGTAGGGGAGGTCACACGTAGGGGCGGTCACGACGGTGACTACCACTAACCGTAGATGGCCGGCACTTGAGGGAGGAACGGACGCGAGCGGCTCCTCAAGACCAACGTCGGCACGGCTGACGCGCCAGCGACCGCCGCCAAGCGAAGTCGCCCTCGCGCGGGGAGGCCCAGCACTTGACAGTTGAAGGCTTGCTCACAACACGGCCACGGCTCTGTTCTGTATGTGGAACGTCTGAGATTCTGGCCAGCTGGAATTCGCCAGTCAGATTCAATAACATTATTGGAGATAAAGATACTTTTATTGGGTTTCATTCATTTCGAGAAGTGAGCATAAACTTTGTTGGTGAGCATGAATTATGTTGCACTTTTTTCTCAGTCAGATAGTGAATGTACGAAACACATTCGGTAGGGGGCGGCTACGTACTGTATCTTAGGGTTGGTGAGCACGAGCAATTTTGGCCGGCGTGAGAGCGTGACACGCTAAATCACGTTAAATAACGCCCAAACACGCCCTTTTTTCGATCAGCACGCCCACCACGCCCAAAGTAGTTCCCCCATGAGTCGACTCATAGCCCCCCTTTTCGATGGATTTATGAAATCCAGTCACCACATCGGTTCCATGTTTCGGCCGTCATGCCAGACGGACGCGGCGGCTGCACCTGTTTTCTACTGGCCTCTATTCCGGGGGAGTATGACCATGGGACAGCCCCATGGGTCTATGACGCGGGGCTTCTGCATCACTGAAGGCACAAGATGAGCTCTCTTTGCTCATATCATGCTCATCATGCTCGTGGCTCATAGCATGGAATGTACACCATCAGAGGTGACCATGCCGTCTGGGCGTCAGCATGATGCGCACAATGTCGACATCGCGCCGATGTCATGCAAGTATTCGTTCATCTCTCGAGATGGGTGTCCCACACGAAATCCAATGACCTACACCTGTCTGATGCGAGATCCTCCACGCATTATTGTTCTGTAGTAATTAAGCACGCCCTAAGCACGCCCCTTGAATGCTGGGCGTGAGGGCGTGAAACGCCCTACATCACGAGTTAAAGCACGCCCCGTGCCGGGGCGTGAGCACGTCTGGGACGTGCTCACCAACCCTACTGTATCTGAAAGTCGCCACACGACGTGGGCGCCATTTCTGATTCACAGTCTCGAACCGAGCTCACCCCGCTTCACTTTTGAAATTTACGGGCAGCCCCATTCGTTCCGTTTCCTCGGGCTCGATTGACCGTTTCGGAGGAGCCATATCTCGCTTCTGGTTTCTTGTTTCTACCCGGCGTACATGGAGCCGGAAAGACCCGGCCAACTCTTCCAGACCCGAGGCGTTCTTGGTTTTCGCCAGGGCCGCACGATGGCATGTGTCTGGTGGTCGAGCGGGGGACGGGATGTGCCGCCCCTGGTGCCTGGCGTCGCGGACTGTGCGGCTGTCCTTACATGGGGGGGTCCTAGCGAGTCTGATGGGGGAGATTTCCTGCGCTGGCAAGGCAGTGGCGTACTGTACCTGTACGGGAGTGCCCGTGTTGTTGCTCGGCCTGGTATCCCCCCGGTGATGGATATGGTTTCTCAATGGCGCTCCTCTAGCCCACCTGTCTGGGGTGGTACGCTCCGAGGCTGTTTATTGCGCTCGGCCCCTCCTTCAAAACCAAGATGGCAGCCGCCCGAGCAGTGCACCTGCCGACGCCACGGGCAAGCGGGCCAAGGTCGACCACGCTGGCGCTTGGACAGCAGCCGCCCCACCGCAGCCGAAACCAGTTAACAATGCTTCCGCGGGGGTGGCTCCCCGGCAGCCACCCACCGAGCGGCGCGCGGCAGCGTGAGCCGCCCCCCTCAACCGCGCGCCCTAGGCAGGCACGCAGCGAACGGGGTTGACGCGGCCCTCCCCCCCCCCCACGCCCACGCTGTATCCGTCCCGCCCCGCGCCCGGAAAGTCGGTCGACACAAACGTGGCGCCGCTGTCGAGCGCCGCACCCCGCCGCGCCGTGTCGCCCGTCACCGCGTCCTGGTCGGCGCGGGTGCGCACGAGGAAGCCCGCGCGCACCGCCTCGGTGATGCGCGCCGCCGCGGCGGGCGACGACGGGTTGTTGATTTTGACAAAGGCCGCGTCCGGGTGGCCCGTATCATCCGCGCGGTCGGTGAAGAAGAGCCGCTCCGTGCCGCCCGCCGGTAGCCGCGCGTACGTGTCGCGCAGCGCCCCGCCATTGTCGAGGAAGAAGAGGAACTTGCCCGCCGCGGCGGTGAGCGTCGGCCACCCCTTGGTGGTGACGGCCGCGCGGAGCGTCGGCGCCGCCCCGCGCACGTCGGCGGGGGTAAGCACGTTGGCGCGGCCGACCGTGGAGAGGATGGCCGCTTCGAGCGCCACAAAATCAGCCGCTGACCACGCCAGCGGCTGCCGGATGAGGGGGACGTCCGGACGCGGCTCGATGACCTCGACGAGCACCGCCACGGGGGAGTGGCGGCCGCCGAGGGAGGCGCTCCACGAGACCATCTCGGCCATGGCCGCGCGAAAGGTCAGGACGGTCGTCCAATAGTCCACGTCGCGCACGTGGAGGATTTTGGGGCCGGGCTCCCGCAGCGCCGCGACTTCGGCGGCCGGGCGGGGCGGCAGGGGGGCGTTACGCCCCGCCTTTGTGACGACGAGGCCGAGCAAGTCGGCGCCAATGAGCTCGGGCACCGCGTACTCGCCGCCGGCGGGGTCGGCCATGACGTCCAACTCGAGCTGCCGCACGCCGAGGGCGCCGAGCTGCTCCGCCAGCGGCGCCTGCGAAACGGTAAACGTTTTGGCAATGGCGTCGCCGAGGAGCCCGCGGATGAGGCTGAGGATGGAGTCGGGCGGCGACAGGTGGTAGCTGTTGTGCGTCCCCAAAAACTGCGCATCGTTGATGGCCGTGCCGTTGGTCAGGGGCGTCTTGCACACGGGGCGGGGGGGGGGGGGGGGGGTCGCCACCAGCTGGGCGCCCGCGATCGAGACGGCGGGGGCGGGGAGTGTGCCGACGACGACGGCGAGCGTGGCGGCTGCCACGAGGGGGACGAGCCCCCGCAGCGCCATGGTAGGGACGGCCGGCGGTCGGCGGTGACACCGGTGCCTGCGCGAGAGAGGTGCGCCGCGCGAGCCGGTGGGCGCCGCTCCCCAGAGCGTCTGCCGAGCGAGCATGCAACGCGTTGGCGGGGCTGTGTGAGCAGCCCGCTACGCACCGGAGCCGCTCTTGAGGGCGCGCCGGCGAGAGCCCGACGGTGGCACCCGCTAGCCCTCACAACCGTGCCCAGGTGTTTCGGTGGGTGGCGAAGACCTGGGACGCGGCGGGTGACGCAGTCGTAGCATCCCCCGCGAAGAGCAAGGGAGCCGCAACTGCAGGCACGCCACGCCCCTCCCTCATGGTGGCTGCGCCAAAAGCTGGAGAGGCCCCAATCCAGCCGATCGATGTCTGGGCCAATCAAACGCAGAAAAGAGCCTCTTTGTTAGGCCTGGACTCTCCACTTTTTGGCGCAACGACAATAGCTTTCTGCACAACAACGGACGTGCTGGGCCAATCACCCGCGGACGAGAGCGCGCGCACTGGCAACGTGTGCTGACGAGGTCCTCTTATGTAGGGATGGCCAACTCAATGATTGAAACCGAAAATAGTGATTGAATAGATGAACAATCTCGAACGAACCATAACTTATTAAATATCATGTTTTCATAATTGTCAAAATACTAAATACAAGGCAAGTGTGCATCGAGTGTACAATGGCAGGGTGTTTCATCTCAACAGCTCAACAATTAGATAGGTTCACTCGTCAGCTGGAAGGACTGGCCTCTTCGACTCGCCATTCCGCACCAGTCGGTCCATTCCACAGCGCTGACGTGGTTCATGGCCGCTCGGTAGCCGCCCACTGCACGATCACCACCGTTCGTGGTTACCCCACTTCTCACAACTGCACACGGGGCCACCACCCGACCATTCGATCCTTTGTCGACCCCGAGTTCCAGGACTGCTCTTCGTCTATCCCGCCGCAATCATGTGCTGCACCGCCCCCATGGAGCTCCATTGATGCAGCAGGCCATCCCGCTGAGCTTCTGTTGGTGCCTGCCTCCACCTGGCAGCCAAGAATCGGGCTTCAGTGGGAGGCCGTTTATTTTTTTCTGCCAGCGGTGTAGTGTGCCTGTACTTGCGGACTGGGAAGCAAGTGCCCATTGGATATCAAACTGAGCGACTCTAGCGAGATCATCCAAAAACTGGTGATCGGTGAACTATCACTCGAGTCAATCGGCTCGGCTCGGCCATTTGGTCTGCCATCCCTTTTGCCACGGCAGTCGCGGCCTGATTCGTGCGGGGCTCGCGTCTACCATGCAGGGCGTGCGGTTGGCTCGCGTGGCAGCCTCCTTATGCGTCACATACTCGCTCGTCAGACAGCGCCGCCAATCAGCGTGTCTGGGAGGGGTGTCTGCTGGGGGATCCAATGCGCGGGCGCCACCAGCAGGCCCCGCGACACCGACGGTGGTTGGTGGCGACCGCGCAATGAACGCCTGCGTTACACTCAAAGGGTGTCAGCGGTGCGCTTGGATTCCCTGGCAGCCTTTTGGAAGACGCTGGCGAGAAACAGGCCCCGCCCCGCGTGAGCGGTCGTGCTCTGTCTGCCGGTCGAGATGTCGCGCCTGCTCCGTCGCGCGCGTCGGCTCCGCGTGGGAATCCAGACCACCCACCTGGCGCCGCCGGACAAATGACCCCGTCGCTCCACAGTACTCTACTGTGCCGCACGTGGACGACAGGGCCGGAGGCGCCGTAAAGAATAGTGACAGTCGCACACAATTGTTGCAGAGGCGCGCGCCGGGCAGGGGGCCCCAGCGTCTGCTTTACAGCGCCGCCCCGCCCGTCGTCCCCGTCCGTCATCGCGACCGCGCCGCCACGCGCGTGGCGGTGCGGCGGCGGGGGTCTCGCGCGGCCACGCGGCCACGCTGCCCGGCCTTGTTGCCGCCCCCGGCGGGCCGCCGCCCGCGGCCGCGCTTGCACCGGCGCCGCCGCGGCCGCGCGCCGCGGCGCTGCCGTCCCGCCCGCGCCGCGGTCGTTTGCGCGCGTCGGGCGATCGCGCTCGCTCCCCCCC
>Ga0209093_1002514_pt1 | contig 10141 bp, 9 predicted proteins | sample SidtaG_4_FD_187450 | JGI IMG/M metagenome (GOLD analysis project Ga0209093, IMG submission 187450) | Marine algal microbial communities from Sidmouth, United Kingdom - Sidmouth_Male1 metaG (SPAdes) (version 2) | ecosystem: Host-associated > Algae > Red algae > Unclassified | place: Sidmouth...
GTATAGCACAAGATGAAGAAAAGCAAAAATGGGTTGAAGAAGCCATTAGGTTAAAAACAGAAGAATGTTTAACCAATGCTCAAATTGCTAAATTAATAACTGACAAAGGATTTAAAGTAGGTAAAAGCACAATTGGTAATTGGACTAAAGGACTTTCCTGTGAAAATTTAAACGATAAAACAATTGTTGACGGAAACCAGTTAATAACCGTCCAGTCGAAGAATAATTAATCTGTGTATCTATCCATTTGCATAAGGGATGGGGATGGGTAGATATTTTTCAATTTAAAACAATGAGAAGAAAAATAAAATATAATTTAAATAAAGCTCCTTACATTGTCTTCTGGAAGGAAGATAAAGGGAAAATAGAATTACAACCAACCCAACTAATAAAGTTGTTCGATAAGTTTGGTTTTAAAAAAATTAGATATAAGGTAAGTGACTACAAGTGGGTTAGGATGGAAAATAATATTATTGATGAAGTTGACCTTACGGATATAATTGATTTTGTAAAACAGTATTTGACCCATTTTGAAGAATACGAGGTAATAAATGCTTTGTTCAGTTCTAAATCAAAGATAACCAAGTACCTCATTACCTTTGTGGAAACGGTGTATATAGATTTGCATACAGACAATAAAACAGGTATTTTTTTTTACTTCAAAAATGGTTTTGTAGAAGTAGTAAAAGATAAAATTCAACTTAAACAATATACAGAGTTAACCTCTCCAATATGGTCAAGCCAAATACTGGATTATGATTTTGAAATAACGGCTGATACAAGCGACTTTGAAACTTTTTGTAGTAACTTGGCTGGTAATGATGAACACAGGGTTAAGTGTTTCGGAACATAGCTTGGCTATATGCTTAGTAGGTTTAAAGATCCTACGATAACTAAAGCTTGGATATTGACAGACAAGAATGTTAGTTTTGCAAGCATCGTAAATGGTGGTACTGGAAAGAGCCTCATAGGACAAGCATTATCAAAAGTTCGCAACGTTGCAACCATTGAAGGTAAGTCAATAAGCAAGCGTTTAAAGAGTTGGTATTTGTGGCAACAGGTAGATAGAGATACAAACTTAATATGTATTGATGATTTGGATAAGGGCGTACACTTTTCAAATCTTTATTCAATACTTACCAATGGCATTGATATTGAACAAAGAGGCAAGCCATTGTTTAGAGTTGAGTATGCCGATAGCCCAAAAATATTGATAACATCAAACCATCCAGTAAGAGGTGATATAGGAAATAGTGATGCAAGGCGGAGATTAGAATTTGAAGTATCAGACCATTATGGCTCATTTAATAGCCCTATTGACGAATTTGGCAAACAGTTTTTTTTAGAGTGGCAAAGCGAAGATTGGAATAGTTTTTTTAATTATATGACCAAATGCTGCCAGAGTTTTCTTAAAAATGGTTTAATGGAAGTAGCTCCATATAACAAAGGCTTTAAATATGTTTCCAGTAAAACAGGACACGAGTTTGTAGCTTTTGCTGATGAATATTTAATACCGGGCAAAAGGTTTGATAAGGCTGATTTGTTGCAGAAATTAAAAAATGAATATCCTCAATACAAGCAAATTACTTCTAATAGGTTAACTAAATGGATTGATTTATATAGTGCTTACAGACAAATACCAATAATACAAAAAAAGAGCAACAGTAATTACTTGGTAATTGTGCCTGATGAAAATGTTGAAGAAATTAATGCTGGAAAATTATTGGAAACAGCAGCTTAAAAGTGCCAAAGTGCCATTTTAAATGACTTATAATAAAAATAATCTTAGCCAGCCAACCAGTTTTGTAGGGGAATTGGTTGGTTGGTTGAGATATTTTTTTTTGCCTGTTCATTTTAATGTTGAGCAGGAAATATGGTTGATAGCATTTAGAAAAGATAAACTTATCCTAATATCACTTTTCTAAAAGTTAATGAAATTCTACGTGTTCTATCTTGCCAAACACCGCTGTTATCTTTATATCTCTTAGAGGGCTTTATGCCATGTAGCCAATTATATCTTGCATTGTCTTTTAAAACAATGGCACTTCTTGGTTCTAATAATTTACTTAATTTATTTTTCCTGTTTGCTTTTTCGGTAAACATCATATTTACTGGTGATAGCAAACTAATAGAAATAATATAAGATTGAAAACAAGGTTCACAATCAATGTGGTCTGCTATCCCCTGCCCAGGAAAATATTCATTTACTATCATTTGGTCAGGAACAAAATCAATAATGTTTTTTTCTTGCAAGCGTTCAGAAATAAATATTGACCACTTAGGTAAAGGTGCTACACGCATTGATTCATTAATAGCCCTTTTCTTGTAATCATACTTAAAGCCATAATGTTGAACTCTTCGTTTCAAATCATCTAACCATTTTTCACTATCAATGGCATCTTTTAAATGCATTTCTTCGCTATTTGTTAAAAATTCGGCAAAGTAATCTAAACCATCAATACCAAACAGATTAATAGTTTTTTCAGGCTCAACCTTTACAGAATTTGAAAACAGATTTAATTGTGAATCCATCGCTTAAATTTAATACATTTTGAAGAAATTTTGTGCTAAATTAACTCTAAAATTTCAAAGTAAACATCTTCTGATGCCGGAGGATAGCTGCTACTTCTTTTGTTGTTATATAGTATTTTGTTATGTGAAGACAACTTCTCCTTGAATTTTAAAAGAGATTTAAATTGATGATATTTACTATTTCTATCTTCTCTTTGCGGATTTTGGAAAAGAAGATAAACTCTTTTGTCAGAATTATTTTCAACAATTTCATTTATTTTTAAAACCAAATTATCAACATCAAGCGAACTACTTGCAAAAAGGTAACAGGTATTAATATAAATTTTGTTACCGAGAAAATCAGTATCTATAATTTTATCAAAATCGTCAGTAAAAATCAAATTGCTATCTTTTGAAATTGCACTATTGGTCATAATATTTTTAGCTTCATCTAACATAGCTTTTGATATATCACAAGCATAATAATTAAATGTAACAGGCGCATTGTTAGTGTTGTATAATAGATGGACTAAAGCTATCCCACTTGTAGCCGGACCACAACCAACATCTACAAAATTGATTACTTCGTTCTCAACTATTGAATCATAAATAGATTCAAACAACGCATAAGAAGTATAGTAATGTTTCCTCATATTAAAATAGCAATACAATTTAACTTTATCTTTAGCTTTTAAATTGTCATTGTAATCATTGTCAAAATTAGTTCTGCCAAATTTAATTATATCATTTCTTATAGTATTGGTATTATAGCCTAACAAAGTTTGATGCCAATCTGTTTCACTATGGTTTTTTATGTAATCAATAAACTTATCGTTAAATAGCTTAACTGCTGACTCACTTGGCTCATAAATTTTACCAGCAAATTCAGAAATTTTAATATTAGGAACTAAATTTTTCTTATCTCTAAATGCTCTTAATAACTCATATTTATCAAGATATTCATCTTTAGTAAATAGACTTTTGAAAATCTCTACCTGCTCATTATCTCCGCTTAATTTATCAACAATATTAACCCCATATTCTTGATACTTTTTTATGTCAGTTAAAAGTTCATTACTAATGTCATTGTATTCATCAGATATTGCTAATGTTATTTTTGAAATGTATTGTTCAAAATCTCTAATAAAATGTTGCCATTTATTGTAGGATAAATAACTAACCGTTGCTTCAAATCTTCTTTTTAAGTGTTCATCATTAAGTAAATTAACGCAAGCTTGTAATTTGCCATTTTGATATACTTTAATAAAGTAGGTAGCCAAATTATAGACTAAGCCTTGAATTACCTCTTTATCTTTATCCTCTTGAGTTAGTCGATTTACCCTTCTACTTAATATTTTTGAAGCGGTATTAGTATTTTCATCTGTTGGTTGTAGATTAAAAAACAAGAGATTTACTTCTTCTTTTTTATCCTCTAAAAACTGTAAAAGTTGATTAACATTTAACTCATCCCACTTAGTAAGTAAATCCAGGAGTTCCATTTATTTGTATTTTTTATCTAACTCTACAATTTCCATAAACTCTTGCGCTTTAACTTCATTTTTTATTAACAAATTTTCTAATTCAATTTTATTAAATGAAACTAATTGCCTCCAATTTAATTCAAAGTTTAGCAGAGATTTTAAATTAAAATTTGGCTTAATATTATTTTTGCTACAGAACCAACCTAATGAAGAAACTAATGGAATCTTATCATCAAATTTGCCTAATACTTCAAGTGCCGTTTCAGAGTTTGGATTTAATTTATCAGTAATTGATTTTTGCGTTATTTTATAATACTTCAAATCGGCAATAGGTTGCTGAAATTGTACATTAAACTTATTTGATAATTTATATTTGGTGGGTTCTTGTTTTTGTAATTTAGGGTCAATATAATTTGGCAGCTCTTTTAATTGATTGCCATTGAAAATATATTGATAAACAGCTTCAATTAAGTAAAATTCAAATTTAGTATTTAACTTAAATCTGATTGGAGCTGTTTTATGATAAGTATCAAATAATTTAGCTAACTCATTATTAGCACTTTTTAATGTACCTATTTCTTCCCTGTAATTAATTCTGCTATAACCGTAAAAGTAACCAAGTAGTGCAAAAATTGGTAAAGCTAACCGGTGGGTAGATTGATTTGGTAAATCTTTCCTTGCAATTGCAATTGCTCTACCATTAGTGTTTCCATAAGCAAGTAATGCTCTAAATATTTGGACAAACATCGAAAGTTTATCTTCTTGATTTTGAAATGATTTTTTACTTTCCAATAAAGTTACTAACTCTCTTTTATTGATACTTGAATAAATTACATTAAGCACATCTGCAAATTCAAATATGTCCTGTTCAAAAAAGTTTTCACTACTTTTATCTACTCTATCAATAAGCCATTGCATTGGACTTATTTGTTTTGTATTTGAAAATAATCCTTCGGCAAATTCATTTTTTTCACTTTGTAAGAAATATCTTGAAAACTGAATGAAATAATCACTATAATCTTGAACTATGGAAGTTTCATCACTATATAATAAATCTATATTTTTTATAAAAGCTAAACATCCTAAAACTTTATCATATTTATCAAGTTTATAATTTAATTTTTTTGAATCATTAGGTAAATCCAATTTAGGTTGTTCTATTTCTATGGGAATGAATGTATTTAAATCAACTTTAATTAGTTCTTCAGGAAAGAAGCCCATACGACCACTTTCTAAATCCTTAATTAAGTCTTGTTTTTGTTTTTCCGAATTAAGATGTAAATACTCTATTCTTGAAATAGGTATTGGTGTAGCTATAAAATTAATCCTATTAAGGTTGATTTTGTTAAATCCATAAAGGTTAACTTCTACTATGGCTGAATTATCATTTATATCTGATATTATGGTGGAATTACTTAGAACAATAAATTGGGGATATTTTTTTTGAACGTCATCAAAAGTCCATTTTTTATACATAGTTATTGGGGCTATAATCCCAGAACTAATGTAGAATTTAAAGTTGTTGAGGTTTATTTGAATATAAAATATACTGCTATTTTTCTTTTCATTTTCTTTTATTTCATCAAATAGATTTTTTGGCTTTGATATTTGTTTATTAGATTCTTCAAATTCAGTTCTCAAATTCATTAGCAAATTCAAATAATCATCTTTTTTTATTCCTTTTTTAGGTCTATTACCATTAGGTTTATAATCATCTATTAGATGTTCTTTGTTTAATGTTTTTGCTAAATCACATATATCTTTATATAGTTCTATTGTATTTGCCATAATATCAAGTTTTAATTATATCTAACTCCATTTTTCAAATATGTGTTACTGTCAAATGAAGGCAATACTTCTGGTTCTTCCCGGCAAAATAAATATAAATCTCTTTTAGCTCTTGTACAAGCTACGTAATAATGATTTCGAGTAGCCCATTTTTTTTCAGTATCATCTGCATTGTATTCCACAATTGTCCAATCTCCATTTTCATCTTGTCTATTTCTTGTAGTTCTCATTGCCCAATCAGAAATTTCAAAAAGTGGCAATATTACTATATCAAATTCTAAGCCCTTACAGCTATCAAATGTGGTTATGAAGGGGGTAAGCAATTTGTTTTCAAATCTTTCTAAATCAGGATGTGGCATTCGATTATAGTAGTATGAAAACATATCATTATCACTATCATCTATAAGTTCTTTATCTCTAAAATAATTTCTTATTATTTTTACTTGTTTTTTAAAATGTACTAAAATCCCAATGTTTGCATTTAGGTTTTCCTGAACTATATCCCATATCAAATCCAATTGATTACTTTCTGATTCGCCAGTTTTGATTCTTGGTTTATTTCCATTTTCCATATTGGATGTATTAATAATATTCACACTTGGGTCGTCGGGTACAAATAATTTTGCAAATTCAAATATCTGCTTTGTATTTCTAAAGTTCTGGTCAAGTGTGTGCTTAACAATTGTTCTATTTCTTCTTAAAATTTGAATTATCTCTTCATCTGCATTACGAGCCCACCGTCCTTGTAAGTTCTGCGCTCTATCAGTTCCGCAAGTTATTTTCTGTCCTATTTGATGCAGATTGCTAATTATTGGGGAGCCAAAATCTTGAGCTTCATCAACGAGTATATGGTTTAGAATAGCATGATTTTCAAAAGTTCTATTTATATCATCTAAATCGGCTTCTGATAAATAAGCGTGAACATTGTTATAATACCATTGATAAAGAGATTTAATTTTACTCGCAAAATTCATTGCTTCAATTTCATCAAATATGTCTGGGTTCTGTCTTATAAAACCTTTAATATTCGTCATCAAGGTTCTATTATAAGTAAATAAAATTGCATCTATACTATCATTATTTAGTGTTCTGATAAATCTTTTAAGCGTTACTACCGTTTTCCCAGTTCCTGGACCGCCAGATACAATAATAGAATTGGTATCATAAATAGCCATATCTTGTATGTCCGTAAGAATATCATCAGATGGTAAATTAAAAATAAAGTCAGGCATAGGTTATTTCGCTATTTTTTTGTTTTAAGCTTGATTTACTTATGAAATAGCCTTACTTCCTAAAAACAGGATTTTGAGAATAAGTCTTAAATCATTTTACGCTTTAAAAGTAACAAAATTGAATCAATAGTTGATTAAGATGCCTTTTTATAATTAACCCAAACTTTAAACTTATCAAATTCCTTCTAATAGTTGCAATTATTCAACAGCTAATTGAACAAAAAATCATTACAAATAAAGATTGGTACTAACATCAAAAAGTGTAGAGAAGCTAAGGACAAGCTACCGGCTCTGCAAACAAAGTACCATTATTAATAACCTTTGTTCTAAAACAATTACCGTCTGGTGATGTAAGTATTACTCCATGACAATCATTATCTACATAAACATCTCCAGAACGAGCGTTTACTATTGGTTCAGCTTCGCAGGGTGGTTCATTTGTATAAGTGAATGAAATTGCATCTATTTTAACACCTTCACAAGCATTAGTAGAGATTTGCATTTCATTAAAAATTAAACCGTCATCATTATTAAAAATTACAAACTCTGGATTAAAAGATTGATTATTTGAAATAAATGTATTGACCAAATTACCCTCTAAGTAAAATTCAATGGTAGTAAGCCCGTCACCAGCGCAACCAGGATCATCTGCTATCAAGAAAATAATTTGGCTGATAAAATCCATACTTGACAAATCTGTTTTAAGAGCCATATTGCTGTTACCAAAATATACATTTGAATTATTGAAAGAAAACCAACCACAATAATTTAGTGAATTGTCAATTTTTATAAACTCCATTTCAATCCCATTTTCTGACCATGTTTCATTACAAGTGGTCGGTACATCTGGTACAAAGTTTTCAAAATTAATGGTCAATTGATCGGCAAGTGCAATTTGAAATGTAATTATTGCAGTAATGGTAATTAACAAAGTTGTGTTTTTGAACTTCATAATTGATTTAAATTTTGTTTTGACAACAAGTTATTAATTTTTAGCTAATGAAGCAAATACTGGTTAGTTACATGACCATCAAAATATTTAGAATCTATTTACAATAGAGTATTAATATATTTGTAGAACTTGATGATAGTAAGGAAATTAAAAACAGCAGTACGGGGTAATGTTGCATTTTATAAATTTGTTAGGCTTAAAGATGGTTTTTATTTGAAGCCTGATAGTGAGGATGAAGTATAAAATAGTTGCTAATGTTTTGAGCTTTTTTATTTTAACTCATTTAATTTGTTTTTAATTTACATCCAAGCTCATAAATCCACTTTTGAAGAGTTTTTGATATTTCAATGAAACTCGTTAAATTCTGTTCTTCAATAAAAGCATAATGTGCTTGTCCATAAATTTCTCCATACTTCAAAACATATTTTCTGTCTGGACTTAGCATACAAATTACACCGTGTCCGTACTTATTTCTTTCCATAATGTAATCATAAAACAACTTAGTTTTAATTTTGTCCTTTTGATAAATTATATCTTTTTCCAATATATTAGATAATATTTTTCTTTTAGCCATAAAATCCAATTTGCTAATTATAAATATATAATCATTATCTATTAACTCCTTTTGAAATTTTGAAGTAAGGAAATTACTTACTAAATCTGTATTTTTTTTAAAATATCGAATTAAAAAATTTCTTAAATTATATTCAAGATGAGATGATAAAGCTAAAGCTCTACCCCGATATGATTCAAGTTCTTTTGGGAAATTAAACCCTGGAAGTTGTATCTCTACTTTGCTATTCTTACTTTCTAAGGCGGCAGATGGATTACAAACTCTAAATAGTATTATTTTATTAAACCCGTCACAATATGTTGCTGAAAGTTCAGCAAAATGTTCACCTTGTAACTCTATATTTTTTAATTGTTTTAGCATTTTTTTAATATATTTAGATAACTCTGATTTTATTTAGTTTCTGTAGGAGGTTGAAAGAATTTCTTATCAATATCAAATTTCAATCCCTTTAGAACTCCCAAAATAAGTCTGTAATTTTGTTCAAAGTCAGGTTGTAATGTAAGTAATCGTTTTACTTCTTTGCTATAAACTGATTTTTTACCAGTAATTCTATTTATTGCCGCAATAGAACTTGTTACAAGACTTTGCTTGTCTACCTCATCTAAGCTGATTGTATCTTTACTATTTTCAGAATATACATCAAGTAAGGTTTTTAGTTGTTCAGAATATTTATTTAATTCCATTCTATTATATTTATTGAACTTAAAATTGTAAACATAGGTTTTTTATACATAAAAGCAGAATTAAAATACATAAATGATAAGTCGGCAATCACAAATACACCTATATCTATATCTTTCTCACAGTATTTCACCAAATAAGAAAACCAAACTAAGACTTATTGTAATATGCTATAACATAAACTTAGTCCATCATCTAATTATATTTAGCCTGTTACTCAAATAGCTGATAGTATTTATATAAATTAAGTCCACTATATGAGTAAAATATTGTTCAAAACATATTAATTTTTAAATTAATATTAAATGTGTTTTTAATCCAATTTTCCAAACAAATTTTTATATACCCCCCCCCATCAATTTAAATACTTCTAATCTAATTTATAGAAGCTACCCCCTATCAAATCTTATTTAAAGAGCTTACTCGCATTTCTTACCAGAACAACCCCGATTAATGGTTGAGATGTTTTAAGCATCCCCCAAAGGATGTTTCAACTTTATTCATTAACAATTTAATTTATTTAATTATGGTAACCATATCAAGTTACAGATTAGCTACAAATCAAGAACTAGAAACATTTGTAGTCTTAGAATTACAAGGCGATGTAACATTAGTTCAATCAAAGACTACTGGTAATTTTTATGCAACAGCAATGAAAGCTAACATTACTTCAACATTTAGTGAAGAAGTCGCAGCTACATTGTTAGGTAAACAAATGTCCGGTCAGATTATTAAACAGGAGTGTGAGCCTTATGATTACACCATTCCTGATACTGGCGAAACAATTACTTTAACTCACACATACGAATATACTCCTGATGAAAAAATTAAGCCAGTCAAGGCTAAAGAGTTTATGGAAGAATTGAGTTTGAATGGAGTTGGAGCTTAATTCAATTTGGGTTCTTAGAGGTAGTCAATTATG
>Ga0209093_1002515_pt1 | contig 10138 bp, 4 predicted proteins | sample SidtaG_4_FD_187450 | JGI IMG/M metagenome (GOLD analysis project Ga0209093, IMG submission 187450) | Marine algal microbial communities from Sidmouth, United Kingdom - Sidmouth_Male1 metaG (SPAdes) (version 2) | ecosystem: Host-associated > Algae > Red algae > Unclassified | place: Sidmouth...
GGGGGGGGGGGGGGGGGGGGGGGTGGGGGGGGAAGGGCACTCAAGTCATGGGCGTGGTGGCTCCCCATGGGGTCGAACAGAGGTGGTCTCGGCCACCATTGTCGCATGGACATTGGATGGCGGACATCCTTTGGCGCCCCGCCCTCGTTTTCTCTGCTCCGCCGCGTTGCACACGGGTGGCTTGCGGCAACTGTGAGCACTGGTACGAGGCATCGCGAGGTGCATTCTGCAGAGGGAGGGGAACTTTTGAGGGTGTACCGGATTTTTTGGTTGGTCTGGTCGAGTGATGGGGTCAGGAATGCAGTGTTGGAGCCTCTGGGACACAGCAGAATTCAGCTACAGCTGTGATGCCTCCTCCGCTGACTCTTTTGTACGCACTACGATCCTCGTAGAATCACCTCCGTCGATTGTATCCAGATTCCACACGTACCTCCGTGAACGAAGCTTCACCAGGCAGGAGCTGCGACGCACAGCACCTTGAGTCTCGACAATGGTACAGCAGGACGACCTTTCGATTCTCTTCTTCGAAAGGGCAACGGGAGGTCGACCTACTGTATCCAACCAGCTGTGTCGCATCGCGAGAGAGTCGGGTTGCCCGCGAGATCGTGATATTGCTCCTGAGGCGGTCGACACACGCGAGTGGCACAGAAAAAAGGCGATACCAAATAGCTGCTTGCTGGACAGACAACGGAAAATACGCAGCGGTGCCAGCAAAAACGGACCGGGGAACGCCGGACAGTCTTTCTCCATTGCTGTGACATCCTTTCCTAGGCACGGTGCCTAGTAACGAAGGTAGGTCGACCGGCCTCTACGGTGCGATCAAGGCCGATTCTGGTCTGCGATCGTCTGCCACGTACGCAAATTGGGTGCCACGTAGGCAGAATACGATCGCCACAAAGGGTGCCCAGCAGTGGAGAAAGACTGTATCCACTTGAAGACTATCAGCCCCCAGAGATGACACTGGCCCCTGCAAGAGGAGGCCCACCTGTGTGTCAATTTCACTGCTAGCCTATCCCCCCTCGCACCAGCCCCCTGCAAAGTTCCCCACTGACCGTGGGCGAGGGGGGCCATCCCGGACGCCTGGGACCGTCGGTGCCTGTGTCAAGAACGAGCTACCTGGCGCGTCACGTCGCCACCAGGTGGCAACACCGCAGCGCCTTAATGACATCGTATCGATGGCGCAGGGGACTCGCCCGACCGGTCCGGCGGGGCAACACGAGGGAGGGCGGTCGGCGGGCGTCGACACCATCCGCAGATTTCGTCCCCCGCCGCCACCCGCGGGGGGCCACCGCAGGGCATGGCCGGCGACCCGTGGCCGGGCGCGGCACGAGGCCGCCCCGTGCCGTGACCCGCGCACCGCACGGCCGCGGCAACGCCCCGTGTGTGCGGGGGTGCGGCCTCCCCGCCGCCCTGGGAGGTGGGGCGAGGCCCCGCCGCCGAGGCGCAACGGGCGGTGCAGCTCCGCGCGCGCTGTCCCTGTCATGCCATCGAGGGTCTGGCGGAACCCGTCGCGCTTGACCGAGGCGAGATCCGCGACTCGTCTCATTGTGCTCCGTTGACAAAGATGGGAGGCGCGAGAGGTCGCAAGGCTGCAGCTGCAAACAGGCCTCACCAAGTGAATGTCGGCAAAGGTATTGCTCGATTTTTTTTCCGGATAGATACTCGTACTCGCGTGATAATTCGGTGCATCCCTCTAACCCAGACTCGGCGAGTGAGTAGTGGCCAAAGCGGATCACGAAGGGTATCCAGAGTTTTTCCCGTACTCTCGATTTTGAAGAATCCGATTTTGAAAAATCCGATACTCTTGACGTCCTCCTGAATAGACATTCCTTACCACAAATGTATGCGTGGCAAGCTGAGAAGAGGCAGGTGTAGACAATAGAGAACGCATCACACATCCTACATGTACTCAGAGCGAGTCGCAGCTCACCATCCATCTTCTTGGGCCCTTCGGTGCCCGTCCAGCGACATTGCTTTATCCCTTCCTCCGCCCCTCCCTCCATCCTGGCTCACCACGCGGCGCGGTGGTGGTCACCCCCACACCGCTTCCATTCCTCTTGCCTGCCATGTGCCTCACGCTCAGTTTTTTTGTATTCCGTCAGCGAGTTCCAATCGATCCTGATGTGGACGCACAGTACGTACCCAATAATTACTTGTCCACCTGGGAATGCCAATTCCAGGCCGCTTTTGATCACCGCGGAGATCCAAAAAGCGGCCTCAACGGCCCTGATCTGCCGCATTCTGGTGATTTGGGCGCAGGGCGTGCATGTGAGGTCCTATAAAGAAGTGTCCCCTGCTCTTCACCAGTCCATCTAATCACCCCAAAGCCATCATGGCGGGACACTAAACGACCCCCCTCAGCCCCCAACAAGTCGGCGCGATCAAGGTGATGGTCGGGAACAAGAAGTCCAACCGGGACATCGCCACCTCCCTCGGCCTGAAGAAAAGCACGGTCGCCTATGCGGCTGCCTCTGCTCGTCGGTCTGGTGGACCTGCCCAGAAGGAGACCAGGGGCCGTTCCAAGCTCTTGAGCGAACGCGAGCTGCGGGGGCTGCGTCGGGGGGTGCAGGACAACCCCTTCGCTTCAATGACGGAAATTGCCGAAAAGGTCAGCGCCAAGCGGGCCAAGACTGTTGGGGGGCCCGCCAGCCGCCCAGTGTCTGTCAAGACCCTGCGCAGAGTGGTCAAGGGCCTCGGACTGGCGTCGTGCGCTCCCGCCAAAAAACCTTTCGTGTCGGAAGTCAACAAGGAAAAGCGCCTGAAGTGGGACAAGCAGCACGAGTCGTGGACCTACCACTGGGCTTTCGTGTTCTTCCCGAACGAGAGCTCCTTCCTGTTCCGCCAGCCTCAAGCGCGGCGGATCTGGCGGCAGTCGGGGGAGCGGTACGCGTCGGCCAACCTCCGGCCGGCGTTCAAGAGCGGCCGCAAAAGCGTTAAGGTGTGGGGGGGCTTCTCGTCAATGGGGCGCACGCCCTTGTTCTGGATGGAGGGGTTTATGAACGTCCAGTCCTACACCCAGCTTTTGGAGATGCAGGTGTTCCAATACCATTGTGCCGACTTCGGCTCCCCCGACGGGGCCTGGTTTCAAGAAGACCTGGCGCCCTGCCTCACCGCCAAGAAGTGCAAGGTGGCCAAGCAGGCACTTGGCCTCAAGTTGCTTCCCTGGATGGGTCAAAGTCCCGACCTAAACCCTATCGAGAACGCTTGGGCGGAGCTGGAGCGCCGCCTGCGGGCGCGCCCGACGGCCCCCAAGACCAAGGATGACCTGTTTGCTGCGCTACAGGACGAGTGGGCAGCCATTCCTGGCGCCTATTTTAAGGCCCTGGTGGAGAGCATGCCCCGTCGTGTTCGCGCGGTCGCGTCGGCACGCGGTGCCAGCACCAAGTATTGCTGCGTTTCTTGCAGTGCCAGTGGATGATGTGATCTGACCATTTTTTTTTTTTTTTTTTTTTTCGAAACGACCGGCCGGCCAGTTCTTGGGTACATATACCTTTGATACTCGCTCTACCAGGTTTGGGCGACACTCATACTGGGAATTCGGATATCCGTCTCACTATTAGCCAATACTCGGTGGCTGGACGAGCGCCAAATACCATCCTCGTGGCCAAAACTGATATCCTTGGTGACGCTCCGTTGCAAACGACTCGATGATGAAACTTGCGAGAGAGGATCTGCACCGAGGGCCGCACATTTCTGCTGGACATCTCAAGCACCGACCCAGGTACAGCCCTGCCTTGTTGCGTGACGTCAGACCTCGGTGGGGGCACTAGTGACTCACCCACCGCCATTTGCCTGACACAAGCAATGCGCACAATAAAGACTGAAACCCCCCACACACACGCCTCCTCTATGGTTCTCTGCGGTGGCGAGCCCCCACGCGATTCATGGCAGGTTGCTGGCTGTGGGCACGGCGGGTTTGGACACCGTGACTGCCGCGCCTCCCAGGACTGCGCGTTGCGCGTCGCCAGGTGCCGCCGCTTCGCTAGCGCCGCCGCCAATCCACCGAGCGCCACCCACCGCCCACTGAGCACTCCACCAGGCCGCGGCGCTGTGCGGCCGCTGGAAAGTGGCCGCGGACGACAGGGGGACCCGCGAGCGCTGGACGGGAGCTGCCCGTGTCCACCGTGTTCGCCACCGCCGACAAGGACCGTGTCATTGCCGGTGCGCGTCGCCCCCACGCGCTGCCAGCGGCTGATGGTTTGTTTGGGGGGTGGGGCGGCGGGCTGTCACTCCCGACAGTGTGCCAATGAGGTGCGCCTGGCGACCTCGCGCCCACCGTCGTCCGTCGCTGGTGGGCGCTCAAAAAAAAAAGGAAAATGCTCTGGCGCCGCCGCGCCCCAACGCACCCACGGGGCCTCCACGCGCCGCCTGCCAGGGTGGATGGGTGGAGCGGCACGGCGCCCCCTGCGTAACCTGCCTTCCCACCCGCCCCGTGTCAGGCGCGTGGATGATCCGCCTGTCAAAGGGCGTGCCAACGCGACGGGGCGGCGGCTGGGGCGGCGGTCGCCCCCACCGTGCCGATGGCCGAGTTGTGGGGTGTGGGTGCGCTGAGCTCGCGACCGTCAAACGTCTGCGTTGCCTCCCAGAGCCCGCCGACGAGGAGTGGGCGCCGATGCGGTCCCCTCTGCGGGCCGGGCAGGCGCGCCTGGGGGTGGCGCGCGGGTCTACAGCGGCACCAGCGCCGCATTCCCCCCCCCCCCGGGCGAGCGCCGGCAGACGGCGTGGCTCCCAATGCCGCCTGCCAGTGTACAGGGCGCCCGCTAGACAGACAGAGTAAGGCGCGTGCGGTGGACGATGCTCCAGCCTGTCGGGGCCGGGGGTGTGGCCCGCTGGCCGCCTGTCGCGGCTGGCCGCCGAGGCGGGCGCCCGCAGGTGGGCGATCCACTGGACTGGGGTGGAGCGGACGCACAGAGGTGGCTCGGCGCCGACGGGTAGCGCGCCGCCGCAGCGCATAAGAGGGCACGCTGGGGTCACTCGGTCTGACACATCCGAGCCCACACCCCAACCCGCCGCCGTGCAGCACCCTGACACACAAGCGGGCGACGCTGCGCGCACGAGCCGCGACGCGGAGAGCGCCCTGCCCCGACTGACCGTAGGCGCCACGCCAGGGCCGACCCGTTGTTCCCTCCTGCCCGACCAGCGGCGGCACAGACCAAGGCGGCATGGCCACCAGCGCGCCCCTCACCGCCGACGGGGTGGACAAGCCCGACGGCGGCGACGCCGCGGTCCGCCTCAGCGGCACGTTTTGGGAGACCGCCAGCTCCTCCGACGTCGACGCGGGCGACGTGGAGGCGGTGGTGGACACCCCCCCCCCCATAGTGGGGGCCCCCGAGGCGAGCACCCTCCCCCCCTACCGCCGCCCGCCCATCCCGTACGGGGCCTTGGTGTGGACGGTGTACGGCGCGTTTACGCTCCTCGCCATTGTCGACCGGTTCACGACCAACGTGTGGCCGCGGCAGCTCTTCCGCGTCGGCGCCGGCACGGCCGGGTCGGACTTTACGGCGGGCATCAAGCCCGGCCCGTGGTCGGTCGCCCTCTATGACATCCTCGCGCGCACGTCTGGGCGCTTCTCCATCTGCGCCCTCAACCTGCTCTTTGCAACCATGATGCACACGTCCATGGCGGCGGCCGCCGAGAGCTGGATCGGGCGGCGGGTCATTGACTTTCGTGGCGCGGCGGCGGCCAACGCGGCGCTGCACAAGTGGAACGGCATTGGCCTGGCGGTGCTGACGCTCCTCCACGTGTGGACGGTGTTGGCGCCGGCGCTCTTCCACGGCTTTGCCGTCCGCGTCGTCCTCGGCGTGTGGGAGTGGCCCGCGTCGGAGCGCGGGCCGGCCGGCTTTAAGGACGTGGACCCGGTCGCGCGCCTCGTCATGCTCCAAGGCGACGACGTGTGGCGCCTCGTGCAAATGACGCTGCTCCTCGGCGTCGCCCTCCCCCTCTCCGTGCGGTGGCTGGCGCGGCGGTGGCACGTCGGCATCCACCTCCACGTCTTTATCGCCGTTGCCTACTTTATCGACATTGTGCGGCGGCACACGCACCCGCACAGTTGGGTGCTCAACACCCCGTTTTTCGTCGCGTGGATCGCCGACCTCGCCGTCGGCCTCGCGTGGCGCTTTGGGGTGCCGACCGTGTCGTACCGCCGCCTCTCCGACGCGTACGCGGTGTTGACGTGGACGGCGCCGGCACGGGCGCCGGCGGGGTGCGTCGGCCCGACCGTCTACTTGCGCCTGCCGGGGGCGTCGCTCTGGGAGCGCGCGCACCCCTTCACCGCCTTTATGAACCGGGGGGGGCTCTCCCCGGCGGTCGCGGGGGGTGGCCGCCCATGGACCGCCGGCCTCGTCGTGCGCGTCTACCACCGCGCGCGGGTGCCGGCGCTCGGGCGCACCGAGCGGGTGTCCCACACCCACCGCATCGCGGCGGTGGCGGCCGAGGCGGCGGGCGCGGCGGCGGTGTTTGGGCCACCGGCTGCCGCCGGCGCCGCCCGCGCCGCGTGGTCGGCGCTCGTGTTGCAAGCGTGGGGGCCGACGCACGGGGAAGCCACCGCCGCCATTGCCGCGGCGCTCAGCCGAGGGGGGGGGGACGTGGTCCTCGTTGCGAGCGGCTCGGCGGTGTCTTACCTCCTCGACGCGGCGCAGGTGGTTGGGCCCGCGCCCGCGGCCGCGTCGGTGCGCCTGCTGTACACGGTGCGGGATGAGGCGCTCTTCCGCTGGGCCGTCGCCGCTTTTCGGGACGTGGCCGCCGCGGGGGGGGGGTGCGCCGCCGCCGTGACGGTCGCGTACACGGGGCCGGGCGGGCAGGCGACCGTCGACGCGGTCGCCGCCGCCGGGGAGGCGGCCCGTGGGGGGGCCGACGTTGCCAGCGGGGGCGCCACGCCGGTGACGACCGTCGCCGTGGTCCGCCGCCCCGCGTCGCTGACAACGACGCCGACAGCCACCACGGACAGCGCCGAGACGAGCGGCACCGACGGTGCCACGGCCGAGCCGGCCGCCCTGGCGGCGGCGGCCAAGGCCGCGGCGGCCGCCGCGGGTGGCGGCGGCTTGGCACTGCAAGCCGGCCGCCTGGCGCTCGCCGACGCCCTCCCGGCGGGCGCGACCGTCTTTTTCCAAGGCTCGGGGGGGCTCCGCGCCGCCGTCGCGGCGGCTGCCCGCCGCCGCCGCGCGCGCCTCGTTGCCGGCGGCACGTTTGACGGGGAGGGCAGCGGCGCCGCGGGCGGTGACGGCGACGGGGCCGCCGCGGGGGCGGTGTAGGGGGGGGGCGCGGGGGGGGGGCAGGACCGAACCACGGGACCGCGCGGCGCCGCTGCGAGTGCCCCACTAAAACGTAATTCTCGGCCCGACGCGCAGTCTCCCGTCGCCCCGTCCGTAGCGACGTGCCGCGCTGCCGCTGCCGGGGCCCCCGCGTGAGCCGGTCGTGAGCGCACCGAGTTTCCGGTTGGCCACCGATGGTTAAGTAAAAGTACGTCACACAACTGTCCTCTGTCCGTGCGCGTGCAGTGTCTGCAAAACGCCGGGGAATTCAGTGTGTGCCTGGGTTGGCCGCCCCTCTCGGCGGTCGTCCCCGTGTCGACCGGCGGCAACGCGGCCGCGCTCGCCCGCGGGCCCCGCGGCGGCGGCGGCACGCGGCGGGCGGGGCGGGGCCCCCCGACCGACCCGCGCGGGCCGTCTCGGTCCCTGATCCGGCGGCGGGCGGGCCCGCTGCCGTCCCGGTGCGGGAGGCGTCGCCCTCCCCCCCCGCGGCGACGCGCGCGGCTGCAGCCCGCAATTATCTCGGCGCGCCTGCCCGCTGCCTGCCGGCGGCGGCGTTGCCCGCGGCGCGGCGCGGCGCGGGGCACCACCACCCCGCCGTCCAGGTGGCTCCTGTCGCGTGGGCCCCCCCCCCCCCCCCCCGCGCCCCGCACACCACCGCATCATGGGGTGACCGCGTCGGGCGGTGGGCGTGGCGGCCCCCTGCCGAGTCGGTCGTTGGGTTGCGGCCGCCGCTGCCGCCGCTGCCGTCGACGCTGCGCCCCGTCGGGTGCGTGCGCGCCCTGCGCTGCCGCCGCCGCCGTGGCCGTCGTGGCCGCCACCGCCCCGACCGCGGCCGCGACCGCCCCCACCGCGACCGTGGCGGCGACCGCGGCGGGTGGGCCCTCGCTCGCACCCGGGTAACCCCACTAGCGGTGCACCGCGCGGGCGGTGTTGCCACCCCATTGCAGTGGTCGAGCGGCTGCCGCGGGACGACGCCCGCGCGCCATGGACGTGGTGCGGGCCCAAGGGCGGGCGCCGTCCGGGGGCGGCGCCGTCGCTGCCACGCCCGCCGTGCCCACCGCCGCTGCCGACGCGGGCGCCGTGAAGGATGGCAACGGCATAGGCGGCGGCGGCGGCGGCGGCGGCGGTGGTGGCGACGGCGGGGAGGCGCGGCGGTTTGTCGCTGCCCTCGCCGGCCGCCCGGTGCTGCCGTCCCCCCCCGCGTCGCCGCCGGCAGACGGCGACGTGGTCGTGGCCGACGAGGCGGGCGACGGGGTGGCGCTGGTGCCCGCGTTGGGCTTGGACAATGACGACACGCAGCTGCTGGTGCGCGTGTCGATGCTCGACGGGCTGCCCCCGTCGGGGCCCGTCTCCCCGCGGCCGGCGTGGGCCAACCCGCTTGCCGACGGGGAGGGCGCCCTGGAAGCGGCGCACGTGGAGCTCGACGCGTTTGTCGATATGGTGCGCGCCGAGGACGCGGCGGCGGCGGCCGCTGCCGCTGCCGCTGGGGGGGGTGCGGGGGGGGGCGCCCCGTCGCCGTCGGACGGGTCGCCGGCCGGCAGCCTGTCCTTGCAAGCGCTGGCGTCGGCGGCGCTGATGGAGAAGATTGCGCGGCTGCCGGTGGCGGCGGCGGCGGCGGCGCGGGGGGGGCTAACCATCCACGAGTGTGTCGCCGGCCGACCGGGGTCGGGCTCGGGCGGCTGCACCCGCCTGCCGTCGTTGAGTGAGGACGAGGTGGCGCCGGCCGGGGAGGGGGGGCCCTTGGTGTTGTCTGACCTCATGGGCGCTGTGGATGGCCTAACGGGCGGCGGTGGTGGGAGTGGCGGCAGCGGTGGCGGCGGCGGCGGCGGCGGCGGCGGCGGCGGCGGCGGCGGCGGCGGCGGCGGCGGTGGTGGCGACCGCGACGATGCCAACGGCGACAGCGGCGGCGGTGGCGGCCACCGCAATGTGATGGCGGCAAGCGGCGGGCGGGTGGGCGGCGCCCCCAGCAGCGCCGCCCGCCGGCGGTACCGGTCGGCCAGCCGCGGGCGGCCGGTGGGTGCCCTCGGCGCCGCCGCCGCCCCGCGCGTGCCGCCCGTGGCGCGCGGGCGCAGCGTCGGGGCGCGGCCCGCCGGCGCCCCGTCGGCGGCGGCGCCGCGCCACGACGCGCCGACCGACGGCGGCGGCGGCGGCGCGGGCGGGGCGAGCGCCGCGTGTGGTCAAGCCCGCGCCCCCGCCGTGCGCCGCGTCACGTCGGCGGCGGCGGCGGCGGTGGCGTCGGCCGTCCGCGACGCGCCCGCGCACGGGGCGGAGGAGGATGACGGCCGCACGGGGTCCATCTCGTCCCTCGCGCAGCGGCGCAGCTACCGCCGCGGCAAGAGCGTTGCGGTGACAGGCGACGAGCAGGGGGGGGCGGCCGCCGCGGCGGCGGCGGCGGCGGCGGTGGGGGTGGTGACGGCGGCGGCGGTCAGCCGCCAACCGAGCGAAGAGAGCGTCGATGGCTTGGCGCGGCGGCGCTCGAGTGGCGGGTGCCGGTTGGCCGCGTCGACACTCCCCGTGCCGCCCGCCCCCCCGTCGGCGGCGGCGGCGGCGGCGGCGGCGGCGGCGGTCGCTTCCCCCCCCCGGCAGGGGCGGCGGGAGCTTGCGCGGGGGTCCATTGGGGACCTCGGCGCCGCGCGGGCGGCGGGGGAGCTCGGCGGGGAGGGCCTCGAGTGTTCCCCCCACGTGCGCTACCGGCGCCTGTCGAGCAGCCGCGCGCCCGTGTGCATGGAGGTCATGCCGGTGGTGGGGGAAGACCGCCTGACGCCCGTCCACATGTCGATTGCGCGGCGGTGCGAGCGGGCGCGGTCGGGCAGCCCGTGTCGCACGCGGGAGGTGGTTGTGACGCTGCGGGGGGGGAAGGCCGGGGGGGGGGGGGGGGGCCCCCCCCC
>Ga0209093_1002518_pt1 | contig 10132 bp, 5 predicted proteins | sample SidtaG_4_FD_187450 | JGI IMG/M metagenome (GOLD analysis project Ga0209093, IMG submission 187450) | Marine algal microbial communities from Sidmouth, United Kingdom - Sidmouth_Male1 metaG (SPAdes) (version 2) | ecosystem: Host-associated > Algae > Red algae > Unclassified | place: Sidmouth...
GGGGGGCGCCGCCCTGGCCCCGCCCACGCCGCGCGTCTTTGGCGTCCAGTCGGCGTTGCCCCGCTCCATTTCGCTGGACGGGGGGTTGCTGGCGGGCGCCCGCGGCGGCGACGGGGACGGGGACGAGGAGAGCGACGAGGAGTGGATGGAGGGGGCGGACGAGAGCCTCTTGAGCGACGACGCGGTGCTCTTCAACGCGGTACGTGGAGGGGGGCGCGGGTGCCCGCGGGGGGGTGGGCGTGCCACGCGTGGCGTGGCCAACGATGGGTTGGCTCTGCGGCGGGCACCAGCGGGTCGGGGGGACGGCGCGGGCGGCTGGACTAACGTGGCCCCTGGCTCCCCGCTCCGTGGTCGCCCGCGCTTGATCGTCTCGACGGGGGGTGTGTCGGTCTCGCGCTGCGCCGCCGGGCTCTGCGGTCGCCAGTTTATTTATGCCGCCTCGACGGCGCTCGACGCCCTCCACGCCATTGTGCTCCTCGCGTTGGAGGAGCTCGACGCGGCGATTGCGGGCGCGACCGCAGCGCCCGACGGGCCCGCAACCATGGCGGAGAGTGGGGAGGACGAGCTGCCACCGGTTTGACCACGGCCAGGAAGCGTAGGAAAAAAAAAACCACACGTTGGGGCGCAGCGCGCCCGACAACGGCCCCGCTCCACTCCCCCAGCGTCGACGGTTTGGCGTCGCTACGAGGCGCCGCCGCGGCCTTAACGACGACCCTGTACTGCTCTTGTCGGGCAGCTGCCGACGCGTCACCGCCGTCGCTTGGGCCGCGGCGGCGTCTCGTACGCCGAACTCAACAGCTGGTACCGCCCGCGCCCCTTCATGAGCAGCCGGTTTTCCCTGTTGAGCCCCTCAATCAGCCCCGGCACCCCCTCGACGGGCAGCCCCGCGTCCGTGGCGATCCGCCGAATGTCGGCCGTCGTAAAGGCGCGGTCCCGCCGCCGCTCCGCGTCCGTGTGGAGGAGCTCCGCGAGCGCCCGCACGAGCGCGTGTTGGCTCAAGCCCGACGCGCGGCTGAGGTCGACGCGCCCGGCCGCGTCGGTCCACTCGTCGAGCATTGAGTGGCGCATCAGCTCGACAACGTCCATCGCGTGGCCAAACGTCACTTCGGTGCGGAGCTCCGCCTTGGCGCGCGCCTGCGCGAGGCGGATCAAACTCTCGAGCTGCCGCGTCGTCACGGGCGTCGTGTCGAGCGTGCGCTCCCGCACGCCCTTGCGGAGCGTCAGGTAAAAGTCGCGGAGGACGCTCTTGGCTTGCGCCGTCAGCGTCGGCGTCACGTACATGCGCGCGTAGGAGAGGTACTTGCGAAAGATGGAGGGGAGGATGGGGTCGACGACCGCGGGGTCCCGCGTGCCCCGCGTCAGCAGCTGCTTGAGGAGGGGGACGCGGGGCTCGGCGGCGGCCGAGCCGCGGCCGCTGCTCGCGGTGCGCGGGCGGGACACCTCCTCCTCGTCCCCTTCAGACAGCCGGCGGGAGCCGGAAGCCCCCGCGGTCGACGGCGCCAGCGGCGACGGCAGTGGCGGGCGGCGGCCAGCCCCGCCGCCCTTTTGGCCGAGCATGGCCATGACATGTTCCGAAATAAACTTGTCGCGCTCCGCGTCGGGCCGGTCGACGAGCACAAAGACCAAGTCAAAGCGCGACAGCAGCGGGAGGGGCATCTTGAGGTTTTCGCACACCGTCCGGGAGCGGTCATAGTGGCCGCCCACCGGGTTGGCCGCCGCCACCACCGACGTGCGCGCCGACAAGTTGCACACAATCCCCGCCTTGGCAACGCTCACGCTCTGCTGCTCCATCGCTTCGAGCAGCGCCGCGTACTCGGCGTTCATCTTGTCAAACTCGTCAATGGCCACGAGGCCGCGGTCGCCGAGCACCAGCGCGCCAGCTTCGAGCGCGAAATCGCCGCCCGCCTCGCGCACGACCGACACGGTCAGGCCGACGGTGGAGGAGGTGTTGCCACACACGTACACGCCGCGGGGGGCGAGGCGGGAGACGGCTTTGAGCATCTGCGACTTGCCGAGGCCGGGGTCCCCAACGACCAGGCAGTGGATGTCGGGCCGGATGTTGACCGAGTGCCGGGCGACCGCGCCGTCGGCGCGGGAGCACGGGCAGGCGGGCGGGGCGCCGCCGCCGCCGCCGCCGGCAGCGGCGGCGCCGCCGCCGGCACCATCTGCACTGCGGACGCAGTTGGGCCCGCACGGCGGTGCCGCCGTCGTTGGTGCCACCGGCGGCTGACTGCCACCGAGCAGTGACAGCAGGAGCCCCGCCTTGACCATCTCATGCCCGTAAATGGCCGGACACAGCGCGTGGACGAGCAGCCGAAACGCGTCCGGGTCGGTCGCAATCTCCTTGATCGCTTCCAGGTCCCGCTTGGTAAAGCCCGACGCGCCGCCCTCGTCGGCGCCCGCGTCGCCCACCTTGTCAAACAGGTCGTCTTCCTCATCTTCGCTGGGCGACAACGCGTCGCTGCCGTCGCTGCCGTCGTCCATGCCGCTGCTGCCGCTGTCCGAGTCGCCCGACGGTGGCGGCTCGTCCGACGCCTCCTCCTCCTCGTCCTCCCCGAGCAGCTGCCGGTCCTCCTCGTCCGTCGACTGCAATACCCCCGACGCGTCGACCGATGCGAGCCGCACCAGCTGATCCCGCGGCGGCCGCGGCGGCGGGCGGCGGCGGCCGCCGCCGCCGCGGCGGGACGCGCGCCGCCGCGGACGGCGGTCGTGGCGGCGCGCCCCCCCCGCGTCGAGATCCTTGACCGCACTCCGCACCGTCCGCACGTCATTGGCCTCGAGGTAGATGTAAAAGAGGCTCTTGGCGGCTTGCCCCCCACCGCCGCCGCCCCCCCCGCCGGTCCGCCCCTCCGCGTCGACGTTGAGCACGCGCACAATGCCGCTGACGGTGACCACATCCCCCGGAATGCACTGGTCAATCAAGTCGTCGACCAACTCCACGTCGACGGTGCGGGGCATGCGGCCTTCGTCGCGGCCGCCGTCGGGGTCCCCCCCCCCCCCCCCCCCCCGCGCGCGGCGCGTCCTCGTCCAGGATCTCTTGCAGCCGGATCTTTTGCCAATCCACGCTCTCCGCCGTTGCGCGGAGGGGCACAAACGCGCGCGCGCGGCACCGCGGGGACCGCGCGCAGCGCGTCGGCGGCTCGTACAAAAAGTCGTGAAAGTTGGCCGCGACCGCCGACCCGCACTTGCCACACTCAAACTGCATCGAGCGCACCTGCTGCCGCGTCGCCGACGCGCGGATGACGGTGCCGCGGACGGCCACGAATTTGCCGACGGAGCCCCCCTTGAGCGCCCGCAGCGGGGTGACGGGCGCAAAGTGGCGCACGCGCGGCCAAATGCGGGCCGACAGCGTGACGGGCCCCGTGTGAAAGTCGGCCACCTCGGCGAGGCTCCGCCCACTCCCCGTGCCGTGGTCTGACGGGGGGGGCTCGGGCGGGGCGGTGGCGAGGGCGTAGGCCGCCCGCTTGGCCGCCAACCCAATCATGCCGAGCGTCGCGTCGGGCGCCGCCTCGATCGCCCACGCGGCGTTGCGGAGGATGGACAGCGCCGCGTCGGCCACGTACTCGGGGTGGGACCGGTCGAGCCGCCGCATGTCGAGGGGGAGCACCCACGTCAGGTGCGGCTCGGCCGCCAAGAGCGCGCGGCCGGCGGGGGTGTCGGCAAACCACTTGGCCATCGTCCGCACCGCCCGCCGGCGGCCGTCGCACTCGTCCGACGCTTCGTCCTCGTCTTTGGGGAAGTAGACGGCCCAGCCGGCCGCGCCCGCCCAGCTGGCAGCGTGGGCCTCCTCGGGGTCCTCCCCGGGGGGGGCGGCCCCGGGGGCGGCCGCCGCCGCCGCCGCCGCGGCCGCGCGGCGGCGGCCGTGGCCGGCAGAGGACGACGGGCCGGCGCCGTCGCTGCTGCGAGCGGCCGGCGACCAGGAGCGCGACGGTTGCAGCGCGGAAGCCGGTAGCTCCGGCGCCGCGTCGGGGGGGGGGCTCGGCGCGCCCACCGGCAAGCCGCCAACGTCCCCGGTCCACGGCAGGTCCTCCTCAAACTCCATCGCCGGCCCACGACGGGGGCGTGACCGGAGCGGCGGGGTCACACGCGACAGGGACGCACCTGAGTACAGCTGCCAAGAGTAGGCAGAAAAGCAAGGACCATGGCCGGCGTGGAGCGGCCGCACCCACGCGGCACGCGGGGCGCGCGGGAGCCGCCGGCAACGTCGGCCGTGGCAGAGGAGGCGCGCGTCACGACGCAAGAGGACGGCCTCCTCCACCGCGGCCGTGGCGGGAGTCGGGGATGCACAATGGGTGCCAGAAGTGCCTCCATGTGGTACTGCATCCATGGATGGAAAAAATCCGTATTTTTTACATCGCCATGTGATTAATCCATGAATTAATCCATAAAATATTAAATGTTTTAATTAATCAACGTATGCAATGCATTTTTTGCTGCGAGTTTTTTCTTGTTGCGAATGCGGTCCTGTCCCCACGGCGACGACGCGACTTGCTGGGCCCAGACCACCCGGGTGACGTCGTCCGACCCACGGAAAGACCCCCCTCCCCCCTGCCCCGCCCTCGCCCACGCACGGACACCCCCTCTGCTGCTCCTTCCCTACAAGAAATGTACCCGCGATATCGGGGGATGTTTGAGCCCCAAAATCGCGGGTCTTCGGTGCGCGAAATCGCGGGTTTTTCCGCGATATCGGACTCGCGATCGGTGGCACTTTGATTCGCTCACATGCCACCACGTGTTCTGCGTGATTGGTTGAGAGTGCCCCTCATGCACTGCTTCCTGCCAGGTTCGTTCTTCGATTGAGATGTAACTCGGCTTCTGTTTTGTATACAGTCGCCTACCTATCTAATGCTGGAAAAATAGTCCATCGCCGACGCGGCGTTGGCTTCCGACCGGGCCGCAGTCGTGCCAGCGCCGCCGCGACGCGTCGCGCCCACGACCCCGTCGCCCCCCGCGACGGTGTCGGCAGCTGCCATCCCCCCCGCCCCCCCCCCCTCGCGCGCGCGCGCATCTGCACCCACCGGAACACCCGAACCAACAGCACCTCGATCCGCACCCACAGGCAACGACCCGATGCCGGGATCACCGGCGTTCGCGCCGGCAACAGCCGAGCCCGCAGAGCGCGAGGGCGTCGCCGACTCGGGCGCCGCGTCCCAGCAGCAGCGTGCGTACGAGGCCTTGTTATTGATAGCCCGCGAGAGGAGGGCGCACGCACCCCACGACCGCACGCACGCCCTCAGGAGGGGCTCGTGAAGCTCAACGTATGACACCGCCTGCTCAATGTCTTGTCGTGTCTGATACCCCCACGTGTGGCAACTTGTAAAGTATTCCTTGATCGCGGCCCGCACGACGGAGCGGACAAACCGCTCGCTGTCTGCGGGGATGCCCACGGCGCTGTTGCCGTAAACAGGCATCTTGTTGACTGGTGGCGGGGGGGCCGCCAGCGTCCGCCCGGCCACGTGCCGATCCTGCGGGAGGTCAAAGCCGCACCGGCCGTTTGTGTGCGCGCGCCCCAAACGCGATCGCTGGCAGCGACAGTGGGATGTGGCCACTCCCGCCGCCTGGCCGCCGGACACAGGCGGTGGCGACAGCTTTGGTAGATGCGCGCGCCGCCGCCCATCGGGTGCAGGTGCGTGTGGCACAGCCGGAGGCGCCGGCCGTCCGCCCCTCGCGTCATCACGAGTCCCGACGAAAAAAGACGAAGCGAGAGTAGCCACCGCTGGGACCAGCGAACTCTGCGAAAATCCACCCGAAGAATGGGTGTTCCCCTCACGACCGGTCGAGGCCCCCGCGCGACAGGAATCTGACTCCACCACTGAAGTGTGAGGGACCGTACTCAATTCAACCCCGCGCGGGCGAACGCCAGGACGGGGCATCCCCCTTGGGGGTGGCGCTGGCGCCCTCCGCGGCGGCGGTCGAGGAGCTTGCCGACGCGAAGGGGCCTGCTGCGCGACAGGCACACAAGAAGACGGCGACGGCGGGGGTGGATGCGACATTTGTCTAGGGGAGGGGGGTCTAGGGGAGGGGGGTGCGCGGCGCTGCGCCGTGGATCGTGGCGGCGCGCTCCGACGTGCTTGAGTGGATGGTACCACAGCAGCCGCTGTCGTCGAAGAGGGCTCAGCCCCAAGCTCTTCAAGCCACAGAAAAAAATCCAAGACATAGGCAATGAATTTATGAGGAGAAGCATGCTACTTGTTAGCCGAAAGATACACATGCAATGGGAGAAGCACGACATGACGCTGTCATGGCCACACCAAACCTTGCAAGCAAGAAAATAACAGAAAGGCAACAGGAAGCACACGCAATCGTACCTGACTCGTATGTGGCGCGCGTACGCCGGCGCGTCGACGGCATCGTGATTGGCACTGGATCGAAAGAACACAAAAGGAAGAAGATCAGGAGCACTGGTCGCCAACAGCAAAGATGACGCAGGGTGATACAGGGGGGCTGACGAGGAGAGAGTGAGACGATGATAATTGGGGTGAAATAGGAGAGGGGGGGGGGAAGGACGATGATGGCGGACGTCGTGCACGAAGACAAAACCGGCGACGTGACGGTAAGAGTGCAGGAGAGGATGTCGAGTCGCTTCATGCGACGAGGTTTGGCTGGGGTGCACGCCGGTGGGCGACTGTCTTGCGGCACAGCCGACGGTGGTTGCTGAGAAACTTCTGCTGCGCCGTGCATGGAGTCACCAATTCGGGTTGGCACGGACCAATTCCTGTATGCCAGATAAGTACAAATATTTTACAATCCACTCGTGTAGCCATCCACCAGTACCAAGCGAGCGTCGGCCTCAGCCTGGGATTTCGGTGGGGTCGCTCCGCGAATGCGACATGTTCGGCACCCAGCATCCCTCCTCTCGACCAGAGGCACTGGCACCGTTTCTCAAAAAAGCGCGGTTATCTGAGTGTCCATAGCCGTTGCCACAATGTCTTTTCAGACCACTCCTGGGATGCGTGGCCAAGCATACAACGCGATCGCAAAACCATTTCACCGGAGTGGCCACTGTACCGCACGCTCAAGTAAAGAGAACACGAATCTGCACCCTCATCGCTACAATCAACAGCGGCAATCATCGCTCATCCGAGAAAGGCTCCCGATCAAACAACACAAAGTGCACTCCCTCTCGTTCCAAAGTCCCCACCGCCGCGTCCATGGCGCCGGCAGGCGCATAATAGCGGACTCCATCAGCGCTCAAAAAACAGTCAATACCAAAACGCTGGGCTGGGTAGCCGCTCCGGCCGGCCCGGTCCTGACCAGACTTGACCGGTGCCACATACGCAAACGCCAGCGGACGACCGTCAATGTGCACCAAAGTGTAATGTAGCACCGCGCCATACGTTGACACAGGTACCTCCACCACTCGGCCGTCTCGCCGCCGTCTCTTCTCCTTCGAATTAATTCTCAGGAGGTAATTCCGGCGGCGGTGCCGGGTAGAGTCCGAGCCGAACGTCTTCGATCCAGCAATTGTCCCATTGGTCAATTTGAGTCGGAAGTACTTCATCGCCAAAATGGTAGGCGGCAATTCTGTGACCCCTTCCGATGCAAGGGCGACCCGCATCGCGGTCAATTCTGGTCCCACAAGCGGCGCTGCCAACGCGCGCGGCGGCAGTAGAGTCACCGTCCAGCGCCACTCTTGCCCGGAAACTCCAGCAGGAAGCACCACGCTGCCTCGGGGGGCACCCTCGCGCCGACGCTCCTTCCCGGTTGCTTTTGCCCACTCAGCCGGTGCGTAGGTTTCCCCAAACGAGGTGATCAACTCCGCCTGGATACGCCGCGTCACTGCTCCGGCAAGGTTGGCACTTGGGTGTGAGTGGGAGTGGATGAGCGTCCCCAGCTCCCCGATTTTGCGCTCTGCGGGAAACTGCCAAGAAGCCCACACCGGCCCGCTCGCCCGCATGCTGGGAACAATATCGAGGACAGCCGCAATGATTGACCTGCACAGCGGCAGCCGCTCATACGTCCCACGGTACACGTTTGTGTAATACAGGTGCACGAAGCGCCTCAGACGCGCCTCAACCACCGTCAACTCTGGTGCGGAGAGGCCTCGAGGGCGGAAGAGGACGCGGCAGGCCTTGCACAGGGCCATGAGCATCTCAAAGTAGATGTCCGGAATTCGCCCGGCTAATTGGACTTGTGCTGTGGACACCAACCAGTACATCCAGTCCACGGCCTTGAACGAACGGAATTGAAGGTCAATGTTGCGCAATGACCGCGCCTGCACCATGGGCACCGTTCGCCTTGCCGCAACCATTTCCCGGCCAATCATGGCTACGGTGGCGGGAGAGAGGACGTAATCCTCATTGGCCACGCCCTCAACCGGAACTTTGCCAGCAAATAGCTTCCATAGCAGCGGGGCCACGTTTTGCATCAAGAGATGCATTGCGTCATAGGGAGCAGCTGCAGGTCCGATGCGCCACATGTGGGACAAATGGGGATAGGCCTGCCGCATAGCGTTTGAAGGTGCAAAGAGCAGTGAATGACCTTTGACTCCCGACTTTTTCGACAGGGCTTTTTGGAAGGCCAAGGATCTTCCGGTTGACCGGGCGTCTTCAACCTCATCGGCGTCCCGTTGCATCGTCTCGGCGGACCGTTGCGGCACGGTGCAGCCCTCAATGGAAAACAGGACATCGCCACTAGTCGGGTCCCTTGGGGGGAAGTAGTGGTGATTGCTGGCTGCGTGATACACGCCGTGAAATTCACGACTACGGCTTGGGGAGTACCCATTATGCCCCGTGATATTCAACAGAATATCGAACGCCGACATGTCAGCCGTGAATTGAATCACATGCGCTCGCACAGTACGGAGTTGGGTGGATCCAGCAATGCGAATGTCCGGAATTCCGCGCGCAAGCTGGTTCAGCTCCGCGACGAGAGGGTGCAAGAACGAGTCCAAGTCGACAGGCTGTCGCGGGCCCGGAGTAATTGCAACGACAATCTGGCAGATATTGCGTGTCCGGACACCCGGCGATAGGTTGAGTACGGTCACGATAATCGGCCAGCCCTGAAATCCTCTTTGGCGCCATGCCTCGAAGCCGTCCGTGGACACGCTCAGGGCAATATCGGTATCTTCATCGAAGAGTCCCGCGCGCAGCGCCTCAAGAAAGTTCAGGCCATCGTGCCAGTCGTGCAGCCCCTCCCTCTGCTTGCCATCCGAATTCCTACTAGCTGCGCAGCGCGCTTCCTTCATGCCGGCCATCATGTCAGGACCTAAGATTGGGTCGCTCAGCATATTGATGAGCCAAGCAGTCAGGGGCCAGTAGGTCATTTGCCGGGCCGGCTTTCCCGAAGCCGTGTAGCGGGCGGTGCCGCAGGCGTCGCACGACGTCAAGCGTGACCGTTTGTGCGTGAAGGCGATGCAGCCATTCAGGCAGCAGTCCACCTGGCCCTTCTCGACGTTTACGCTCGCCTCGATGAACTTTCGCATGAGGTACGGAGTTCGGTACTTAGCGTCAAATGTGCTCAGCTTAAGCAGATCCGCAAACGCCTCCTCAGATAGCCCATGGTTGACGGCGTAAGTAAAGAGTGCCAAATCTTTGGCACACTCTCCAAATTGATCCACCGGCAGCTGCACCTCGTTAGAGCTTACATCATCCTGCATGACAGGTTTCGGTGCCCCAATCGGAAGCGCGGAGTCAGCAGCGGGGACCTCCACAACGAAAGCGGCGGGAGGCATGTCGGTGGAGTCGTCGGACTCCACGTCTGTGCTCGCCACGCTGCTGTCGTCGCCCTCACCAGCCCGACCCACATGTTGCGCGGCACGGAGGGGGCTATCCTCGCTGCAAGCAGCGGCCCCCCCTTCAGCCGTGTGGTCAGGTCCTGGTGGAAAGTCCTCGCCCGCCCCCCCCCCCCCCCCCCCCCCCCCTCAGAGCCCGCGGCCAGTCCGACCGGAGGATCGTCCCCACCTGATGCTGTGCTAAAACCAGCGGGGCCCATACGGCCTCCGCTGGCGACACATCCTTCTGACAGCCGTTGTCGCTTAATCCGCTGGTGGCGGAACCAAGTGCGCTTTGATACCACACGAGGAGGTTCTTCACCATCCGCCGTGCAGGCGTCGCACTCGCAAAGGCGCAAATCGTCAGGAGGCATTATGTGTCAGCACAGGGACAGGATGGGGACCTGAGAGAGAAGGGGG
>Ga0209093_1002520_pt1 | contig 10123 bp, 4 predicted proteins | sample SidtaG_4_FD_187450 | JGI IMG/M metagenome (GOLD analysis project Ga0209093, IMG submission 187450) | Marine algal microbial communities from Sidmouth, United Kingdom - Sidmouth_Male1 metaG (SPAdes) (version 2) | ecosystem: Host-associated > Algae > Red algae > Unclassified | place: Sidmouth...
GGAGTAGACGAGTACGCACATGGGTAGGGGTGACCAGGTGGGTGGGGTGAGAAGGTCTCTGGGGATGTCAGAAAGCCTTCTCAGACAGAGCCTTTTAGAGATCGACACAGCGACATTTGGGAGGATGATGTCACGAGGTTTGCTGCATGGAAAAACATTTCTCTCACGACCTCTCACGGTTCGTATAGATTTTGAGTTCTCCGTGACCCAATTTGACAACGTGCTGTGTATTGCTCCAACGCCAGTTAAGGATCACAGCGCAGTGACGCAGTGTTTCCTTGTGTAAGACTCGACTATGACTAACTACGCATGCAACTAACAAGAAATCAAGTCCCGCCCGCGACATGTGGCACGGGCGGTTACAAAGGGCCCGCTCGGTGTGCCCGCGACGGTCCAGGGCAACGAAGGCGGGCCAGCATGAGAGAAAAAGAGAGAGGAAACGGACGGCGAGGCACCGAAGCAGAGGTGCAAGGGCGTGGCGGGTGGGGCAGCCGCGGAGAGAGGGCGGACGTGCTGGGCGAGGACCGCCGCCGCTCGCCTCGCTCGCGGCGCTCAAGTAGGCGCCACCGCGCCACCACGAACGTCACCGTCCACGCCCGCGAGCCCCTAGGCTACGGGCGCTGGGGCTGCCGCCAGCGCCCGCCGCGGGGAACCGACTAGCGCTGGCGCGGCGCGCCGCCGATGCAAGCCCAGCGCGAACGCGGCGCGCGGCCGGTGCAAGCCCAGCACCACGCCAACGCACGACCGCGCAAGGTCAGCACAGGCCCATATCCTGTCCAGCGCACGACGGTGCGGCGCCAGCGCGGACCGGCTGACACCGCCATAGTCGCCAGGTGGCCGGCGCATCGTCCCAGCGGGGACTGTGCTGCTCGCCAGCGCGCTCGAGGGCGACAGGCAGGTCGACGGGCGTGGGTGACGGAGTTAATGCAATTACCCACGTGTTGCGAACAAAACTAAGCGTAGAAACACTCGATGCCAGCCAGGTTCAGACCTCATCCAAGAGATGTCGAGAATGATGATCAATGAAAAAGTCGAAACCCATGAAAAGTGAGGCGGTCAACAACAAGTATGTATATTTGTAACTGGTCTGGGTTCAATTACATTCCTACATCTGACTGTTGCAGCTGACACTCCGCGTCCCAAATCAAGTCCTCTGACTCGGGGGTGCTGGGCGTCCGCGGGACCCGCACGGAGCGCCGCCATCGCCCCTGGCGCCGCGCCTCTGCCCCGCGCCCCGCTCCGCCCCGCCCCAAGCGACCGCCCCCACCGTGGTGTCGACGTCCACGGCGGCTCGATCGGGTCGGCTGTGAGATTCTCTTTGCTGGCTTCAAAAGAAGCATCCTGCGTACAGGCTGGTGGCAGCTGCTCTATCCGTGCCGCCGGCTGTTTGGTGGGTGCCACCAGTGTGCCCCGGGGCGGCACCGTCCCTCATCATGGTGCGTCCTGTGTTCGAGTTGTGTGCCAAGACCCAACTTGGACTCTTCTTTGACGGCGGGGAGCGTCGTCGAGACTTTGCTCTTGTGTGTCGCTGCGGTGTGGGTCGTGGGATCACTGGCTGCGCTGTGGGGGTGTGCCGAGGCTGGTAGCGACTGGACGCTTGCGGAGCCGCGGTGCGATGCACGACGACCGCGTCGGCCTTGCGCAAAACGGACAGCGCGAGCCATCCGGCTGTCGGCCGACGCTGCGCGCTTCACTGGCGTGGGTACTTTCGTCTGAACAATGACCGTTCCTGGCCGCCCTGCCGTGTGGGCATCCGCCCGTGGCCAGACATGCAGGCCGCGGTGACAAGGTGCCCCCCCACGCATCAGCGACTGACATGCCTTTTGTGTCTTTATGTGGCTTTGGCGCTTATCAACTGCTTGATTGCACTGTCCATGGGTTGTGTTCGCGTCTTTTTCCTTCTGCTTGACAGCCTCTCCGTCTGGACATCAAGAAAAAGCTGAGCGCGCGCTCGGAGCGCGTCAAGTGTGTAGACATCCATCCCACAGAACCGTGGGTGCTGGCCGCGCTGTACGACGGCCATGTCTTCATCTACGACTACACGACGCAGCAGGTGGTGAAGAGCTGGGAGGTGTCGGAGCAGCCCATCCGCTGTGGCGCGTTCATCCCGAGGCAGCAATGGGTCATTGTTGGGGCGGACGACATGTTCATCCGCGTGTACAACTACAACACGATGGACAAGGTGGCGACTTTTGAGGCCCATCAGGACTACATCCGCTCCGTGGCGATGCACCCGACGCTGCCACTGGTCGTGTCGTGCTCGGACGACATGCTGATCAAGATTTGGGACTGGGAGAAGGGCTGGTCGTGCATGCAGGTGCTGGAGGGCCACTCGCACTACATCATGCAGGTGAAGTTCAATCCCAAGGACCCCAACACCTTTGCGACGGCGTGTTTGGACCACACGGTCAAAGTTTGGAGCCTCTCCTCCCCTGTCCCCAACTACACCCTTGAGGGCCACGAGCAGGGCGTCAACAGCGTGGACTACTATTCGGGCGGGGACAAGCCGTACCTGGTGACCGGCTCGGATGACAAGACTGTCAAGATCTGGGACTATCAGACCAAGAGCTGCGTCACGACGCTTGCGGGGCACAGCCACAACGTCTCGTCAGTCGCCTTCCTGCCGGACCGCCCGCTTATTGTGTCGGGCTCGGAGGACGGCTCGGTGCTGTTGTGGCACGCCAACACGTACCGGCTCGAGACGACGCTCAACTATGGGCTGGACCGGTGCTGGTCGGTGGCCTACCTCAAGGGCTCCAACCTGGTCGCCTTGGGTTTTGACAATGGGTCGGTGCTGCTGCAGCTGGGCAAGGAAGAGCCGGTCGCGTCCATGGACAATGGCGGCAAGGTTATTCTCGCCAAGCACAATGAGATCAGCACCGTCAATGTGCGCAACGCCCACGCGGACAGCCTGCGTGACGGGGAGCGGGTTGTGTTGCCGTCTAAGGAGCTCGGCTCGTGCGAGATCTATCCCCAGTCGGTGGCGCACTCTCCCAACGGCCGCTTTGTGGCCGTCTGCGGCGACGGGGAATACATCATCTACACCGCCCTGGCGTGGAGGAACAAAGCGTTTGGAACGGCGGACGAGGTGGTGTGGGATGGCGGTGCCGGCGAGTATGCCGTGCGCATTGGCGCGTCGGACGTGCGGGTGTACAACAAGGCATTTCAAGAACGGACCGCCCTACGGCTGCCGTTCCAGACGGACGCCATCTTTGGCGGCGCCCTTCTGGGTGTCCGCGGCCCGGACTTCGTATGCTTTTACGACTGGGAGACGCTGGCGCTGGTGCGTCGCATCGACGTCACCACCCGCTCCGTGTACTGGTCGGACAGCGCGGGCCTGGTCGCGGTAGCCTCCCAGGAGGCCCTCTTTGTGCTGTCGTACAACCGTGGCGCAGTTGACGCGGCGTTGGACGCGTCGGGCGGCACGCTAGACGCGGACGGTGTAGAGGACGCCTTTGAGCTGCTGCACCAGGTGCCCGACACGGCTCACTCGGGGCGCTGGGTGGGCGACTGTTTTGTCTACACCAATGGCAACGGGCGTCTGAACTACACGGTCGGTGCGGAGGTGGCGACGCTCTTCCACCTCGACCGCCCGCTGTTCCTCCTGGGCTACCTGCCCAAGGAGGACCGCCTGTACCTAGTCGACAAGCACGGCGCCGTGGTCAGTTTCCGGTTGCTGCTCGCGGTGCTCGAGTTTAAGACCGCCATTGTGCGGGGTGACAAGGCCATGGCGGACTCTGTGTTGGGGCGCATTCCCAAGAGCGAGCACAACAAGTTGGCCCGCTTCCTCGAGTCGCAAGGCCTGCGAGAGGGCGCGCTGGAGCTGGCGACCGACGGCGACTACCGGTGCGAGCTGGCGCTCGCGCTCGGCAAGCTGGAGATGGCGGCATCCATTGCACGGGAGTTCCCGTCGGAGCTGAAGTGGCGGCAGCTCTCGGAGCTGGCGGCCGCCCGCGGGGACTTTGGCCTCGCGGAAGAGTGCATGAACGCCGTCGACGACTTTGCCGGTCTCCTGACGCTCCACACGGCGTCGGGCAACCGCGACAGGCTGTCGTCAGTAGCGTCGGCTGCGGGCGCGGCGGGCAAGATGAACGTGGCATTCTTGTCGCACTTTCTCGTCGGCGACCTCAACGGCTGCATTGACCAGCTGCTCTCGGCCGGCCGCGCCGCCGAGGCCACCATCTTTGCGCGCACGTACTTGCCGTCGGCCGTGCCGCGCCTGGTCCAGCGGTGGCGGTCGGACCTGCGCAAAGCGGGTAATGTGCGCATTGCGGACGCGCTCGGCAGTCCTGACGAGCACGCGCACCTGTTCCCCACGTACGCCGAGTCGTTGGAGAGCGAGAAGGCAGCGGCCGCGCTGTACCAGCAGCGGGCATCGTTGCCGGCATCTACTTTCCCTGACCATGCCCACGAGCCGTTGGCCGACGTTGCCGAGCTGCTGGCGGGGCTGGACCTGGCCAACGGCAATGTGCTGCCGGCTGAGACGGAGCTGGACACGGCGCGTGAGGCCGAAGCCGAACCCAGTGCTGCCGCTGCTGTCGGCGGTGCGGCTTCCGCGGCCGTTGGCGCGCTGGCGTCGGCGGCGGATACGGTTGCAAACGCGATGACGCCGACCGCCACGGGCGCGGCAGGAGAGACCGACCCGGCATCTCCAGCAGAGGAGGCCACCGGTGACGCCGCCCCTGACGCCTCCTCGGCGCCGGGGGCGCCGCCCGCCAATGGCCCAGAAGCTCCTGTGGTTGACGTGGATGAGCCGGACTTTGGCGCCGGCTTTGAGGAGGCGGGCTTTGGTGACGATGGGGTGGACTTTGAAGACACGGGCTTTGAGGACATCCCGGACTTCGCCGCCAATGTGGGGGACGACGCATAGCGGTGCATCCTGTGGGGCACCTCTGATGTGCCGCTCGATAGCGTCATCAGCGAGGTAACTGCAGCGGGTGGTCCGTGTCTCTTCTTTTGGTTGTCGCAAAGTGCTTTTGTATTCTGTTGTATCATTGCATATCTTATACCGTCCAGCCGCAGTCTGTTTCTTTCCGTCCTGTGTGTCCAGCGTCAAGGTGTGTGCTCTTGCTGCCCTGGACTGAAATGATGGCAGCCTCAACAATGTCGGATGCCGACGCCCTGGAGCTGATCAGACGAGAGTCAAAGAATCTGAGAAGACGTTGAGGACAAGGCGTAACAACAGGGGACGTTTTTATGTGCCAGTCGGCTACCAGCTGCATCCATGTAGAAGGCGTAGCCAGGTGTGCTGTGGCCGGTTGCGGAGTGAATGAGCCGCCAAAGGCAGGCTGCGGCCCTGGCTTGAGGAAGCAAGAGCATGGTCCATCAAGAGGCAGAACATGCAGCGCATGCAACGCGCCGTGCTCTACAGTGCCGTGTAGACGCCAGGAAAAACGGGTCGGTCGAGGTGGCGCTCCCAGAGGCCAGGCAGTGCGCCGCCCCGAGCGCGCGACACACCCAACACAGCCACGATCCTCGCCGGCGCGCGCCCAGGCGTAGCAACCCCATCAAGACGCAGCTTTTCTCCGCCGCGCCGCCGCGGCGGCCGCCGCCGCCGCCTTGTTCCGCGCGAGCACCGCCTTGTGGATGGTCGGCTGGCGGGTCGGCGCGAACTCGCCCAGCCGATGGCCGATCATCTCCTCCCCAACGGTGACGCCGAGGTAGGACTTTCCATTATGCACCGCAATCGTCGTGCCGACCCACTCGGGGAGGATCATGGACCGACGGGTGCCGAGGACGGTCGCGCCCTTGGCAGTGGGGGGGGTGGGCGAGACCTTGAAGGGCACGAGCGGGTCCGCAAAGGGGCCCTTCCAGACCGACCGTGCCATGGCGGCGACACGAGTGGCGGAAAGGCCGTTCATGGTGGTGGGTGGGGGAGAGAGGAGGGGGCTCCCGTCAGGAGAGGTGAACCAACCCAACAAGGGAAGGACGTTGACTGCGGCGGCAGCGCGACGGCGCGGCGGCGTGATGTGGATCAAGTTAAGGCAATGGTGCAGCACTGTACTGGAGCGGTCACTGACGATCAACGCGTTGAATATCTATTCAGTTTCAGGGTTTTCTCTGTGAAGTAGATTTCGTTGCGTGTGATGAGGCAGCGTCGAGCACCGGGAACGGACGCGCCACCGCGGCGACGCCGCTACCCCCGCCGTCGCCACCGCCCCTTGGCGACAGGCGGGCCGTCGACAAAGCCGCCGCCACCCCACCCACCGCTAGCCACACGCGGGGGTGGCGAGCGGCGCGCCCGTGGTGGCGGCGGCGGACACGCCGCGCCCACATGCCGCCCGCCGCGGGACGCCACACGACTGCACGCGGCCCACCCGCCCGCACGGTCGAACGCGCCGCCAACTTGGTCGTTGGCCATCAAAGGACCTCGGAGGTCGCGTAAAGACAGCGGGAAGACAGCAGTTCCCAACAATCGCGCCGCCGTGACCGATGCTCGGATGACGCCCACGACCCAAAAGCGACGCGGGCGCTGCTGATGCAGCTGCTGATTTGCGGGGTCACCCCCAGCCGTAAACACGCGGAGGGGGCTCCTAAATTATAGATGGAGGGGAGCAGAGCCAGGGGGTCGACCGGAGCGGTTGGTGGTGTCGCCCTAGCACCGGCGGCAGGTACGATGGTGCCGCCGAAGCACCGGCGGCCGGTACGACTGTGTCCGTCAATGACCGACGAGGACGGCTGGCTTGGCCGGTTTTGAGAAAAAATTGTTTCATCACACACAAATGGCCTCGTTGGTTGTTTTCAGCACTTTTTCTTGTATTGTAATTCTGTCAGCAGTGCGTGCTCTCTCCAGCACTCAGAAAACATTGTGTCAATGATTCATGAAGGATCTGGGCTTTTTCATGCGGGATCCCGTTGCTGCAGTAGGGCTTCCAGCTCAGCTTGCAACCTCCACGGCCGGTAGCGCCTCGACCTGCGGCTGTGCTGGAAGACGGCTTGATACAGCCCCGCGCGTACAAAAGTGGCGCACCGCCGGCTCCTTCGTGCCTTGTCTTCGGCCCGGCGCCACTGCACGCCGTTTCCACTGGTGTCGTGCCGCCATCCCCGCTGCGCGCCCGCCCCGCAGCAGTCCTCTACCGTCCCCCGCCCCGCCCCCGACCACCCCGCATACAACTAGCCATGCACGGTGCATTTGTGCCCACCACCGCCGCGCGCCTGTCAACCCGCGTGACGTCAACCACCGCTGCCGCCGCCGCGCCTGCCTCGACCGCCTCGGCCTTCCTCTCCTCCCTCCGCCCCCGCCGGGTGCGTGTGGCCGCCGCCGCGTCGCGGGAGCGGGCCGCCCACGCGACCGTGCCCGCCATGGGGCTGTTTGACGCGATCAAGAATGCGGGCGCGTCGATGCTCTCCCAGCCCGAGCCGATGCAAGTGGTACGTGCGGGGCGTTGCTCGTCTGGAGAGGGCGGCGTGCGTGGCGCGTGCGGCGGAGAGCCGCACACGTGAATGCCGATGGCATCGTCTGGTGTGTGCGCGCAACCGCGCGTCGAGTGTGTGGTTTGCGTCCTGGCGCGGTCGCACAAGAGCACCCGTGAGCATCCAGACTCTAACAGTCGACTCTGGTGATTGCTCGTGCACGCCCTTGTGGTTTGTTGTTGGTCCCCCTCCCCCACAGCCGGACAAGCACCGAGTGCTCGGCAACCCCCTCAAGGACGATGGCACCTGGACCGCCAAGGGCTACGGCACCGCCTACTTTGCCGGCGGCTGCTTTTGGGGTTTGGAAAAGACATTTTGGACGACCCCCGGCGTCGTCTCGACCGCCGTCGGTTACCAGGGCGGGGAGGTGGAAAACCCCACCTACCGCGGCGTGTGCACGGGTGGCACGGGCCACACAGAGGTGGTCAAGGTAGTGTTTGACTCCGCGGCAACGAGCTACACCAACCTCCTCAACGTCTTTTGGTCGTCGCACAACCCGACGACCGCCAACCGGCAGGGCAATGACGTCGGCACCCAGTACCGGTCGGCCATCTTTTACACGACTCCCGAGCAAAAGGCCGACGCGGAGCGGACCATGGCACACTTCAACGCGTGTGCCAAGGGCAAACTCAATGGCGCAACGACGGAGATTAAGGACGCGGAAACGGAGCCTTTCTATTACGCCGAGGCCTACCACCAGCAGTACCTGGATGCCAACCCGGGCGGTTACTGCCCGAGCCACGGCACGGGGCTGTACACGCCGGTGGAGTGAGGGGGGGGTGTCGTGGTGTGCCGGCGAGGTTGTCTTGTGAGCCGTTAATGTATAAAGACGATGCGAGTGGATGCACTGCCTCACGTCCCTTACGACGGGTGTCGTGCACACCAGTTTGCAGAGTATGCCACAGCTCCGCATGGCGCGACCAAACAACGTGGCAGCTCAGTACAATTGTATGTATCTCAGGCCCGCGGTGGCTGATTCCGCTCGCCTGCGGCAGGCGGCGGGGGCGCCACCCGTAACTCCCCGACCGCGTCGTCCGACAGCAGCGGCGGCGGCGCCTCTGGGCGCCCGGTCGACTCGCGCAGGATGTCGCGGACGCGGCCGCCTTGCGCCCGCCGCTCCGCCTCCTTTTCTTTGGCCACATCGTCTGCGCGTGCCGGGCAACAAGGGGACAAACGGGCAGCAAGCGACGGCCATGCAGTCGGGTTAGCGCTACCCCGCTGTGCCAAAAAAGGAACGTTCCGTTTGCGGGGACGCAGCGGCAAGGGTACTGCCCCGCGGGGACGGCGCACGACGGGGACCGACACACGCGGGGTGGCCCCACAGGGTTACCCACTCAGCGGAGAAGCGGGAAACGTACAGAAGGTGCGCCCGCCAATAGGTACGTAAATCATGAATGCTGCGTCGGCGGTGGCAAGGAGAGGGGGCAGCGCATTCAACAAAGTCAGCAGTCATCCATCCCCAAGGGCACCACACCCGTGCCAGTCGGTCAGTACGACGGTGAGGCGCAAGGGGGAGGCACGTGGTGCCGTGGCAAGACTGATGCGTCAGAGACACGGGTCCTGCGTACCCCGCACACGGCGTACCTTCCATCGCGGCGCCCGCAAGAAACAGCTGCACGAGCCCCATACCCCCCGTCATGCCGCACGACACCGGCCAGACATTGACAACAAGTAGCAAGGGAAAGGCACAAACAGGCACATCATGCCAGCAAAACGAAAAAGCAGGCAACCAGCGAGTGTCCACGTCAGTTGCCTTGCCATGACGGCAAGGCGACACCCGTCCACCCCCCTATCGTATACACGCTACCAAAGGGCCCACTTGCCGCACGAATCCAACCTATTCCTCACATCCCCACAAAGACAGAAGAAACGCCATTCGTTGTGCAAGCCCAGCACGTACCACCGGGACGACGCGCCGGAGGGAGCGCCGCAACAGCGCCGCGTCGGCGGGGTGCTTGAGCATCGCAGCAGGGCTGGGATGACGCAGGCAGGGGGCGGCCGTCACGCCAGCACGAGAGAAGAACCTAGACTGCCCCAATGTCCCAGGTGGAGACACAACTACACACGAGGAGGGCGCCACCACGACAACGCCGCGGTGGCGGGGCGGGACGTCGTCGTGGCTCCCGCACCTCGACTCACTGCCGCTCACGGCCAAGTCGCCGAGCCATTTCTATGCAATATGATGGTGGCTTCCAACACTGAATCACCAGAGATTTGGAGAAACGGCGATGAAGGAAACCTGCGGGATGCTCTTAATTGGGGACTCCCCCCCCCTCGACGGCTTCCATCGCCGGGTCGAGCGACGCCGCGCCGCTCGTCGCCCAGCCGCGGCGGGCGCTGGAAGACGGTCGCGCGCCCGACGACGCGGCTGGGAGCGCGCTGGCAGCACCCGCGACCGCTGCATACCGCTGCATCTCCCTGGCGTTTCCAGAGGGCGGTCATTGCTGCGGCTGGGGCGCTTGGTGGACCCCTGGACTGCCGGCAAGCACCCGCCGTCGGGTTCCCTCGTCGGCCTTGCCGCTGCGGCCCGTGTGAGGCACCCACCCCCCTTCCCCATTTGCGTACGCGCCCGTTGCGTTGTCAAGTCGTTGTTGGCTTGCTCTTTTTGCCCGCCGACCACCCTCGACGCCGCACGGCGGGTGGCCGTGCGTGCCGCCCCTCCCGTCTGCCATGGCAGACCAGCCCGCCGACGCGCCGGCGGGCGCCCCCC
>Ga0209093_1002522_pt1 | contig 10123 bp, 13 predicted proteins | sample SidtaG_4_FD_187450 | JGI IMG/M metagenome (GOLD analysis project Ga0209093, IMG submission 187450) | Marine algal microbial communities from Sidmouth, United Kingdom - Sidmouth_Male1 metaG (SPAdes) (version 2) | ecosystem: Host-associated > Algae > Red algae > Unclassified | place: Sidmouth...
CCCCAGGGGGGCCCGATCGGGTGTTCCACGCCTCACGCCCCTCTAGAGGGGTCGTTTCATGTGTGGCCCTGGGGCTCCCTGGACACCCCCCCAAGGGGGTTGTCCCACGCTACCCCCCTAGGGGGGCGTTGCGTGACTGTTCACGACCCGTCCCCGGCTCATGCCGGGGGGTCGTGTCACCCCTGTCAGGGGGCTTCCCCCACAGGCACCACCACTAAGAAACATCACAGCCGCCCCACCGCCGCCACCCCCATCAGCGCCGCTGCCGGCTCCACCAACGCCGGCGGCGCCACCACCATCATCACCCATCAAACCGGACCCACCACAACCACCCCCTCCAGCATTGTCGCCGGCTCCACCAACACCGGTGGAGCCACCAACACCAGCAGCCATCAAACCCGTCCCACCACCACCACCCCCACCAGCGCCGCCGCCGGCTCCGCCAAAGCCGACGGCACCACCACCATCAGCACCCTTCGGACCTGTCCCACCACCACCACCCCCTCCAGCGCCGCCGCCGGCTCCACCAACGCCGGCGGCGCCAGCAACGCCAGCAGCCATCAAACCCGTCCCACGACTACCTTTCCCACCAGCGCCGCTGCCGGCTCCGCCAACGCCAGCGGCGGCATCACCACTATCAGGCTTCAAACGCGTCTTTCCAGCTCCACCAGCACCAGTCCCGCCGCCGGCTGCGCCATTCCCTGCGGCGCCACCACCAACATCGCGTATCAAACCGGTTTCACCACCCCCAGCACCTCCAACCCCGCCTCCGGCCGTACCGCCGGCTGCACTACCGGCGGCGGCGGGGGTCTCAGCAGCACCGTTCCCCATGCCCTCACCTCCGCCACCGACTGCGCCGCCGCCGCTCACGTCACCGCCAGCGTCCAGCTCGGCCGCCGCGTGGGCAGCGGCGGCCATTTGAGTGCGTGATACAGACCGCCCACGTCACTTCTCAGTCACCATATTGAGTAAAATAGCCACCGCCTTCGCAACGTGACCATCGACTCGACGTTGGCATACCGAGCGGGATGTAAAGCAATGTGGAACCGTGCAGTGAGAACGGCATATAGCCGTTCCACGTCTTTCCTCAAAGCTTCTTGAAGCCTGCTAAATGTTGTCTCAACTTCTGTGGTGGGGTCGGAGAACGGAGAAACGAAAATTGTAAAGGGAGGGAAACTTCCATCAACAAGATAGTAGTACAAGAGCGTGCGGGTGGTTCGGTTAGCTGTATGCGAATACGTACGAGGCGGCCACTCGCCCCCCGTCACGGACAAATACAAAGGGGAAGCATGCATAAAAGTGAGGTCATTTTGGGATCCAGGACAGCCAACAAACAAATGTCATATCCATAGGGCCTCATCACAAACAGTTTTCATTACCACAGTGCGTTTTCCGTGCCGATTCTGGTACATGCCGGCAACGGCCTTGAGGCAGTTCGACCACTCCCAATGGCTGCAGTCCAGAGATCCCATACACCCAGGCAAGCCCGGTTGCGCATTGCGCTCCAGAATACGCTCCAGCTCGGACTGGGTGCGGGGATGCAAAAAAGCCGGGTCAAACTCATCCACGATAAAACGTAAAAGCTCTCGAACAGACATAGCAATGGTCGACAGACGAACGTATTCGTCGGTTCGGTCCGGCGCCTCTCCGTAAGAAATGACTCGAAGAGCAGCCACTACCTTCTTGCAACGGTTGTGCCTGTGGTCTGCCCGTCGCGTTGATTCGCAGCGCAATGAAGGGGCGATCCTTCACGGCGTGATAGATACGCAAAAACACTGACCGAGGCACGCGAAACCGTCTCTCAATGTCCGCCTCGTCGTACACGGGAGGGGCGCCATTCACACCAAAATAGTCCCTCAAAATAGCTCGCAAACCTGATCTAAAATCTCGGTGCTTGTTCGGCCGGCGGCGGGGCACCGAACCAATGTACCGCAGCCGGCCGAGCCGCGACCGGCGCCGGCGACGATACTTGCGCCATAGTGCTTGCATGTGCGCCGCCACGGCCGTGGAAACTTCGCCGTCGACGGGTTCGGCCAGCAACGCATCCGCAGACATGTCGAGTGGATCGTCCATCCTGCTAGAAAGACGGTCTCCTCGACAGTGACGTCTTCTGTGAACACGGGTGTGGTGGTGCGCCTGTCGCAGTCACGCAATCCCGCCGCGCGGCGCCAAAAGGACCGCGTCACACTGCCCCCTCCGACAGGACCACAACAACACCCCGTTTTCCTGCCCGCAATATCCCCCGCCCCCCGCCGCGAGCGCGGACGGAAACGATGTCGCGAGACGGCAGGCATCAACAGGGCCTGGGAAACGCCACCGACCGACCCGGATTCACGCAGTGCGCGCCACAAAAGGCTTCGAGAAACGACCCACCACACCCCATAGCCCGTCGAATGGGGGGTCCCGAAACGGTCAGACTCGTTTATTCTTTTCTGGGTCTCGATAGTACTTGACATGATGGCAGACGGCCCCGGAAAGCCCCTGTTACGGGCCGTACGATTTGAAATCTGATCATGCCACGTGAGCACGTTTTGCGAAAGGATCCGAACCCTCTACAATCAATGGCACGCCGGAAAAAAATGGTGAGGAGAGCCAGGTCTACCCAAATCAGTCAGAAAATGAAGGACGGGGGTGCCTCGCCCCATTTTCGACACATGCATGTCGGAGTACTTACCCGATTCGCATTAACTGTATTCGTGTTCTGTCTCAGCGTTTTGGGGTGCCTGACGCTGCTGGGGGACCCTCCCCATCCCCAAGAGCTTAAATTCAGGCACGTGGCACATACATGAGACACGTTTCTGACACGTGAGCACATTCGAACTTGGGGAAGACATTGTTGGGTGTGCTCTGAAGCTGTGTCTTTACGGCGCTGTGTCTTTACGGCGCGTGCGCGTGCACGTGATTGGGTCCGAATATGGATAAAAGTCCATCGCGCACGTGTGATTTGACCACCGCTGTCTTGACATGCCACCAAAACTGTCGTGATTAGATTGTTTGAAACGCAGCAACTCGAGGGGGCAGATCGCAGCTCCCATCCATCGCAAGGAAATTCTCGGACACAGCACGCCTGCTACGTTGCTGCAACCACACTCGCAGGAGCGGGCCCCACCGGACACGATCCGCCACATTGCTGTCCTGTGGCCACTTGATGTGCATAGCTACAGGTAGGTCGGACCGCCTCAGCACTGCTCATAAAGGAGTGATGGGCCTCGCCCGACACGATCCGTCAGGGTGCAGTCAGTAGCCCACCGTGGCAAACCCAGCCCCGACACGATGCAATATATCACAATCCTGTTGGAGTGCAGCCAGTGTCCTTGCTTTCGTTGATCCGCGCGACACGATCCGGGGAGAGCTCTCGTCCAATCATGCGCGCCGGATGAAGGGCATCTCATCAAGATCGTTCGTTTCCGAGCACGATCGCGTGTGCGAGATTCTTAAAAACTTTCGCACACGTGAACGTGCTCGGCCCGGATCGGCCCGAATCGGCAAAGTGAGCCCGTTTCGGACGGTGAGTCCCTTCGTGCGCGGGTCACCCTGTCACTCCATTACCGTCAAGACTGGTCGACGCGATTGGGGAGTGATTGGGGCGTGATTGGAACGTCGCGTTCCAATTGGCTAGAACGCACTTGTGCACGCCGTGCACGCGCCGTCAAGATAGAGCCTGAGACGCACAGTTTCCCTCTGTTGATCCTTCTAGACATCGACACGATCGGCCAAAATATTAAATAGGGAACACAGCAATACTCTGACTTTCACCACCTTGAATTGATGGTGCTGTGATGACATCTCGCAACCAATCAGTATGGTCGTTGCGCCAAAATCTCGACAGTCCCAGACAGGCGGATCAACGTTTGGGCCAATCAAATGCACAAAAGCGCCTCTTTGACAGGCCTGGACTCTCCACTTTTTGGCCGAACGACAATAGTGGCGCTAGGGGGGTTCGTCGGGAGAGTCATCGCATCTATCCGTTCGACACCAATTCTTGGCAACTGGCCTCTGATGAAGGTTTAATCTTATCCCCACCGGAAAATACAAATATGGCTCGCCTCAGGAGAGTCTTGCAGGTTCGGCGGTTATTTTCCGGGGCGCTTCCGTTCTTCTACTGGAAAATGCGCCCGAGGAAATGTCTGCAGCAGTTCTTGACACAATGATTTGTCATATGAGAACAGCTCGGAATCGCACATTTTAGTCAGAAAAACTTATTGATTATAGAAGTAATTGACGGATGACGGCCACATGGGTCGGGTTTGACCGAGCGGGACAGTCTCATGAAGCGTCTATCTCGCCGGGTGCAACACACCTGGCTGTGTCATTGCCCCAGGCACGTTTCCGCCATCTCGCTCGCCCGCCTTTCTGGCCCTCTGTCACTCCCCTGCACTTCCACCTTGCCTCCCCCCGGCCCAATGCACGTTCAGGGGCGACCAGGGACCCCCCCGATAACTTTTCTGGTGTCCGGCCTCGCCGCCCCCATCAGCTCGGCCTCGCTGTTGGTACAGCCCGGTCGCAAGATAGTTAGCCCTTCTCCGGCCATGCCCCCGCCTCTGCCACTGGAGCACGACAAGCGGCCCCCAAAGGTGTTTCCACATGCCCGCCACGCGCGCCCTCGCCCACTCCTCTGCCGCTGTGGTCGAGCAAGACGAGCGGCCCCCAAGCTGTTGTCCAAATGCCCGCCACGCGTGCTGTCGCCGTCCACCTGTGCGATCGTGTTGGAACGAGACGAGCGGTCTCCAAACGTTCGCCCAAATGCCCGTCACGGACGCTCTCTCCTTCCCCTCTGCCACCGTTCTGGAGCCAGACGAGCGGTCCCCAAACGTTTGTCCAGATGGCCGCCACATGCGGCCTCCCTCGAGGAAATCCTTTGAAGACAGCGTCTGTCGGCCCATCTGCGCCGCCTGTGCCAACACCACACACCACAAGCGATGGACCGACAGGGGGAGATCGGGCGTGCGGCGCGCACGCGCTGCCGCCGTGCGGCGCCTCGGCTTGGCCGCCGAGGGCCCAGTCATCCCATTCGCCCGCATGCGACAGCCATCCTCGCGGGCCGCGTCACACGCAACCTCCGCCCAGATCTCGCGAAGCAGGGCATCCTCCTTCGCCTCCTGCTTATACCGCTTGGCACGTGCCGTCTCAGAAGACAAAACCTTCTTCTCCACGGCTTTCGCCTCACGGGCGCGCTTTCCGGCCTCCTTCGCCGCTCTTCTGGCCATCTAGGCGGCTGCCTCACCCTCGAGAGCATCCAGAACCTCGGGCGCGGTCAGCGCGGTCCCGCGTCCGGCGGTCGACAGTGTCCCGTTGACCACCCTTGGGCACTTGATGTCCCTACGAACGGACGGGGGCAGCCGTCTCGTCAGCAACTCGAGGTCGACACTCGCGACTGGGGCTTCGGCCTCCTCGCTGAGCTCCTCACGGCTCACGGCGCTAGGGCCCAGCGGCCAGATTCCAACGCGCAGAAACGCCGTGCGCAGTGCGCTCTCTGTCAGCGCTTCGGATGCCGCGCCGGCAATGGAGCGCATGAGCTCGGGGGTTTTGAACGAGCGGGCAGCATCGCGGCACTCGAAAAAAATCTCTCGTACCCGCGACCGCACCTTGGGCTGGTAGCGGCCAAAGGAGCTCGAGTTGTCGAGCGCCTGCAAAATGTGTGACATTCGCGACGGCTCCGCGATGAAGTTCACATTTGACCGCAGGAGGACGAGCAGGCCTTTTGGTGACAAGTGCACCTTGGCGCCGTCCAGCGACAGAATCTTGGCCTCCTCGGGGTAGTAAGACCGCGCAAACTTGGAAAACATCTCACACCAAACATCAAACACTGCTTTTTCCATCCCTGGAGGGGACCGCCTCGACACAATGGCCCCGTCATTCAGCCAAGACGCGAGCGCCGCGTCCTTCTTGAAGCCGTCAGGCCCCGTCACGGTGACGATGCCGTGACCTGGAGCCTGGCCGTCGACCACCACAAAGTGGGGTGCCACGACACCGGCCGCCGACACGCAGAAGGCGGCCGTACAAGCGCCAGCCCCGGAAGAAAATGGGGGCAGGATGACCTCCGGCTTGCTCATGCCCACCCCCCCGACAATCCCCATGCGGCTGGAAATCGCCGACGACCGCGCGTGGATGTGGGTCTCGTCCATGTTCCACACCTGTCGCGCGAAAATGATTTTTTAGTCGCGGTACAGGAGCGACAACAGAGCGTACGAGCGCGTCACCACCTCGGGTCTCGAGTTGCGCGCCCGCCCCTCCTCAATGGTGCAAACTCGGTAATTCTTCAGCACCGGGTGTCGGTCGAGGAAGCACGAGACCCAGCCTCGCCCCGGCGTCAGAGAGCCGTTGAAGCGGGCCCGGGCCGCCGCCTGCCGGTCCGACGACAGCTCAGACAGGTAGAGGGCGCAAATTCGAGAGAGAGAATCTTGCGTGAGCCCGCGGCCGATCGTCGCGTTGGTGGCAAGAAATTTGGCCAGCAGCGCCTCCTCCTCAGGTTTGAAAAAGGGTGACGGGCCACGGCGGCGCAAGACACCTCCGTTGAGAACGAAGTAGCGGGCCTGCGCGTAGGACATCCGGAATCGCGCCGCAAAAGCCTTGGTCGTCATCCCGCCGAGCCTCACAAGCTTCAGACCAGCGCCTCTGGCCTCGTGGAGATCAGCAGGGTCCTTGGTCGGTGCCTAGCGCCCGCGTGGAGGCATGACGGCCGACCGGGAGAGGGGGAGGGGGGGGTGCGGGGTGGGGGGAAGGGTGAACCAAGCGGAGGGGCGGGGAGGGGGGGGTGTGGGCCAACCAACACGATCAGTGGAAGGTCACCAACCGACCGAGGGTCACTCAGGGGCGAGCACATGGCGCGCATTGGCGCCAGGGTATGCCCGGTGGATGCGTCAGGCGTCGGAACGGATGAAGACGGAGCCGACCACGAGAAAGACTGCACCAGATCTATCGCCAGGGCCGGTAGTTGCATTCAAATTGATCGTGGAGAGCGCGCCCTTTTTTTTATCTCATGCGGCACCGCGCGGCTCCACATGATGCCTGTTGGGCGCGCTCCACACCTGTCGCGAGCCCTTGAGTTGGCGCGTACAGCGGTGTGCAGAGCTGTTGGGGTTCTCGTGTCGTTGAACTATAAAAAAACCCACAGTGAACGTCGGGGGGTCTTTCCAGATGACTGCGGGAACCGATTTCATCTGTAAACACTGTGGATTTCCGACACAACCCCGATTTGCTAAGAACTGGACACTCCCTCGTTCCGGGCCCCTCGGGGCGGGGGTGAGGAGGCCGACGAGCACCAGATCACGCGCCGCCGTGGGCGGCGGCGTGGGCGCGGGCGCCCCCGCGGCGGGCACCGCCCGCGGCGGCACGAGCAGCCACGACGCGACCACCGCCGCCTCGAGCACCACGCACATGTCTCCCGGGCAGAGCGCGGCACCCGCGGGCATGCCGAGCAGCGACGCCCTGTGGTCGCACAGCGGCCCGACGAGCGGCAGTAGGTTGTTGGGCGCCGCCACCGCCCCGTCCGTGCCGGCGGTCAACGACACGGCCGCGCTCGGCGGTGCCGCCGCGGCCGCCGCCGGCGCCGCCGTCGCGAGCCGCAGGAAAATGGCCGCCGGCGCCGCCGTCGTGAGCCACCGGCAAATGGCGGCGGGCGCGTGGCACGCGCGGTTGCGCGCCTCCCGCCCCGCCGCGAGCGCGGCCGCGTCGGTGCCGACCCCCCCCCCGGGGCCCGCCGCCGCGGCAGCCGCCGCCGCCGCCGGCGTCGTCAGCGTCGTTTGCGCAACGAACAGCCGCACAGCGGCGGCCAGCGCCAGCCGCCCCGCCTCGGTCGGCAGGCGCTAGAGGGGCACGAGCACGCGGAGGGCGACGGCCTTGCGCGCGAGGAAGCGCGGCGCGGGCGGCCCGCCAGCGGCCCCGTCGCCGAGCGCGCCGACGCGCGCGGTGGTTGCGGCGAGCACCGCGTCCACGGCGGGCAGCAGGCCGTCGAGGGTGGCGAGCAGCGCGTCCCCGCGCGGCGCGTCGCTCGACGCGCCCGTGTCAAAGCGCCACACGCGCCCCGCACCCCAACGGTCGCCCCCTCCGCCGTCGCGTCGGCGGGCACGTGGGGGACGGCCGCGGCGCCCGCCGCGTCGGCGAACATCTCGTGGCGGGCGGTCGCGTCAAATCCCCCGGCGGCCACCATCAGCACGGCGGAGAGGAGCTCGTCGAGGCGCGCGAGCACCCACACCGCCGCCGCCGCGGGCGCCAACGAGGCGGCCGACGTGCAGCAGCACACAGTCACCCCCCCGCCCCCCAAACACAAGCACGTCCCCGTCGGCCAGCCGCACGTGGCGGCGGAGCGGCAACACCTCCCCAATGCGGGTGCTCCCATTGACGCTGCCATCGTCGAGGACGTTCGGCCAGCCACCGTCAGCCTCGGCGGGGGCGTCGGCCCCGCCACTGCAGGGCACCCCACTCGCGGCCGTGGCGGCGGCGGCGGCGGCGGTGGCGGCGGCAGCGGAAGCGGCGGCGGCGCCCCCCGGCGCCCCCCGAACGGCGCGGTCGCCGCGCGCACGCGCGGGTGGCTCTGTGCGGCCTTCGTGTGGCCCTGTGTGGCCTTCGTGTGACCCTGTGTGGCCTTCGTGTGGCCCTGTGTGGCCTTCGTGTGGCTCTGTGTGGCCTTCGTGTGGCCCTGTGTGGCCCTGTGTGGCCCTGTGTGGCCCTGTGTGGCCCTGTGTGGCCCTGTGTGGCCCTGTGTGGCCCTGTGTAGTCACTGGCGACGCCACGCTCGCTGCATGCGACTGAGGCAGAAAGTCTGACCGCCGGCGGTGCACAATGACCGCTGACACCTTGGACGCGCCCGCCCAGCCGGGCGTCCCGTGCGCGTCGGGCGACCACCCTAGCACCGTCACAGTGCGGGCGAAGGAGTAGGCGCACCCGCCGCCGCTGCCGCCGCCGCCACCACCGTCGCCCCCCCCCTCGTCGCCAAACGCGCAAGGCCGCCAATGGTGTCCAGGCCGCGCCATGTCGGTCGGCGCCGGAAATCGGTGACGGACGGGGCAGGCGGCGCCGCGACGGTCACCGACCGGCTGCCGGGCGGGTTCCGCGGCCTCTCCGCGGCGGCGGCGGCGGAGCCGTCGCCATAAACAGGATGCACCTGCGACGCTGGTGGCCACAACCCCACCCCCACATCTGAGCCCGGACTCGGCTGTCTGGTTCGCACTCTCATGGCGAGCTCGGAGACTGCAGCAGCACACCGTTAAGTACTGTGAAACGTGGCACATTAAGTACCACGTGTACCAAATACGCTCTTCTCATTGTTAGGTTCAACCTGAACGCTCCACCGTTCAAGTGAATCAGGTTGAATTCCGTTCCTGTTTTTTAAACCAAACCAAACGCTGACAACCCCGGTTGCACTGCCTGTGGGCACAGCCACGGCATGAAAGCGAGAAATATATCCGAAACAGGAACGCCTTGACAGCCATGAATAGGCCAATGGAAGAGCTGATGTAGGTGAATAGCAGGCCAATGAGTGCTCTGCTCGAGTTTGTGAATGGTACAATCCTCCATGCTGGAGACATCCTCCTTGATATCGACTGCTGTTGGCGACGCGCCGGTCGATGGTTTCGTGCAGGAAGAGACGCCGTGAATCCGATAGACTCGGACTCAACCAAAACGCAAACGAAGCGCTCCGGGACGGGCCCGGGCCCGGCCCGCGGCCGGGCCGGCTGCTGTCGGCCCGGTCCGGGGCCAGGGGTCGGCCGCTGGGGTCGGCGAATCCGCCACCTCGACCATTCGCCGGGGTCCGCTTGCGGGGCAAATCGCGATCTGCACGACGGTGCGCAGGTCCCTCATGAGGCTCTGGCCGCGGCCGTTCGGGGGGGGTGGCTCGCGTGTCAGCCCTCCATACCCGTGATCGTGCGGCTGTTCTGTGGCGGTTCGACGCGGTTGACGGCGCTTCCGCCGCCCCGACGGCTGCTCATGGCCACTGTTGGGGAAGGCTGTCATGGCGGCCGCCCCGGGGGCTGCGTGCCGCTGCCACCGGGGGGGGTGACGCGGCTGTCGCCGCCGCCATTGGGGGGGCGCGTACCGCCTGTTGCCGCAACGGAATCCCCGCGGCCGCGTCGTCGAGGGGGGGGGGCTGCGTACCGCTGCCCCCGTGGGGGGGGGGGCGGGG